>ENA-OUOU01000044-OUOU01000044.1-human-gut-metagenome-genome-assembly--contig:-NODE-44-length-95026-cov-23.482789_pt1 | contig 95026 bp, 82 predicted proteins | sample MGYA00237936_ERZ548765 | MGnify/ENA primary metagenome ERZ548765 (study PRJEB26490, sample SAMN05356889) | human gut metagenome | biome: terrestrial biome; feature: human-associated habitat; material...
GATAGTGCCACCTTTTGGGTCTTAATAGATGACCGGCGCCTGTCGTCTATTGTGATCGCCCTTGGTCGTAATAGATGCCTCCTGCGAGACTCCCTGAGCACTTTCATTGGTTGACGGTGCAAAGATACAACAATTTTCGGCTGTTTGTTCAAAAACGGGGGTAACTTGTTAAGCAAAGCAGGTAAAAAATGACAAGAAACAGTGCTGTAAGTTGCTGATTATATGTGGAATACGTAAACTCCGATTTTTGGTGTATAACTTTCCTTTTCATGAACTATCAAGACAGTACGAAAAAGAAAAGTGTCATTTTGTGTCATTGTCATTTTGTGTCATTTTTGAAATTCAATGTCATTTCCGCCGCTATATAATAAATAAATATAAATATTTATTTATTATATAGAGCACTTTTCTCTTTCAAAAACGAAAATGACACAAAATGACAATGACACAAAATGACTTATTTTGCCAGGACAATTGTCAAAATGCAACACAAAGTCTCGGTCAAATTCGGTCATGGTCATTTCGGTCAAATTCGTTTTCTGATGGGAAAAAAGTTCTAAAGATAGTATATATAAATAATATTAATTATTTATATATACTATCTTTAGGCGAGAAATTATTTTTTTATTTTGATTTTGACCGAAATGACCATGACCGGATTTGACCGGAATCACCCTGACTACAAAGTAAAGTAACATTACACATTTGCAATCTATCAGTAGTGCAGAAACGGAAAAATAATCATATTCAGAACTCCAGACTTTTCTTAAAATCTGTTCATGAAAAGGTAAGTAAAAGACTTAAATTAACAACATATAACACAAAAGAAAAAAGTTAGCTCATATTTAACTTTTACTATGAATACTTATTGCAGTTTTCGATGAATGAATTTGTATAAATATACTAAGCCACATTATCAAGGCAGAATGTATAAATATGCATTATTGAAAAACAGGGATTTTCGGTGCAAAGAACGCAGTAAACAGATTTTACAAAAACTGCATCTTCTTCTCGCTTTTCACAGTCATCAATATCACATAATGAAAGCCATGAGCGAAAGCAAACCATCTTGCCACATCGACATTTATTTCTTTCTTTCCGTCTCATCGACGCAGGAAACGGTGGATGGCAAACCAGAAGTAGAATGCCAAGAGGACATAACCCACATAATATAGTGTGCAGAGACTGAAGATGATGTAATCGACTGCACAGACTCCGACAAGACCTCCCAGATACAGGATGGCATCGCCAAGACTGAGACGATGCTTTACCTCGTCGAGACAGGCCAATGCCAATATCAATATCGCCCAAACAGACGCCAGGAAGAATCCCAACACACGGGGTACGGCAAAGGGATTGAGAGTGGGATGGAAATAGAAATGACGCCACATCTCGGGTGCAAACAACTGGATAGTGGCATAGAAAGCCGCTGAGAGCGACACCATCAGCACCAATGCCGTAGGATATGGCGAGTCGATGTCGTTGAAATGAACGATGTGCGCATTGCTGTGGGATATCTTGCGCAGAAGATAAGCCACAGAAATCAACACGATGACGATCATGAAGATGAGCAGGTGGGTGTTGCTGAAGATGAGGATGAACTGAGAGATGGGATCGTCGGGGACGACACGGGGCAAAAGACGGGACTCGTGTGTCCAGCCAAACTCATTCTCCTCGGTGGCCAACTGTACCCATACGGAGTCTTCTGTGTCCTGGGGAATGATGCGTATGTCGGAAACGACCAGCAGACAGTGCTTCCTGACGGCAAAGGAGTCGATGCGCAGATGGTTGACATACTCCTCTGGCTGCTGACGTATCAGCATGAGTGAGTCGGAACTGACTACAAAGTTGTATTTGTTGGTGTAATGATGCGTGGAGGAAAACGAGATGGAGTCGAGTTGCCGGTCGCTGTACTCTATCAGGGCGGCATGCTGAACCTTGCCACCATGACGATGATAGCAACCGCTGAGCAGCAACAGCATGCCCAACAGACAACAGGTAATCCATGTATTTCGTTTTACTTGGCTCATATATCATTCTTTTTTCAACGCTCAGAATACACATTCATCTGACATTCGTTGCAGGCAAACTGGAGGCGGAACTTCCTGCCGTCGCCCAGACGAAGGAAGAGCGGTTCCTTCCACGTGGGCTTGCGCCCTCCCCGCTTCACACAATAACCCAACGAATAACGCAGACAGTGGCGGCACTGCATCAGCAGAACCTCCTCCTGCCGCTCTGCCCCGTTGCGCAGCTCGAAGGCATAGCCTGGCTTCGCCATGCCGTGTGCCTGATAGAAAGAGCGGGCACTCTGATTGGCGATGTTGTAGAGATAGCTGTACTTGGCGTATTCCGGCTGCCATGCCTTTGCGGGCGATGTCTTGTCGGCGGAAGCCTCAGCATGAGATGCCTCCGGGGCTGCGACGGCACCCGACAGGGCTGAAACCAAAGAACGGCGCAGGTCGGTAAGCACACTGCTGGGGATGAAATACTGGTCGGCTGCATTGCGAATCTCCACCTCACGGCACTCATAGATGGTGCCGCCCAACTTGCTGAGTTGCTTGATGATATTCTCGCGCTGCGGCTTTTTCGCCATGCTGTGCTCAAAGGCTACGGCTTCGGTAGCCATATATTCCAAGGAGGCATGCAGCTCGGTGTCTCCGCTCACAAATGGGGTCTTTCCCTGCTCCTTGCAGTAATAGGCAGTGGCTGAGAAGCCGCTCACAGCGTCCTCATCGTACAAGTCGAAGACGATCTTGACAGGAATCTTCCGTTCTGCCGTTCTGCCTGCCAATATCCTGCTGAAAGCGACGTCGTTGTTGCGATAGAGCGCCACTCCGGGACGCAGATGGCGAGGCATCTCTAAGGGGAAGAGGCGGTTGCCCTCGGCACGGTTGACACGGAAGCCTTCCAGCTCGCGCTCGTCATTGATGAAACACAAGCCGTCGCCATTGGCAAAGCTCGCCACGGATGCTACATTGAAACTGTTGCCGCGCAACTCCTTCACCTTTCCCACATACTCGCCGATGGCCTTCGGGGTGTCGAAGGAGGTGATGTCCATCTGTCTGCCACGAAGGAAATAATGTGTAAAACCACGGTTGAAAGTCTTCTTCAGGTTGGGCTCGAAAGCATAGCGGGGTCTGCCCAGCGATGGACGCTCATACTCGTCGGGGCGCTGGCGGCAGATGTCGTCGAGGCGCTGGCTGTAGGCTGCCACCACATTCTTCACGTAGTCGGCATCCTTCAACCTGCCTTCGATCTTGAACGAGCAGGCTCCGGCGTCAGCCAAGGCCTCCAGGTTGTCTATCTGGCACATATCCTTGAGGGACAGCAGATGGCGCTGATGCTCGATCTCCTGTCCGTCGGCATCGAGAAGGTCGAACTTCATGCGGCAGAACTGGGCGCACTCGCCCCTGTTGGCTGAGCGGCCGAAACAGTACTCTGACGCATAGCACACGCCGGAATAGCACACACAAAGCGCACCATGGACGAACACCTCGAGCTCCATATCGGGCACAGCGGCATGAATGGCCTCTATCTCACTGACCGAGAGCTCGCGAGCCAATACTGCCCGATGAAAGCCCAACGACTGAAGCCACTTCACCTTGTCGGCAGTCCTGGTGTCGCACTGGGTGCTGGAATGCAGTAACTCTGTCCACCCGCCCTCTGTCGACAGAGGCCCCTCACCCTGAAGGGCATAGAGCACACCCATGTCCTGCAACAGCAGGGCATCGACACCGGCTGCCTGCAACTGCTGAATCATCTGCAGGGTGTCCCTGATCTCGGAATCGTAGACTATGGTGTTGACCGTGACATGCACCTTGGCATGAAACTGATGGGCGTAATCGCACAGCTGACGGATATCCTCTATCGAGTTACCCGCAGCCGCACGGGCACCAAACTTGGGTGCTCCGATATATACAGCATCTGCGCCATGGTCGATGGCTGCGATGCCGCACTCTAAATTTTTGGCAGGTGCCAGCAATTCCAAAGTTCTCATTCTTCGCTTTTTTCGCTTCTTCGCTTTCGCGCTTACTTGATGTCATCAATATTATAAGGTGTCTCCTGGTAAACGTAATAGTTGATCCAGTTGCTGTAGAACAGGTTGGCATGCGCCCTCCAGGTCACCAAGGGCTCCTCGGTGGGATCGTCGTGATAATAATAGTTCTTTGGCAAGTCGACGTCATCACGCTTGCCCAGGTCGCGACGGTATTCCTTGTCGAGTGTGTCGGGAGCGTACTCCAAATGGCCCGTGACAAAGAACTCCCTGCCGCCACGTGCCATCACGATGCTCACACCGCTCTCGGGCGACTCGGCTATGATGTCAAGCCCCGGCACCTTCTCAATGTCCTCGCGTCGCACCTCGGTATGGCGGCTCTGCGGCATGGCGAACCAGTCGTCGAAGCCACGGAAGATAGGCAGCGAGGGGTCGAGGGATTTCTGTCGGAAGATGCCAAACATCTTCTTGCTGAGTGGATGCTTGGGTACGCCATAGAAATGGTAAAGTCCTGCCTGCGCGCCCCAGCAGATGTAGAGTGTGGAGGTGACATGGGTACGAGCCCAGTCGAAGATCTGCTGAATCTCGGGCCAGTATTCCACGTCCTCGTACTGCATGGTTTCGATGGGAGCACCCGTTACGATCATGCCATCAAACTTCTGCTTTGACAGTTCGGCAAAGTCTTTGTAGAACATCATCATGTGCTCGATGGGGGTGTTCTTGGGAGTATGGCTCTTCAGTTTCATGAAGTACACCTCTATCTGCAGTGGTGTGTTGGAGAGCAGTCTGACGAGATCGGTCTCCGTTGTTATCTTCAGCGGCATGAGGTTGAGCACTACGATACGCAGGGGGCGAATCTCCTGACTGTGCGCCCTACTCTCGTCCATGACGAAGATGTTCTCGTGCTTCAGCAGCTCTATGGCTGGCAATTTATCTGGCAATCTTAATGGCATGATTCTTTTCCTTTCTCTAATTTTGTGCAAAAATACACTTTTTCAATGAGATAATGAAAAAAGGATGCCAAAATTTCTTTCAGCATCCTTCTTTTTATCGATTATTACCAAAGTTCCAGTCGCTCATTCTTAGGAATGAACATCTTGTCGCCCGGCTTCACACCGAAGGCCTCATACCAGGCATCGATATGTGGCAGGGCTCCGTCGACACGCCATTTGCCCAAAGCGTGTGGGTCGTTCTTGACGCGCTGACGTATCTCCTTCTCGGTGATGTTCTGTCCCCATACGCCTGCGTAGGCCAGGAAGAAGCGCTGAGCTGGAGTGAAACCGTCCTTGTTCTTGAGGGGCTTCTTGGCGGTGACATTCTTCAAAGCATTGAAGGCTACCATCAAACCGCCATGGTCGGCAAGATTCTCGCCCAGTGTGAAACGGCCGTTGCCATTCAGGTCGGGCAATACCTTGATATTGCTGAAGAAGTCGGCATACATGTCGGCACGCTGATTGAAGCCCTTGGCATCGTCGGCTGTCCACCAGTCCTGCAGATTGCCAGTAGCATCATACTGGCGGCCCTGATCGTCGAAACCGTGAGTCATCTCATGACCTATCACGACACCGATGGCGCCATAGTTGAACGCCTCGTCGGCCTTTGGGTCGAAGAAAGGATACTGCAGGATTCCGGCAGGGAAACAGATCTCGTTGGTGGTAGGATTGTAGTAGGCATTGACGGTCTGTGGAGTCATGTACCACTCGTCTCTGTCGACTGGCTTTCCGGCCTTCTCGGCGATCTCCTTGTCGTTGGCAAACTTGCGGCAAGCCAATACATTCTCGTAGTAACTCTTGGAAGGATCGATGTTGAGCAGGCTGTAGTCGGTCCACTTGTTGGGATAGCCTATCTTGACATAGAACTTGTCGAGCTTCTTATGGGCTGCCGCCTTGGTTACGTCGCTCATCCAGGTCTGTGCGTCGATGCGCTCGCCCAAGCTGATCTGCAGGTTCTTGACCAGGGTCTCCATCATCTTCTTGGAACTCTCGGGGAAGAACTTCTTGCAGTAGATGCGGCCAAGCGCCTCACCCATTTGATTCTCTACCTGATTGGTGGCACGCTTCCAGAGAGGATAGTCCTCCTGACGGCCACTCATGGTCTTGCCGAAGAAGTCGAAGTTGGCCTCGCGAATCTCATCGGTCAGGTAAGCGGAAGAGCTGCGGATGACACTCCAGAGCATCAGCGCCTTCAGGACAGAGGCGTTCTCGGCTGCCGAAAGCTTGTCGTAGGCTGCAAAGAATGCTGGCTGACCTACAATAAGTTCCTGCATATACTCGCTCTTGATGCCCTCGCCATTGGCCAAGGCCTCGAGAGGTATGTTGGGATAGTTTTCACAGAACTGCTTGAGAGTCATCTTGTTGTAGTTGGCCTGTGGGTCACGAAGCTCAGTGCGGCTCTTGGAAACAAAGGCAAGACTGGTTTCGTGCAGGAAGATGGCCTGTGCATACTGGACAGCATCGGCTGCTGAGAAACCATAGAGCTGGAACATCTTGGCAAGATATGCCTTGTAAGCCTCACGGATGGCCACAGTGGCGGCATCGTTGTTGAGGTAATAATCCTTGACGCCAAGGGTGAGACCTCCCTGCGAGAGATTGTAGATGTTCTGAGTGACATTCTTCTCGTCGGCACCGAAACCAGCACCATAGCTTACTCCGAGTCCCATCCAGGCATACTTGATCTGCAATTTCTGCAGGTCGGCCTTGGTTTGGGCAGCAGCTATCTCGTCGAGCAGAGGCTTTACGGGAGCTATGCCCTCCTTGTTGCGGCGGTCGACATCGATCGCCAACTTGTAAAAGTCGGACAGTTTCTGCTCGATACTTCCCTTCTTGTAGCTCTTTTTCTGGAGCTCGCCCAAGATGCTGTTGATACGCTTGTTGTTGTTTTCCTGCAACTGGTCGAAGCTTCCATAGCGGCTGTAGGCTGCTGGCAAAGGATTGTTCTTCTGCCATCCGCCTGTGGCAAACTGATAGAAATCGTCGGCAGGCTTTGTCGTCTTGTCAAGATTGCTCATGACAAGTCCCGACTTGTTTTGTGCGTCTGCACCCATAGGCATGGCTGCTATCATCACCATCGGGATAATCATCTTCATGTTCATAATGTTATAATTATTTGGTTATTGTTGTTTTGTCTGGATTTTATTGCCCTGACACTTCTTCCAGCTCCTCGGAGAGGACGAGCCAGTTGTCGTTCTCCTCATCGAGTTTCTGCATCAGCGAGGTGTACTCTGTGACGAGCTCCATGTTGGTGGCATTCTCGGGCTTCATCAGCAAATCGTCAATCTCCTTTTTGCGTTTTTCCAAGGTGGCGATACGCTGCTCGCAGTCCTTCACCGCCTTCTCGGCCTTGCGAATCTTCTTCTGCTGTTCCTTGTGCTCGGCGTAACTCTGCTTCTTCGACGACGCATTGTCTGTTGCGGCAGGCGATGCGTCCTGCTGCTGTGGCTTGGCTGAAGAAGCGCCCATGGATGGCTCGCCCTTGGCAAGGGCTGCCTGGATGGTCTCGGCATTGTGGGCACGCAGATAGTCGTAGATGCCACCCAGATGCTCGCGTACCTTTCCGCCACCAAACTCATACACCTTGTCTACCAGTCCGTCGAGGAACTCACGGTCGTGGCTCACGATGATGGCTGTTCCGTCGAAGGCCTTGATGGCTTCCTTGAGAACATCCTTCGACTGCATGTCGAGATGGTTGGTTGGCTCATCGAGAATCAGAAGGTTGACAGGCTCGAGCAGCAACTTGATCATTGCCAGTCGGCTGCGCTCGCCGCCACTGAGCACCTTGACATACTTCTCGGAGGTCTCGCCGCCAAACATGAATGCTCCCAAGAGATCGTTCACCTTGAGGCGCATATCGCCCGTGGCCACATTGTCTATGGTCTGGAAGATGGTAAGGCGCTCGTCTAAGAGCTGTGCCTGGTTTTGTGCGAAATAGCCTATCTGCACATTGTGGCCTATCTTCAGCGTTCCTGTAAACGGAATCTCGCCCATGATACACTTCACAAGTGTGGACTTTCCCTCGCCGTTCTTGCCGACGAAAGCCACTTTCTCACCGCGCTTGATGGTAAGGGTGACGTGGTCGAAAACTGTATGCGAGCCATAATCCTTGCGCACCTCGTCGCAGATAATGGGATAGTCGCCACTGCGAAGACAGGGTGGAAACTTGAGATGCATCTGCTTGTTGTCGACCTCGTCGACCTCAATGGGCACGATCTTCTCCAACTGCTTGATGCGGCTCTGCACCTGCACGGCCTTGGTGGGCTTGTAGCGGAAACGCTCTATAAAGTCCTTGATATCGGCAATCTCCTTCTGCTGGTTCTCGTAGGCTCGCAACTGCTGTTCGCGGCGCTCTGCACGAAGTACCACATACTCGTCGTATTTCACACGATAGTCCTCTACCCTGCCGCAGGTTATCTCTAAGGTGCGGTTGGTCACATTGTTAATAAAGGCACGGTCGTGGCTGACCAGCACCACCGCCTTGGCACTCTGGGCAAGAAACTGCTCCAACCACTGTATACTCTCTATATCAAGATGGTTGGTAGGCTCGTCGAGAAGAAGCACGTCGGGTTTCTGCAACAGTATCTTAGCCAGCTCGATACGCATACGCCATCCACCTGAGAACTCACGGGTAGGACGGTCGAAGTCCTCGCGGGTGAAGCCCAGACCTGTAAGCGTGCGCTCTATCTCGGCCTCATAGTTCTCGCCGCCCATCATCATGTAGCGTTCATGCTCCTGGGTAAACTTCTCTACCAGTTGGGCATACGCCTCGCTCTCATAGTCGGTACGGTCGGCCATCTCTTGCTGCATCTTGTCGAGGCGCGCCTTCATCTCTGTGTTATGAGCAAAGGCCTTGCGGGTTTCCTCCTTCACGGTGGTGTCGTCCTGCAACTTCATCACCTGTGGCAGGTAGCCTATCGTTGTCTCGTTGGGCACAGCCACAACGCCATCTGTAGGTTTCTGCATTCCACAAAGTATCTTGAGCATCGTCGACTTACCTGCTCCGTTCTTGCCCACCAGGGCTATGCGGTCACGGTCGTTGATGACAAAGCTCACATCGTGGAAAAGAGGTTTTACGCCAAACTCGACTTTCAAGCCTTCTACTGAAATCATATTTTCTTATCTCGTTATTATTTTACCGTCACTAAACACTTATTTTCCAAAAAGGCAGCCCTTCATACCAAGGGCTGCCTCTCTATATATATAAATAGGTGTAATTCCTAAATAAGTGATGCTTACTTGATGACGCCTTCCTCTACGAAGACCTCCTTCAGAATTTTCACACCGCGTTCTACCTGCTCCTTGGTATGAGTAGCCATGAGGGCGAAACGTACCAATGTGTCCTGAGGAGCACATGCTGGAGGGATGACTGGGTTGATGAATACGCCACGGTCGTAAGCCTTCTTGGTTACCTCGAAAGTCTTCATAGCATCGCGCACATAGAGAGGAATGATAGGACTCTCTGTCTCGCCAATCTCGAAACCTTCCTCACGGAAACGCTTCAGGGCGTAGTTGGTAACATCCCACAACTGCTCGAAGCGCTCTGGCTCGTTCTGAATGATGTGAAGAGCCTCCAAGGCTGCTGCTGTGGCTGCTGGAGTGTTGGATGCACTGAAGATATAAGTACGGCAAGAATGACGCAGGAAGTTGATGGTGTCCTTGTCTGATGCGATGAAACCACCGATAGACGCCAGACTCTTGGAGAATGTACCCATGATGAGGTCGACCTCGTCGGTAAGACCAAAGTGATCGCATACGCCACGTCCCTGCTTGCCAAACACACCCAGGCCATGAGCCTCGTCCACCATGATGGAGCAGTTGTACTTGTGCTTCAACTTGACAATCTCTGGCAAGTTGGCCAGGTCGCCCTCCATAGAGAAGACGCCATCGACAACGATCAGCTTGATAGCCTCATGAGGCAAGGTCTTGAGTACGCGCTCAAGGTCCTCCATATCATTGTGCTTATAGTGCAGCTGGGTTGCAAACGAAAGACGGCGGCCGTCTACGATACTGGCGTGGTCGCGGTCGTCGCAGATGATATAGTCATTGCGGCCTACCACACAAGCCAACACGCCCTGGTTGACAGAGAAACCTGTAGAGAAACACAGGGACTCATCCTTGTGCATGAACTCCGCCAACTCCTTCTCGAGCTGTACGTGAAGGTCGAGGGTTCCATTGAGGAAACGGCTTCCAGCGCAACCAGAACCATACTTGTCGAGAGCAGCCTTGGCTGCATCGATAACACGCTGGTCGTTGGTCAAACCCTGATAAGCATTGGAACCGAACATCAAAATCTTATGTCCGTCGATGTCGGTAACTTCCGTCATCTGCTTACTGGTGATCTCACGGAAGTATGGGTACACACCGGCAGCCATATACTTCTGAGGTTCACGATAATTCTTGTATTTTTCTTGTAATTGTCCCATTATGAATAGGTGTACTTTTTATAATTTCTAAGTTTACAGGGTGCAAAGATACAAAAAAGAACTAATATATCGTGTTTTTTTCCAAGAAAGTTGATTTTTAGTGTTTTTTTAGGGTCTAAAAAGGCGTTTTTATACTAATTTTATTACTTTTGCAACTGAATATTCATAAAATTCTGTCTAATTAGATGAAGAAGAAGATCGTTTTTATCATGAATCCTATCTCGGGCACGGCAAGCAAAGCATCCATCCCCAACCTGATAGATAGCATTCTGGACAAGGACCGCTTTGAGTACGAGATAAGAACTACGGAAAGAGCCGGACACGCATCGGAAATTGCTTCCGAGGCGAAGGAGGCTCATGTTGACATTGTGGTGGCTGTGGGAGGTGACGGTACTGTCAACGAAGTGGCAAGAGCCATCGTACACTCCGACACAGCCCTGGGAATTCTGCCTTGTGGATCGGGCAACGGACTGGCTCGTCACCTCATGCTGCCCATGAACCTGAAAAAGAGTATTGAGATCATCAACCAATGCGAGATTCACGACCTCGACTATGGGGTCATCAACGGCTATCCTTTCTTCTGTACCTGCGGTATGGGATTTGACGCCTTCGTAAGCATGAAGTTTGCCGAAAGCGGCAAACGAGGACCCATCAGCTATGCTGAGAACATTCTGAGAGAAGGACTGAAGTATCAGCCTGAAACCTACACCCTCGAGGACGAGACGGGAACAAAGCAATACAAGGCCTTCCTCATCTCGTGTGCCAACGCATCGCAATATGGCAACAACGCCTATATCGCTCCACAGGCATCGATGAGCGACGGACTGATGGACGTGGTCATCATGGAGCCTTTCGATGTACTGGAGGCTCCGCAGGTAAGTTTCGATATGTTCAACAAGACGCTCGACAAGCACTCCAAGATTAAGTCGTTCAGATGCAAAAAGCTGCATATCACCCGCACCAAGCCTGGTGTCATCCATTATGACGGCGACCCGGTTATGACGGGTGCTGACATTGATGTGCACTTGGAGGAGAAAGGCATCAAGATTATCGTCAACCCATTTGCCGACAAGAATGCCCGGAAACCCAACGCCATACAGTCGGCCTTTGCCGATTTCTTCAACGGTCTCAATGCCGTAAGAAGCGACATCAGAGAGCAAGGAAGAAAGGTGGAGGCGCTGAGCAAACTCGTGCAGAGCAAACTGAACTTATGATGCTTGACGAAGGAGTTAAGGAGGTTAAGGAGTTAAGGTGTTAAGGAGTTAAGACAAATGCCTTTAAGGGATTGTTTAATTTCAAGTCCACTTAAGCATTTGTCTTAGCTCCTCAGCGACCGCAGGGAGCGATAACCCCTTAACTTCTTAACTTCCTTGAAATCCCTTGAAAACTCCTTTGAAAACTCCTTTGAAATCTACTTGATATAAAATTCTTCCGTTAACCGGGAATACCATTCCGAACGACTGCCATCCGGCAACTGGAGCACTTCTGTAGACTCCTCAAAGTTGCCCATACGGCTACGGGAGAAGGTAAGAAGAAGCCGTTTGGGAACCTTGCGCTCCACAGTCTTTACCATACATTTACGAACAAGCGTAAAGCCCTTATAATAAGCCTCTTCCTCCACCCTGCAAAACACTTCTGTGGGTACAACAATCGACAGGAAACCATGTTCCGTAAGCAGACGTCTGGCTCCGGCAAAGAGGTCGGCAAAAGGCAGTGTGTCTGTATGCCGGGCAAGCGAGCGCTTGACATCAGGATTCTTCAGACTGTCGACAAAGAAAGGCGGATTGCTGACGATGACATCGTAAGGCTGGGAAGACAGAAAATCCTGCAGCGGACAATGACTCACATGCACACTTCCGGCAAAAGGACTTGCCGCCACATTCTCAGCAGCCTGCCTGCAAGCCTCCTCGTCAATATCGATGGCATCGACTACTGACTGCGGGAAACGCTGAGCCATCATGAGTGCTACGAGACCTGTCCCCGTACCTATATCCAGCACCCTGCTGCCTCCCCAAGCCCACGCTCCCAAGAGTACGCCGTCTGTGCCTACCTTCATGCCGCACTTATCCTGCATGATTCCAAAATGTTTGAATTGAAAATCTGCCACCGTTTCTTGTTTTTATTCTGATTTACGCAACTTTCGCTCACTCAGGAAAAACGCAAACAAGTCTGTTTTATTTTATCATTTTTACAAAAAAATGCCACGAATATATTAAAATATCTATACCAACCCCTCTGAATTCAATAAAAATGACTACCTTTGCACCCTAAAAAGAATTCTAAAAACGAATATGAACAGAAAACAAAATACACAATTTCAAATGATAGCCGATTTTGACGGCGATGCTTCTGTATTGGTGGCAGAAAGAGAATCAGGAGAATACCCTATTCTCTGCACACGCAATCTCGTCATCTTTCCTACCGTTCTGGCACCCATCATCGTGGGAAGACCCCAGAGCGTTCAGCTCGCCCAAAAGCTAATCGAAAATCCAGACAAGGTATTCTGTATCTTCTGCCAGAAAGATGAGGCTACAGAAAATCCCACATCTGGAAACCTCTATAAGACTGGTGTGTTTGCTAAACTCATAAAAACAGTTGAACTGCCAGGAGTAGAATCAGGTAACATAACCATCGTGGTACAGGCTCTTGGCAGATGCCGACTCGAACAGATCACATCAATAAGTCCTTACTACAAAGGACAGGTAACCAGTCTGCCAGAAAAGTGGCCCAACCTGGAAGACGTGCATTTCCAGACGCTGTTGGACACACTGCATCAGGAAACAGCCAACTTCATACATGCCTGCGATGATATGCCCAATGAGGCTGAATATGCCCTCAACAACATATCCAACCCCATGATAGCAGCCAACTTCATCTGCAGCAACATGCCTTTCAGCATAGAGGACAAGATGGAGATGCTGGAGAAAGACAACCTCAGCGACCGTCTTTACATCGCTCTGAAAGCCGAACACAAAGAGCTGCAGCTGCTGAGCATACAGTCGGACATCAAGCAGAAAACACGCTTCGACCTCGACGAACAGCAGAGAGAATACTTCCTGCAGCAGCAACTCAAGAACATACGCGAGGAACTGGGGGGAGACGAGAAGAATCCTGAGCGAAAAGAACTGACTGAAAAGGCCAAGAACAAGAAATGGAACGAGGCTACAGCCAAGGCGTTCAATAAGGAATTGAACAAGCTCGAAACCATCAACCCACAGAGCCCCGACTACTCTATCCTCGTCAACTACCTGCAGACCATGGTAGACCTGCCTTGGAATGAATATACTCAGGACAACCTGAGCCTCAAGCATGCCAAGAAAGTTCTCGACAAAGCGCACTATGGCATGGAAAAGGTTAAGGAACGTATCTTGGAATACCTGGCTGTAAGATCGCTGCGAGGAGACCTGAAGAGCCCTATCCTCTGCCTCTATGGCCCTCCAGGAGTTGGCAAGACAAGTCTTGGAAAGAGCATCGCCGAGGCGATGGGCAGAAAATATGTGCGTATGTCATTGGGCGGTCTGCACGACGAGTCGGAGATACGAGGACACCGCCGTACCTATATAGGAGCCATGCCCGGACAAATCATCAAGAACATTCAGAAGGCTGGAAGCAGCAACCCTGTATTCATCCTCGACGAGATAGACAAGGTGACACAGAACACCATCAACGGAAACCCGGCATCGGCTCTGCTCGAAGTGCTCGACCCAGAACAGAACAATGCCTTCCACGACAATTATCTCGATACAGACTACGATTTGTCGAAGGTGCTCTTCATTGCTACTGCCAACGATATCAGCAGTATTCCACGTCCGTTGCTCGACCGTATGGAGCTCATCGAGGTGGGCGGATACATCATCGAGGAGAAGGTGGAGATAGCCAAGCGACACCTGGTGCCACGCGAACTGAAGAATACTGGTCTCGACAAGTATGAGCCCAAGATAAAGTTTACCAAAGCTGCCATCGAAGACCTGATAGACCACTATACACGCGAAAGTGGAGTGCGCCAACTCGAGAAAGCTATCAACAAGGCTTTGCGCAAGATGGCATACAAGCTGGCATATACCGAAGAACTGAAGAAGCCTACCATCACTCCTGCTGAGGTGGAAGAGTTGTTGGGCAAGCCTATCTTCACACGCGACATCTACCAGGGAAACCAATATGCTGGCGTGGTAACAGGACTGGCATGGACATCGGTAGGAGGAGAAATCCTCTTCATAGAAACCTCGCTCAGCAAGAGCAAGGCTGCCAAACTCACCCTGACAGGAAACCTGGGCGACGTGATGAAGGAATCGGCGGTCATTGCGCTGGAATATGTCAAGGCGCACGCTGACCTCTTGGGCATAGACTATCGTATCTTCGAAAACTGGAACATCCATATCCATGTGCCCGAGGGAGCTACTCCTAAAGACGGTCCTTCTGCTGGTATCACCATCGCTACAAGTATCGCATCGGCCCTGACACAGCGCAAGGTGCGAAAGAACACAGCCATGACAGGAGAGATAACACTTCGTGGAAAAGTTCTCCCCGTAGGTGGCATCAAGGAGAAGATTCTGGCCGCCAAGCGAGCCGGCATTACCGATATCGTGATCTGTCAGGACAATAAGAAAGACATTGAGGAGATTCCTGAGATCTATCGCAAGGGAGTGGAATTCCACTATGTGGAGAATGTTGCCGATGTATGGCACTTCGCGCTCACCGACGAAAAGGTGGAACATCCCATCGATTTCACGATTCCCGAGGATGCGAAAAAAGGAGAGTGAGAAATCAATATAAACAAGAAGAATGAAATTCGAACTACAAGTAACAGATAAAGCCAGTGATGCACGCACAGGCATCATCACCACCGACCACGGACAGATAAAGACTCCTATCTTTATGCCAGTGGGAACTGTCGGATCAGTGAAAGGTGTGCACTTCGAGGAACTGCGCCAACAGGTTAAGGCACAGATTATCTTAGGCAACACCTACCACCTATACCTACGACCAGGACTCGAGGTCATCAAGGCCGCAGGCGGACTGCATGGCTTCAACGGATGGGACCGACCCATCCTGACAGACAGTGGCGGATTCCAGGTGTTCTCGCTTACAGGCATCCGAAAGTTGCGTGAGGAGGGGTGCGAGTTCCGCTCTCACATCGACGGAAGCAAGCACATCTTCACACCCGAGAACGTGATGGACACTGAGCGAATTATTGGTGCCGACATCATGATGGCGTTCGACGAGTGTCCTCCTGGACAAAGCGACTTCCAGTATGCCAAGAAGAGTCTCGAGATGACACAGCGTTGGCTCGACCGCTGTGTCAAGCGCTTCAACGAGACCGAACCGCTGTACGGATATCAGCAAAGCCTCTTCCCTATCGTGCAGGGCTGCACCTTCCCCGAACTGAGAAGAGAGGCGGCCAAATATGTGGCAGACAAGGGAGCCGACGGAAATGCTATCGGTGGACTTGCCGTAGGCGAGCCCACTGAGGTGATGTACGAAATGATAGAGGTGGTGAACGAAATCCTGCCCAAGGACAAGCCGCGCTATCTCATGGGGGTGGGTACACCACAGAACATACTCGAGGCCATAGAACGAGGAGTGGACATGTTCGACTGTGTGATGCCAACCCGCAACGGACGCAACGCCATGCTCTTCACCTACAACGGAACGATGAACATGCGCAACAAGAAATGGGAAATGGACTTCAGTCCCGTAGACCCTGACGGATGCGACATCGACCGTATCACAACCAAGGCTTACCTGCATCACCTCTTCAAGGCACAGGAACTCCTGGCCATGCAGATAGCAAGCATACACAACCTGGCCTTCTATCTGCGACTCGTCACCGATGCGCGACAGCACATCGAGCAGGGAGACTTCGTGCAATGGAAAAATTCGATCATCGACCAGCTGGGACAAAGAATATAAAGACCACAGGCTGGGAGAACAAACGCAAAGACCACAGACTGACTGGTCGAACAAAAAAAAGACCTATTAAAAGGTCAAAAACATAAAATGAAGACATTTCATCAATTAAGAAAACATCGCAGGCTCTATAAAGCCAAAAGATGGTTCGGACAACACTTTGCTGGGCTCATACACTTCACACAATGGCTCGCAAAGAAGTTGGCCTTCCTGCGTATACTCAGGTTCCTGAACCCATTCAGGTATATCAAGCGCATGGACTGGTACATCATCAAGAAGTTTGTAGGCACATACTTCTTCTCTATCCTGCTGATTATATCGGTGGCTATCGTGTTCGACGTAAACGACAACCTGCCTAAATTCACCGAGAATCATGCACCGCTGAGGGCTATCGTCTTTGACTATTACCTCAACTTCGTGCCTTACTTCGCCAACCTCTTCAGTGCGCTGTTTGTCTTCATTGCCGTCATCTTCTTTACATCTAAGATGGCTGGCAACTCTGAGATTATCGCCATCATGGCATCAGGCATCTCATTCAAGCGGCTGTTGCGCCCTTACATGATTACCTGCATCATGCTCTCGGCCATGTCGTATGCCCTCTCTGCCTATGTTATTCCCTATGGAACGGTGGTAAGACAGAATTTCGAAATCAAGTACAAGAAGAAGAGCAAGAACACATCGGCAGAAAACGTACAGCTGCAGGTGGACAGGGGCGTCATCGCGTATCTGCAGCACTACGACAACCAAAGCAAGAAAGGCTTCGGCTTCTGCCTTGACAAGTTCAAGGACAAGAAATTGGTAAGCCACCTCACCGCCATGGAGGTGCAGTACGACACCATCTCCGACTCCAAATACCACTGGAAAATAAGAAACTGGAAGGTACGACAGCTCCAGGGACTGAAGGAGCACATCACCAGCGGAGCCGAGAAGGACACCATCATCATGATGGAACCCACCGACCTGGTATACTCCAAGGGACAGCAGGAAACATTTACCAGTCCTGCACTGAAGGATTATATCTCCAAACAGATCAACCGAGGTTCGGGCAATGTGGTGCAATACCAGGTGGAATATCACAAGCGAATTGCAACCTCATTCGCCTCATTCATCCTTACCATAATAGGTGTGTCGCTCTCGTCGCGCAAGCGCAAAGGTGGAATGGGAACATCGCTCGGCATCGGACTGGCACTGAGTTTCAGCTACATCATGCTGCAAACCATCTCTGCCACATTCGCCATCCAGGACAACTTCCCGCCTATGCTGGCTGCCTGGATGCCCAACTTCCTCTTCGCATTCGTGGCATACTTCTGCTACCGCAACGCACCGAGGTAAGTATTAATGATTAATGACAAAAAAAGAAAAAGGAAAAAGAAAAATAAGAAATATGTATTTCGACGAATTAGATTTAAATGACAACGTGCTCGATGCGCTCTACGATATGCGTTTCGACACTTGCACCCCAGTACAGGAAAAGTGTATTCCAGAGATATTGAAAGGCAACGACGTAATGGGAGTTGCGCAAACCGGAACAGGCAAAACTGCTGCCTATCTGCTGCCAGTGCTCAGCAAACTCGACGACGGTGGTTATCCTTCTGATGCCATCAACTGTGTTATCATGTCGCCTACACGCGAGTTGGCACAACAGATAGACCAGGCCATGCAGGGCTTCGGATATTACCTGCAAGGCGTAAGCAGCGTGGCTGTATATGGAGGAAACGACGGAAACCGTTACGACCAGGAACTGAAAAGCCTGCGCATGGGTGCAGACGTGGTGATAGCTACACCTGGCCGACTCATCTCTCATATCAGCTTGGGCAATGTAGACCTCAGCAAGGTAAGCTTCTTTATTCTTGATGAGGCAGACCGCATGCTCGACATGGGATTCTCGGAGGATATCAAGACCATCGCAGCCAAATTGCCAAAAACTTGCCAGACCATTATGTTCTCTGCCACAATGCCCGAGAAAATAGAAGAACTGGCAAAGACTCTGCTCAAGAATCCTGTAGAGATCAAACTCGCAGTAAGCAAACCTGCCGAGAAGATACAGCAGAAAGCTTACGTATGCTACGAGACACAGAAGATGGACATCATCAAGGACATCTTCAAAGCTGGCGACCTGCAGCGAGTCATCATCTTCTGCGGAAGCAAGATGAAGGTAAAGCAAGTGGCAGGATCACTGCAGCGTAAACATATCAACTGTGGCGAGATGCACTCTGACCTGGACCAGGCTGAACGCGACAATATGATGTTCAAATTCAAGAGCGGACAAATCGATGTGCTCGTAGCTACCGACATCGTGGCACGAGGCATAGACATCGATGATATCGCATTGGTTATCAACTATGATGTGCCTCACGATACTGAAGACTATGTGCACCGTATCGGACGTACTGCACGTGCCGACCGCGACGGAGTGGCTATCACCTTTGTGAGCGAGGAAGATATCTTCTATTTCCAGCAGATAGAGAAGTTCTTGGAAAAAGAAGTGGAAAAGGTTGCTCTGCCCGAAGGATGCGGAGAAGGACCTGCATACACCAAGCAGAACAAGCCCAGAAAGGCAGGCAACAACAGCGCAAAGAGCAGACGACGCAAAGATCGTGAACAGACTGCACACAAACGCAAACCTGCCAATAAAACTGCCAACCGACCTGAAAAGGCTCAGCGTCGTACAGAAGACAACAACCCACAGGAAAACAGCAAGCAAGGCAACAACCAGCAAGACAACAACCTGCAAGGCAACAACCAGCCCAGGAACAAAGACAACAAGAAACAACAGGGCAACGCCAGACAACAGGGTAAGAACGCTCCTCGTACCAAGGATGGCCAGCAGCAGGGCAACAGCCAGCAGCAGAACAATGGCGGCAAACCTGAAAACGAGAATAAGCAAAATCGCAACAACCGACGTAAAGGCAATAATCGTCCTGCAAGCGATCAGACAGAAAACAAGTCACGCAACAGACAGGCACAGACTGACAACAAGCCAGGCAGCCAGGACAACAACGGCAAGCGTCGCAATGTACGCCCAGGCAGCAACGGCAGAGGAAGAGGTGTCAACCAGAAGAAGACTTCTGAAAAATCAACCACACGTAAGGTTACGCCTATCGTAAATCCTCAGAAGAAAGAAAATGTAGTCAAGAAATTCATCAAGCGCATTTTCGGCTTCAAAAAATAACAACTGCTCCAGTTTCTCGTCTACCTGAAACAAGAAGAAACTGTAGTTGAAAACAAAAAGTATCTTAAGTTACATGCAGATGTTTCTTAAGATACTTTTTTTGTTTTAAGATGATCCTGCCAATTACTTTTTTAGCTGCACTTACCTCTATCAGTAACTACTTTGCACCCCTATAGCCATGAATAGTCAACTGTAAATAAGACTAATAATTAAGTAACTGAAGTTTCGCAAAGTGGTTCAAGTACAGGCTAAGGGCTTCTGCCCCTTCTGGGCGTGTGGAACATATTTACGAAAGTTGAGTAAGTCTACGCGAATTATAAATAAGCAATAACTGAGTCAACTTATATTATCAATAATGCGCAGAGTGGTCAACTAAAATCGTTAAACCACAATCAAATCTATGTTCGATAGTTTAGAACATAAGTTCGGTACTTTAGAACATAAGTTCGAAACTTTAGAACACAAGTTCGATAGTTTAGAACATAAGTTCGATACTTTAGAACATAGATTTTTACAGGCTAAAAGAAACATTTATCTCAGTCATATTCATAGTTGACTACTTATGCTGAGTAATTACCACTATCAGTAACTACTCATGACTGAAGAGGATACTGGGCTGTTTCCCTATGTATAATCGGGCTGTTTTCCCTATATATAATAAGGTGTACGCCCACAATTCTATAATAAAAGCCTCTTATAAACTGTTAAAAACTTACCTTTTTACACCTTTTCTTTATTTTTTCTGTCTTTTTGTTCTTTTTTTCAAACTTTTTCTTTAACTTTGCAATCGGAAATAACAAAATAGAAATTTTTAAACCCAATAAAAGATATAGATTATGAAAGCATCAGAAGTGATTGCGAATCTTCAGAGAAGATTCCCTAATGAGCCTGAATACATCCAGGCAGTTAGTCAGGTTCTCGGTACTATCGAGGAAGAGTACAACAAGCATCCTGAGTTTGAGAAGGCCAACCTCATTGAGCGCCTTTGCATTCCAGACCGCATTATCGAGTTCCGTGTTTCATGGGTAGACGACAAGGGTAATGTACAGACTAACATGGGTTACCGAATCCAGCACAACAATGTCATCGGTCCTTACAAGGGAGGTCTTCGCTATCATAAGTCAGTAAACCTGAGCATCTTGAAGTTCCTGGCTTTCGAGCAGACATTCAAGAACTCTCTGACAACCCTTCCTATGGGTGGTGCCAAGGGTGGTTCTGATTTCTCACCTCGCGGCAAGAGCAACAATGAGGTTATGCGTTTCTGCCAGGCTTTCATGACTGAGCTTTATCGCCACATGGGCCCAGACGAGGACGTTCCTGCAGGTGATATTGGTGTAGGTGGCCGTGAGGTAGGCTATCTCTTCGGTATGTACAAGAAGTTGACTCACCAGTTCCAGGGTGTCTTGACTGGTAAGGGCCAGGAGTTTGGCGGTTCACGTATCCGTCCTGAGGCAACAGGTTATGGTAATGTTTATTTCCTCTGCAACATGCTCGCCACCAAGAACATCGACATCAAGGGCAAAACTGTCTTGGTTTCTGGTTCTGGTAACGTGGCTCAGTACACTATGGAGAAGTTGCTTCAGTTGGGTGCAAAGCCTGTCACATGTTCCGACTCAGATGGTTACATCTACGATCCAGACGGTATCGACCGCGAGAAACTCGACTACATCATGGAACTGAAGAATGTAGAGCGTGGCCGTATCAAGGAATATGCCGAGAAATATGGCGTGAAGTATGTTGAAGGAGCTAAGCCTTGGTTCGAGAAGGCAGATATCGCTCTTCCTTCTGCTACTCAGAACGAAATCAACGAAGAGGCTGCAAAGGCATTGGTTGCCAACGGCGTATTCGCAGTGAGCGAGGGTGCCAACATGCCTACAACTCCTGAGGCCATCAAGGTATTCCAGGATGCCAAGATCCTCTATGCTCCTGGTAAGGCTGCCAATGCTGGCGGTGTAGCTGTATCAGGTCTTGAGATGAGTCAGAACTCTGAGCGTCTGAAGTGGAGCCGTGAGGAGGTTGATGCTAAACTTCACGAAATCATGAACGATATTCACGCCAACTGTGTGAAGTATGGTACCGAGGCAGACGGTTACGTAAACTACGTAAAGGGTGCCAACGTTGCAGGCTTCCTGAAGGTTGCCAAGGCTATGATGGCTCAGGGTATCGTATAATAAAATGACAGATATTTAATTAAACACATAAAAAAATCCTAACTTCTCTTCGTGAGAGGTTAGGATTTCTTTTTTTTAAAGCAACAACAAGACTATTGTCGTGGCTGATAAAACAACACAGCCTTGATGTAGGTTTCAAACTTCAGGTCGGCATGGCGCGCCAGCCGAAAGCGGATAACGGCTTTCAGTACAGCATATAGGCACAATGCCAACATCAGGCCGACAGCGATAGCCAAAACCGTAGTTCCCATCTTACCATAAATATAGGCACTGTCGGGAAAAGCCGAAAGAACGATAACAGGCAACAAAGTGATAATGCCACCCACCGTCAGCTTATTGCGACTGCTTCCTCCCATATCGAGAATAGCTTGCTTGTCAAAAAGATAATCATCCAGTTCCATACCCTCGATACCATAGTCTTCCATCTTGGGGAAGTCGGGATAATTGCCATACAACTTGATTTTGCTGGTCACTTTATGCTCAAAATCGTTGAGGATTTGCTTTTCTGGTTCTCTGATGTTCATGACTTTAAATAATTAAGTGGAGATTAAAATAAATATATAAAAAGAAAGCAGTGCCCCTATAAGCCGAGTTCTGTTCCTGCAACAAAGTGCAGGTGCATGTCATTTATCTAATCCCTGAGTCACCCCAGGGCTTGAGCACTCTACCCTCCGCAGCTGCCATAAAAGACACTCGGGCGAGCAACCCTCAGTCTGCGGTATACATGAGCTTACAGCTCCCAGCCGACACAGCATGACGATCACCCGTCATCTGGTGGTCTCTTACACCACCTTCTCACCCTTACCCTGCTTTCATCTAAAGACTCAACAAGGCGGTTATTTTCTTCTGCCTACACCTACTGTCACCAATAGCTTCTATTTTCGGAAGTGGGATGCTCTGTGCTGCCCGGACTTTCCTCTCGTCTTACCATGAAGACCAGCGACACGCCGGGGCACTGCTTTCTGTATCTTACTAAAGTGCAAAGGTACAAAAAACTTTCGAAAAGAAAAGGACTTTTCTTACTTATTTTCTATATTTCAATCCTATAAGGATAACAAAAGCCCTCTTATCAGTACACAAAAAGGGCTTTAGCAAGACTATTTTGTTAATAGTTTTTTGCACATTACAAAATATTAATTCCATATTTACAACTATGTATATCAAGCAAAGTATTGAATATTTGTAAATTTAGGCACATTCTTGTTTAAGAGCCGTTAATATGTTAATTTGGAATGTTAAAACGGGATAAAAATACATGTATAATTGACTGTTTCTCGTTTTTTGCACCTATATTTGCAATCGAAATGAAAAGTTGGCAACGCCAACAAAGCAAACATTAAAATTAACAACAAAAAATTATACATTATGAGAAAAGTAAGCAAATATGTTTTGGCTGTGCTCTGCATCAGCTCACTCGCATTCTCAGCAGGCGCATTCATGAAAGTCAATGCAGCCGCACCATCAGTGACTTCGGCCGCTCCTGGTCAACCAGTAGATTTAACCTATGCTGCCGAAAAGGCTCTGCCAGCAGTTGTCCATATTAAATATGTACAGAACTCAAAGGTACAGACAGTAGATGTTCAGAGCAATCCGTTTGGAGATTTCTTCGATCCATTCGGTTTCTTTGGCAACCCAGGCGGTGGACAAGGCGGAACACGCAAACAGAAAGTGCAGACTCCCAAGAGAGAGGCTACAGGCTCTGGTGTCATCATCAGCAGCGACGGATATATCGTCACCAACAACCACGTGGTAGAAGGAGCTGACGAACTGACGGTAACACTCAACGACAACCGCGAATTCTCTGCACGCATCATTGGTACAGACAAAAGTACAGACCTTGCCCTGATAAAAGTCAACGCGAAAGACCTCCCTACTCTTCCTATTGCCAACAGCGACAACGTCAAGGTTGGCGAATGGGTCATTGCAGTAGGCAATCCTTTCGGTCTGAACAACACTGTCACAGCAGGTATCATCTCTGCAAAGGCTCGCTCGTTAGGTGCCAACGGTGTGGAGAGTTTCATACAGACTGATGCCGCCATCAATGCTGGAAACTCAGGCGGTGCACTGGTCAACACACAGGGCGAGCTGGTAGGTATCAACGCCATGCTCTACTCACAGACAGGTTCATACGCAGGCTATGGTTTCGCCATTCCTACCTCTATAATGAATAAGGTAGTAGACGACCTGAAGAAATATGGCAGTGTACAGCGCGTGATGCTCAGCATTCAGGGAAGCGATGTGCTCAACTACATCAACTCGCAGAAGGAAAATGGCAAAGAAGTAGATTTAGGCACCAATGAAGGTGTATATGTAACCAAAGTGGATGAGGACGGAAACGGAGCCGACGCAGGCTTGAAGGAAGGTGACATCATAACCAAGATAGACGGCAAGAAGGTGACCAAGATGGCTGAACTCCAGGAAGCCCTCAACAGCAAACGCCCTGGCGACAAACTCTCTATCACCTACTTACGCAACAAGAAGAGCTACACCAAGAGCATCACACTCAAAAATGCTCAAGGCAACACTTCGGTCATCAAGAGTGCCGATCTGGATGTATTGGGTGGAACCTTCCGTCCTGTGACAGAAGCACAAAAGAAGGAACTTGGCATCAAATATGGTCTGGAGGTATTGAAGGTTGGAGCTGGCGCACTCAAGGATGCCGGAATTTCGCGCGGACTTATTATCCAGCGTGTAAATGATAGCAACATCACCACGCTCGATGACTTGCAGAAGATAGTAAAGAGTGCATCCACAAGCAAGGAGCCAGTACTCTACATTCAGGGTGTATGGCCTACAGGCAAGAAGTCATACTTCGCCGTGCCTCTTCAGAAAGACTAAGCAAAACAAAGTCAATTATTGAGGGGCAAGACCAAGCCTGAGAAATGATAATAAATAAGTAAAACAGTTCTATAAATAAAAAAATAGCAGATATTTTCTCAAATATCTGCTATTTTTTTTGCACATATCGACAAAAAAGCGTATTTTTGCATCTACGAACAAAAAATAATGCTAACCATGAGACAACTGAAAATATCAAAGTCGATAACCAACAGAGAGAGTGCATCACTTGAAAAATACCTTCAAGAAATTGGGCACCAGGATCTTCTCACAGCAGATGAGGAGGTGGAACTGGCTCAGCAAATCAAAAAGGGTGACCGCAAAGCACTTGAGAGACTGACCAAGGCCAACCTTAGATTTGTCGTTTCCGTAGCCAAGCAATATCAGAACAAGGGACTGAGCCTGCCCGACCTCATCAACGAAGGAAACCTCGGTCTGATAAAAGCCGCAGAAAAATATGACGAGACAAGAGGCTTCAAGTTTATCTCTTATGCTGTATGGTGGATTAGACAAAGTATTTTGCAGGCCATAGCAGAACAAAGCCGCCTCGTACGCCTCCCGCTCAACCAAGTGGGAAGTGTCAATCGTATTGCCCGCGAGCTGAACAAGTTTGAGCAGGAAAACGAGCGCAAACCCAGTGTGGAAGAAATGGCCGACCGCATAGACCTTCCTGAGGAGAAGATCGCAGAGGCGATGAAGATCAATACGCACCATGTAAGCATGGACGCACCTTTCGCCGACGGCGAGGACAACAGCCTGCTTGACTTCCTGCCCAACACCGACTCACCTTCTACCGACAACGTACTCGATCAGGAATCGCTACGAACAGAGATAGGAAGAGTGCTCGATGTTCTCAACGACAGAGAGCAGAAAGTGATAAAAGCTTTCTTTGGCATCGGCATGCAAGAAATGACCCTCGAGGAAATTGGAGACAAATACAACCTCACCCGCGAAAGAGTAAGACAGATTAAGGAGAAGGCAATTCGCAGGCTGAGATACAACACGAAAAGTAAAACGCTGAAGACCTACTTAGGCCAGTAAGCAATATCCATAACAGAAGAAACAGAAAATGAAACTTAGAAAATCAGTATTTGCAGCCATTGCTGCCACATTGCTTATCGCTGTCAGCATGCAGGCCAAAGACGAGATGAAGCGAATTTATATCTTTGGATTTGCATCATCGTTCAACGATTCTATCGTATGCTTCACCGATGTGCAGGCAGTAGACTCTGCCTGGCTCAACAGCAAGAACCACTTCCTGGTAAGCAGAGAAGATTACTCTTACCAGTTGCGCGACTATTTAGAGGGAGAAGGTTACAAACACCCCACCTGCATGGTAAGCTACAGCACAAACCTGAAAAAGCTGACCAAGAAATATAACAAAATGCGCAACAGCTATACCGCTCAACCTAAGAAATCCAAAAACAAAAGCGGTATGATAGAGGATGCAACACCAAAATATCAGGTAAAAATCATCGGTATGGACCGTTTCATATTCTCGGGTATTAAGCCCGACTATGAGGTCAACGAAGAGGTGGCTCAGAAGCCAGCCAAGAAGATTAAGGCAAAAGACGCACTGAAACAACAAAAGAAAAAGAAGCGTAATGCAAAATGAGAACTTCTTTAGCATAGCCGAACTCGACATCAAGATCTGCTTTGCCGAGTCACCATTCAACGGCATGCATCTTATCCCATCATTAGAACCCTTCAGAGAGAAAAATCTGAAGGGTGAACTTTTTTTTCAACTCTCGGTTGACGATACCCTGAGCCCCTACCCAAAGGAAAAACGCAAACGCATCAGAGCCTTTGATACAGGAAATGGAAACACCATCGTCGACAAACTCGACAATGGCGGATACCAGTATATCATCAAGGACATACAAGGTGCCAACTGCTGCCTGTTGCTGACCAATAAAGACTTCAGCGACTGCCAATGCGCACTGAACGGTAACTACAATATGCGAAAATTTGGACTCAACAATGCCCTGATGCTCATCTTTGCCTTTGCAGGAAGCAAGATAGAAACACTCTTGCTGCATGCATCACTTGTAAGGCAAAAAGGATATGGCTATGCCTTCATTGCCAAGAGCGGAACGGGAAAGAGTACACAGGTGAGCATGTGGCTGCGCTATCTGTCGGGGTGCGACTTGATGAACGACGACAACCCTATCCTACGAATAATAGACGATACACCTTATATATATGGTAGTCCCTGGAGCGGAAAGACACCATGCTATCGCAACGTAAAAGCAAAACTCGGTGCCATCACCCGCATAGACCGCGCACAAAAGAACTATGTGGAAAAGCTATCACCAGCAGAAGCCTTTGCATCCATACAGCCATCTTGTTCTTCTATGAAATGGGATCTGGATATTTTCAACAATATCTGCAATACCATCAGCCATCTTGTTGAGCTGTCGGATATCTACACCTTGCACTGCCTTCCCAATCGCGAGGCTGCCATTGTATGCAACCAAGCCATCAGAAAAGCATAACCCCATTCTGTATAAGATTTTATATGATGAAAGAGAATACATTACAAGTAACGGAAATACAGTTTCCTAATGCGCAGCTACTGCCCGAAATCATTAAGTTGCTTAATGAGGGACACACTGTCACCCTGCAGCTCAGGGGCTTTTCCATGCGTCCATTCCTGGAAGACAAGCGCGACAAAGCCCTGCTTGCCAAACGCGAGATATACAATATCGGTGAGCCTGTATTGGCAGAAATCAGTCCTCGCCACTATGTACTGCATCGCATCATCAAAATTGAGGGCGAGGACGTCACACTGAAGGGCGACGGAAACCTCACAACAGAAAGTTGCAAGATGAAAGACATCAAGGCTATAGCTGTGGGATTCTACAGAAAAAGCCATCAAACACTCGACAGAATTGACGGCAGGAAATGGAGAATCTACTCTGCCATCTGGACTGCCTTGTCGCCTTGCCGAAGGTATTTGCTGGCCTTTTATCGCAAGATATGGATTCCGATTTTCGGAATCATGTAATACAAGTAGTATAAGTGAAAGAGTTGAAAAGAATCTATTTTCTAAACTCCTTCACTTCTTCTTTTATACGCTGAATTTACACCTTATTCTATTATCTCAGCCTGTTTCCATTGGTCTACCAACAGCCGAGCATCACGAGTGGCAGTTTCCTCATCCACCTCGTACAATTCTATCAACAGATCAACCAGGTCTTTCACCTCAAAGTCTTTTCCCTGAATGCTGTTCCACAAGTAAGCAGAACTTTCATTCATGCTGATGATATTGCTGAAATCAATATTCTCCTCGCCTTCTGCCACGAGAATGTTTTCCCCACAAACAGTACGAAGATTGAATCCGTTCTTAGCTTTCATACTCTAATCGTCTTTATTTCATATTGTCGTTAAACCAATTCACAATCTGGCGCAAGAGATGTCTGCGGCTGTTGCCTCCATATATGCCATGATTACGATTGGTATAATATATCTCCTTAAAGTCCTTGTCTGCCTGAACCAAAGCCTCGGCATACTCAAATGTATTCTGTGGATGAACATTATCATCAGCCATGCCATGACACATAAGCAAAGCTCCATGCAAGTTGTCAACACGCTCTATGGGATTGGTCAGATAGCCAGCGGCATTCTCCTGAGGTGTACGCATATAGCGCTCAGTATACACCGTGTCATAATAGCGCCAGTTGGTGGGAGGTGCCACAGAAACACCTGCCTTGAATACAGGACGGCCCTCACTCATACTCATCAGTGTGCAGAATCCACCAAAGCTCCAGCCCCAGATACCGATGCGGTTTTTATCTACGAAAGGAAGACCGCCTAAATAAAGAGCTGTCTCTACCTGATCTTTTGCCTCTAAGTCACCCAGTCTGAGATAAGTACATTTCTCAAAGGCTGCTCCTCTGCCTCCAGTGCCACGACCATCTACACAAACGACAATATATCCTTCCTGGGCCAGATAATAGTCGAAGGCTCCTCCATTACCCATACTTCCAGTACTCCATGCATCCTTTACCTGCTGGTTACCCGGACCAGAATACTGGAACTGTATAACGGGATATTTCTTGTTGGCATCAAAGTCTACAGGTTTCACCATCCATCCATCCAGTTTCACTCCCTCGGATGTGGTGAAAGAGAAAGGTTCACGCTTTCCCCAATTATACTGGGCAACCTTGTCGAGCAACTCCTTATTGTCCTCCAACACTCTTACCACCTTTCCACGATTGGTACGCGAGGTGAAGACAAAAGGATGACTGTAACTGCTCCAAGTATTGAAGAAATAACGATAATCACCCGAGAATATGGCAGCATTGTTTCCACGTGCATCGGTAAGTCTTTCGGTCGTGCCGTTGGCATGTGCCACATAGACCTGTCTGTCGTGCGGACTCAACATGCTTGACTGGAAATAGATATCACCCGTTTTCTCATTCATGCCATATACATCAGTCACCTCATAGTCACCCTTTTCTACCTGGCGAATCAACTTCCCCTTAATGTCGTACAGATAAAGATGCATAAAGCCGTCGCGATCACTGGGCAGTAAGATGTACTTATTGCCTACACGAGTCCATTCCACCACTTCTTCCTTCACATACTTGGGCACACTCTCTTTAATCACCAGCTTCGCCTCACCCGTAAAAGGATTGAAAGAATAAAGATTCAGTTCGTCCTGATGTCTGTTCATCGTAAAGGCTATCATACTCTTGGCATCAGGAGCCTGCTTTACGCGAGGAATATAACCGTCCGAAGCCAAAGGTACATTCATGCGTACTGTCTTGCCGGCTTTCACATCATAACTCCAAAGGCTCACCACAGAGTTGTCCTGACCAGCCTTTGGATACTTATAGGAATATTCACCTGGATAATCGGCATACTGTTTCAAGGCAGGCTTCTGACCGCAGAACAACTGCAGGGAGTAAGTCTTCACCTTCGACTCATCATAACGAATCCAGCAGAGTGCAGTTCCGTCAGCATTCCAAGCAAAAGCCTTATTAAAACCAAACTCTTCTTCGTTCACCCAGTCAGGGATACCATTAATGATTTCATTGAACTTGCCGTCGTTTGTAACCTGTACCTCCTTCTTACCATCTGTGATAAAAAGATTGTTCTCTCTTACAAAAGCCACATGGCGAGAGTCTGGTGACCATGTAGCCACCTGCTGGTTCTCTCCATCCGACAACTTGAGCAAAGACTTGCTGGCAATGTCGTAAATGAAATACTCTGCTGTAAAAGAACGGCGATAAATACTCTTACGCTTGGTAAGAATGAGCATTCGCTTTCCGTCAGGACTCAGTTCGTAACCATCTACCGACTCAAAGGGAGCCTTGCATACTGCGGCATCAAACAAGACTGTCACCTGCTTGCCAGTCTTAAACGAATAACTCACGATTTGACTTCCATCGTTGCTGATAGAAGCATACAGGTCGGTGCCTTCTATCGGATTCACTCCACTGACATAAGAAGCTGTAAAACATCTCGAAGTAATATTCTCCAAGTCCAACTTCTCAGCTGCCTGTATAGATGACACCATCATAAAGGTTGCTATAAATATAATAAGTTTCTTCATAATCAGTCTTTGTGCAATGCCTTGATAGGCGAATCATCCTTGCACTCCAGCAACTGCCGTACGGTTATCTTTGGATTACGCTTCAGATAACTGCTGATGGTCTTTACATAACTTGTGGTAAAGACTTCCTTGTTCATCGCCTTATTCACCACCCACATGATTTTTCCCATGTGAAGGTCTCGGTCAAGCTGCGAACGATTATCAAAATCATCCATAGGATAAATGCTCAACAGATAGAAGGTAAGGCAATCCGGAACAATATAAGTTCGTGACATGGTAGCCCGTTGCTGGGCTGTATAAAATTTCTTGTATAGCGGATACTCGCTGCCCATATACTTGTCAAGCGAAATTCCTACAGAGTGTTCACCCACCACGATACTCTGGTCGAGCGCTCCTATCTGTGCATAGAAAGAAGGCTGCTGCAACTCTGGCATCCAGGCGTTCAGACGTTCAAACGATTCCTTCAACTGCTGGTTGATATCATCCATATTGGCATACTCAGCCTCAGCATCGGCAATAAGCGCCTGCAGAGTAGAGTCCTGATAGAACATCAGAAACCGATTGCTGATATTGGCATCAGTAATCGTGCCCAACTGAAGCATCTTCTCTATCAACGTACGTGTTTCTATCGGATAATCGGTATTCATCTGCTGCAAGGCAGAGAAATCTCCTGTTGTCAGATAACGACTTTCCAGACGATCATAGCGCTGTACGGAAAGTACAGCAGCCTCTGCTTCCTCATTCGGCTTAAACTTGAGTTCACAAGCCGAACAAAGAAGAAGCGTCACCGCCATGAATGCCATATATTTAAAAATATTTTTCACTTTGTCGCTATCTATTAACATTACGTGTGCAAAAATACTAAAAAATGTGATAAAAACAAAGTGTTTTTACTAATATTTTTAAACAAAAAGAACAATAATGAACAATTTTGGTGTATTTTTGCTCATTATTGCCCTTTTGTGTAGTCATTATCGTATATTATAATACACTTGCACAGGTTCTTCGTTCAGTTTCTTCCAGTCTTTCAACCATCGATACCACTCTTTCTCACCCTTGAAGCCATAGGTCTCATTGGCGCTGGTATAAGCCAGCTTGTAACTCAGCTTGTTGCCTGAAGGACGAACCACCTGTGTGTAGCAGTCTTTATTGGCAGGCATCTCTTTCACCAGCGCAGCCTGCGGCACATAGATACCCAAGCCCACTGTCTCCAGTTTGTGCTTGCCGTCATCCTTGCCCGTTGGCCAGTCACTGCCATAGCAGCCTCTTAAGCCCTTGCCGTCAGTATATTCGCTGGAACCTTTCACATTGATCAATCCTGTGGCAAACTGATAATCCGACACATCTTTGTTAAAGAACACGTCGACATCAAAATCACGATGTCCCGCATAGATGGTATAACGTATGGTGGCATTGACAGGTTTGAGTCCTGGAGCTGGAGTCCAGCCATTGTCTACAACCTCAACAATGGCTCTTACAGGACCTTCCGAGATAACTCTCTGTTCTTGGTACATTACATTGGTCAGCAATACTTGGTTCTCTCCATCCCAGCCACGGAGGGCACCCAAGCCATAGGTATTGCCCACCCACAGGCAGTCATCACCCGAGCCACCCTTCAACTGTTCCTCAGAAGGATAGAACTGCGTATCACGAATCACCAGTCCCTTGTTCACCTTACCATATAGGTCGATAGTCTGTCGATGGTCGAAGTACACACGCATGGCTACCAATTCGCTTTCAAAACATACGCCATGGGAGTGGACATAATGGTAAGGATCCTTGGTCTTCTTGTCAAATGAGATACTGCGCATATAGATATCCTGCGCATTTTTAGCCAGTTTTTTATTTCGGCTTGGCAATACCAGTTCGGCAAAGGTACGGGCAGGATAGGCAGTCTGGTCACCTTCCTGCAATAACTGCACGCTTACCTCCTTGGTTTCCTTCTTGTCAAGGTCGACAAGAAAGCATAACTCATCGTTCACACAGTCACGGTCGATGTCATCCAACTGCGAAGGCACCTCCTTGCCGTCTACTGTTACTACAGCCTTTTTGACATCTCCCCACTGACGGATATCAATAACCACAGGCACATCCTTACGTGCCTCTTTTGAAGGATTGGTCACCGTCACATGGACCGGCGCCTGAGCTTGCGCTCCTAAACAAAGAAACGCAGCCAGCAACATGAATAGTTTTTTCTTCATCTTAGATTTTATTTTGTAGTTTGTTTATCGATTTTCGAAAGTTCAAGCCACAGGAATGTCAGAAGTTCAATTTTGAGAAGACTTTTTTCCCCTTGGCATAGTACTGCCACAATATCGAGCCTTCATACACTTGCGGGACAACACCTTCAACCCTACCCGACTGTATTCGCTGGCGGTCTTCATCAAAATCCTTACGCCAGACTTTGAAAGCCCTTCGCGCCTTGAATATAGCTTTGAAGTCGCCCAAGTTTCTTTTCAGAATCAACATCTCGAATGCAGCCAGATAGTCCAGAAACCATCTAATGAACATCACATGCTGCAGATCCCTGTCATCCAGATTCTTGTAAAGCATGGTCAGATTGTTTCTGAAATTAAGGAATGTCTTCATAGGATTGCTTTTTGGCAACGTACCACCACCGACATGATAGACTTCACTCTCTGGTATGCAGTATATCTTGCGCCCCATCAGACGCAGGCGCCAGCACAAATCTATCTCTTCATTGTGTGCGAAAAAACGACCGTCAAGCGCTCCGGCATCCCAATAGTCCTTGGCACGTATCATCATGCAGGCACCTGTAGCCCACAACACTTCCTGCTGGTAATCATACTGTCCGTTGTCCCTCTCCACAGTCTCAAAGATACGCCCCCTGCAGAAAGGATAACCATATTTGTCCAAAAAGCCACCACAGGCACCAGCATATTCAAAGCTGTCCTTATCGTATTCTGCCAACAGTTTAGGCTGACAGGCTGCCACCTGCGGATGACTGTCCATAAACTCGATGAGCGGAGTTAGCCAATGATGTGTCACTTCCACATCGCTGTTCAACAGTACATAATACTCAGCTTCTATCTGCTTCAGGGCCTGATTGTAACCTTCCGCAAAACCAAAGTTCTGCTCCAGAACTATAGTCTTCACCTGTGGATACTGTGTCTCCAACAGATGCATAGAGCCATCGGTGGAACTATTGTCAGCCACCCATACCTCTGCATCCTGTCTGGAATATTCCACAACGCCAGAAAGATATTTTGCCAACATCTTCTGTCCGTTCCAATTCAATATAACGATTGCTACCTTTGCCATATCAACCGACAAAGATACAAATTATTAAGCACAAACAGCTTATCTGTGCCGAATAATTAAGTTTTTATAATGATAAACGTTCGCTTACGCGCACCTTTTCTCGTCATGACAGAGGGAAAGCAAGCTTTACTCTGCTCATTTGACTTAACGAAAACATTCGCTTACGCGCACCTTTACTCGTCATGGCAGAGGAAAAGCAAGCTTTACTCTGCTCATTTGACTTAACGAAAACGTTCCATTTCCTGCTTCAATCTGTTGTTGAGCAAGTTGGTAAACTCATAGTTCTTCAGTCCCCACTTGGGAGCTATCAGTAGTTCTGCTGGCGACTGACTCACAAAACGTTCGAGCACCAGATCTTTTCTTAGAAGCTTAATATACCCCACTATGACTTCTAAATACTCTTCTACCGTATATACATGGAAAGGATGCTCTGCATACTGTTGAGCAAGACGGGTGCCCTTGATAACCTGCATCTGATGTATTTTCAGTATGTCAAGAGGCAACGAAGATATAATAGGAGCCTGACGCAGACTCTCCTCAGCATCCTCGCCGGGAAGACCGATAATAATATGTCCTCCTGTCAATATTCCCCGGACATGCGTCTGCTCCACCGCCTTTCTGCTGCAGGCAAAGTCATGACCGCGATTAATTCGCAAGAGAGTTTCATCATTGGCAGTTTCTATGCCATACTCCACCAGTACAAAGGTGCGTTTGTTCAGCTCTGCCAAGTAATCCAGCAACTCCTCGCTCACGCAGTCTGGACGCGTCCCGATGACTATTCCCACTATATCCTCTACCTGAAGTGCTTCCTCATACATTCTGCGAAGCTCTTCTAACGAGGCATAAGTGTTGGTATAAGCCTGGAAGTAAGCCAGATACTTCATATCAGGATATTTCCTGACAAAGAAGCGTTTGCCTTCTTCCAACTGTTCGGTGATTGTCTTTTTGCGATTGCAGTAGCTTGGGTTGAAAGTCCGGTTGTCACAATAGGTACAACCGCCACTGGATATTTTCCCGTCCCTGTTAGGACAGGAAAACCCAGCGTCTATAGATATCTTTTGCACTCTGAAGGGAAACTGAGTACGTATCCAGGAGCCAAAGTCGTTGTAATAGTTCATCGCTAAAGGATCTCAGCCTTAAGGGCTGTCTTATCATAATTAAAATCTCCCAGACGAACCTTGATAAGCTGGTTGTCATACTCTTCCTTTGCCAAAGCCGGCGACAGTTCCACACGTACATAGTTCTTGGTAAAGCCATGCATGGCCTTGCCACGTGGCGCTTTCTCAAAGAGTACCTCTGCCTCCGTTCCTATATACTGGGCATAAAAAGCCTGGGTTTTCTCTTCACTCAGTTCGAGCAGACGCTTAGAGCGCAACTTTTTCTCCTTGTCGCTTACCACATAAGGGATACGCAGAGCTGCAGTACCTGGTCGTTCCGAATATGGGAACACATGAAGCTGTGTGACAGGCAGACTCTTCAGGAATTCATAGCATTCCTCAAAACACTCTGGAGTCTCACCACGACAGCCCACCATCACATCCACACCAATAAAGGCATCGGGCATTTTCTCCTTGATAAGGTTTACCTTATGGGCAAAGAGAGCCTTGTCGTAACGGCGGTGCATCAGCTTCAGCACCTCATCGCTACCGCTCTGCAAGGGGATATGAAAATGCGGCATGAAGGCACGGCTCTCAGCACAATAAGCTATCAAGTCGTCGTCACACAAGTCTGGTTCCAGACTTGATATACGATAACGCTGAATACCAGTCACCTGGTCGAGCGCCTTTACCAAGTCAAGAAAACACTCATGGGTAGTCTGTCCGAAGTCACCAATGTTGACACCAGTAATCACGATTTCCTTTCCTCCTTCGCTTGCAGCCTGCCCAGCCTGCTCAACCAACGAAGCAATACTTGGGTTGCGCGAGTTGCCTCGTGCAAAAGGAATGGTACAGTAGGTACAATAATAGTTACAGCCGTCTTGCACCTTCAGAAAATAGCGTGTACGGTTACCACGCGAACAGGAAGGCTGAAAAGTCTTGATATCCTTGGTCTTCACGCTATGATGTTCATGCAGCGCATTCACACCAACTTCTTCCAGTCCTGACTCAAAAGCGAACTTCTGTGCCCAGGCATCGCTGAGATACTGCAACAGATGCGCCTTCTCATTGGCACCCAATACCAGGTCAACACCTTCTATCTTACTTACGTTCTCCGATTCAAGCTGCGCATAGCAACCCGTAACAATAACAAAAGCGCCAGGATTCTGTCGCACCATACGGTGTATAGCCTGACGGCATTTATGATCGGCAACTTCTGTCACCGAGCAGGTATTGATCAAACAGATGTCTGCACGCTCTCCCTTTTGGGCAGTTATCACGCCCATGTCTTCGAGCATTTTTCCAAAAGTAGAGGTTTCCGAAAAGTTAAGTTTACAACCTAAAGTATAATAAGCAGCCTTTTTGCCTTGAAATGCACTTGTGTCTATCATATAAAGAGTTTGGTGTATATAAACGAAAAAGCCGCCAGACCATAGGTCCAGCGGTGTTTCTCTCATTTTTCGTTCGTTAAGTATACTAATACTTAATTACTTTGCAACTGAATCAGTAGCAGCTGAGTCAACAGTAGCTACAGTATCAGCTGAATCAACAGCTGTTGTATCAACTGAATCTGCAGAGTTTGCATTTGACTTTGTGTTACCACCGCAAGATGCGAAAGAGATAGCTGCAATAGCTACGAACATCAAAACTAATTTCTTCATTTTCTTTGCTTTTTAAATCTGTAAAACAATCATTTGTTTATTAAAACGATGCAAAGGTAAGTATTTTTTTAATATGTTGTTCTTTTTTTTGTGACTTTTTTTAGGGCCTTTTTGTAACTATTTTGTAAACCACTAACAATCAGCAACTTACAAACTGCTAACAAAAGTTAAAGTTTTTTACGTGCTCGGCAACAGCCATTTTTTAACACTTTTAGCGCTTTTTCCCTGCATCTTCCTTACAGTTCAATTACCTGTCCATCATAACCAAACTGGAAACCTTTCGGCAGCCGTTTGTTGGCAGCATCATGTAAGCCTATATCATGCGTCATGTGGGTAAAGTACACTTTTTCGGCTCCTATCCTTATCGCAAAGCGGATGGCATCGTCCACCAGTTGATGACTGTGATGCGGTTTATCGAATCTCAAGGCATTGACAACGAGCACTTCCAAGCCTTTCAGGTAAGGCAGTTCCTCATCAGGTATAGTTTTCATATCCGTGATATAAGCAAAATTGCCAAAACGAAATCCGAGGATAGGCATTTTGTCGTGCATCACTTTGACAGGCATCCATTCTATATCACCTATTTTATATATATGATGGGGCTCGATGGTATGCAACTGCAGTTTGGGAGCACCAGGATACAGTTCTTTAGAAGAGGCAGGAAAGCAATATGGCATAGTAACAGGCAACGATTTCGTCACACCCTTGTCACCATAGATATTGATATCACCATATTTGCAGAAAGGACGCAGGTCGTCTATTCCCCCTACATGGTCATAGTGTTTATGGGTAATCAGCAACCCATCTATTTTTCTGAAAGGCACTCTGAGCATCTGCTGCCTGATATCCGGACCGGCATCTATCAGCAGCCGGGTGCTCTCTGTCTCTATCATGGCAGCGCTCCGCAGCCTCTTGTCCTTAGGATCAGTACTGCGACACACGTCACACTCACAGCCCAAAGCAGGCACCCCACCCGAGGTACCCGTTCCTAACAGTGTTACCTTCAACATATCTTATTTGTGTATTCTTCAGAATATATTCACTTCGGGATAGATGTCTATACCGAACTTGTTCTTCACATCCTTTTGTACCGTACGACAAAGCGTCACCACTTCCGCTCCCGTAGCTCCGCCACGGTTTACCAACACCAGTGCCTGTTTGTCGTGCACTCCGGCACGTCCAAGGCTCTTACCTTTCCAGCCACACTGGTCAATCATCCATCCTGCCGGTATCTTCTCATGCTCGGCATCTATGGTGTAATGAGGCATTCCCGGATACAAGGCAGCCAACTCGTCATACTTACCCTTGCCTACAATAGGATTCATAAAGAAACTGCCGGCATTGCCCTGCACATCAGGATCGGGCAGTTTGGCTCGGCGTATTTCTATGATCACCTGGCGCAACTCTTCTGCTGTAGGTTTTTCTATACCTTTGGCTGCCAGAGCGGAATTGATATTGCCATATTCGAGCGAAGGAACGAAAGTACGCGAAAGCTCATATACCACATGCGTGATAAGATACTTGTTGTGCCACTCGTGCTTGAATCTACTCTGTCGGTAACCATATCCGCAGTCTTCGTTCGACAGCCACACCACTTTTCCTGTGGCAACCTCCACCGCTTCCACCTTATATATAATATCCTTGGCCTCTGCTCCGTAGGCGCCAATATTCTGTACAGCACTGGCACCCACCTCACCTGGAATAAGCGAAAGATTCTCTGCTCCATGGTATCCATGCTTGACGGCATAAGCCACCACATCATCAAACACCTCACCGCTGCCACATTCCAAGAACACCTTGTCTCCCTCTTCGGCTACAACACGAACACCAAGAATGGCTGAGTGAAGCACGGTGCCAGGATAATCCTGCGTAAGCAACAGGTTGCTGCCACCGCCCAAAAGAAGCAAGGGCTCATCAGTCTCACCCAAGGAGGCGACTATCTGCTGAGCCTCTTCAACAGAGGCATACTCCACAAATCGACGGCAACAGGCATCAATACCAAATGTGTTGTGCCCCAACAAGCTATAATTTCTTATATCTTTCATTTCTATATACCTTATTATATATAAAGAGGTGTATTCTCTACTACATATTCAGCTTCATCAGCAACCACTTGCCCTTCACACGACGGAAAGTAAGCTGAGTTTCCATTCCATTGGCAATACCTCTGATAACAAATATCTTCTGGCTGCTCTCCGTATATTTCTGTCCGTAAATGATGTTGTATATCATCCCGTTAGGCAACTTGGGAGCAAAGGCAGGCCATGTTTCCGGTTCGATATCACCCGTCATCGTACTGAAGTCATCATCAGGATCAGGACCAACAAACTTCACAGGATTGTGCAGATGCTGCGACTGGAAGGTGGAATCCGAAGCAAAAGATCCATAAAACTTCAGAAAGCTGGCATTCATATTGGCATACATCGGCTTGTAATTAATTGAAGTCATCATCCATTGACCATTGATACGATTGAACAGGAACTGCTGCACCTTCTTCGTTCTGAAGAACACTTTCTCTACCACCACATGATCGATAGTTGTGTCCTTTACAAGATTCATCTGACGCTGGTTGTCAAATATCAGCGTATAGTAATCCTGTCGCATAAAGAAATGCTCCATTCTCCAATGACGCTTGTCAATGGTCTTCACCAACTTGTCGTGTCTGTAGACAGGCAGAGGAAAGTGTACACGTTTCAACTGAAGCTTTCGGTTGGCGGCAAAATTAAAGATAAAGTCATCAAACAACTCATCAGCCGCCTTTGGCATAGGAGTTTCCTCTATCAGAGCCTCAGTAGAGTCCATAGCCTGTGTGTCTGCCACTAAGGTGTCAGTATTTGCGGAATCAGCAACAGCTGCCGGTTTTTTGTCAGAACACCCTGTTGCAGAAAATCCAATGATGGTCAGTGCCGCCATGAAGACGGCAATAAAAGAAAGTTTTTTCATAAACCAACCTGTTTTTCTCAAATTTTTGCATGCAAAAGTACACATTTCTTTTGAGATATTTCATATTTCAACCGAAAAATGTTATCTTTGCACACAAATTAGACTTAATTAAGTTAGAAATATGTTATTAGAGAAAATAGAAGGACTCTTGAAGGAAGTCAGCGCACTGACAGCAAAGAATGCCGAAGAGGTGGAGCAGCTTCGCATCAAGTACCTAAGCAAGAAGGGCGAAATCAATGCCCTTATGGCAGACTTCCGTACAGTGGCTGCCGATCAGAAAAAGGCTATTGGCGTTAAGATCAACGAGTTGAAGCAGGTTGCCCAAAACAAGATCAACGGTTTGAAGGAGCAGCTCGAAGAGGCAGAAGCCTCAAGCGACGACATCGACTTGACCCGTACAGCCTACCCTGTAGCATTGGGAACCCGCCATCCTCTTACGATTGTCAAGAATCAAATCATAGACATCTTCTCTCGTATGGGCTTCACGCTCTATCACGGACCTGAGGTTGACGACGACAAGCACGTGTTCACCATGCTTAACTTTGCAGCCGACCATCCTGCCCGCGATATGCAAGACACCTTCTTCATCGAGCAGAGCGATCCCAATGATGTCACCAAGAACATCCTTCTGCGCAGCCATACCTCTGGCGACGAGGCTCATTATATGGAAACTCACGAGCCTCCTATCCGTGTACTTTGCCCAGGTCGAGTATATCGCAACGAGGCCATCAGCGCCCGTGCACACTGCTTCTTCCATCAGGTAGAAGGCTTGTATGTTGACAAGAATGTAAGTTTTACCGACTTGAAGCAGGTGCTTCTTACCTTTGCCCGCGAAATGTTCGGTGCAGACACCAAGATACGTTTGCGTCCAAGTTACTTCCCTTTCACCGAGCCAAGTGCCGAGATGGACATCTCATGCAACATCTGTGGCGGTAAGGGATGCAACTTCTGCAAGCATACCGGTTGGGTAGAGATTTTAGGATGCGGTATGGTAGATCCTCACGACCTTGATGCATGCGGCATTGACAGCAATGTCTATACCGGCTATGCCTTCGGCATGGGTGTAGAGCGCATCACCAACCTGAAATATCGCGTCAGCGACCTTCGTCTCTTCTCTGAGAACGATACCCGCTTCCTCCGCGAATTTGAATCTGCAAAATAACAACAAACCATATCCACTCAATAGCCTCGGCAATCCCGAGGCTATTTTATTTATCCCCCTCCCTCATCACTATCAACACTTTTCTCGAGTGAAAAGATACACTCTTCCGAGAATCAAACTTTTTGGATGGCAACTCGCCACTGTCTTCAGGCAACTGTATAATCAGCAACAGCAAGGGAAATTCATGAATAAATATTCAGGAATACGATTAGCTTAGTTGAGTTGAAAAAATCACCCAGTTGGGAAAAATTATTTTTCCAGTTGACCGACGACTTTTTCATAGTTATATTATTATTTTTTAGCAATTATCGCATAATTATACTGTATAAGTATACACATACACAGCTGACTTAGAATGCCCTTTCATCTATTTGTATTTAATGAAAGAACAAAAAAAAAGGTTTGTCTCACGACAAACCAAATTTCCGAAACGTCGCATAAGCGCACCTTTTCTCGTCATGCCAGAGTGAAAGTAAGCTTTACTCTGCTCATTTGACTTTACGAAAAACGTTCCTATATTATATCAAAAACCTAATTTATTATATTACCTTTAAAAAACACTGCTAAAAACTATTCGAATGTACTTATCCTGACATCTGGTATTATTTTCATTTGCTGGTACAAAATTATAGTAAATACCAGAAAATGATCCAAAAGACCAAAGATTTTTCCCCTTTTTGCCATGCAAACGATTGCATTTTGCAACGCACCTAACTTTCGCAGGGTTCAATAATGTATTGAACCCAACGAAAGATCTACACCTTATTATATATATAGCGCGCAAATCACAACACTATTCTGTCTACACAGCAGAAAAAACGATCTGCACAGAATCATAGTTTACGTTACAAGTCGGAAAGATGGCGCTCTACGGGAATGCCACGGTTCTTGTCCTCATTATCTTTATTGATGTCAATCCAGTTTCGCAGAATATCCATGGCAGTGCGGGTGGCATGACGAAGACTGTCTCCGTCTCTCAACCTTCCTACAATGATGCTCGAAAAAATATCGCCCGTACCAGGAAACTGTACCGGTATTTCCTCGTAAGGAAGCAGAAAATGCTCATTGTTGAAGTGATTGTAGCCCACCACGGCATGTTGCTGGTCGACAATGCAAGTAGTGATGAGAACCGACTGCGAGCCAAATGCCCGCAACTTGTCGACAAGGACATAAGCCTCAGCTTCGGTCATTCCCTCCTCCTTATAAGGCACATCTGCCAAAAGACAGGCCTCGGTATAGTTGGGAAAGCAAAGATGAGCCACACCCAGCATTTCCCGCATGCACCGCACGGTACCCTCGTTGGCTCCAGAATAAAGGCGACCATAGTCGCCCATCACTGGGTCCACAAATATCTCCGTCCCCTGCTCTGCCTGTTCACGACAGTAATGCGCCACCATCTTGGCTTGCTCCTCAGAGGCAAGGAAGCCTGTGGTGATGGCATCAAAATGAATTCCCAACTCGTCCCACTTCTGCATGGCGTCCTTCATATACGAAGTACTTTCCATCACGGCATACTTGCCATAAGGAAAGGTGTTGCTGATCAACATGGTGGGCAGATTGAACACATCATGACCCATATAGGAAAGGATGGGCATCTGCACAGCTGCCGACACCTTGCCATAACCACACATATCGCTAATAATCAGAATATTGCTTTTTGCTTTCATCGTATATGTATGCTGATTAATAGCTGGCTGTACACTTGATACCCAACGCCTCCACACGTGCCTTGATGGCATCGAGTTCTTCGTGAGTAGCCTTTGTCAAAAGCTTGTCGGGAGTTTCACGGTCGATGGTGTAGACCATTACCTTTTCTGGCTGGATGTCCTTGACTGCCTCCAACCAGGGTGCCACATAGTACTCGCTCACATTGTCGGTTCCGTCGCCATGCATAAACATGGTCTGGATGATAACATGTCCATCAAACATCTTGAGATAACGGATGACATCCTCCACGTCGTAAGCAGGCTGCTGCGGACGGTCCACCTTGCGGATATAGTCCATATCCACGGTATCGAGCTTCAGGATGTTGTTCTCCACCAACATAAGAGCCTCCCGCACCTCAGGCTTATAGATATAGGTGGCATTGCTCAGTACCGACACCTGCACCTTGGGAAAATACTTGTCGCGCAACGCTATGGTATCCTTGATGATGCCCAGGAAATCGGGATGCCCTGTAGGTTCACCATTACCAGCAAAGGTCATGTCGTCGAGGGGGTCGTTGTTGGCCTTGCGCTGTGCCAGTACCTGCTCAAGGGCTGTGCGTACTTCCTCACGTGTGGGGCGCTTCTTGTGAGGACGGAAGTCGGCATTGAAGCCACACTCGCAATACAGACAGTCGAAAGAACATACCTTGCCGTCGGAAGGCATGAGGTTGATGCCCAACGATACTCCTAAACGACGGGAGTTGACGGGACCAAATATAGGTGACGGATAAATAATTGTTGACATAATAATAACGAATTTCTTAATGTTGTAATACCTATTCTGAAATCTGGCTGCAAAATTACGAAAAAAATACGAGACACGCATCATAATAAAAAGTCTTTTTCTGCGTTTTATGAATAATGAAACGTTTCTTTCTAATATTCACGATAATGACAGTCGCCGCCATACAGGCTGTGGCTCAAAGTTTTACGCTCCGGGGAAGAGTGACCGACCAGGACATGAACCCCGTGGAACTGGCTACTGTGTCGGTAGCCAAGCAAGGCAAGATAGCCTTCACATCACTCAATGGTGAATTCTCCATGCAACTCATGTCGGCAGACAGTGTGGTGGTGAAGTTCTCGATGATAGGCTATAAGACAAAGACCCGTGTGCTGCGACGTCCAAGGGGAAAACAGACCCTGCAGATAGTGCTGCATACCGAAGATAATATGATAGACGAGGTGCAGGTGACTGGCGAGAAGATTCAGACCAGTCAGACCCAGGAACTGAAGACCAAAGATGCCAAGATGGCACCTTCTGCCAGTGGCAATGCTGTGGAGAACCTCATCCAGCAACAGGCAGGTGTGAGCACCCACAGCGAACTGTCATCACAATACAATGTGCGAGGCGGTGCCTTCGACGAGAACTCTGTATATATTAATAATGTGGAAGTGTTCCGTCCGTTCCTGGTACGAAGCGGACAGCAGGAGGGTCTTTCGGTCATCAACCCCTATATGGTAGACAAGATAGGCTTCTCTACAGGAGGCTATGCTGCCAAATATGGAGACAAGATGAGCTCGGCCCTCGATATCACCTACAAGACCCTGAAGCCCAAGGCAGGCAAGAAACAGATTGTAGAAGGAAGTCTGGCTGCCAGTATGCTGGGCGCTGATGCCTATATAGGATTGGGAACCAAGAAACTGTCGTGGCTCAACAGCGTGAGATACAAGACCAACTCATACCTGCTCGGATCGATGGAAACCAAGGGTGAGTACAAGCCAAAATACCTCGACTACCAGACCTATCTGAGTTATACTCCCAACAAGAGATGGAAACTCGACCTCATAGGCTACATATCCGACAACCATTACGACTTTGAGCCCGAAAACAGAGAGACCACCTTTGGAACGATGGAGAATGTGAAGAGTTTCAAGGTGTATTTTGACGGACACGAGAAAGACCGCTTCATCACCTACTTCGGAACTCTTGGCATCACGCGCAACTTCGGTACGAAGACCAACCTGTCGCTGATAGGAAGCGCCTTCTATACCAAGGAACAGGAGAAATACGACATTCAGAGCCAGTACTGGCTCGACCAGACCGAGACGAGTGAGAACCTGGGTGTTGGCACCTACTTTGAGCATGCACGCAACTATCTGACAGCCCGTGTACTGAGTACCAAGCTGATGTTCAGACACAAGGCGCAGCACCACGAGATGGAAGCTGCCTTCACCTATAAGAAAGAACACATATCGGAGAACTCTGTGGAATACGAAATGCGCGACAGCGCCGGCTACAGCGTGCCACATACAGGAAAAGACCTGATGATGATCTACTCGCTCAAAGCCCGCAACACCCTCGACGCCCACCGCATAGAGGCATATCTGCAAGACACCTACCGCTTTGCCAGCAAGGGAGGACATACGCATTTCACCCTCAACTATGGTGTACGCCTGAGCCAATGGAGCTTTAACAAGGAAACCATCCTCAGTCCACGCATCTCGCTGGGCATCATTCCAGCCTATAGCGAGAACACCACCATCCGTCTGGCAGCTGGTCTATACTATCAGGCACCATTCTTCAAGGAACTGAGAGACACCTCTACCGTCAACGGAATGACCATCGCCTCACTCAACCAGAAGATAAAGAGCCAGCGAAGCATCCACTTCATAGCAGGCTACGACTACCGGTTCCGCATGGCCAACCAGCGATTCAAGTTCTCTGCAGAAGCCTACTACAAGGCATTGAGCAATCTGGTGCCCTATTCTGTCAACAACGTGAAGGTGACCTACTACGGCAACAATGAGGCAAGCGGACATGCAGCCGGACTCGACCTCAAACTCTACGGCGAGTTCGTGCCAGGCACCGACTCTTGGATCAGCCTTTCCATCATGAATACCAAGATGAAGTTGGGCGGCAAGTCCATCCCATTGCCTACCGACCAGCGGTACGCCATGAACCTCTTCTTCACCGACTACTTCCCCGGAAGTGACCGATGGCGCATGTCACTCAAGTTGGCCTTCGCCGACGGACTGCCTTTCTCGGCTCCTCACCGCGAACTGGAGACCAACACCTTCAGGGCCACCTCATACCGAAGAGCAGACATCGGTATGAGCTACCTGCTCTACGACAACACCAAGCGAACAAAGAAATCGTTCCTCAAAGATATATGGCTGGGTGTAGACTGTCTCAACCTCTTCGGAATCGACAATGTGAACAGCTACTACTGGGTGACAGATGTGACCAATCAGCAGTATGCCGTGCCCAACTATCTGACAGGAAGACAGATAAATGGACGTATTTTAATAGAATTCTAAATATTTAACCGTAGATAGCGTGCTATCTGCGGTTTTTTTCGTATCTTTGCCACCGATTTGTGAGCATCTGTCGCCTACATCCACTATAAAAGAAAAGAAAACTATACATAATAATTAATTATGAGCAAACAAATAGAAAAGATTAAGGAGCTGATCGCCAAGCGCGAACAGGCTCGTCTTGGCGGTGGCGAGAAAGCCATCGAGAAGCAGCATGCACGTGGCAAATATACAGCTCGTGAGCGTATCGAAATGCTGGTAGATGCCGGCAGCTTCGAGGAGTATGACATGTTCAAGTTGCACCGCTGCACTAACTTCGGTATGGAGAAGAAGCAGTATCTTGGCGACGGTGTGGTTGCTGGTAGTGCTACTATCGCTGGCCGCCTGGTATATGTATATGCTCAGGACTTCACCGTAAATGGTGGTTCGCTTTCTGAGACTATGGCACAGAAGATATGCAAGGTGATGGATATGGCAATGACCATGGGTGCACCTGTTATCTGTATGAACGACTCAGGTGGTGCACGTATTCAGGAAGGTATCTGCGCACTCGCCGGCTATGGCGAGATCTTCGAGCGCAACATCCTTGCTTCAGGTGTTATCCCACAGATCTCAGCTATCATGGGCCCTTGCGCCGGTGGTGCCGTTTACTCTCCAGGTTTGACCGACTTCATCATCATGAAGGAGCAGACATCTTACATGTTCCTGACAGGTCCTAAGGTGGTTAAGACCGTAACAGGTGAGGATATCGATGCAGAGCACCTCGGTGGTGCTTCGGTTCACGCTACCAAGAGTGGTGTAACCCACTTCGCTGCCAAGACAGAGGAAGAGGCTATCGAAATGATCAAGAGCCTGCTCTCTTACATCCCAAGCAACAACACAGAGGAGGCTCCACGTGTAGAGTGCACCGACCCTATCGACCGCATGGACGATTCTCTGAACGAGATTATCCCAGAGGATCCTAACCAGGCATACGATATGTATAAGGTGATTGGCGCTGTAACCGACAACGGCGAGTTCTTCGAGGTTCAGCCTAAGTTTGCCAAGAACATCATCACTGGTTTCGCCCGCTTCAATGGTCAGAGTGTAGGTATCGTTGCCAACCAGCCATCAGCATACGCTGGCGTACTCGATGTGAATGCCAGCCGTAAGGCAGCTCGCTTCGTACGTTTCTGCGATGCTTTCAATATCCCAATCGTATCTCTCGTAGACGTACCAGGCTTCTTGCCAGGTACAGGTCAGGAGTACAATGCTGTCATCCTTCATGGTGCACAGTTGCTCTACGCTTACGGCGAGGCTACCGTGCCAAAGATCACTATCACATTGCGTAAGAGCTATGGTGGTAGCCACATCGTGATGGGCTGCAAGCAGTTGCGTGCCGACCTGAACTTCGCTTGGCCATCATCAGAGATTGCCGTAATGGGTGCCAGCGGTGCCGTTGCCGTTCTCTGTGGCAAGGAAGCCAAGGCTAAGAAGGAAGCCGGCGAGGACGTGAAGGCATTCCTGGCAGAGAAGGAGCAGGAGTATACTGACAAGTTTGCCAATCCTTATCAGGCAGCTCAGTATGGCTATATCGATGACGTCATCGAGCCACGCAATACTCGTTTCCGCATCTGCCGTGGTTTGGCTCAGCTCGCTACCAAGCGTCAGAACCTGCCTGCCAAGAAGCATGGTTGTATGCCAATGTAATGAGATGATGTTTAATGTTTAGTGCTTAATGTCTACTTTGTGTACATTTAGCACTAACAATTAAACATTAAACATTAATAATTAAACATTATATTAAATGGACAAAAATATTTATGCTGCCATTGCCATGGCACTCTACGAGTATCAGGGCAATAACGTACACGACAAGGAGCCGGGCATCATCACCATACAGCCACGACAGACTATGTGGAATGCCAAGTTCCTGAGTTTAACAGCTAAACCATAAAGTAACAGAAATGAAAGAGTTTAAATATACAATCGACGGAAAAGAGTATAAGGTTCAGATTGACGCTGTAGAGGGAAACATCGCAAGCGTGAACGTGAACGGCGAAGCTTACAAGGTGGAAATGGAACAGGAAGCTGAGCCTGAGAAGAAGAAAGTAGTGCTCGGTCAGCCAGCCGCATCGGATGATGCAGAGGCTACTCCTGCTGCCAACGTAAATACAGCCAATGCTGTAAAGGCTCCTCTCCCTGGTACTATCACCAGCATCGAGGTGGCTGTTGGTCAGGAAGTAAAAGCTGGCGATACTGTTGTCGTTCTCGAGGCTATGAAGATGCAGAACAACATCGAGGCAGAGAAGGACGGCAAGGTAACCGCCATCTGCGTGAAACCAGGTCAGGCTGTTCTCGAAGAGGATGCCCTCGTAGTTATCGAGTAATTCCAAGAAACATAGAATTATACATTCTAAAGGCTAAGAAGCAAAAAGCTTTTCATCATAAACGGGCAGAACTCATGGTTCTGCCCGTTTTTCTGTTTTTTTATCATTTTTTTCAAAGAAAAGGGTCCGTTTTTGAGATTTTTATTATACTTTTGCATTGAAAAAGTAAAAAATAAAAAACTATGAACCCATTATACCTACTTCAATTTGCATGTTTAATCTTCATGCTCATCAACGCTTTCATCTTGGCTATGACCCATCTTCACGTGAGTTGGAAGAACAAGCGATTCGAGCGTTCGCGTGGAATGATATTAATCGCCATGATAGGCTTGGCATTGCAATATTTCATGCAGATGTTTTTCGGATTCAGGGCGACAGACGCCAACTTGGGTGCTATAATCAACATCCTGATCTATACCCCCTGCTTCACCCTCATCTCCATGGGTATCTATAACATAGAGGCAACCCATGCCAACAGAAGGAAGTTCCACTTTGTATGCTCAGTCATCTATATCGCCATTATCGCCATCTTTGCCCTAAGTTCCTACCTCAATCAGGGTCTGTACATCGGCAAGTGGCTCTACGTCATGCTGGCACTCTATTTCGGAAATGTGGTGTACTGCATATATATGATTGTACAGGAAATGATCAAGCGCAAGAACATGCTCGAAACAATGGCGGCATCCGATATGCTCCCCTATGTGAGATATGCCCGTTCCAGCGTGGTCATCCTGTTTTTGGCTGCCATCATCATGCCTTTCGCTATCCTCTCCAACACATTGTTGTTCATCGCAGGACCTTTTGGCCTGCTCGCCCTTCTCTTCTTCAACCTCAGCTTTGTGGCACTCGGCAGCAGCTACACTCCTACCGAAGAACTGTTGGACAAGGAAGAAGAACAGGAAGAAGCCATCAAGGCGAACGTAAAGAGAAAAAAAGCAAAGTCAGAAGAAAAGACAGAAGAGTCCAATGACAACGAGATGGATGATATCGACAATACGCCCCAATTGCCAGAAGAAAGAAGGATATTCATCCAGGAAAGTCTTGACAGGTGGTGTGCCAACATGGGCTACAAAGACAGCGCTGCCAATATGCTGACACTATCAAACACACTCCACATCTCGAAAAACGAACTGAGTATCTACTTCGACCAGTGCCTGAAATCCACCTTCAGAATATGGCTCAGCGAGATACGATTCAATGCAGCCAAGCAGATGATGACAGAATGTCCCGACTACAGCAACGACATCGTTTCGGCAGAATGTGGCTTCTCTTCGCGCACTCATCTCTATCGCGTTTTCAAAGCCAAAGAGGGCTGCACTCCTACCGTCTGGCGAGAAATACATTCATAGAAAGAAGACAAATCATAGAAATTTCCCCTTTGCAAAAGTTGAGCGAATAAGAAATACTATTTCTGTTTTCGAACAAAAAACATGAAAAAATCCTCAAAAAGGTGTCGCATTCCTACGAATGCGACACCTTTTTGATAGGAATGCGACACAAAAGTTGAGGAATGCGACACCCTGTTTCAACGAAAAATACTAATTTTGTGCCATGAAAGAACTATATGCAGCAACAACAACAGAGTCTGTACTGCTCATCATCGGAGCGTCCATACTCATATCAGGCATCATCATCGGTTGTGCCATGATACGAGATTATCGCAACTATCTGAACGAGCACATAAAGGCACGGTTCACCCTCGCTGACTTCTTCCGACGGGAAAGATTTTACCTGTTCCTGTTCCTCGTTCTGACAATCATCATCCTGCAGAACCTTTGGTACCTTATAGAAAGGTAAAAAAGTAAAAAGGTAAAAAAGTAGGAAGGTAAAAAGTAAAAAGGTAAAGAAACAAAGAAAAAGTAAATATAAATATAAACCAAGTAAAAGACAATATCTATGTTGGCAATACTCTTTAGTTTATGCTTCTCATTCCTTTGGGCTAACCGAAAGGAAGAGAAAGAAAGTTAGTGATGAAAAACACAGACACACCGACCTGAGAGTGTTTTATACCTATCCCGGCCGGTGTGTCTCATCGTTTTTTCCAATATGTTTGTTCCTTCGTTTACAGTTTGTTGCCCTCTTTGGGGAACACCACTGTAGGCTCATAGGTCTTAGCCTCCTCAAAGTCCATCAGCGCATAGGCGATGATGATAACAGTATCACCCACCTGCACCTTACGGGCTGCGGCACCATTGAGACAGATGCAACCGCTTCCGCGCTCACCTTTTATAATATAGGTCTCGAGACGCTCACCATTGTTGTTGTCCACTATCTGAACCTTCTCGCCCGCTATCAGCCCTGCGGCATCCATCAGGTCTTCATCTATCGTGATGCTGCCCATATAGTTGAGGTTGGCCTCTGTCACCGTCACACAATGGAGCTTAGCCTTCAATACTTCTATCTGCATAATATCGGTTTGTTTAACAATCGTTTATCCTTTATATCTGATATGGTCGATGAGACGGATAGGAGTCTTACCACAATATACTGTGATACAACCCACTACGTAGTCGCTCGCTTCCCATGAATCCACATCCTGCAGGCTGTCGCCGTCTACAATCTCAAAATACTCTACTTCCAGTCCTTCTATGGCGTTGATGTCAGCCACAACCTTGTCGTGAGTCTCCTTCACCGTATGGCTCTTGGCATATTCCACACTCTCCTTCAGAGCCTTGTAGATAGCTGGAGCTATAGCACGCTCATCGGCTGAAAGCAAAGTGTTGCGGCTACTCTTTGCCAATCCGTCCTCATCACGGACAATAGGACACTCCACAATCTGTACATCAGCCCCGATGTACTTCACGAGTTGCTTGATGACAGCTATCTGCTGCCAGTCCTTCTCTCCGAAATAAGCACGGGTAGGACGTACAATATAGAACAGGCGGCTTACCACCTGGCACACACCATTGAAATGGCCAGGACGACGGGCACCCTCCATGACTGTAGATACAGGTGGGAACTCGAAATGACGCTCATCGGGTGTAGGATACATCTCCTTGACTGATGGTGCGAACACATAATCAGCTCCACAAGCCTCCAAAAGCTTGCAGTCGGCTTCGAGTGTACGAGGATAACGATCCAGGTCACCCTGATCGTTAAACTGAGTAGGGTTCAGGAAAACCGAGACTACTGTCACGCCATTCTCATTCACACTACGCTTGACGAGAGAGGCGTGACCCTCATGAAGCGCTCCCATAGTTGGTACAAGACCGATTTCCTTACCCTCCTTGCGAACTGCGAAGAGTTCATTCTGGAGGTCAACAATCTTATCGAATACTTTCATTGCTAAATTTGTTTTCGGGGTGCAAAATAACAACTTTTTTCTTAAATAAGAAAGAAATATTATAAAAATATGCCAATAAAGCGGTTCTTTTTCTTGTTTTCGACAAAAAGTTGGCTTAATTTGAAGTTTTTTTTGTATCTTTGCACCTAATTCGTAAGAATAAAATTATAACTATGGCAAAGAAAGTATTATTCATCAATCAGGAGATTGACCCCTACGTGGCAGAAAGCCACATGTCAGTAATGGGACGTGAGTTACCTCAGAAGATGCAGGAAGCAGGCTTCGAGATTCGCACATTCATGCCCAAATGGGGCACTATCAACGAGCGCCGCGGCCAGTTGCACGAAGTCATTCGCCTGTCTGGAATGAATCTTATCATCGACGATACAGACCACCCTTTGATCATCAAGGTGGCCTCTATCCCTGTCACACGCCAGCAGATATACTTCATCGATAACGACGACTATTTCAACAATCGCCAGATGGGTACCGACGAAACTGGTCAGGAGTATACAGATAATGGTGAACGCGCCATCTTCTTTGCAAGAGGCGTGCTCGAGACTGTGAAGAAGCTACGCTGGCAGCCCGACGTCATCATCTGTCAGGGATGGATGAGCGCTGTGGCTCCACTGTACATCAAGACGGCTTTTGCTGAAGAGCCTTCCTTCGCCAACACAAAGGTCATCTCGGCTCTTTACACCAATGAGCTGAAGGGACAGTTGGGCGACAACTTCTCTAACAGTGTTGACTTCCGCGAGGCCAAGTCGGAACTGCTCGAAGGATACAAGACTCCATTCGACTTCACCGAGTTGGGCAAACTGGCTATCGACTACAGCGACGGTGTCATTGAGGGAGAAGCCAACGTTTCGGAAGTACTGCTTCAGTATGCTGCCGAGAAGGAGAAGCCTGTGATGAAATTCCCTGGTGATGACTATACCGAAGCCTACAAGAACTTCATCAACGAGGTTTGTCCCGACGAATAACAAAATCAAAGATATTATTTCAAGGATAATGAAACTATTTAAGATAACCACACTGGCCATCGCTGCCCTCTTCATGGCATCATGCGATGACACAACAGACTCTATAGGCCAGTCTGTCACCAACAGAGTAGACGGGCTCAACATATCCGACGCACGCTACAATGTGATAACAGAATCGGCCGCTACAGGTTCGGTGCTCAGCAACAACAGCAACGGCATCATAGGAATGGTAAAGGACCCTGAAACTGGCAACTATGTCACAGGCAACTACATGGCACAGTTCTCTACCCTCGCCTCTTTCGAACTCGACACACTTGACTATATTCGCTACGCCCATGGTGGAGAATACGAAAACGGAGTGTACAAGGGAGGAAAGGTGACTGCCGATTCATGCTATCTGCTCGTAAACTACGAGAGTTCGTACGGCGATACCCTTGCACCGATGAAGGTGACGGCTTACGAAATGAGCAAGCCTATGGAGGAAGGTCAGAATTACTACTCCGACTTCGACCCTATAGCCAAGGGATATGTCAACACAGCTAACAGCTACAAGGCTTCTGCCACCTATACGCTGAAGAACAAATACTTCAAGATTTACCTCAACAAGCGCTATACTGCCAAGGACGGCACCCAGTACGACAACTATGGTGCTTATCTGATGACCATGCGTAAGGACCATCCTGAATACTTCAAGAACAACTATCAGTTTGTTCACAACGTATGTCCGGGCTTCTACATCAAGCATGAGGCGGGTATCGGAAACGTAGCCAAGGTAAACATCATGCAGCTGGTATTCTGTTGGGAGCGCTGGAAGAACATCAAGTCGTATGACGGTCTGCGCGACAGTACTGAGAAGAGAAACTATTCTTACCCCTTCTTCAGCACACAGGAAGTACTGCAGACCAACTACATAGAGAGCGACCAGAACAGCATCAACAATATGCTGACCCAAACCAACTGCACCTATCTTAAGTCTCCAGCTGGCATCTACACCACAGCCACACTTCCTGTTGAAGATATCATGCGAGGACATGAGAACGACACTTTGGCTTTGGCTTCGGTTACATTCCCAAGAATGAACAACCAGGAAAGTGACGACGAATACACATTCGCCACACCTGCCAACATTCTGATGATACCGGTTGATAGTCTGACAAGCTTCTTCGAGCATGGCAACGTTACCAACTACCGTACCTCTTACACGGCAGCCTTCAACTCGAGCAGCACCTCTACACCAAAGAACGCCTACACCTTCAGCAATATCGGCAATCTGATTACCGAGATGTACAAGGTGCCTGTGGCTAAGCGAACAGCCAACTGGAACAAAGTGGCGCTTCTGCCCGTAAGCATCAGCTACGTGACACGCGACAACTACCAGTATGTAAGTAAGATAACCCACGACATGGGACTCTCCACTACCCGACTGTTCAGGGGTGACAACTCCACCGACAGTGAGGGCAAACCCGCAAGTCCCATACAGATAAAGGTTATCTACAGCAAGTTCAAAGAATAGACATTATATATAATAAGGTATATAAATATAGAAGTAAATATATTGTAAGCATGGCAGACAATTTCCTGGAACGTCATCGCGAACAGTACGAAGCACGAAAGGCAGCATGGCTCAGAAAGAAGAAACATCTTCCCAAACTGAAAGCCAAGGCTGCCTTTCAGCGTCCTGACGACGAAGCACTGTAAAGCATGACAGGCAACAAACACCCCAAAATATTGACAGAAGTCAAATACCATGGCACTGAATGACAAAAAGTGCCACCATCTTGACATGTATCAAAAAAACGCACGTTTTCATATCTTTGTCATGTCTTTGTGACGGATATTCAATAAAATGGCATTACCTTTGCACTCGAAAAGGTAAGATTGTTTTAAAGGATAATGTTAAACCGAGGCTCAAAGGGAGCCTCCTAAAAAGAAAGGAAAAGACTATGATTACAGTAATGATTTTATTGGTTGTAGGTGCTATGGTAGCACAGGCAATCCATGTAAACAACAAAATGGAAATGGGCAAGTAAAATCTCACACACAATTGAGCCCGCAGTATTAACACAAAAAAGAAAGAAAGGATAACAATTATGAAAACAAAGATTATGAATTTGGTAAAGTGCATCGTTGCAAACTATATGTCAGCCATGAACAACTATGGCGAGGCATTGCTCAGAGGCAAAGGTTTGAACTGCGCATAAAGAGAGAAAATACAGAGTAAATAACAAATAAAGAGAGAGGCGTGCAAGTAACAAAATACTTGTGCGCCTCTTTTTTTTCGGCAAATAATCTGCCAAACATTTGCTTCTTTCCTGTAGAATGATTAACTTTGCAGACATTATGAGAATAGACATCATCACAGTATTACCCGAAATGCTGGAGGGATTTTTCGGAGAATCCATCCTGGCCCGTGCACAGAAGAAAGGACTGGCAGAGATTCATCTGCACAACCTGAGAGACTATACACTCGACAAATGGAAACGTGTAGACGACTATCCATACGGTGGAAGCGCCGGCATGGTGATGCAGTGTGAACCTATCGACCGTTGCATCTCTGCCCTGAAGGCTGAACGCGACTACGATGATGTCATCTACGTGTCGCCTGATGGAGAGACCTTCAACCAGAAGATAGCCAATGAGATGTCGATGCAAGGCAATCTCATCATTCTGTGTGGACATTACAAAGGTATCGACCAGCGTGTGCGCGACCACCTCATCACCAGAGAGATCTCCGTGGGCGACTATGTGCTGACAGGAGGCGAACTGGCAGCTGCCATCATATCTGATGCCGTGATACGACTCATACCAGGTGTGATCAGCGACGAGCAGAGCGCACTGTCTGACTGTTTCCAGGATGACATCCTCGCTGCACCTATCTATACCCGACCTGCTGACTACAAGGGATGGAAAGTACCCGAGATCCTCTTGAGCGGAAACGAGGCAAAGGTAAGACAATGGGAATTCGACCAGGCCATGGAGCGTACCAGACGACTGCGCCCCGACCTGTTGGGAGAAGAATAGAGAAAATCAACATAAATTATTAACTATTAAACCAATTTTATTATGGCTAATTATGCAGAAAAACCCCAGATGGGATTTATTGAGGCATGCTCGACAGCATGCAAGAAAATCGTAACATTCAAAGGCAGAGCACGCCGCTCAGAGTTTTGGTGGGCCATATTAGGTATATTCATCATCGACCTCATCATGACTCCTGTCGGCTATATGGGAACAGCGGGTGTCATCATCTCCAACCTCGTCAGCCTTGTCATTACCATTTTATCCTTATCACTGACTTTCCGCCGTTTGCATGACACTGGTCGTAGCGGATGGTTTGTTGGCATACCCTTCATTATCAGCATGATTGGTCTTGTTGCCATTTTCTATGGCATTCTCAGCATGGACATCAATATCTTTGAACTGATAGAAACTCCTGACATGCTGAGCCAGGAAATCATTGAAAACATGAGCAACAGCACCTCTATGAACATTATGGCTGGTTCATTCCTGTTTTTCATCAGCGGACTGCTAAGTATCGTAGTATTCGTCTTCTGCTGCTTGGATTCAAAACCAGGAGCCAACAAGTACGGCGAAAGCCCCAAGTATGTAGAAGAGGTATAAACAACAGAACTTTCGCAAGTACTATAAAAAAACAAGCATATCAAAGATGCTCCTTACAGAAGGCTTCGCCCAGAGCGAAGCCTTCTTCGTACAGGCGCTCCAGCTTGTCGGTATCCTTTTCGATACGTCCCACTTCCAACGGCCGCAAGGGACGTATGCAGGTTATCTTGCCCGCAGCCTCCAGGTCGTCTATCAGTTGTATCTGCTCATTATATGCCTTATGACGATGACTCAACGCCACACGCAGACGCGGATAGTTCTTATATAAATAAGGTATCTTTCTGTCCTTCCCGTCATCACGCCATCCTTTGTTGCGTGTTAACACCACCACATTGTGCTCATATCCCTTCTCTATGGCACGCAATACCGGAATACTGTCGGCTATACCACCATCCAGCATCGGGATACCATCCACCCATACTATCTTGCTCACAAAAGGCAGACTGCTGGAGGCACGTACAATGTCGAGCGCACGCTGTCGGTCATGATTCTCAGACATATACATGGCCTTTCCTGTCAGACAGTTGGTGGTAACCATCTCAAAACGGTCGGCATACTTGAAGTAGGTATCAAAATCAAAGGGCAACAGTTGATTGGGAAACTTGTCGTAAAGCAGTTTCCTGTCGAAAATACACCCCTGAGTCACCAGATGGTGCAGGCCAATATACTGATAGCGGGCCAAATAATCAATATTGGAAATACGTGCACGACGTGGCTGACGGCTCATATACGACATACCGTTACAAGCCCCTGCCGATACTGCCACCGTGAAGGGGAAATACAAATCATACTTCATAAAGGCATCCAGCACACCACTGGTAAACACACCACGCATACCGCCGCCTTCCAACACCAAACCTGCACTAAGTCTTAAGTTCATAACCTACTATCCGTTTCTATTTTTTATCCGTTTTGCAACAAAATGTAGTCCGAATCTATTAATATTTTATAAATTCACACTAAATATACACTTTTGATTGCAAAGATAAGCATTTTTAGGGAAATAATTACTAACTTTGCAGCAAATTAAAGTAAAATTCTAAAATATGTTTAGCAAGGATACTTATATCAAGCGCCGCAAAGAGTTGAAAGAACTGGTCGGAAGCGGCGTCATCATTATTTTTGGCAACAACGAATCGCCTTGCAATTTCCCTAATAACGGGTATGCACCTTTTCGACAAGACTCTTCGTTCCTGTATTACTTCGGACAAAACCGAGACGGATTGGTTGGTGTGATAGATGTAGACAATGACATCGAGACACTCATTGGCGACGACATAGACATTGAAGACATCGTTTGGTACGGAAGCGTAGACAGTGTGCACGATATGGCTGAACAAGTGGGAATCCAGAACACGGCTCCAATGAAGTCGCTGAAGACCATCTGCAACAACGCCATGTCGAAGAAGCGCAAGATACATTTCCTCCCTCCTTACAGATGGGACATCAAGTTGCAGATATTCGATCTGCTCGGCATTCATCCCAACCAGCAGAAAGAGGAAGCATCGCTTACTCTCATTCAGGCTGTAGTGAAGATGAGATCTACCAAGTCGGCAGATGAGATTGAGGAACTGGAGCGTGCTGCTGTCATCGGTTACAAGATGCACACCACAGCCATGCGACTTACCCGTCCGGGGCTGACAGAGAAATATGTAGCAGGACAGGTCGACGGCATTGCCAACTCGTATGGTGCCATGGTCAGTTTCCCAACCATCTTTACCCAGCATGGTGAAATCATGCATGGCAATCCATCCATGAACATACTGCAGGAAGGCCGCTTGGCTCTTTGCGATGCAGGTGCAGAAACCATCAACAACTATTGTTCTGACAATACACGCACCATGCCTGTAAGCGGTAAGTTCACACAGCGCCAGCTGGAGATTTACTCTATCGTGGAAGCCTGTCATGACTATACACTCGAGGTGGCCAAGCCTGGCGTAAAATATGCAGACGTACACTTTGCAGTATGCCGACTGATGTTTGATAAACTGAAGGAACTGGGACTTGCCAAGGGCGATACCGAAGAGGCTGTAAGAGCCGGAGCTCATGCCATGTTCCTGCCCCACGGCTTAGGTCACATGATGGGTATGGATGTACACGACATGGAGAACCTTGACCAAATAAACGTAGGCTTCGACGAGGAGGTTCGTCCTAACCTGGAACAGTTTGGTACCAACTGTCTGCGCATGGGACGACGCCTGCAGGAAGGCTTTGTCGTAACAGACGAACCTGGCATATACTTTATTCCAGCACTCATCGACGACTGGAAGGCAAAGGGGCACTGCGCAGAGTTCCTCAACTTCGACAAGTTGGAAACATACAAGGACTTCGGAGGAATCCGCATCGAGGACGATGTGCTCATCACCAAGGATGGCTGCCGATTTATCGGTAAAGACCGAATCCCCTACCACCCTAAGGATGTGGAGGAGTTCATGGGCAAAGAATAAGAAGTTCTCAGATGCCCCAACCTACAGAGAAAAAATACAACATTATTAATAATTTAAAAAGAGAAAAGTTAATGAAGAAGACATTGATTGTCGCTGCCATGATGGCTTTGGTTGCCACAGGTGCAAGCGCAAAGACAGCGAAGGACTCAGCTGCCATCGCTAAGAACAAGCCTGTGTTTACAGTGGTAAAGCAGAACCCTATTACAAGCATCAAGGATCAGAACCGTAGCGGTACGTGCTGGGCATACTCTACCCTCAGTTTCTTTGAGAGCGAGATTCTGAAAAAGACTGGCAAGACATACGACCTCAGTGAGATGTACGTAGCCAACAAGACTTATATGGATCGTGCCACTATGGCAGTCCGTATGCACGGAGACGTTAGTTTCTCAGAGGGTGGCAGCGCCTACGATGTACTCTATGCTTTGCAGCACTATGGCATCGTTCCTGAGAACGCCATGCCTGCACCAGGCACATTGACCGGTGACTCACTTGCCAACTTCGGCGAGTTCTTCGACGTCATGACTCCTTACGTAGAGGCTGTAGCCAAGAGCAAGGCCAAGAAGATTTCTACTGCATGGAAGAGCGGCTTGCAGGGCATCATCGACTCTTATATCGGCGAAACTCCTGAGAAGTTCACATACGAGGGCAAGCAGTACACTCCTGAGACTTTCTGCAAGAGCCTCGGCATCAATCTTGACGATTATGTTTCCATCACCAGCTATACTCACCACCCAATGTGGAGCAAGTTTGCTGTTGAGGTACAGGACAACTGGCGCTGGCCTTTGAGCTACAACGTGCCTATGGAAGACCTCTGCAAGATTATCGACAACGCCGTTAATAATGGTTACACTGTAGCATGGGGCGGCGACGTGACCGAAGATGGTTTCACACGCAAGGGCTTAGGTATCGCCTACGATATTAAGAAGGTACGCTCTATGGCTGGCACCGATGCCGACCGCTGGTTCAAGCTCTCAAAGAGCGAGAAGAACGTAAAGCTCGACTCACTCGGCGTGAACGCTCCTGAAATCGTTCCTACACAGAAGATGCGTCAGGATGCTTTCGACAACTGGGAGACTACCGACGACCACGGCATGCACATCTATGGTATCGCCAAGGATCAGAACGGTAAAGAGTACTATATGGTAAAGAACTCTTGGGGCGAGTATGGCGACTACAAGGGAACCTGGTACATGACCAAGGCTTTCGTAGCTTACAAGACCATGGATTTCATGGTTAACAAGAATGCCATTCCTAAGGATATCCGCAAAAAGCTCGGCATCTAAAAACAATCAACAAACATACCGTAAGGGGCTGCAAAAATACTTTGCAGCCCCTTATTTTATTATTTTCATCTAAAACATTTCTTATTGTCATAATATTTTCGTAACTTTACAGCCAGAAAATAAAAAACAATAAAATGCATTTTAAATGGAATTATGAAGCACCGACACCAGAACAGCAAAAAACGGCTAAAGAATTAGGCGACAAGCTCAATGTCAGCCCTATCCTTGGTCAGCTTCTTATCCAGCGAGGCATCACCACAGAATCGGCTGCAAAGAGATTCTTCAGACCACAGCTGGCCGACCTCATTAATCCCTTCCTGATGAAGGATATGGATGTGGCTGTCGACCGACTGAATGATGCCATGGGACGGAAGGAACGCATCTTGGTCTATGGAGACTACGATGTAGACGGATGCACGGCTGTTGCCTTGGTATACAAGTTTCTGCAGCAATTCTATTCCAATATAGAATACTACATACCCGATCGGTACGACGAGGGGTATGGAGTAAGCAAGAAGGGAATAGACTATGCCCACGAAACAGGTGTCAAACTGATTATTATCCTCGACTGCGGCATCAAGGCAGTCAAGGAAATAGAGTATGCCAAGACCCTTGGCATCGATTTCATTATCTGTGATCACCACGTGCCCGACGAGGTGATGCCACCGGCCGTGGCCATACTCAACCCCAAGCAACCAGACGACCCTTTCCCATTCAAGCATCTTTGTGGGTGTGGCGTAGGCTTCAAATTCATGCAGGCTTTTGCCAAGGACAACGGAATACCTTTCTCACGACTCATTCCCCTGCTCGATTTCTGTGCAGTCAGCATTGCTGCCGACATCGTGCCAGTAGTAGACGAGAACCGCATCCTGGCTTTCCATGGTCTGAAGCTACTCAACTCCAATCCCAGCATAGGCCTGAAATCTATCATCGATATCTGCGGACTCAACGGACGTGAAATATCCATGAGCGATATCGTCTTCAAGATAGGACCACGCATCAATGCCTCCGGACGAATGGAAAACGGCAAACTGAGTGTTGACCTCTTGGTGGAGCGCGATTTTGCCACAGCCCTGCGCATGGCAAAACATATCAATGAATACAACGAACAGCGCAAGGACATCGACAAGCAGATGACCGAAGAAGCCAACGGCATCGTGTCGAGACTGGAGAGCCAGAAGCACAACTCCAGCATCGTCCTCTACGACGAAGGATGGAAGAAAGGCGTGATAGGCATCGTGGCATCACGACTGACCGAAATCTATTTCCGCCCCACCGTGGTACTCACAAAAGAAGGCGACATGGCTACTGGCTCTGCCCGCAGTGTGACAGGATTTGACGTTTACTCTGCCATCAAGAGCTGCCGCGACCTGTTGGTCAATTTTGGCGGACATACCTATGCTGCCGGACTCACCCTGAAATGGGAACATGTCAAGGAGTTCAGAAACCGTTTCCAGAAATATGTGGAAGAACACATCTCGCCCGAACAAACCGAGGCTATCCTGAACATAGACGCTGTCGTCGACTTTAAGGATATCACCAAGCACCTCCACAACGACCTGAAGCGCTTCTCACCCTTTGGTCCCTGCAACCAGAAGCCAGTATTCTGCACCCACCGAGTGTACGACTATGGCACAAGCAAGGTGGTGGGACGCGAGCAGGAACACATCAAGTTGGAACTGGTAGACTCCAAGTCGAGCAATGTGGTCAACGGAATTGCCTTTGGACAGAGTGCGTCTGCCCGATACATCAAGAGCAAGCGCAGTTTCGACATAGCATATACCATCGAGGAGAATGTCTTCAAGAAAAATCAGGTACAACTGCAGATAGAAGACATACGACCCAATGAAAACTGAATAGACACAAGATCTCATACCCTATCAACCCATGGATAAATTTCAGGAGATATTACATACTTACTGGGGATTTTCCGACTTCCGTGGCATACAGCGCGATATCATCGAAAGCATTGCCGCCGGAAAGGATACTTTGGGTTTGATGCCTACGGGTGGAGGAAAGTCTATCACGTTTCAGGTTCCTGCACTTGCACAGGAGGGTGTGTGCATCGTCATCACACCTCTGATAGCCTTGATGAAAGACCAGGTACAGCACCTCAAGGAGCGCGGCATACAGGCTGCAGCCATCCATGCCGACAAATCGAGAAGCGAGGTGATACAGATTCTCGAAAACTGTATCTTTGGTGGTATCAAGATTCTGTATGTATCACCCGAACGACTCGCCTCCGAGATTTTCCAAACCAAACTGCGCCATATACCGGTGAGTTTCATCACTGTAGATGAAGCCCATTGTATCAGCCAGTGGGGCTACGATTTCCGTCCTTCCTACCTGAATATTGCCAGCATCAGGGATATGAAACCCAACACCCCTATCCTTGCCCTTACCGCTACGGCTACACCAGACGTTGTCAACGACATACAGGAAAAACTGCATTTCGAGAAGAAGAATGTGTTCAAAATGAGTTTTGAGCGCAAGAACCTGGCATATATCGTACGCACCGTAGGCGACAAGATCAACGAGATGGTGCACATCCTGAGATGCACAGAAGGCTCTGCCATCGTCTATGCCAGAAGCCGGAAACGTACCAAGGAGATTGCCACCCTGCTCAACCAGAATGGCATCAAGAGCACCTTCTATCATGCAGGACTCCTGCCATCTGTAAAAGATGAGCGCCAAAAAGCCTGGCAACAGGACGAGGTGAGAGTCATCGTGGCTACCAATGCCTTCGGTATGGGTATCGACAAACCTGATGTAAGGATGGTTATCCATATCGACTGTCCCGACTCATTGGAAGCATATTTCCAGGAGGCAGGACGCGCTGGCCGAGACGGCAATAAGGCTTATGCCGTATTGCTCTACGACCCCAGCGATGAGCGAAAGCTCAGGAAACGCATCGACGACACATTCCCGCCAAAAGACCTGATCAGGGATGTTTACGAGCATCTGGCATACTTCTTCCAGATAGGCGTTGGCAGCGGAAAAGGAAAGACATTCGAGTTCAATATAGAAAAGTTCAGCTATATCTACAAGTTTTTTCCTGTAAGAGTGGACTCAGCACTCAGAATTCTGGAACGTAGTGGCTACATACACTACGAGGACAATCCCGACGGAAAGGCACGTCTCATGTTCTGCCTGAACAGAAACGATCTGTATTTGCTCGACAACCTCTCTCCCAAAGAGGAGGCCATTGTGACGGCTCTGCTGCGTACCTACGGCGGGCTGTTCACCGACTTCGTATATATCGATGAGAGCCTGATAGCCCATCAGGCTGATACAAGCACAGAACAGGTATATGTCGTTCTCAAGAACTTCGCAGCACGCCATATCGTCAAGTTCGTGCCAAGGCGCAAGACTCCTTATATCACATACACAAGAGACAGAATAGATGGCGAGAAGGTTCTCATACCACAAGAAGTATGGGAACAGAGACGCGAGCAATACGTACGGCGAATAGAAGGAATCCTGCACTATGCACAGGAAGATTACATCTGCCGTTCCAGACAGTTGCTGGCATACTTTGGCGAGGCAAGCCGCGAGGACTGCCACCAGTGTGATGTCTGCCTGGAACAATACACCAGCAACAAAACAAGAAAACAGGAATTCGAGAAAGCCAAGCAGGCCATACGCCAGCTGCTTGGCGACCACAAACCGCACTTCATCACCGAACTGCGCAACATCTTGCTTCCTTCCGAGTATGTGGATGAAGCATTGGAATACCTAGTGGGTGAAAATCAAATCCATATCGACGGATCGTATATCTCTTCTGACATAGATCTTGGTTTGGATATGCATCGATATTGAGTATTTTTGGTTTGGAAATGGAATGCGAAATAATAGTTTTGATTTGGAATGGTCCGATGACATCGGATACAGTAACGACTCAGAAAGGTAAGTCTTTCACTTTGTATAATATTCCGTTATATTATGCCGGATATCTGCAGGTGTTCTTGGATAGAATAAGCGATACTCATCCTTGTAATAAATAAGATTCTGTAGATGGTTGGCTAAATTAATATGGTTCATGCACGTTAATTTGTTTTTTGATAAAAATGTATCAAAGTATCATTTTTGATATTCAATATCGTTATAACTAACTGATATATTATCAGTTATCAACAATGATACTTCTCTTGAAATATGACATAAAGTATCATAGAAGTATCATAAAAATCTCATTTTAAGCGAAAAATATCATTTTCGATGCAGCATTATGCCTTATTCCACGTTATTAAGATAATCAATCATTAACTCAACTTCGCAAATGGGGAAGTTAAAGAGGTTAAAGAAGTTCGTGCCCACCACATGATCCCTTACGGACCGACGGATGGGCATCCACTGAACAACCAGTGGGCATCAACAGAACAAGCCTCGGGCACACACTGCCAACATGGCGGGGCAACGAATGCCCAATTATCAGATTTATTTTGGGCACTATCGTTTCAAATTCCAACAAGCATTCAAAGAAAACGTAATGAAGAATACCTGCATCAACTTTCGCAAATGGGGAAGTTAAAGAATTTAAAGAAGTTAGAGAAGTTAAAGCCATATGCTTTATGGCTAAATCTTCAACCAAAAAGGCTGTTGGCTTTAACTTCTAACGACCGAAGGGAAAGCCAATTAGAGAAACAGCGTTCACTGGCCGAAGAGTTAGGCAATTAGAAAAAATTCTCAAATTCTTGACAAAAATAAAAATATTCTCAACAAAAAATATTTTTGACAAAAAAATAAAATCATTCCTGATAAATACTTAGATTGATGAAAACGTTTTATGACTCGCTCATTAGTCATTAGTCATTAGTCATTAGTCATTTTCGATTTCGGATGTACTAAAACAAAACAGGTGATACAATCTAATGATCATATCACCTGCTTTGCATCATGATGAGAGTGATTCCGTTGGGTTCACAACTTTGTCACTATAATCGTCAGAAATAGAGATGCTTACATACACACTGCAAAGATAGTGATAACATTTTTATATACATAAAATTTTAGCATTATTTTTCAGAAATCAGAACATTTTACATTTTTTTAATGAGTTAATGGTTGTTTAAAAACTTGCACAGATGAACAAGAAAGGGTACATTTGCACTCGTCAAGTTACGATTGGCAAAGAAAACATAGCACATTTGCTGCCTATATTCGATAGGTAACGATATATGGATCCCCTTAGTTGGTCGTAACACAACTTTGGGGATTTTTTTTGTATTCCTAAGTTACAAGGCAAGACGAGACAAGATGAAAGACTATGGGGCTAAATACCTTCCGATTCATCAGTCTATAAAATGCAAGGAAGACCGCATGGCAAATCGTAGGAACTGATAGCAGAAGACGAGCGGAGGGGAATCTACTCCTTATGCTGCTTAGGTTAACTGATGTAGAATTATCAAGTGACCAGATGATGGGGGATGATGGGACTCATCCATACTCGGATTCTTTGTTTTTCTGATTCGCTCACATACGTGTGCGATAAGGGGAACCAAGAATCCAAAGGAATCCAAAACTATCCATTTTAAAATTCAAATAATAATTGGATAAATTAAGTAAATAGTAAGCAAATGTCGAACTAAAAATTATATAATATGGCAGTTGTAAATGTAGATTTGTCTGAGTACGATGCAATACGTAAACGTAACTCGGATTTAGAGGAGCAAGTAAAAGAACTCAAAAAGTTGAATGATTCCTTGAAGCAGGGTGCAAAGGTAATTATTCGTAAAGAGACGGTTGTAGAGCGTGAGGTTGACACTCCTTCTTATAGCCATTTGACAGGGCTGCCAACTTACAAACAATGCACGCATAGAGATAGAGTCGAGTCTTCTGAGTCCTATGTTAACTTCGAGGATGTCCGCTTGAAAGCCGAACAGGCTATGCAAGATGAGATTAATCGTAGTATCCATGATAGAGACTGCGAAAGACAATATTATGTTGAAGCAAAAAGAAAACTCGATAGCGAGTACGACTTGAAGAAAGTTGAACTCGAAAAGGAGTACAAAAATAAGGCTGAGGATTTGGAAAGAAGTTATCAGCGAAAGGTGCGTGATTTTGAATCCGAAAAACTGCGCATTTTGAATCTACTCCCTAAAATCAACAAATTAGCAACAGAGTTGCGTGATGATTTGGCTAATCGGTTTTTTGTGCCAAAACATGCTGTTGAGTTAGCTGAAACTATTATAAAAATAAAGTAGGATTATGAAGAAAATTAAATGGAAAATTGCCGCATTCGTGGCATGGGTTGTAATAACCCTTATGGTTGTAGATGTCGGACTTAGAGGCGTAAGCAAGGCAGATACAACGACAAACATTGTAAGTGTAGCAGTTCTTTTGTTTTGGGTTCTGTTTTCGGTAGCAACAAATTGTTTAACATTCAAAAATAACGAAAATGAAAAGACAGATTAAATTATTGTGTGTGTTGTCGCTGTTTTTCTCAGCATTGTGTTTAACTTCTTGCAGCGAACGTGTTGATGCAGGTTCAGAGGGTATTCTCGTTAATCTCTACGGCTCCGACAAAGGCGTTGATGATGTGAGTCTGGTAACTGGTTGTGTTTGGTACAATCCATTCACTGAGGAGGTGTACGAGTACCCTACCTATGTCCAGACTATTGACTATCCTGCATTTACTATTAATGCTAAGGATGGTTCTGAGTTTACTGTTGACCCTACCGTATCGCTCAAAATGGTGGATGGCAACGCTCCAAAGGTATTTAAGAAATACCGCAAAGAATTAAAGGACATTATCAACGTCACTTTGTTTAACTACGTAAAAGACGCATTCCGCATTCAGCTGAACAAGTACACAACTGACCAAATTGTTAGCAATCGTGACTTGGTAGAGAGAGCTATTGAGACGCAACTTAGTAAGGCCCTTGCCAAAGAACATTTTCATCTTGAGCAGCTAACATCTGGTCTTAAGTATCCAAGTTCTATCGTTGAGGCTGTTAATCAGAAGAATAAGGCAATACAGGAGGCACAGCGAGCACTCAATGAGGTCGCAGTAAAGAAGGCTGAGGCTGAGAAGATGCTTGTGCAGGCTCGGGCAGAACGTGAGGCTAACGAGCTAAAGACTGCTTCACTTACTCCTGCTATTCTCCAAAAGATGTGGATTGAGAAATGGAATGGCTCTGTTCCTCAGGTCACTACCGGAGGGAACAATAGCACATTTATTGATATTAGTAAATTGAAATAGGCAAAGTTAGATTTTTGGTTTTATTCCCAAGGTATTCATGGTTCGTGAGAATAGTGTTTGCCGCTTTTAAAATTTTACTAAGATATGACAGAAAAAACATACCAAGAAGCAGATAGACTCCAAATAACTATCAAAAGAATAGAGAGTATAATTCATGACTTCACTTACGCCAGCAATGACGAAATAAGTAGTGATCTCTATGTACTTATAGAAGCAAATCCCTCTTTCCGCTATGAATTGAAGGACTTTTTAGTGAAAAAGTTGGCAGAATACAAAAAGGAGTTTGATGAGCTATAGAAACAAAAAAACAGGGCAGTCGCAAATCACGACTGCCCTGTTGCTGTATTATCTCGTTCAAGTTTCTCCGCTATCGCTGTTCTAATCCAAAGCGACTTGTCGGGAAGCGACTGGAGATAATCGTATGTATCTGCGTTCACCCGAAGTGTGATGATATGCTGTATGCTTTCTCTGCCCTTGCTTTTTCGCCCAGCCCCTGGACGTGAGCCACCTCGCCTTGACGTGCGCATTTTCGACACCTTTCCGTTGCGAGTGATATTGTACTTTAGAATAAGATTATTGGTGGCTGCATCGTAAGCCTCTGCTGTTTTAGCCTCTGCCGTGGCTCTGAGCATAGCTACAACAATATCAGCCAGCTGGTCTTTCTTGTCGTATAAGATTTCAGTGTCGTCCACGCAACAGATGTCATCATAAAAATATACTACTGCTTTCTTTGTCATATCGAAAATAAAAAAAAGTGGGAGTTGGTTGGACTCCCGTTGCCTTCTCTTATGAAGAAAAACCGATTATAATGCTCAGGATGAACATGATCAGAATAAACCACTCTTGCTTACTCATGATGCGCCTCCTTCCTCTACTACTTCGATTGGTTTGATGTCGCTCACTGACTCGTCTTCAGTGAAAAAAGAAATTTTCATCGTCTCGCTGACGTATGCCATAGCGACTACTTCGTTGAGGCTGTTCCTGATGATGCAGATGTCTCCACGCACCTCGTTCTGAACCTTGAGGTATTTTACCACTGCGTCCTTTACTGCGAGAGGGTTCATGACTCTCGTAATCGTCTCCCCTGACTGAGGGAAGACGAAAATAAACTCTTGTTTCTTCATGCTGCCTTGATTTTAATTGTGTTGTTATTGTTATAGCTCTCGATGAGTGCTGCGCTTGAATTGACAAGTCGAAGCACCTCCTTATGCTGCTTGCTTATCTTGTTGCAGCAGCCGTATGCCTGTATGACTTTTCCGCTTACGAGGTCAAACTCTACGGTCTCCACTCGCTTTCCGTCCTTGTCACGTACAGAGAAAATCAAAGAGTTCTTTCGATTGTAATACCCACAAGCGAACACGCAATTATGCATTGCCTCTCCCTCCTTGATAAACTCATCAACGGATTTCAGCACCTCGCCAGTAAGTTCTCCGTCCGAAAGGAAGATACCGAAGAACTTCTGCTTCTCCTTGACGTATCGCTCGTTGTCTTTGAGTGCTTTCTTTCTGCGCTCCTCCTCTCTTGCTCTATTCTTCTCTGTTTCCATTTTGGCAACATACTTGCCGTGCGCCTGAAGAAGATTGTCTGGGCATACATAGAATGGGTTGTGCGTGTCCTTTCCGAGATAGATAAGCGCACTGATATAGTCAACATACATAGATACATCGCTGATGGCATAGCCGTGACGGATAGCAACCTTGTATGCTGCCATATAAGGCTCTGTGTCACGCACGTATCTGTGGGCGTGCGCAAACAATGCTGGCGAAGCCTTGAAAAGAGTTTCCTCGAAGGGGTCATTCTTCGATAGTATCTTGTATATCTCTGCCCTAAACAGATTGCCCATTGCTGCTTCCATATAAGGCTCGCAATACCGATATGTGTCAATCAGTGACTTATTGTAGCAATAGTCGTAAGGTATGTCGATGCGCTGTGGGCGTATGGTAAGGTCTGATGAGTAGGTAAATGCATCAAGACACCAACCCATTGCACGTCTGCGTGACATAGTTATCTGCCGTGAACCTTTCTTGTTCCAAATCTGCTGCACCTCCCAAAGGGAGTATGATACCTCACGCTTTCGGTTGCGGTGTCGGGTAATGCGAAAATACCTCATTACCTGATAGCCTCTGTAGGCTTGATTGATGACTGCGTATGCTCTGTCGTACATATCTTTATAATCGCACGTTCCGTACGTCTGCTTGATGAGTTTCTGCTCATCACGTTTGCAGATACTACCCAGCTGGCTGGATAGCTTCACAATCTGTTCCTCGTTCTTGGTTCTTGGTTTCATAACTCGAAATGGTTTTAGTCGAACAGGTTTAACTCGATAAACTTTGCCTTAGACTCTGCTTTCTTTGCCTTTGGTGCTGTTTTCTTCTTAGGCTGGGGCTTGGCTGGTAGTGGCTTCGCCAGTACCGGGGACGAGGACTTTACTTTTGCTACAACATTACCCTTTGGCTTGCAGTCCTTCTCTTGATAATAGTGTACTGCCCAGTTCAACACCTCATCATTGTCTATCGCTGCGCAATTATTCTCTGCTTGCTTCTTCGCTTGCTCAAAGATATACTTCACGCATTCGTCCATAGACTTGTCCTTGTCCTCGTAGCGAGCCTTGAAATTCTCGTCCTTTGCAGCCATATCCTTTAACTGCTCTGTAATGTAATCACGTAACTTTACCATAGCTGTTTAATTGTAAAATTGTTCAACCTCGTTCTTGCAGTCGAGTGCATACTCCTCTGCTTGTCTCTCTGTCGCTCCGTTGCTTATCGCATACTGGTATGCGTCCGCATAGATGTTTGATAAAATATCTTCCATATTATTTGCGTTTTAGTGTCTTTGTGGCTGCCACAAACGTTGCATTGTGGTGTGCTGCTTTTACAGACTCAGCCGATAATATCTTAAAATACCAAATCATCCGAAAGTACATTCAGGTTGAACATAACTACAACCTCTCCGTCTGCCTCGTAATTTATCGTAACAACAAGTCTATTGTCATCATCCTCACAAATATACTGGGAAGAGTTCCCAATATATATATCCTTGTACTCGTCTTCTGTGATACGAGATAGGATAGTGCCAGCGAATATTCCTTTGTCTGCCTCATTCTTATTGATGAGTGTAAAGAATACGTTGTTATAGAAGATAGTAGCCTTGACAGCCATATCCTCCACATACCCGAGATATGTGCCTTTTCTTGTTATGCACTCCTCATTGTCGAATACTCTCCGTATGATGTCCGACTGGACGTTAGTTTCGTCTATAGGTGCTGAAATCAGTGTGTATTCAGCAATCTGCTTGTCTTTTGGTATAGCTTTCATAATTGTTATTTCTTTATTCTCTGCAAGCAAGTTGACTTGCTCACTTGTGTTCCGTTTGTTAAATAATATCTCTCTGAATGCGGTGTCCTTATCTGAACAAAGGTTGTGCGTGCGATATATCTCACGTTGTTCTTGTCTGAATATCCCGCTCCCTTGAAAAACTTAGTTATTATTGCCATGTTCCTTGTTTTTGTCGTTGTGATATACTATTTCGTCTATCTTATACTGCTCATCGAAGTCTGTCACATCATAGAAGCACGACTGCTCTACATAGTAGGTAGCCATGTTCCTGAGGTCGTGGAAGCTTGATTTCTTGTAGTCCTTGTTTGGATCAATCTGCTCAAGCCCCTTGTTCTTCTGACAATACTCAATGAAATCAATAAGCAAACGTCTGTCTGCTTCCTTGCGTGCGTTGGTATATGCGCTTGCAAGTACCGGCATTGCAGCGATGGCTGCAACTACCATTAAATGGTTGATGTACTTCTTCATAATCTTATCTGTTTTCTTATTCCTTAAAATTGTCGTTGTGTCTGCCAGCGGCTACGCCAAGCGCATAGAATACTACCGCTGTGAGTGCGAAAAATGTAATGTCCATAGCTTTGTCCTTTCTTTTTATCGTTATACGTTTGTAGGCGTTGCGGTCGTGAGCCGCTGGAAGCCTTTTGGATTGCTTCTACGCCTTTCCTTGTGCGGAGGTGTACGTTTCTGCCCTACCTTTTTTGTCCGCTTATGCACGGCTCGTTGCACTTAACGTTGTTGCTCAACGTGTGGTTTATTTCAATCTCACTCCACACAAGAGATTTTGGCTTGCAGTTTTACGAGTTGCCGTAAACTCGGGTTCGTTTATTCAGGCTTTTTCCTTAGCCCCATGCTCTGCCCTCGCATCGGTCTTTTTACGGGTTTTTCTCCCTCGCTCTGCATAGCGATACGGCTTTTAGATGTTTTGCTCATCTGATATTAAGGTATATCACGCCCGCATTTCCGACTAATAATTTTATTAGTGTGGGTGTATTCCTCGGAAATCTGCTAAAGTGCCATTGTCCCACTTGATTAATCGTTCGGCAGGTGGTCTTGAACCACCTGTGAGCCTCTATACTCTTGCCGATATAGCTTGTTACATCTTACCAAAGTAGAAGATCCTCACAAATTTGTAAAATATCTCTTTGTCACATAGGTGGTACAAGTCTTCCAGTATGAAATCTTTGCACTCGTGGTTGCCTTCTCTGAACACGTTTTGCATTTCGGCTGGTGTCATATATCCGCATACAAGCCAGTAAATGAACATAGCTCCCAAACTCTCGTATTGTCCGCTCTCGTCGTAGAACTTCTTTTGCTGCTCGTAAGTCTTGTTCTTTCTCATTATCGTACACACTTTCTTTCTCCCATCCATAGCCATAGTTAGTCCAGATTGCCCAACCATAGCAGTATTTATTCTTCTTTGCCATGATCTATTGTATTTAATCGTTTATTTTGTCAACTATTCCTTGCATGACAGCAAGTTTGTTTAAGGTTTGCGAAGATAGTGTAATACCGCATATCTTCGCAGAGTTCTTAATATTCATCGCCTTATCCAGTAAGGCGAGAGTGATGATACAAATATCATCGCTTGAAAGTGTTATAGTCTTCATGAGTTTTATTTTTTTTAGTTTCCACATTTAGCAAGGGGAGGGCGCAGCCCTCCCTTATCTCCCCAAGGTTTTATTTCACCTCCTTATAGTAGCAATTAACCTCTAACCCCAAGTACTTAGTAAATATGGTTAAGGCTTTCTTAGCACTTGGATAGTAAAGGTTAAGAATAACCTTAATTTCTCCTCTATCAGCCTCAAACATATTCTTTCCGTAATCTTTTATCAACTTCTTTACTTGTTTGGTATCAGTAAAGAATGCGTAAAGACCTCTTGAATGAGAACCATTTTGGTCGATATAATCGTAAGTGAATGCGGCTAAAACATTTCCGTCCCAAATGTCGAGTTTCTTTTCTTTGCCTTTTTGGGAGAATGTTATTTCTCCCATTTTTTGATTAAGTGTAAGCATAGTGTTTATTTAATTAAATGTATATATCCAATACTTTTTCTAACTTTGTGCGGTCGCATTCAGGAAACCAACTGCAAATGGTTTCAAGTGACCACATATAAGGGTTTGTGCCATCGTTGAACAATATGAAGAACAATTCAGCATATCTGCCAAATGGGCGTTTGATGTTGTGTGCTTTATAATAGTTCATGTTACTATTATAAATGCTTAATAGTTCCTCCTTTGTCAATTTTCTGTAATCAATCGGTTTCATGTTTTATCCAATTAAATTATTTACTCATTTCAAATACATTGTATTCAAAAGCATCTGTGTCTTTGTTTGTCTTTTTCATTAGTGTAACGTACAACTCTGCGTCTTCACGTTCATCGAACATTTCTAACACACGAGGTGAGTAATTGTAAAGTTGTTTCAATACTGCAAATTTCTTCATATTGTTTAGTTGTTGCTCCACTCTGCATTGAAGGGCTTGTGACCTACACGTATATAAATGTACATACGTGGCTGCATTACGGCAACTATCGGGTGACATCTCTGCCATGCTCCCTCCGCTCGGCTAATCGTAACTACGGGCTTTGCGTTCTTCGGTGAAATCAAGTGTAATACTGATTTCGATTGCAAATGTAGCTATAAACCATTACACGTGCAAGTATTTTGGAAAAAAAGTGTAATTATTTAACCTACGTTTACATAAAAAGTGTGATGTTTAACATAACATTACATAAAATTCAAGTATGTAGTGGTATAATATTAATTTTATCAGAATATTTGGAAATTACACAAAAAAGAATTATCTTTGTGGCGTAATAATATAATCTACGATAAATATGGATATTAAAAGAGTAATAAAGGATAAAGGCTACACTATACAAGATGTAGCAGGTATGATAGGGGTAAACAGAGTTACCCTAACAAATACAATATCGGGGAACCCAACCTATAGAAAAATGAAGCAGATTGCTGATGCAATAGGGTGTCAGGTCACAGACTTTTTTGCGGACGAGGACAAGAAAAGCGACTTCGCCAGCTATATCCGCTATAAAGGGATACACTACACTGCTGACACGATTGATGAATTCCTGAATCAAGTTGAGGAGATAAGGGCTATAGCAAAGTAACAATATATAATAACATCTAACAATTAATTTATGGAAATTTTTATTATTATTGCGGCATTAGTGTTTATCGCTTTTGCTGCAAAGGTTCTTTTTAGTACTACTAAGGACCAAGCAATGTCTTCTAATCCTATAGATGGTATTAGACCTAATGGAACAATGGGGTTTGAGATTGGTGATAGTTATGCTTTCTGTAAGTCTCGTTTCAAACATTTAAATTTATCTGTAAATGAAGACGATTTTGAAAGCGAATCTTACAAAATGGGAATATCTAACTATGGAAATCAATATGTAGTTTGGGGTGTCAATGAGTTTGAGAATATAAAAGAAGTTTCCTTCTGTTTTAATACAAATTGTAAATTGTCATCTATTTCTATCTATGCGGACTTATCTAAGATGAGCAAGAATGATATGTACGGAATACTCGTAAGCAGAATATCTCGAGTTTTAGGAATAGAACCATTTATATACCTTAAATACTTCTCGAAGTGGTCAACAGGTAAGGCGGATATAACGCTTTCCATTTATCCTAACCAATATTGCCAAAATGTAGATAGCTCTGTTGTCATTCAGATAATTTAATGGGCGCAGCCCCACAGCAGGGACGTGAGGGCGCAGCCCCGCCCCCACGTTGCCTTATCTCCCAAAGGTATTCTTCTCTCCCTTCCTCATACACAGATAACCAATAATAGACAGAGAAACACACAAACAGAGAATACAGAGGAAAGGAAAGGAAAGAGGAAAGGAAAGGAAATAAGCGGAAAGAGGAAAACAGCAGAAAAACACCTTCTAAAAGCCTTAATCCTATTTTGCGATAAATTCTGCGCAAACTTGGAGAACACGCCTGAAAAGCAAGAAAATGGCTCTAAAATGACAAGAAAACGCCATTAAACGCCTCATAATTAGCGAATTTGACGAAAAACACGACCAATTACCCGAATATGCTGGAAATACGAGAGTTTTGCCTTGAATGATAGCCGTATTACGTGATGAGATAGTATTTTTCATCATTTCTTGCGTGCGTGCGTACCTATTAATGCGACATGATTTTTTTGCAAAAATGCTCTATGATAGAGAAAAGTAAAATAATATTACAGAAAAGTTGTGTTGGTCTGTTGGAGAGGTTGATACTAACATGCTGATAAATAGATATATAAGTTTTTGGTGTAAAAGTGCAAAATGCTTACAAAGATAGACGTTTTGAGGGGTATTTTGAGGGGCAAAGCCATGATTTGTTCGCCGACAAAAGGACTTGTGGGAGGAGGAGGGAAATGGGGTAGGGCTACAATGGAAAAAACGAGAGTCAAATATATATATATTTGCCGACACAAATACATTGGTAAATTAATAATTGCAATTATTATGAAAGAAATCTTGACGAAAATCCCAAAGAATTTAGGCGCATCTCCAGTTCTCGGTGTCCGATGTGAATGGATAGCCACTGCGGCAATGTTGGCTGGCGGTGTCGTTTCTTCTCTGTTCGGTGGTGCAAAGGCACGTAGGGAGGCAAAAAAGGCGGAGCGAGAGCGTAAGTACAGAGCAGCGGCAGAAAAGGCATGGTATGACAAGGAGTACAATACCGACTACATCGACACCAAGGCTGGGCAAAACCTGATGAGGCGTGCGCAAGAGGTTCAGGACAGCTACGTCCGAAAGTCTGATGGTGCGGCTGCTGTTGGCGGTGGTACTGCTGCGGCTACAGCAATGGCGAAAGAAGCGGCTAACAAGACTATGGGTGACACTATCGCCAACATAGGCGCAAACGACACGGCACGGAAGCAGCAAGTGGCAGACAAGCACTTCCAACACCAAGTTGGACAATCTCAGGAACGTGAGCAAGCCGCCATGCAGACCGCACAGAATACCAGTGAGGCGGCTCAGAATATGAGCAATGCTCTGTTCAAGGCGGGTATGAACCAGTTGGGTTCAGAACCTAAAGGGGTTAAGTCGCTGAATGACAGCCTAAAACCAAGTGACATGGGTAGCCGTGATAACACTGGTATAACATCTGCGCTCGGAGAAAGTGCGGGTGCAAGGCTTAAGAAGGTCACAGAGGGCGTTGATGGGCTGTTTGGATAGGGCTTGAGGCTTCGGTGGGAGCAGGAGGAAAAGACGAGAGGAACGAGTGCCAAGGACATGGAGAAGGAGGCGTACACAACCAAACCCAAAGGGGCACCCCCGTTGACCACCGTTTCAAACTATAGTAGATAAATACAAATATAAAAATGCGCCCCCACCCCCCATCTCCTTTTTATTTCGGTTTTCCGATTTTCCCCACCCCTTATTTTTCGGGAAGTGTTAATGAAGTTAAACTTAAAGATTATGAATATATTTCAGAGATTTATAAAGCGAATTGGCGGCGAAGACAAGGTTTTGCACTTTGAAACTTGCTGCCTGATCACGATGGTTGTTGCTCTTTTGAATATGAACGTGCTCGGTATGGGTACTACAGCTTCGGCAGTATCAGCCTGTATGATTGCGGTTATAGCCGGTATATTGAAGGAGGTATACGACTATAACACATACTGCTTGTTTGACAACAAGGATATTATAGCAGATGTATTTGGCGCATTTGCTGGTTTTTTAATCATTATTTTAATTGGATAGATTATGACATTTAAAGAAGCAATAAAGATATTGAAGAAGGAAGGTTTTCACATGTGTTTGGCACCGATGGTAATAAACCAGACTGGGGCGATAAGAGAATTTGAGAAGCCAGAAGTTTGTGAAGCCATAAAGGTTGCCAATGCAAATAAATGGACCATTGGTTTGTCTCCTGTAGAATGGGATGAGCGTGAGGCTCGCTTGAAGAAGGAGTACGGAAAGAATCACATCAAACACGGCGACCCTATTCCTTGTTCTCCTGCCCTTAAAGAAGCAGCCTCCCAGTTCAACGATGCTTTGTTGGATGAGCAGGGAAAGAAGATTAAGCGATTCGGCAAAGAGATTGCCCGACTCAACAAGATTATCCGCAAGAAGAACTTGAAGATTGCAGAGAAGGACGAGGTGATTGGCGACTTGGGCAAGGAGTTGAAGGCAATGAAACAACAGCTTGATAGTTATACCAAGATGGCTCAGAAGATGGCTGAGGTTATTGTCCACAAGAAACCTGTAACCGTAGATTTTTTCGAGATGTGTTGGGAATTGGCGTATAGTGAAGAAAAAAAAGCGACTGAGGAACTTTCAAAAGTTCTCAATGATGTTATAGACCGATTTCTTCTGTTTGGCGAAATTATTATTAAAGAAGAATAAGCTATGCCAACAAACAATAACCAGAATACGCATATGAACAAAGGGAGAGTGACTATAACGGAGCCTTCTCCTATGGTTCAGCAAATGGCGCAGCAGAATTTCGCCATGAAGAATGGAGGAGAGCTGCCGATGCAGGGTGCGCCAGGAGGAGCTTCTACACCTGTTGCTCCTCAGCCGATGGATATGAATTTCTTTGGTGGAAATGGCGGTGCAACTGGCAAGTACGAGGCTCCAGCTAAAGGTGCTTCTCCAGACTTGACCCCAGACAGCAAGGCCCCCGACCCAAAGTACGGAACAGGTGGTGTTCAGTTAGTCAATCCCTCTGGTACAGACAAGAATGACTTGAGTTCGTTATCAGCAGCTTTGAACTCGGCAGGAGTATCTTCTCCTTCTTCTGGAAGGGAGTTTAAAGCCGATGATACAAAGAAGGATGGCGGTTTCTTTGGCTGGATAAAGGGGCTTGCTCCCAAGTTTAGGCCTGGAAGACGTGATGGAGAGACTGACGAAGAGTACGATATGCGGCATACACAAAATATGCAGCGTTTGGCAACCTTTGCGGATGCTATCCGTCACATGGGTAATATCGTGAACACTTATAAGGGAGGTCCTTTGCAGCAATTCAATGACCCTACGGACTACCTCTTGGCAGGCTACGAGAAGCGCAAGGCGGAACGTAGACAGCAGGATGCAGCTGATGCTGATGCGGCTTACAAGCAGGCAACTCTCAATTTGAAGGAACGTGCGACTGAGGCTAAGAACGCCTACGACCAGTTGAACCTGTTGCTTAAACAGAATGGAGTGGATCTAAGTAAAGACAAGTTCGACTACCAGAAAGCCAAGGATGCTGCAGCCGCAAAAGCTAAAGCCGAAAAGGATGACAGAGACTTCAAGTACAAACAGGAGCGCGATAAGGTCAAGGACAAACAGGCAGAAAAACGTCTTGGCATTGCAGAATACAATGCTACCCATAAGGGACGAGGAGGTGGAGGCCGCTCTGGAAGTGGCAGTGGCTCTTCTTCCAGGAAGTATTGGTTTGAAGATAAAAATGGAAAGATAAGGTATCAGCCTAACAAGACTATGTGGGAGCAGGAGTATTACCGTGAGTACGGCAGGCTTCCACAGGGTGAGTCCTCGACCTCTGTTACGACAAAGACTACGAACTACAGGACCGGCGCAGAGGTAACGACCACCACAAGAAGAAAGGGTGCATCTGTTACCAGTCAGGCAGCAGCTTCGCAGAATGCGGCCAAGAGAGCAAGAAACAAACCAAAAAGTACTCAGAAACATAATGCCCTGAATAATTGGTTCAAGAAGAATTATAAATAAACATATCATAATATGGCACATGATAGAATAGATACAATGTACGATGCGCTTGTTTCGGACGGGGCGCAGATTGGCACAAGACAACAATTCAAGAAACTGATGCTTGCGCCGGGCAAGGAAGGCTACAGAAACCGACTCGGCTTCTATCAGGCAATGAAACAGGACGGAGCGAATATCGGTGATACTTACGAGGATTTCGGAAGGGCACTCGGTCTTCATGCTGTAAAGCCTCAGCGAAAGACAAAGCCAGTAGCACAGAAGCCTATGACCACAGCACAGAGAGCAATGCAGGTTCCGCATAGGCTAAAAACACAATTAGGCAAGGCTCCAAAGAGTGCCCCAAAGGGTGCTTCTCCTTTCGTGCAGTCTTTGTATGAGATTGATGAAGCGCAGAAGGGAGCAGGTTATCCAGTTGACTATACTTCACCTAAGGCTACCCAGCAAGTGTATCAGCGAAATCAGCGGATAAGAAGACAGGCGGCAAAGACTGCTGCAAAAAAAATAAGCAGACAGGCAAGTCATGCTCAACCTATCATGCAGACAAATACACCTGCTGATACTTATATAGGTAAGACTGATGGGCAGTTGATGGACGAAATGAACCAAAGTGCAAACGCTTTGGTTGGTTCTGAAATGGGCGATTATCTCGATAAGGTTATAGGAGACGAGTTCAAGGCGGCTCATGCAAGAGGACTTGCAACGTTGAGTGCAAACAGTGGAGTTCATGGTACTGGTGGTGCAGACTGGTGGATTGGTGAAAGAGCTTACCAAAATCAAATGGATCAAGATAAGCAGCTTCAAGAAATCACAGGGAACATACAGAAGAATATAGAAAGTATCTTCTCTAACCCAAAGGTTAAGCAGAGAGTGTTGTCTGATGCTCAAAAACTCGGAGTTTCCCCAGAGACATATATTGAAAGTTCACTTGCACCAGCCCTGATAGAGAAAGCCGGAAAACAATTCAATAATACTCAGCTTAACCGCATGATGGCAAAGGGTGCATCTGACTATATTGCAAGCGGCATTCTTAATTCTCTCACTGGAACATTGCTTACTGGTCTTACTTCAACTAAAAGCCAGAGGCAAATGCAGCAGCAAGCAGATGCAATGACAGAAGAAGGGTTGAATCCAAACTATAAACCGGGCACTTGGGCAAAAGCAGCAAAAGGAGCTGTGGCTTTTGCAGCAGATGCGCCTTTGTATAATCTCGCAGGTGTCGGAGCTGGAGCTTTGACAGAAAAGGTTTTTGGTAATGCAGCTCAGCAGATGGCGAGAGTGGCTAACCAGTCTTTGAGACAAAGAGTGTTTGAAGGTGTAGCAAGAGGCATTGTTCATGGAGGAGCTACAGGCTTTCAATATGGAGCCATCAACGGAGCCGTTCAGAACTATTCTACAGGAGAAGATACTTCGCTTTGGGGAACTTTGAAAGCAGCAGCCAAAGGTGGATTGGAAGAAGGTGTTAGCTTTGCTACTATGGAAGGTATGGGTGGCGCAGTTGGAGCTTTTGGCCATGGCATTGGTCTTAAAGGAACGGAAAAGACGTGGAAGCAGAGAGTTAACAAGATGGGGCAAAAACTTACCTATGAGGGCATTAAAACTGGTATGGAAGGTATAGGTATGGCTACAGGTGGGGTTGCTTCAAGCTATGCTAATCATATTCTTACTGGTGATGACTGGCACGGTTTCTCTACTGAGGGAACACTTGAATCTTGTGCGAGTGCTGTCATCTTTAAACTTACCCATGCGAAAGACTTATTCAAAAAGGAAACAGATAGAAACGGCAAGCCATTCAGCTTTACCAGCAATATTGCCCAAAAGACTGCAAGATTTTTCTTGTCTGGCGAGGCAAAATCAGCACCTCATGTTTTTTCTGACGAGGAGAAACATCAGTTGTTTGCTGCTGGTTCTGAGTTAGGAATGAAGCCTATGGAGAATATTGTCAGCTGGGCAAAGCAGGCTAAGAAATACAGGGCAGAGGATATTGAGAAGAGCGAGGATGGTTCGGATCTACTCAATAACTATCAGCAAATCATGCTTGACCCAAATGTTTCTTGGGATGCCAAGGCAAAATTTACTACTATGGTCATGGGCACAATGCCTGAGTCTCGTCCTATGATGGACCATATATCCTATGGAACAGAAGATGGAACAGATGGAGACAATCGCAGACATACTTATAAGACCGTGAACGAGTATGCTGCTGACGGAACACTTTTGTCAAAACACAGATTTGACACAAAAGACAAGAGGGAGTCTATCATTTACGAAATAGGTGTAAGAAAAGAGGAGTTGCGTTCTAAGAATGCTCTTGCTCTGTTGGTTGGCTTAGATAGAAACAATTATGACTTACAAAATTCTTTCTTTAAGAAGAATGCGAAAGACTGGGAGCAGGTTCAAGAGATTGTTGAAGGTATGCAAACAGGCGGCTCAAAAATAGACCATCAGTTCACGGAGTATGTATTAAATTCTGAAAGAGGTTCTTTCTTGCCTATCGTTGATGCTGTGGCAAACAAAAATGGTATGGATAGAGAAAGTATGCTAAAGGCATTTGATAAAGACCCAATGAAGCGAACTGATGAAGAGCAGAATGCTTGCGTTCAGCTTAGAAAGGCTATAGAAATGGAAGTGTTCCCGGCAAATAAAGTTCATGAAGAACAGAGTGTCATGGATGGTAAGGATGTCGCTACAGACAACAACCTTGGAACTGAGCAGCCAAATGGCGGTGCAGTTAAAGCAGAGCTTGACGGGTTGAGACAGGCTGAGGCTGGAATGGATGAGCTTATGCGTGATAATGATGTATTCGGCCAGAATTTCCAAAAACTGAAACAACAGGGTTTGACCAATCCGCAGATTTATGACTGGATGGTTCAGCAGGGAGGTTTGACAGTAGAACAGCTTGAGCCATTTGCCCATTATATCAATGCGAACGCAAGAGTGCAGGGTATGCAGGAGGCTACCAAGAACGCCATTGACGAACAGGTTTCTTCTTATGTTCAGGACTGGTCTTTCCACGGAACATTGAACGGGCAGGAAAAGAATGGCGAACAGGCGATTTACGTGCAGGACAGCAACGGAAGAACGCTTCTTGTTGGTACTGGTGAAGTGGCTTTTGACACCACTACAGGAAGGGCAAAGGAAGGTGTTGGTGATATGCTTGTTTGTCTTGACCCAAAGAGTGGCGAGACAGTATATGTCAAGTCAGACGAAGTGAAGTTTGTTGGCACACAGAGTGCAGACGATTTTGCTAATGGGTATCGTCAGGAGTTGCAGATGAAGAACTCTGAGCCTTACAATCAGGCAGCGCAGGAACAGGCGATGCAGGATGCTGCAAAGCCTCAGCAGGAAGTTCAACCAAAAGAAAATAAAAATGGAGAAGAAACAAAACGTAACACTAATGCAGGTATTAAAGAACCTCAACAAAGCGCAAAAGAAACTACTGGAAGTGATGCAGAGGCAGCAGAAAATAATAATACTAAAACGGTGCAGACCCAGCAAGTAGAACAGCCTCTTCCTACACGAAAATTTGCTGATGGAACAGATGTTCCTATGATTACTGATAGCAAGGGAAGACCTACACCAGACTATGAGAAAATGACTCCTGAGCAGAGCGCAGAGATTCTTACTGAGGACTTCGGGGAGAATGCCGATAAGGTGGTGGACGGACAGATTCAGAAGGCAGAAAAGGCTTTGAAGGATGCCGAGAAGATGAAGGTAGACTATGCCGCCGAGCCTAACGACATCATGGAGCAGGAGGCTTTGAAGAAAAAGACCGTTGAGGCTGCCAAGAAGCAGTTAGAGCACGCTCAGAATATCAAGAAGACTATGACTGCCAAGAAGGTGGCTGAGACTGTGGGTAACACAGAACAGACTGAGGGTGCTCATGAAGCTGGCAGCGTGGCCGCGCAGAAGTTTGAGAATGCACCAAGACTTGTGGGCAACAAGCGCACAAGAATGCTTCCTGACGGAGAGACTAAGATCAAGGGACACTATGAGATTGTTCCGGCTGAAAGTCTTACTCCTTCTCATGATGTGAATAATGGCTACAAGAAATCGGAGGGATTTCCTACCGATGCAGAGGGCAGAACTGTAAATGACCGTGACTACGAGCACGATAAGGCGGCTCAGCAGAATACGGACCAGATTGCCCGAAAGTATAATGGTATGGCTATCGAGCAGGTGCCAGTGGTATCTGACGAGGGTATCGTGTATGATGGCAATGGTAGAACTATGGCAGGACAGAAGGCAGCAAAGGAAGGTACGGATGGCGAATACATCAACGACCTCTTAGAGAATGCAGAGAACTTCGGCTTTACTCGTGAGCAGATTGAGCAAAGCGGTATCGAGCATCCTCGTCTGGTATTGGTGACCGATGAGAGATTACCATACGATACAGCTACCTTCTCCAAGTTCAACCGCAACGAGAAGAAGACGCAAAGCAATACCGAACAGGCAGTAGCCAAGGCCAAGACGTTGACTTCTGACGAAGTAGGCGCAATTGTAGCCGAGATTGAGGGAAGCGGCTCTCTCGATGCTTTCTTTAACAATTCCAAGGCAATAAATGACTTGGTGAAGACGTTAGTAGATAAAGGCATCATCGGACAAAACGAGGTGGCGCAGATGATGGATAATCCCGAGCGACTTTCCGCACAAGGCAGGGAGTATGTGAAGAACCTTCTCCTGGGTTCCATCTTCAAGCCAGAGACTATCAGAATGCTTGGCATCGACTCTGCGGTGAAGAACAAGGCCGTCAACGCCATCCGTTCGGTAATGGACAATATGAAACTTGGCGATTACTCTCTTCGTGACGAGATTGATCAGGCTATCCAGTTGCTCTATGAGGCAAGACAGGGTGGAAACAAGGTTGATACGTTGCTGAGAACACCGGATATGTTCGGTGAGGACGCAGCAAAGCGTTATCCTTCTATCTCTCAGATGATGGCTTTGGCCTTGGAGGGCAAGGTTTCTGATTTCAGAGACTTGCTTGATGAGTACAACAGAATTGCCGCTTCAAGAAATACTGGCGAGGGCAATATGTTCGAGGCTGCTCCTACCAAGGAAGAGTTGATAAACGAGTATTTAAACTTTAAAAAATGGCAAGATTATGGCACAGGACATTCAGAAAATGAAGGAGGCAATGATGTTTCAGGCATTCAAGAACCTAAACAAGAAACATCAGAAGGAAATGGATCAGCAGGAGAAGGAGCAGAGCCAGAACGACCAAGAGTAGAAGAACCAGACGACTTAGTAAACAAAGAACTTGAAAGTCGCATCAAGGTTACTGATGAGGAAACCGAAACTCCATCTGAGAACGGTCCTATCACAAGGCAGAAGATTCTTATTGATAGCGACAAGGAGGTTATTAAGGTTGACGAGCCTAACGATAAGGGCGAATACACCGGTTCATACTACGAGTATGATGGCAAGAAGTTTGGCGACCTGAATGAGGTTGTCGAATATGTTGACGGTAAGGTAAAAGAAAAACCTCTTCCACTCCTTCCAAGGGAAGAGAAGACAGACCCTCAGTTTAACCCGATTGAGGCTGCTGCCGCTGAATTTAAGAAAGAGCATCCTCTGACTGAGGATGAAATCATGAAGGCTGACGTGGATGATTTATCCAAGGATATGGCTTTGGACTATCTGAACGGAGAAGTGACAGATGATTTGCACCGTGCAATCTACGAAAGCATCTATGCTAAACGTAAGGAATTGAATGCTGAGCCAAAGGTTGGCACTTCTAAAACAGAACCATCTGCTAATCCTATGGAAGAAATCAAGAATGCAGCAGAAGGATTCGAGAAGGAGAAGAAAACGAAAATAGAACAGGGCGAAAAGCCTCAGCAGAAAGCCGACGATGCAGCGGTATCAGCTTCAAACAAAAAGGTCAACGACCTGTGGAAAGAACTTATGAATGCTGGTAAGGATGAGGTTTCTTCTTCCTTTATCGGTCTTAATTCAAGACAATTAGAGGTGCTGCCTAAACTGGTGAGTGCAATGGCAGAGAATGCTTACCTTAGAATCAAAAGGGGTATGCACAATCTTGAAGACGTGGTGAAGGAAATGCGCAAGGAGTTTGCTCCTGCTGCCAAGATTTTCAAGAAGGAAGATGTGGATGCTATCTATGAGCAGATGATGAATATCCGCTATCGCGATGGCGAGCAGCGCATGAGCTTGAAAGATTGGGCTGACTACTACGAGAAGACTTCACCTAAGCATCAGGAGAAGCTGGTGGGTGACTCCAAGAGTGCCGAGGAGAGGAAGATGGCTGAGAAGAAGTTTATGGATAGAGTGAACACTCGTCTTGGTTTCGGTCAGAAGATTAACGGCATCGTGGAACTCAGAAAGATAGCTGAGAAGTGCGGATTGAAGGACATTAAGGACACAGACTTGCAGGAGCTTGCAGAGACTGCTATTGTACAGCGAGCAAGAGGTATTGCTTCTTCGGAATCAACCAACTATGCAGAGAAGTTCAGACGCATCAAGAAACTTTACGAGAACCAACCAAGCCTCAACCAGAGAGACTCCGAGCGAGTGATGAAGCAGCAGTATTCTACACCTGCCCCATACGCATTCCTTGCAGATATGTATGTAAAGGGTAACGGTAAGGAGATAAAGAGTGCGCTGGAACCAAGTGCAGGCAATGGTATGCTTACCATCGGCTTGCCAAAGGATGCTGTCCATGTGAACGATATTGATGCTCAGAGATTGGAGAACCTGAGAAGACAGGGCTTCAAGAACGTGACCAGTCAGGACGGAACCCAGCCTTTTGCAGACAAGGACGTTGACGTGGTGGTAACAAATCCACCATTTGGCAGTGCTACCCCTAAGGAGTATGACGGCTATAAGATTTCTTCTTTGGAAGGACAGATGGCTATCAACGCCCTGGAGAGCATGAAGGACGATGGTCGTGCTGCCATTATTATAGGCGGCAAGACAGAATACGCCAAGAACGGAAGTCTGAATCCGAAAGATAAGGCTTTCCTTGGTTATCTCTATAGCCACTATAATGTGGAGGACGTGATTAATGTGGATGGTAGTCTCTATGCAAAGCAGGGAACTTCTTATCCTACACGTATTATATTAATAAACGGAAGACGCTTGGACGAGAATATTTTTCCTCCTGTAAAGGATAAGGCAAGAGCGGAAACCGTGAAAGATTATGACGAACTTTATAAACGAATTGAAGATGATATACTACGAAGTGAACGGATGGATTCTTCCATCGGAGGAGAAACAAGAAGTGCTCAACCAGAACTTGATCAACAAGGCGCTGCTGGTACTCCTAAAGAGAGAGTACGAGCAGGAGAACGAGGAGGAAGCAAACCAGATGGTGAGCGAGAGCCTGACTTATTTGACTCCACTTCCATATCAGGAACCCATGATGACTTGGAAAATCAACGAGGAACCGAGCCAAGACAAGATGGAGAACTTCCTGATGGAGATAGTAGAACAGACGGAACAGGGACAGAGTCTTCTCCAAGCAAAGAACCAACCGCTGAAACCAATGAGCAGCGAGGAAATGGATCAGGAGGAGCTGGACGGAATGACGCTCAGCCAAGTACTGATGAATCTACCAACGCCGGGAGCGGAAGCGGATCACGGGGACAATTACAGCGGGTGGACAAATCCGTACGTGGACTAAGTACCGAAAAAGTTACATACGCCCCAAAGAGTGAAAATCCATTCACTCTGAAAGCAGTTATGCCTGCCGATCAGCAGGAGGCGGTTAATAAGAATCTTGAAAAGCTGGGCGATGCCGACCAGTTCCTTGTTGACGAGCTGGGCTATAATGATAAGGAGGATTTGTATTCTCATCTTGCTGCAGAGCAGGTTGACTCTGTAGCCCTTGCCTTGCAGCAGGCAAAGAAGGGCAATGCCTTTATCATTGGAGATATGACTGGTATCGGTAAGGGAAGACAAGCTGCTTCGCTTATCAGATACGCCAAGAAGCAGGGTCAGGTTCCTGTGTATTTCACCAAGACAGCAGGATTGCTGAGTGATGTTTACCGTGACTTGGTGGATATTGGCAGCCCAGACCTAAGACCATTTGTATTCGGTAGTGCCAAGGAAGCTGCCATTACCGACTCAGACGGAAAAGTGGTATTTGCTTTGCCATCGAAGAGCGAGGTGAAGCGTGTGCTTGATTACATCGAAAAGAACGGCAAACTGCCAGACGAATACGATTACGTATTGACGACCTACAGTCAGGTAAGCAACGGAGTCTACGAGTTTGACGAGAATGGTGCCCGAAAAGAGAAGAAACTTGCGAAGGGTAAGAAATTCGGCGCTGCCGCTCTCAGCGGACAAAGAAGACGTGATGCCATCGAGAAACTGATGGATAACGCTTACCTTATCCTTGACGAAAGCCATACGGCTGGTGGCAATAGCGGTCAGGGCAACTATTTCCAACACATTATTCAGAAGGCAAAGAACGTTACCTTCTTCTCTGCTACCTTTGCCAAGCGACCAGACAATATGCCTATCTACGCTTTGCGTACTGCCATGAATGAGGGCGGAATGAAATCATCCGATTTAATTGATGCGGTGAAGCGTGGTGGCGCAACATTGCAGGAGATTATGAGCCAGACATTGACACAATGCGGTCAGATGATTCGCCGTGAGCGAGATATGACTGGCGTAACCATCGACTGGAAGGCGATTGATGATCCTGAGCGAGTGCAGGAGCAGCGAGAACAGTATGATAGTATCATCGGATTGTTTAATGATATTATCAATTTCCAAAAGAAATATGTTTCAAGTTACGTGGATGAGCGTAATGAGGAGCTGGCTGCCATTCAGTCTACCATTGGAATCAAAAAGGGAACGGCTGCCCTGGGAATTAAGAACCAGCCATTTGCCAGCAAGGCATTCAATACCGTTCAGCAGGTGCTTCTCTCCTTGAAAGCGAAGTCTGCTGCAGAACGTGCCATCGACTATTTGAAGCAGGGCATGAAGCCTGTGATTGCGTTGAACAATACAAACGAATCTCAGACTGGCAACCTTGCGCTTGGTGAGGAAATGGACGCACCAGACTTGGGTACATCTTTGAAGAAGGGTCTTGAAGGTACACTTCGCTATACCCAGAAGGATGCAAAGGATAATAGCGAAAGCGGCTACATCAAGCTTTCGGATTTGGGTGATGAGGCAGTTGAGGCTTATCACGAACTGGAGAAGAAGATTGAGCAGACAAGTACAGGTCTTTCACTCTCCCCGATTGATGTTATCAAGAACGAGCTGCAGAAGGCTGGCTATAAGGTTGGTGAGCTGACCGGTAGACAGACCGAGTTCGTTTATAACGACAACGGAACCGTTACCAAGGTGAAACGTGCTGATACAGACAAGAAGAAACTCGCGCGCGACTTTAACGATGGTAAGATTGATGCGCTTATTCTCAACAAGAGTGCAGCAACTGGTATTTCCCTTCATGCTTCGAGCAAGTATAAGGACCAGAAGAAGCGTGTGATGATCGTGGCTCAGCAGCAGCTTGACGTGAATGATGAGGTTCAGATGCGTGGGCGTATCGACCGAACAGGACAGGTTGCAAGAGGTGCATACGAATATGTTGTTTCTCTTATTCCTGCCGAGCAGCGATTATTAATGATGTTCAAGGCTAAGTTGAAGTCACTTGATGCCAACACTACTTCTTCGCAGAAGAGTAAGTTCAACGAAATGGAAGTTGCCGATATTACCAACAAATATGGTGATAAGGTGGTTAAGGAATACATGGCAGAGCATCTTGACCTTTACGCACGTATGGCTGATCCATTCGGATGGGAAAAGAGTAATGGCGATGATTTGTCCAGAATCGACCCACAGACTCTTGTTGCAAGCGGTGGCGGTGTTGGTGATGGCGAAGCTGGTGCCGACGCAAGCAAGTTACTTGGTAGAATGGCATTGCTAAAGGTTTCTGAGCAGGAGAAGATGTTGCAGGAGATTGGCGAGCTTTATGCCAACGAGATTCAACGCCTCAACGAAATGGGTGAGAACGACCTGGAGATTACCGAGCTGCCTTTGAAGGCTAAGACTCTCCACAAGGAAGTTTGGAAGCAGGGCGCAGAGCCGGGCGGCGATAATGCCTTTGCCGACAATACCTATATAGAAAAGGTGAACATGGCTATCTTGAAGAAGCCAATGAAGGCTGCTGAGGTGAAGGCTTCACAGGATGGCTTGACAGGCGGCAAGACTTGGGAGGAGTACAAGACCGAGAAGAAGGCTGCCGTGAAGGAGTACTTCGACCAGAAGATTGCGGACGAGACTCAGAAGTATGAGGATCGTGCAGTGAAGGCTGCAACCAAGGCCAAGGAGAAGTATATCAAGGATGGCAAGAAGGGTCAGGAGAAATCGGGCATGAGCGATGAGCAGATTGAGAAGATGGCTGGCTATCAGTATGACAACATCTACAAGCAGGAGAAAGATAAGCTGAACGATGTGATGAAGAACCTGAAAGCCAAGGCTGAAATGTTTGAGCGTGTGCTTGATACCTTCGATACCAACCAGACTTTCGTTCTGCCTACAGATATGAATAACCCTAACGAGTTGAGCGGATTCGGCAATAGTTACGGTAGACTCATTGACATCAAGATTACTGATAACTACTCGCCTAACGCCTCTACGGTTTCATTCGCTACCTTGGATGGCAGAAGAAAGATTACTTTCCCTATTGCCGGCAAGGTGGGTTCTGGTGAAAACAAGGTGGATATTATCGGTTCTATCGACCGCATGACCAAGCAGGCTGCCAGTATGGGCGATAATCATATCAAGGTATTGAACCAAGACCTTAATAATTGGGATAGACTGACCAGCAACGAGAGCCGCAAGGATGGTTATATCGTGACAGGTAATCTGATGCAGGCCTTGGTTGACAGTAAGGATCAGGGCTTGGGCGGTCAGTTGGTGAAGTACACTACTGATACTGGCGAGGTGAAGACTGGTATCTTGATGCCAGACCGATTCGACCCTAAGGGCTTGACTACGGATGCGCCTATCAACAGCGTGGCTGATAAGTTTGAACTTTCATCATGGCACGGAGGTATTGACGAGGTTACTTCATCGGATGGTGAAGTAAAGGTGAAGCGCATAGACAACTATCGTGGCTACTACTTCGAGCTTCGTGTACCAAAGAGCAAGGTGAAGGGTGGCAAGTACTTCATGGACGAAGATTTGCTGAAGCTGGTTGATGGCAACAATTTTGAAACCAGAGGAAACAATATGCTTGCTGAGTTCAAGCCAGAGCAGTTGAAGCCAGTACTGGACCGACTCTCGAAGATGGGCGTGAAGGTGCAGGAGGAGCGCAAGACTTCTGAGGATGAAGGCACCCACTTCCGTGAGGAAGACCCTCAGGAGATAGAATTACCAAAGGATGAATATGCGGTATTGGCTCACACCATTGACTCTTCACATAAGAATTATAAGCGTGGAAAAGTTAATTATGAGTACACTTCTGATAATTTTTATGTATTCAAATACAATAAATACAATGATTATAACGTTTATCAGAAAATCCCTATTGATGGGAATGAAGAATTGATTAATTATATCAAAGATGGAATCAACAAAGAAACTATCAGAAATCCAAGAGATATTGATTCTGCTCTTGAAGCAGGTTGGAATGGACGAAACGGGCATTATTGGGACTCTACTTCTAATCAAGAAGGACGTGGAGGCTCAGTACGACCTGGCGAGGTATCTTCACTTCGGTCACGCCACGGAAGACCAAGTGCTGAACGTATGGGTGAAGAACTATCTGATAGCCCATCCTCAGCAGTCAACAACCACATCGAAAGAATAGCTCAGAAGACTGGCGGCAAGGTAAAGATGGTTTCATCGGTTGATGAAATCACCAACAAGGCAGCAAAGGCAGCTATTGAGGAAGGCAGGAATATAACCGGTTGGTACGATGAAAAGACAGGGGAGGTTTGTCTATATATGCCAAATATCCATGACAGATATACTGCCGAGAAGACTATCTGGCATGAGGTTGTAGGACACAAGGGAATGAGAGAGCTTTTCGGTGAAGAGCGATTCGAGAAGTTCCTTCGTGATGTATGGTACGACTTGGATAAGCCAGAGAATGCGGCTTTGAAGAAGCTGGTGGATGAGGAGAGAAAGTTCAACCCTATGAATATCTACGATGCCATTGAGGAAGGTATCGCCCGACTCGCCGAGGATGGCAAGGGCGAAGCTGGATTCTGGAATGGTATCAAGAATAAGGTATCTGATTTTCTTCATGAAATCGGTTATCGTATTGCTCCTAATACTAAAGATGTGAAGTACTTGCTCTGGTTGAGCAAGAACTTGCAGAAGAATCCGAATGATCCATATTGGAAACTGAGAGCCGAGGCGGTGAAATACCGTCTCGACCATGAGGATATTCGGAGTGTGGTTTCCCGTGATGGCGTGTTCTACGAAAATGATGGCAAGGCTCGTTCCCTGGCAGACTTACCAAAGGCAGATTATCAGGAGGCTACAGACGGACAGATTCATTTCCGTACTACCCCAACCGCAGCTACTGCCCTTGACAGATACCATCGTTCACTTGACGCTCATGGCTATATGGCTACGGAGAGCTATATGGATAATATGCTTTCCTTGAAGAAGTTGATGAATGCCATTGTTCCGGATAAGAAGATTGAGGATATTGCTTCTTCGGAGAATCCTTATATGCTGCAGAACACCATGCAGGGTGCGATGAGCGATGCGTCCAAGATGTTCGAGATAAACATCATGAGTCCTTTGGAGAAAGCTATGGCTGGAGTACTCGATGCCTTTGAAGGCAAAAAGACAGACGACAAGATAAGAAACTTCAATCTCTATATGATTACCAAGCACGGCTTGGAGCGAAACCGTATCTTGTATGTGCGTGATGCCTTGAAGTATATGCGCATGAACGAGAAGACTAAGAAGTTAGCTGATACTGTGGAGTTCGATTGGAACAACGAGAAAGCTACCCTTGACGAGAAATTGGAGCGTGGAGACATCGACTTGAAGACTTATTATGAGCGCATGGACGATTTCATCCGCACCTACGTGGATAGTGACAATAAGTTTGATGCTGGCGAACATGACTATTCGGGTATTCACGCTATACAGGAAGTGGCGAAATCTTCTGATCCATACGATGATGCAGAGGCTATTCAGAGCGTGATGGATTCGGAAGCGAAGATGGAGAGTATCAAGAAGGGGTCTGTTAAGGACTATTGGGATAAGTTGAAGGCTGCCACCCAGTATTCTATTGATGCTGACTATAAGAATGGTCTTATCAGCAGAGAACTTTACGGTCATGTTTCTGATATGTTCAACTGGTATGTGCCTTTGAGAAAGTATGATGAGGCTACTGCAGAAGATACTTATGGCTACATTACTGAGCAGGGAGACCCGAAGAGTTACATCGGAAGCACGATCATGAGAGCGAGAGGACACAAGTATCTGAGTGAGACAAACGTGCTGGCGCAGATTGGTGCGATGGGTAACAGAGCTATCAAAAATGGCGGTATGAACGCTATCCGTCAGGCATTTGCAAGATTCGTAAGAAACAACTCGAACAATAATCTTGTGACGGAGACTAAGGTTTGGTACGCCGATGACCCTATCACTCACACCACCGTGGAGCGTTACCCAGACATTCCCGAGAACGCTACGGCTGATGAAATAAATCAGATAGTAGCAGACTTCAATATGGAAATGAAGGATTTGGAATCAAAGGGGTTGGCGACAAAGGTGTATAGAAGAGGAAGAATCGGCTATAAGTTCCAGAGAGCGGAGAACAAATCGCAACATATTGTTGATGTAATGATTGCCGGAAAGAAGCATAGCTTTGTTATCAACGGCAACCCAAGAGCAGCGCAGGCTCTGAACGGAATGCTGGAGCATAAGAACGAGTCATTGGTAGGACGAACTACTGCCGCCATATCAAGATTCATGGCTCAAACCTGTACTTCATATAACCCAGAGTTCGTGATGCGTAATATGATAAGAGACTTTGAGTTTGCTTCTACCAACCTGCTTGCCAAGGAAGGTATGGCATACACCAAGACTTTCGAAAAGTATTATGCTCAGGTTGGACTTATCGAGGGTATCAGAAACACTAAGCTGAGTGATTTTAAGAAAATGACAGGCTTCGGCTTGTTCTCTAAGTACAGAAACGGCACACTCGACACTTCCGATAAGATTCAGAGATACTTCAAGGAGTTCATGGAGAACGGCGGTGAGACAGGCTGGGTTCAGATAAAGAGCATGAAAGACCTTACTTCCGAGTACAAACTTCATGTAAAGACAGAGAAGAACGGCAAGGCCAGAGTATCAAAGAATGTCTTTGATTTTATCTTCAAGAATTTGGAAAACGCCAACGAGGTTGCAGAGAACTTGGCTCGCTTTGCTACTTATTGCGCGAGCCGCGATGCTGGCCGTTCGACTGTTCGCTCTGCTTATGATGCCAAGGAGGTTTCTGTCAACTTTAACCGACACGGTTCGGGTAATGCCATCTATTCGTTCAAGAACGGAGAGATGAGTAACGCTAAGACTGCAAGAAAGAATGTCTATGGTTTCTGGGCTTCTTGGTTTAGAAACTCGTCAATGTTCTTCAATGCAGGAGTGCAGAGTACCAACCTCCTGATCAAGAACTTCAAGAACAACAAGGCTGGAACGATAGGCTATATCATGGCTGGTCCAATGATGAGTGGTATGGCTATGGCTCTTATCAACAATATGCTTATCGCCAGTGAGGATGAGAAGGACAGGAAGGGAGTGAAGGACCCATACGGAGAGCTGCCTGACTATATCAGAAGAAACAATCTCTGTATCTACGTAGGAGGTGGCGAGTTTATCACTATTCCGCTTGCTATTGAGGAAAGGGCTTTCTATGGTCTGGGTGACTTGGCGGCTGGTCTTACTTTCTCGAAGAATATCAGCGGGCAGAAGAACCCTGCACTGGATGCTGTAGGCTGTATGTCTCAGCTGGTTCCTGTGGCTGATTATCTTGGAAATGCCTCATTCGGCAAGAACCCCGGAGAGGAAACCATTAAAGCCATTGCTCCATCTGCAGTTTCTCCTATCATTGAATGGTTCTTTAACTCAGACTGGAAGGGCGCTCCTATCCATAGAGAGAATAAGTTTGACGAGAACCAGCCATCTTGGATGCTGGCCTACAAGGGTACACCAGAATGGCTCATCAATATCAACAAGAAAGCAAACGCATGGTCGAACGATGTAGCTCCTGGAAATGAGAACATGAAGGGAAACGATTTCCTTGATGCTGCGACAGATCCATCTTTGCTGCAGCACTTATATAGTAGTTATCTTGGAGGTGCAGCCACCTTTATGGAAAGAGTCGGAGGACTTGTTAAGAAAGGTAATGACACAGAAACAAAGGATATTCCTTTTGTGCGCTCCATGTTCTATACTCCAAGCGAGCAGACAAGCCTTCAAAGAACCAAGAGTAAGTGGTATAACTATTTGGATGAGACTGAAAAGATGATAGCGAATGCTAAACGCTTGAAGTCAAAGAAAGTTCCTTTGGATGAGCTGGTTAAGAATTATGGCGACTACTACAAGTTTAAGCAATCAAAGGGAGCTGAGAAGATGAATGTTATAGAAACGGCTACCAAAGAAATGAAGCGATGGAAGGATCTGCGCAACAAGTCGAACGATGCAGAGAGTATCAACTTTGCCAATCAGAATATTGATTATATTATGATGAGGGCAGTGAATGAACTCGACAAGTTGAACTAAATAAAAAGGGAGTGGGCTTAATGCTCACTCCTTTCTTTTCTATATATCAATAATCTTCATACTCTGCTTCTGACTCTGCATCTGATGCTGCATCATAAGCATCACTAAAACTTCCATCTTCCAATGCTGCCTGAACATCTTCTACATAAGACTTTGTGTTATCAAGTTTTTCTTGCAGTTCTTCTATATGAGAAGATTGTTCGTTAATAACTTGTTTGAGAATAAATATTGAATCCGACTTAATATCAATCTGATGTTGCAGTTCTTTTTTAGAAGGGCCACAAGAAGCTAAAGAAAGCAAAATAAACGGTATGATTATTTGTTTCATAATTACAATCGTTAAGTGTTGGTTTCTTGCAAAAATACGAAAAATACCAATAAGTTGTGCGCTATTAGACTACTTTCTTTGCAGTTTAGACTGATGCTAAATAAGTGGGCAAGATGTTGCTCACACATAAAACGCTGATACATAACAACTTAAATGCTGATATTTTAATTTTGAGCATAGTTAGGAAAGGGGTGAAGTTCTTTGTAACTTTGCAACAAGTTCAATAGTGAACGAAACGATTAATCTATCATTTATTATGTCAGAATCTAAGACATACATCTTTGGTGAAAACCAAAACGGAGGTTCAAACGGAATGCTTGGACTTCTTGCTCCTCTGCTCCAGAAGCAGGGTGTGGATCCAAATGTGCTTCTCGCCATGAAGGGCAACAATGGCTTCGGCGGTGAAGGCGGCTGGTTCATGTGGGTTATCTTCCTCTTCTTCCTTATGGGTTGGGGCGGCAATGGCTGGGGCGGCTTCGGCAACAATGGCCGTGGTGGTCTCGCTAACGAGATTAACAATGACTATGGTCGTAGTCTCCTGATGGATGCCATCGGTGGTAATCGCAATGCTCTTAGCAACTTGGCTACCCAGCTCAACTGCACCGAAGGTCAGATTCAGAGTGCCATCTCTGCTTTGACTTCTCAGGTTCAGAATGTAGGTAATCAGGTAGGTATGAGCGGTATGCAGACCATCAACGCTTTGCAGCAGGGTAATATGCAGATTGCTCAACAGATTGCCAACTGCTGCTGCGAGAACCGCTTGGCTATCTGCCAGCAGACTGGAACCTTGCAGAATGCCATCAACAATGTAGCTAATGGTCAGGAGCGTGCAGCTTCTTCTCTCGCTTATGCTACTCAGCAGCAGACTTGTGATTTGCACAACGCTATCAAGGAAAGCACTCAGACCATCGTTGACGGTCAGAAGCAGGCCGAGATGCGTGAGATGCAAAACAAGATCGACTCTCTGCGTGAGGAGAACAGTACATTCAAGTCTTCTGCAATGACCTCTCAGATTGTTGGTCAGGCTGTAGCTCCTATCAATGCAGTATTGGCAGGCTTGCAGAACGAGGTGGCTGGTATCAAGTGTAAGTTGCCTGAGACAGTGACCACTCCATATAGCCCTTTCACTGCAGTCCCTAACTGCGTGGCTTATCAGGCAGGTCTGTACGGGCTGAATGCTGCCAACAATGCAGGATTCTGGGGTTAAAGAAAGGAGGCCGCTATGTTATGGTTAAGACCTTATACATGGGTGAATCGTAACGGTTCGGCAGCTATCGCTTCTACGGGCGTGGTGGTGAATACTGCTGATGTGGTGTTCACCTTCAAGAACCACGCCTTCGTGAATGCCAACTACAGAGGAACGATTTTCGTAAATCTGAAGCAGGCTATTCCGACTGGAACGACTGGTACGCTGCCTATCCTTTTCGAGACCAACGGAGTGACACAGGCTGTGAGCAAGTTCAATGGTGAAGCATTGACGGTTGCAGACGTGCCGGGAACTGGAGTGGTTCAGCTCTGGTTTGAGAGAGACACTAACACCCTTCAACTGATGACGGGTATTGTTTAACAAGAATAGATAATAGGAG
>ENA-OUOU01000048-OUOU01000048.1-human-gut-metagenome-genome-assembly--contig:-NODE-48-length-92567-cov-29.863412_pt1 | contig 92567 bp, 118 predicted proteins | sample MGYA00237936_ERZ548765 | MGnify/ENA primary metagenome ERZ548765 (study PRJEB26490, sample SAMN05356889) | human gut metagenome | biome: terrestrial biome; feature: human-associated habitat; material...
CACAGGCGCAAATGCTCATTCTGGAACTGCTTGCGGACGGAAAGCGTATGCCGAGTGCAGAGCTGGAAAAGGCAGTCAATGAGCGTGGGATTTCCTCACGCACCATGAGAACGGCAAAGAGCCGTATCGGGGACAGACTTGTGACCGAGAAAGACGGCACAGCATGGGTCTGCTATCTCCGAGACTGACAACAGGAACACGGCAAGCGTGGCAAAGACGGCAAGGGTTTTATAGATACCTTAATGTTGCCGCCTTGCCTTGTTCCCTCATACCGACACCGCCCGATGATGAACAGTCACCGGGCATTTTTCATTTACAGGAGGATTTTGAATGAACAATACCGCAACCAACACCGCCACTTGCCCGACTGTCAGAAAGCAGATCGGCAAGACAACCTATATCGTCCGTGTGCATTTCAGCCAGACCGCAAAAGAGACAATGGAGGACAAAATCAAGCGTCTGCTCCGTGAGGAAGTCCGCAAAATGTGACTTCTTTTTGGATTTGATGAAAAAGTCCTTGACTTTTCGTCTCTGGGTAAACGGACAATACCGTTAACAGACGCTGCTTGCGATGCGTTTAGAGCAATAAAGTTGCAGAATTTCCAACTAGGGAAAATATGCTCCGTTACGATAGATGGTTACACAGACTTTATATTTGTAACGAAGCACGGACGACCTATGATGCCGAATGGTGTAAACAATGCTTTATATAATGTAGTTAAGTATTATAATGAGTATGAACTGAAAAAAGCATCCGAAGAGAAAAGAGAGCCGGTTCTTATTCATCAATTCTCTTCTCATGTTATGAGACATACTGGATGCACTAACATGGCAAGGTCCGGTGTGAACATTAAAGCAGCGCAATATATAATGGGACATGCTAAAAGTGATGTAACATTAGACGTGTATAATCACCTAAATAATGCATTTGATGCTAAGCTTGAAATTAAAAAACTTGAAAAAAATGGTACAGTAATGGTACAGTAAACGCCAAAATCAATTTAATAGAAAATTAATAAAGCCTGAAACCCCAGTAAAATCAAGGGTTTCAAAAATTTTATTAAAAAAATTAGCACTCGAGGGTTGTAAGAGCTATTTGAATTTCAACACGTTTCATCAGGCTTTAAAAGCTTATATTTACAGGCTTTTCACGATTTCGAACTTTTCATCAAGTGTCATTACATGGCATCTTTTGAATAAAAAATGGTACAGTAAATGGTACAGTAGAGTCTCAGCGAAAGTTGAGGTTCTTTTTTTATGCTTAAAATTAGTAGAAAGGAAGACTTGATATGACAGAATCAGAAAAAAGACAGTCGGTAGTTCAGGTAATGAGAGGATGGATTGGACGTAAAGAATCAGATGGTTCACACAAAGCCATTATCGATATTTACAACAATCATAAACCACTTGCTCAGAACTACAAAGTTAAATATACAGATTCATGGTGCATGACAACAGCATCAGCAGCATATATTAAGGCAGGACTTGCTGATATATTTCCGCTTGAGTGCTCTTGCAACAGAGCTATAGCAAAGGCAAAGTCTATGGGATGCTGGATTGAAGCTGATAGCCATATACCGAAGCTGGCTGACGCTATATTATACGATTGGCAGGATAAAGGTAAAGGCGATGACATGGGAGTACCTGATCATGTCGGAATTGTTGAAAAAGTAGAAGGAAACACTATAACCGTAATCGAGGGCAACAAGAGTGATGCAGTGCAGAGACGTACCGTAACAGTTAATCAGAAGTTTATCCGCGGTTATATTTGTCCAAAATTCTCAGCAGACTCTGCACCAGCACCTCAGCCAGCAAAACAGGAAAGTAAGCCAGCAGCATCAGTTCCATCAAATGTTCTTAGAAAGGGAGATAAAGGAGCAGAAGTTGGAACATTACAGACAATGCTCAATGCTTGCGGATATTATTGCGGTAGAGTTGATAATGATTTTGGTTCAAAGACTGAGAACGCAACTATCGAATTTCAGAAATCAGCATTTCCGAATGACCCAAGTGAATGGGATGGTGAGTATGGCCCTAAGACTAAGGCTAAGTTACTTGCAAGGTATAATTCTCGTTCACGGTCAATCACAGCGCATGTACATACAAGTGGCAGCACATTAAGACTCAGAAATTCATCTGGGGTACAGATTGGCTCATTAGCTAATGGTGCTAAAGTGACAGTGCTGTCGAGAAAATGCAAAAATATGCGCATATCCGGTGCAACCACAACTATGTCAAAGATATCTTACAACGGCGCTGTTGGATATGTCGCCGAAAGATATCTTAAATATTAATAAGTTTTCACATACTTCTTAGAGTTCCTGTTGATTAATGTTCTTAGTGATTACCTCCTTTCTTATATATTCTAAGAAGTATTGGAAATAATAATAGAGGACTCTCTTTAATTTGAGGGCCCTCTATTTTTACATGGATTTATATTTTTTGCCTCTAATTTCTAACCTAGATTAGAAATAAATGGTAATAAATGGAAATTGACCGCACATAGCACCCCATTTTCTATTCTACTGTTAATTCATATTTACATAGTAAAGGAGAAAAGAAATGAGTAAAGATGTACGGTCAGAATTATCAAAAAGAAACAAATGGCATATCAGCAAACACAAGTTTTTGGAATTAAAGCATTTCTGTCTGCAATATCCTGAATGGCATAAGCTATATTTGGAATTATCTCTAAGGGGATACACTGCAGCATCTAGAAATGAGATAAAATGTTGCAATCTTAATGACAATGTTGGCGATGCTGCAATAGAAATGTACTATATTTCAAAGAAAATGGACTTAATAAAAGAGGTTGCATATCGTACAGACCCGGTATTAGGTGACTATATTTTCAAAGCAGTTACCAATGGATATCCGTTTACCTATTTAAAAACGATATTAGAGATACCTTGCGAGCGTGATATGTATTATGACAGATATAGGAAGTTTTTCTGGCTACTATCACATAAGAGATAACGCGTAGAAAACATTGCCTATAATGAAGCACATTAGTAGCTTATTATAGGAGGAAATTATTATGCCAGAAGAATTAGAAATAATTATTACAAAACATGTTTACAAGAATTTAAAAGAACGAATAAGAGCAAGCGTTTATGTAGTAACAAATGATAAGTATGGCTTGATAGTCAATATTAAACATGACGGATTCAAATTCGGATATTATTATAGTGATTATCACAACGAATCATTTATAGATTACGTAAGAACCGGCAAAGATATTCTTTGGATTGTAAATGAGATAGTAGCAATGTACAAAGGTGCAATATTAAACAAATATTTTATAAGTTAATGGTGTATAAGGCTCGGAGAAATCTGGGTCTTATATTTTTGCCCCACACGGTACCCTATGAATCATTATATTTTTGTATCGTTAAAATTCGCGAAAAAAACAAGGACTAATATGAGAGAACAGCGGTTCGTAATATTAATAACTTACGGCACCTATAGGGTTAGTAACGCGTAATGGCGGGGTTGATAAAATGAGCTGTTCTTATTTTTTTTGTCTTTTTAAGGAGGTGAACACATGGGCACAACAATAATCATAGTGTTAATTGCAATGGCTTTATCTTTTGCCGTAGGAGCCGTTACGGTATCTATATATGATGATATCCATTGCAAAACACATCACGTAGGAAGTTTGAATTATCAGAAAAATCCAAATGGAAGTTATATTTATTGGATTGCATTTGACAATGAAAAAGCTATGGAGTCGTTGAACGATTACAAAGAGATAATTTTAGATGTGTCAGAGGCGCGGTAAAAACATGGCCTATAATGATACATATTAACACAACACAGAAAGGAGAATCACTATGAGTGAGGAAAATTACACAGTTGAGGAGAGATTGGAGGATGCTCTGAATAATCAAATAGCAGAGTTGGACAAAGTCGAACCCGGTAGCGATGAGTATACCAATATTTCAAGAGCGATTACAGACCTGTATAAGGTGCGCAATGAACAACAGAAAATTGAGTCTGATTATGCGTTAGCAACAGAGTCACAGGCAATTGACAGAGAGAAGATTGCAGCAGATTCTAAAGCAAAGGCAAAACAGGCTAAAGTAGATACTGTTGGACATGTGGTGAATGCTGGAAAAACTATTGGAATTGGATTACTTACAGCGGGATTGACAATGCTGACAATGGCATTCGAGAATGATGGACATATTCCAGGACTTTCAGCAGCAAGCAAAGTACTTACAAAGTTCAAGATTCTGTAAAAAAGTTAAGGAATCGAAGTAAAGGGTCGTGTATAATACATGGCCTTTTATTTTTTCGCGAAAATTACAACTCATAATATGAGAACAATCAACACAATTATTTAAGGAGAAAATATTATGAGTAGAGTAAAATATTATGGTGAAAACGTGATGATGGCTTATGCAGACAGTATTAGCAAGAAATCAGTAATCACCACAATGACAAACGCTATTATCACATTGGTGATAGTAATGGTAGTTGAAGGTTTAAAAGAGCTCTAATTGCAAGGGCTCTTTTTTTTTTCGCGAAAATTACAAGTACTAATATGACACAAATAAATACAATTTTTATGGAGGAAACTATTATGAGAAGAGCAATTTATTTAGTATTAACAGCAATGGCAGTTATGATGTTATTATGTGGATGCGGAAGCAAAACTGAAACCACTGAAACAAATCAGACTACAGAAGTTGAATCGGAAGAAGTTAAAGAGATCGAATCTGATACAGATGATTTCGTAGACGGCTATGCCGATACTATTGAATCTTTATATTTGTTAGCAGCAATGCAAGAGAAATTCGGAAAGGATTTCAATGTATATGATGCATACGAATTTGAGTGCAATGGTGTTGAGTATATCGTGTACGAAGACCAGATGGTCAGTGCAGAAGATATTTACGAAACCGCATACAACCTTATGCAGAATGAAATGTAATAGTGGTAGCAGAGATGCAACTGTATACATGTAAGGACAGCTTAACTGCTGTTCTTTTTTTCGCGTAGAAAACATAGATTAATATAGGAAAAAAGAACTATATTTAAGGAGGAAATATTATGAACAAATTTTATGAGGTAATTGGATTAGAGAACTTAAACAAGGATGATTTGAGAGATGATATTATTCGATATACAATATTCGACGAGAATGGTGTACACGAAAAGTACATTATCAGATTGAATCCTATTGAGGCATTTACTATGAAGATGAGGCTATTAAAATTTAATTTGAAGTATGACACAAGAATTGGACTTATTCCAGCGTAAGGGGCTTTACAGCTCCTTATACTTTTTGCCAGTTATGAGATACCATTATAATAAGCCTCAATTATATTTTAATAGATACGGTATTACATATGAATGCAATCATCCTGTGTATAATAAATGTACTTTATATTTAGCGAATAATAAGGGATTAGCTGTTATTCAGCAACGCTATAATCCTGATGATAAATCAACAACTTGGACAGAACTAGACCCCTGGCTTGTAGATGATATTTACACTCAAGTTGGATTCAAGGATTATTTCGAGAAACACGCAGGCCCGCCGCAGAATCATATTTACCCAACAGTTACAGTAAGACAAATCATGTGGGCGCTTAAGATGAAACCGATAAAACGGCAACCTTGGGAAACAACCTTTGATAAATGTCCTATTTAAAATTCGCGTAAAAAACATGGACTAATATGAGAAGAACACAGGAGAAAGAAGCGAGTATAACACATGATGAGGGTTATACAATATATTTAAAAGTATATTATGCTATAGATTAAACTATAGAATCGTGCGAGCCGTTGGGCGTAACGGATTTTGTAAGAACGTCAAGTCAAGAGATAGTGGGCGGTGATATATACACTTTCTTCTCTTTTCCTTTTTCGCGTAGAAAACATGGTCTATAGTGAGAAGGAGGTGAAATGTATGAATTATCTTTTTGCTGGCCTTTTAATCGGATTTGCATTATTGCTAATCTGCGGAGGCAACAATAATAAATAATTATATCCACCACAACAGTAGGACTTGAGAAATCGGGTTCTACTTTTTTCGCGTAGAAAACATGGACTATAGTGAGAAGGAGGTAAGTGATATGATTACATTAGCGATATTAGTAATTATAGCAATTGTCATTTTAGCAATATTATTAGCTATAGCATCAGTCGGAGTGGCTGGTATTATAGGAGTATTATTAGCTTTTAGTGATGTTATAATTGCGGGATTAGTAATTTACGGAATCGTAAAGCTTATACAGCATTTCAGAAAAAAGTAAATAATTAGGGACTTAGAGAAATCTAGGTCTCTATATTTTTGTAAATTGAAAGGAGATTAATAATATGCGTAAAAGAGAAATACCATTGGGGGAAGAAATTATTGGATTATCGGCAAGGGGAATTGACATGCCTACGGTCGAAAGAATGTACAGAAAGTATATTGAAATTACTGCCGAAAAAGAGTCTAAAGAAACAATGAAGGAGTATTGTATTAATGATGTACTTGCAACTAAAAAATTTATTAATGCATTATTCGGAGTACCTGCAAAGTCTGACATAAAAGATGCTGAGGTAGGAGATAAGACGACACTTAAGATGAACAAATTAGGAGAATTTACAGCAACAGTGCACAAGGTTACGGACGATAAAGTGATGCTTATTTTTGATGATTATGTAGTTAAGAGACCTATGAATAGGCTAGACACAAATAAGGGCAGATTTGAAGACTCTGATTTGAATGAATGGTTACATACAGAGTTCGTAAAGGCATTACCTTATTCAATTAGATCAAGACTTACAGATGTAACTATTCCGACAGTAGGTGAGATGTTTGGCTGGGACGACGAGCAGAATAGGAATCACTTTGAGGCTGATAATGACAAACAGCTTCCACTGATGATGCGGATATACAATCGAGTTGCTTATTACAACAATGAGTATGAGTGTGGGTGGCTCCGTAATGCTACCAAGAAAGAATTTTCTTCGGCTCGTTTCGCTTTTGTAAGCGGCAATGGCAATACGGGATACTACTACGCTTCGTACTCTTTTGGGGTTCGTCCGGAAATCTGGTTGGTTAAGTGATAATTTCTCGCGTAGAAAACATGGACTAAAATGAAAGGAGGTAAACGTAATGAACAAAAAAGATATTTTACGTTATATAACGATCGGGTTACTTGGAGCACTTACAGCTCTATCAACTCAGATTAACAATGAGAGTAAAATAGAAAAAGAGGTTACAAAACGTTTAGCAAAGAAAGAGGAGTCTTAGCAGGCTCTTCTTATTTTTTCGCGGTAAAAACATTGCCTATAATGAAAGCATATTGATTAAATTTATATTTAGGAGGTACTTAATATGAGCAAAATTACAGAAGCAGCAAAGGGTCTAAAAGCAGCGGCTTGCGAATTGCACAATAATGAATATATTAAAGGATATAATCATTCCTGTGTAACATTAGCGGCAGCTATATTAGTCGGACTTGCAGTTGCAAATATTGCAACAACAGTAGCTACATACATAAGCAATAAACAATAGCTTATACAGAGACTTAGAGAAATCTAGGTCTCTTATTTTTATATTGAAGGAGGAATCATATTATGACACCAATTGAAACAAAAGTAGTAGTAAGTGCATTTGACTCAGTAGCAAAGACTTTATATAGACACAGAAAACGCATCAAGATGCTTGGGCTTGCATTTTTAGCGTCAACAAGTCTCCATTTTATTACTCAGCAGGAGGTAAAGGAGTTGAACATGCGCATCGAAGACCTTGAAAGGAGATTAAACCATGATTCAGAGGATAAAGAATCTTGCAAAGACTGCGATTAATTTTACAAAAGCAAATAGCTCAACGATATTATCGGGTATTGCTGTGGCTGGAGTGTTCACTACTGCATTTCTTGTCGGAGAAGCAACACCAAAAGCAATGACTCTTATAGCTGATGCTGAGGAACAGAAAGCGAAGTCAATTACTCCGATGAACAAACCGGGCGAAAATGTGGTTGAGAGAACTGAGCTTACAGTGTGGGAGTCTATGAAAGCAACATGGAAATGTTATATTCCAGCTATATTATCTGGAGGATTGACAGTTGCCTGCATCATAGGAGCGAATAATATTTCTCATAAAAAAGAAGTAGCTCTGACAGCAGCATGTAAGCTTACAGAGTCTGCATTTTCTGATTACAAGGCAAAGGCCGCTCAGATAATCGGAGAAGAGAAAGAACGCGAGATACAAAAAGCGGTAAATGAGGATAATTTGAAGAAACAACCGCAGCAGCCTATATCGGCAAGTATCATAATTAATGGCAGTGAGGAATGCGAATTCTTTGAAGCCGTGTCGCAAAGGAAATTCATGAGCACTGTAAATAAAATAGAAAAGGCTCGCAATGATATGAACTTTGACATGACGTACGGAAACGAGTATTACAAGTCATTTAATGAATGGCTTGACGCTATTGGTGTAGACCCAGTCCCATACGGTGATGATATGGGATTTTCTGTAGAGCGTGGCATGATAGATACTCGTATCGATTCATATGTAGACCCAGATACCATGAAACCAACCATGATATTAGACTATGGAGCAAGACCTGTACATAATTACGACAGATAATTCGCGAGAAAAACATTGCCTATTATAGGATAAAAAAGAAAGGAGACTATATTATGTCAAACAAAAATCAGGAAGTTGAGGAAGTAACAACAGAGGAGATTGAAACAACGGAAGTTGTAGAAACGGAGGAAACAGAAATGAAGGACAAAGTTAGTGTAGTAACAAAGATCAAAGCAGCAACGGAGAAACATCCGAAGATTGCAAAAGCAGCTAAGGTAGCTGGAGTTGCAGTATTAGGTGTTGTAGCCGGAGCACTTGGATACAAGAAACTTACTAATAAGGATTACGTTGATGTGGACTTCATTGATACGCATGCCGATGATTCGGAGGACTATGGAGAAACTTCAACAGAAGAAAGCAATGACACAACAGTAGACCAGAATTAATTATCAGAAGGGAGACTTAGAGAAATCTAGGTCTCTTATTTTTTCTGTAAAAAGAAAGGAGAGACCAATGTCAGAGTACAAGTCAAATTCTCACAAGTCAAAAACGGCTGAGGCCAAAAAAGAACCTGTGAAGAAAGTTGTTACTGGCAAAGTAATAGCTAAAAATCGTTCACTAGGCCAGAAATTCTCAGACACATTTCTTAGTGAGGATATTTCAAATGTAAAAAACTATGCAGTTAACGAGCTTATAATCCCTGGACTGAAAAATATGTTCTTGGATTGTATGTCAATGCTGCTAAATGGATCAACACGAAGAAGTTCGTCAGGAAGCAGAACGGGGTCTGTATTTAATTATGGTGGATATTTTAACTCATCAAGTTCCGGCAAGACCACTGCAGCAAAAACATATTCTTTAAAGAATGACGGCTACAACTACAAAACCATCATATTAGAGAGTAAAGGAGACGCTGAGTATATTCTGGACATGCTTCTTGAGGAGATTGATAGATATCATAGAGCATATGTTTCCGATTTATATCAGATGGTTGACATTACAGGAACATATATTGATACCCAGTACGGATGGGAGAATCTGTCAGAAGCGAAGATAAAGCGTGTTCCAGAAGGATATTTGCTCGATTTACCTAGAGCATACAAATTGGATTAGGGGTGATATTCTATGAGTTCTATTTCTATTACAGAAATGAGAAAAGCAATAGCTAAAGAATATCCAGATAGCATGAGCTGGCAGGCAAGAGTATATAAGATGCCAACATACCAGGTTGTTGCTATATTTAAGAAATTTCAGTCTGATGGCAGGTTTGATAAAAAGAAGAAAACTAATAGTCAACCTGTTGAGTTCAGACAGATGACAATATTTGATTATATTTAGGAGGATTAATAATGGCAAATAGTATATTAAAATGTTTTGGAATATTTGGCATTGCTGTTGGTGTCATAGCAACTGGAGTAGCAGTATGTGTAACATATCAGGCTAAGAAAGTATGTGACAAAGTTGATTCAAGGATAGATGATATTTCGTCAGATATTGATGTAGCAATACCGGAGACTATCATCAACGCCGCTATTAAAAAAGCAACTGATATTCAGGTTCAAAGGCAGGTAAAATCGGCTGTAATGGATATAAAAGATGATATTCGCAAACAGGTAAAAGAAGAAATTAATACTGCAGCTCCAGATATAAGGAAAGAACTCACGGCCTCTATATCTGATGAGGTAGCGAAAATAGATGCCGATAAGTTAAAAGAGTATGTAGCACAGAAAGCTGCAGATAAGGCGTCAGACAAATTTGATGATATTTTAAATGAATCATCAAAGAAATTTAGTAGACAATTAGAGAACATGGCAGATATATATTCTGCAATTATTTCAAATAAAACGGATGGAATTAGAATTAAGATAGCATAGGAGGATTAATAATGAACTTATTAGCAAGCATTAAAACAGTCGCTAATTCAACATCATTTGTGTTGAAGAAGCATGCTCCAGAGATTCTTGTAGCCCTTGGAGTGGCAGGAAGTATTACAAGTACGGTTCTTGCATGCAAAGCGACACTCAATCTTGAGGATATTATCGATGACACAAAAGATAATTTAGACAAGGCTAAGAAATTACATAATGGAGAGCTTAAGTTAAAGGAAGGAGTGTCATTCGACGACAATGAATACAATAAATTTGTAGCACAGACTTACGCTGGTTGTGCAGGAAGACTTCTCAGAATGTACACCCCATCAATTGTATTAGGCGGATTAGCTATAGCAAGCTTTGTTACATCATATAAAATCATGATGAAACGATATATAGCAGTTGGAGCTGCATATGCAACTACTAAGAAGCTCTTTGATGAATACAGAGCTAGAGTTGTAGAAAAGTATGGTGCAGATGAGGATAAGCAGCTTATGTTTGGAACATCAACAATGAAAGTTAAGGAGAAGGTTATTGATGAGGGCTCAGGCAAGGCTAAAACTATTACAAAAGAGATCGAAGTAGCAGGTGATGAGACTCCTCTTGACAGAACACTTACTGTTATATTCTGCAAAGACACTTCTACAGAATGGGTTCCAGATGCTGAGTATAATTACTCAAAGTTACTTGGCGAGCAGAACTTAGCAAATTGTGATCTTACAGCAAATGGTCGTGTTATCTTAAATGATGTACGTGATAGATTAGGTTTACCAAAGACAAAGGCAGGTTATCGTTTTGGATGGAAATTTGAGAAGGACAATCCAGATGGCGATAATGCCATAGACTTTGGTATTCGTGAGATACATTCTTGGGACAAGGATATTTCACCAGATGTAAAGAACATATTTGATAAAGACAAGTATTGTAATACTCTTTATGCTCTTGAGTTCAATTGTGACGGAGATGTCTGGGAAGATTGGGACCGAGAGCTTAACGAGTGGTAATAAGAAACTACAACTCTACTAGGAGGTGCATATCAGAATGAAATTTAAAAACTTTATATTTGCAGCGGTACTCAGTATTGGTATAATAAAGGGAACCACTGTTAATGCGGAGGAGACGGTAAACTCAAAACTCACGGCCGGAGTTACGAGTATGCTGTCTTCTATTGATTTTACAGCTGAAACAGAACCTATTGATATTTCTGAAAACGAGCAAATAGTTGTTGAGCAGTCATATGAAGAGCCAGAACCGAATTATATTCAGATTGAATCGACTGCATACACCGGTGACCCATATTGCGCAGATGGGACTAGACCGAGACCTGGTGTATTAGCTGGTAAATCTGAATGGATTGGCAAGTCAGTTGAATTGTACGATTGCGACTACAACTATATGGGTGATTACACATTTCACGACACTGGTTATGGACAGAGCACAGGTTGGGGAAGAAGCTCACTTGTAAAAGGAAGACATGTAGGTACTATTGAGGCTGGAGAATGCATTGATATTTATATGGATTCATATTCTGAGTGTATCGACTATGGTAGAAGGACCGTATATTTAGTATGGAAGGAGTAGCCTTATGGATATTAAAGAAGTAATTATATTTGCAGCAGGATTCGTAGCAGGCGGACTTGTTGTAAACAAATTAGTAGAAAAGAAGTATGAAGATATTTCCAATCAGGAGATAGAATCAGTAAAAGAAGTATATCATAAGAAGTTAGAAGAAGCAGAGAAACCGCAGGAAGAAGCTCCCGATAACAATGATATTCCAGATGAAGCAGCAGAAACAGAACAGACAAGAAAGGGGACATCTGCAATGAGAACATATTCAGATATTATTAAGAGTAGCAATTACTCTTCACCAGTAACAAATGAACCAGATTTACCATACGTAATTACACCAGAGGCATATATGGAGCCAAATGGATATGACAAGCTCGCATGTAATTACTACAACAATGATGTTTTAACAGATGAGAATGACGAGCCTGTTGAGATTGAGGAGATTATGGGAAGCCATGACATGCTTGACAGAATGGGTGAGTACGAGACGGATACATTATATATTCGTAATGACAAGACAGAAGCAGACTACGAGATTACGCAGATTGATGGAGCTTATGTAGAATAAGACCACAGAAAGGACAATAAAATATGCTTGACTTTATAAAAATCAAAGAAAAGTCTACTAAAATAGGTCTTGAGATATATCCGGCCTTTATAATTAAGTCAAGCTTTGATGATTTAATGATACGAGGCGGTGATTTTTATGCTGTCTGGAATGATTACACTCAACTATGGTCAACTGATGAAGGTGTATTAATTAATCTTATCGATTCTGAATTAGAACAATATGCAAAAAACTATGAAACGCGAACGGGTACAAAGCCTGCTCGCGTTTGTTATTTGTGGGATTCAGATTCAGGGAGCATTGATAGGTGGCATAAATATTGTCAGCAGCAATTGCGAGACTATTATCATCCGCTAGACGAAACTATCACATTTGCAAACACCGAGACAACTAAGAAGAATTATATTAGTAAGCGTCTCAAGTATCCACTTAAGAAAGGTCCTACTGATGCATATGACGAAATTATCGGAACTTTATATTCTGATGAAGAACGCCATAAGCTTGAATGGGCTATAGGAGCAATTGTTACTGGTAACTCTAAGAACATTCAGAAGTTCATAGTTATGTATGGCGCTCCAGGAACAGGTAAATCAACTATATTAAATATTGTTCAGGACATGTTCGACGGATATTATGCAGTGTTTGATGCAAAGGTGTTGGGCTCTTCTTCTAATGCGTTCGCGTTGGAAGCTTTTAAAGCAAATCCATTAATTGCAATACAGCACGATGGTGACCTTTCACGTATTGAAGACAACACTAGACTCAATTCAGTTGTATCGCATGAGGAAATGACTGTAAATGAGAAATTCAAATCAACTTATGTTAATAGGTTTAACAGTTTCTTATTTATGGGTACAAATAAGCCGGTTAAGATAACGGATGCCAAGTCTGGTTTATTAAGACGATTGATAGACGTGTCGCCGACTGGAAACAAAATTCCTACCAAAAGATACGATATTCTTATGAATCAGGTCAAATTCGAGCTTGGAGCGATTGCCTATCATTGCAAATATGTATATTTGGAGAATCCAGATGCCTATAACAATTATGTACCTACAAGTATGATGGGTGCATCTAATGACTTTTACAACTATGTATTAGACTCATATGACATTTTCAAAAGGCAGAATAGTACAACTCTAAAAGCAGCATATGAGATGTACAAGGCATATTGCGATGATTCAAATGTGAAGTATCCATTATCGAAACTTTTATTTAAAGAAGAGCTTAAAAACTATTTCGCAACGTTTAACGAGCGAGCGTTGTTAGACCAAGGTGAGAGAGTAAGGAACTATTACGAGGGCTTCAAATTAGATAAGTTTATATATTCGGGCGACAAACTTGAAAAAATACCAGAGCCCATATTGGAATTGAATTGCACAGAATCTTTACTTGATGAGTATTGTGCAGATTGTCAGGCCCAGTATGGTAACGAAGATGAGAAGCCTACATTCAAATGGGATAACGTAAAGACAAAACTCAGAGACCTTGATACGCACAAATTACATTATGTGAACTTGCCTGAAAATCATATTGTGATTGATTTTGATTTAAAGGATGAGAAAGGAGAGAAGTCGTATGACAGAAATATTAAAGCTGCTAGCAAGTGGCCTAGGACGTATGCTGAGGTTTCTAAAGGCGGTGCTGGTATTCATCTGCATTATATCTATGACGGAGACACTTCTGCTCTTAGTCGCATTTATAGTGATGATATCGAAATAAAGGTATTTACAGCAAACGCATCACTAAGAAGAAAGCTGACTAAATGCAATGATATTCCGATTGCAACTCTCAACTCGAATCTTCCTTTGAAAGAGAAAGGAGATAAAGTGATTAATTTTGAAGGCATAAAAAGCGAAAAGGGGTTGCGGAAATTCATAATACGTAATCTCAACAAAGAAATTCATAACGCAACAAAGCCATCAATAGATTTCATATATTCTAAGCTTGAAGAATGCTACAACAGTGGAATGAAGTATGATGTAACAGATATGAGACCTGCAATAATGGCTTTCGCAGTTAACAGTTCACATCAATCTGATTATTGTCTTAAGCTTGTTGCTAAGATGAAATTCAAATCAGATGAAGTGTCAATAGACAACCAAGGATATTCTGATGACGAGCTTGTATTTTATGATGTAGAGGTATTCCCAAATCTATTTATTGTTAACTACAAGCGTAGGAACACAGATGTTGTTGTCAGACTCATAAATCCAACACCACAGGATATTGAGCAAGTGCTTAAATTCAAATTAGTTGGATTTAACTGCAGACGCTATGATAATCATATTATGTATGCACGTTTGATGGGTTATGATAATGAGCAATTATTCAATCTGTCACAGAGGATTATCGGTAAAAGTGCCAACTGTATGTTTGGTGAAGCTTATAACTTGTCATATACTGATGTTTACGATTTCTGTGCAAAGAAGCAGTCTCTTAAGAAATGGGAGATTGAGCTTAACAAAAAGGCAGAAGACCCTAATTCCAAAATGGATGATCATGTCAGAGCTTTGTGCAAAAAAATCAAGCATCACGAATTAGGATTGCCTTGGGACCAGCCAGTACCTGAGGAGTTATGGACAAAAGTTGCCGAGTATTGTGATGACGATGTTATTGCAACTCAAGCCGTATTTGAGGCTAATCAAGGTGATTTTACAGCAAGAGAAATTCTGGCAGAGTTAGCAGGTGGTACAGTAAACGATACCACGAACAGCTTGACAACTAAATTTATATTTGGACGTAATCGGCATCCTCAAGACCAGTTCATGTATCGAGACTTATCACAGCCAGTGACAGAGCTACCGGATGATGTTCTTGCATTCTTAAAAGAGGCAAAACCTGAAATGATGGCTGAACCTTTTGACGGACCACTTGGAAAAAGCTTATTACCATATTTTCCAGGATACAAATTTGAATTTGGAAAGTCCACGTATAGAGGGGAAGAAGTCGGCGAAGGTGGTGAAGTATGGGCTAGTCCTGGAATGTATGGACGTTCACAGACAGAAGACATCGGTTCACAGCACCCAAATTCTGCTATTGATGAATGCATATTTGGACCGGAATATACTAGGAAGTTTAAGGAGATTCTGGATATTCGTATTCATATTAAGCATGGTGAGTACGATGCCGTACGGGATGCATTCGGAGGAAAACTTGCTAAGTACTTGAACGATAAGAGTACAGCTAAAGCATTAGCTCAAGCGTTGAAGATTGCGATTAATTCAGTATATGGATTGACAGCTGCTAAGTTTGAGAACCCATTTAGAGACCCTCGTAATAAAGATAACATTGTGGCAAAGCGAGGTGCTCTATTTATGATTGATTTGCGTCATGCAGTTGAAGAGCAGGGTTATAAGGTTATTCATGTTAAGACCGATTCAATTAAAATTGCTAATCCGGACGATTATATTCTCAACTTCATTGTTGAAAGAGGAAAACGTTACGGTTACAATTTCGAGGTTGAGCATATATTTGACAGAATATGCTTGGTAAATAACGCTGTGTACATTGCAAAACTTGCAGATGATGATCCTGAGGACCCAGGAAAATGGACGGCAACTGGGACACAGTTTGCAGTACCTTATATATTTAAGACACTATTCAGTAAAGAACCTATACAGTTCAATGATATGTGTGAAACAAAGAACTCTGCTGTAGGTCCTATATATTTGGACATGAATGAATCATATCCTGATGTTACAGCGGAAGAGAAACAATTTAAGAATCTTGAATCAAAGTATAAGAAAGGCGAGCTATCGGATACTTTGTTTGAGAATGAATGTGCCAGCTTGAGAGAACGTATCGAGGCTGGCCATAATTATATTTTCGTAGGAAAAGTTGGATTGTTCTGTCCAATTAAGCCTGGTTGTGGTGGTGGAACACTTGTATGCAAACGTGATGAAAAATACAGTGCTGTTACCGGAACAAAGGGTTACCGTTGGCTAGAATCGGAAATAGTCAAACAGAACAGAAAGGAGGATGACATTGATAAATCATATTACAACAAGTTAGTAGATGATGCAGTTTCTACTATTTCTGAATTTGGTGATATAGAGTGGTTCATTAATGGCTAGTTATATTTAAGCCGAGGTTAAAAAGTAAAGGAGATAAGACTTATGACTAGAAATGAGATTATTGAGGTACTTAAAAACGGAGTTTCAGAGATATTTAATGATGCGATTGTTGATGTAACTGTCTACAAGAAAAACAATGCGCAAAAGAAGATAGGAATCAGCATTCATTACAATAAGCACAATTTTGAAGTTGCTCCTATCATCTACATCGACGATATTATAGAGGATATTGAAGACAATACCATTAGTGTTTGTGATGGCGTTGAAATGATAGCTAACATATACGATAAGGCAAAAGCCGATATTCGTTTAAGCATCAACCGTGACATGATATTGGAGAATCTAAAGTGCGTTGTTATAAACTACGAGATGAATGAGGAATATTTGCAGACAGTCCCTCATCGCAGATATTTGGATTTAGCTATTATGTACAGATTCACAGTAACCATTGACAAGATTATGGAGTGCCATGGAAGCATTGCAGTAAGTAATGAAATCATGACACAATTTAACTTATCGCTTGGCGAACTGGACTATGCTGCAAGGAACAATATTTATGAGGAAGATTTCAGAGTACTAAGTTTATGTGACCTAATAGGAGAGTCTTCTAGTGATGTTCTTCCTGACGACATGTTTCTTAACGTTCTTACAGACAGTGCCGGATGCTATGGAGCTAGAACCATACTGAATAAAAAGCTTTTAGCTTCATTTGGAATAGACTTATATATCATTCCATCGAGCATATATGAGATAATAGTATTTCCCGCAAACCCATTTTATAAAGGTGTCCGCGAAACGATTAGAGAAGTTAATGGTACACTTGACCCATCTGATATTCTAAGTGATAACCTATACTATTATAACCACAATAAAAACTGTATCACAATTGTAACTGATTAATTTACATTTTCTGAGGACCTGAGTTCGAGCGCTTGGGTCCTCTTTTTATTGGAGCAACAATGAATAAAAGATATTTACAATATTTAACTAAGGCCGGAAAAGAAAATGATGAAAAGACGGCTACAGCTCGAGCAAAATTTAAGCAAACACCATATTTTATGAAAGTAAAGGAGAATGAGAACAATGGCAACAAGATCAAAACATGCACAGAGAAGCAAGAGAAGTAACAAGAAACATGAGGTAATGCTGAATGTCTTTGCACAGATTTCAGGACGCTATGCATATGGAGTCACCCAGGATAAGAAATACAGATAGGAGATAGCAACATTGGGCAACGACAGAAAAGATTTGAGGCGTTCAAAGGTACTGTCAGTTATTGATACCGAAGAACAGAATAAAGGGTATGCCCGAATTTCATTAGAAAAAATTGCTAAATCTTCGTGTACATCAAAACGGCATGTAATGGATGCAGTAAATGAACTCGTAGACGCGAGACAATTAAAAATAGTTGTAAAGGGTGCTGGTAATTCAGCGTCTTTATATAAAACATTAAAAGAAAAAGGAGAGAATCACAATGAGTAGACCAAACAGACCAAACGATTTAGAGATTGAAGGAGCAGTATTCGGATTCAGGAATTTCAGTGGAAAAGAGACTGATTATTCACCAGAAGGAACAAGGCAGTTCGGAGTAATTATTGACCCAGAGTTAGCAATGCAGCTTAAGGCAGATGGATGGAACATTAAGGAGCGAGCAAATGCAGAGGAGCCTACATATTATCTGTCTGTTGCAGTACGTTTTGACCCATTTCCACCAAAGATTACTATGTTCACAGAGTCTGGTGGAAGAACTATTCTTACAGAGGACACAGTATGCTTACTTGACAGTGCTGAGATTATTACTGCCGACTTGATTATTTCTGGTTCACCTTGGGAGAGCAAGATGGGGGGCGCAGGCATCAAGGCATATTTGAGAACTATGTATGTCAAGATTCATGAAGACAAGTTTGCAGCTAAGTGGAACCGTGAGTTTGATAATTAAATGATAGGAGCTGATTCTATTGAGTATTCAGTTGAAGCCTCATCAGGAAGCAGCTCTTGATAAGATGAAAAACGGTTGTATCTTAAATGGGGGTACAGGTTCGGGAAAGTCTATCACTGCTCTGGCATATTACTTTTATAGTAATGGTGGTATATTTAGCAAAGGCTATTATATTCCAATGCCAGACGACGGTGAAGGCACTCCTCCTGACCTTTATATTATCACTACAGCTCGTAAAAGAGATACTCATGAATGGGATGGTGACATGATTAACTTTCTGTTATCCACAGACCCAAGTATAAACATATATTCTAATACTGTTGTGGTGGATAGTTGGAATAATATACATAAATACACAGAAGTTAAAAATGCTTTCTTTATATTTGATGAGCAAAGAGCTGTAGGTAGAGGTACATGGGCAAAGAGTTTTATTAAAATTGCTAGAAGCAACGAATGGGTATTACTTACAGCAACACCTGGAGATACATGGTCAGATTATATTCCGGTATTTATTGCAAATGGCTTCTTTAAGAATAGGACAGAATTCAATCAAAAGCACATAGTATATTCTGCGTTTTCGAGTTATCCAAAGATTGATAGATATGTCGATACGGGTCGATTAATTAGGCTAAGAGACAGTATATTAGTTGATATGGATTTTATGAGGAAAACAGTTCAGCATCATCTTTATATTTCTGTCGAGTACAATAAAGACACATATAAGGATATTCAAAAGAACAGATGGAATTATACAAGGGACGAGCCTATTCAGAATGCATCAGAGTTGTGTTATGAGTTGCGCAAATGTGTGAATGGCGATTTATCAAGGATAGATAGTATCATTGATATTTTGCATGAGCGTAAGAAAGCAATCATATTCTACAACTTTGATTATGAGCGTGATATTTTGCTGGAGTATTTGCCTAAGTTGTGTACAGTAGCTGAGTGGAATGGCCATAAGCATCAGGAATTACCAGATGGAGATAACTGGGCATATTTAGTTCAGTATACTGCAGGTTGTGAGGGTTGGAATTGTATTAAGACCGATACAATTATATTTTACAGCCAGAACTATTCATATAAGACAATGATGCAGGCAATTGGTAGGATAGACAGACTCAACACCCCATTTATAGATTTATATTATTATCATCTTAAGAGCAAGGCGCCGATAGATTTGGCTATAGGAAGAGCATTAGCTCAAAAGAAAAAATTTAACGAAACTAAATGGGTAAATAGTTTCGCGTAAAAAACATTGACTATAATGAAGAGAATGATCTTAGCTCAGATGGTGAGAGCGCTAAAGGAAACTTTAGAGGTCGTTGGTTCGAATCCAACAGTTCACTCTCTTTATTTTTTTTGTCTAAAAGTAAAGGAGGATATTTCAAATGAAGACAGTAACAAAGACAATTACTTTTTCAAGGAAGACTAGTTCAGAGTGGTCACCTGATGCAGAGTACAACAAAAGGTTTATTAATTCGAATATTACTATGCTTAGAAAAATATTTCATATGTGGGGGTTTGTTTCTTTGAATCAGATTAAACAGTGTCTTTTAATCAAAGATTCATTAAAGCAGGAGGCTTATTTGAAGGAATGCATGTTCCTACATAGCAGAGATGATTATGAGAAGTTTGAGCCGGTTGTCAGCCAGGATAAGAATGACCCTACAAAATTCAAGATTACTATGCAGTTTGTTGATTATTCAAGGGAGAGAAAATAATGAACGAGGATGGATATAAAGAAGTACGTTTCGATGTATATTGTCCAAGATGCGTACATGAAAAAGAAAGTCAGGATGCTGACACTTGCAATGCTTGTTTACAAGAGCCAACTAATTTATATTCTCACAAACCAGTTAAGTTTGAAGAGAAAGACAAGAAATAGAAAGGAGCCGGCGGAATGTATAAAACAATACGGCAAGAAATATATGTAACATTTGTGAAAAATCCTGGATGGCAAAAAAGCAGTAAATTTATGGATAAAAGCGAGCGAAATCAAATGTTCATTACAAGAATTGCAGCTTTGGATATTTTAGCAGAGATGAATAAATATCCGACAAAACCGCCGGTGAATATTGTAGTTGACTATAAGGACAGAATGGAGAGATTTGCAGGCATGGCGCCGTCTATGGAAAGCAAAATCTTATTTTCTACAATGGCAGATACAGCGGATAAAATTATGGATTTATTTAATTAGGTGATAGGAGACAAAATACTGATGAATGAAAAAGTAGAAGACTGGAATGGATTTCCTATTCATTTCGTACAGTTTGAAGGCTCATGGTTATGGGTTGCTGACTTGGAAGATATTTGCGATGCATTGGATTTATCAGCAGATGTTGTACTGGATGATATTGATCGTGATTATGTTTTCGAGATGTATGAAGGCAATCCATTTAAAATTGGTATATCTGAGGAAGGTATTTACCAGCTTATATATTTTAGTCACGAGCCTATGGCAATGAAGTTTAAGACCTGGTCATATCGTACACTGACTAAGTTACGTAAAATGGTTGGATTGCAACCGTGGGAGTCACTAAAGCTACTGGATGAAAAAGTTCAGAGAAGTGTTGACCATATTCTCGATACTATATATTGGGATGAGGAAAAGAAATGTGTAATGCAATCTGTAACACTTCCAGGTGGCGATGTTGATCAGGTTCCATTTTTCAAGAAAGGAGAATGAATAATATGAATGAAAAGTTGTTACCAACTACAGCAGGAGCTTTAGATGAGAATGAATTAAAACATATGACTGATGTGATTAATAGTAACAGTGTATATGGTATGTATGGCACATATGGTACTCATAGCACAGCTGATGTAAGGCCAACATGCATGAATGACCAGGTTTGGATGGATATTTGCAAACCTTATCTTATACCATTTGATAGAAAATTATTAACCTGCGAGGATATATTTAAAATAGTGGACACAATGATTGCAAATGCTGGATATCCAGATGCAAGAAACCTTAGAGTATTGGCAGGAGCATCAATTATGGTAAAGTTATCCTTCAAGTCTGGAGAGGTGCCTGATTGTATTGTATGTGATGGAATGACATATGTGCATGATAAATGGATGAAACCGCGTGAAATGCAGTTGCAGCAGAAACGAGTAACAATGCGATATGATCAGTTCTTTAAACCAAAGCAGTTTGATGTTTATTCTGCTAATGAATTATCATCATATATTGCCAGCGGTTTGGCAAATTTTGAAAAAAGATTCAAAGAAGCATTTGGAGGATTATTTAATTTGGAGGAAAATAATATGTCAAGAAAATCATTAGAAGTTAAGAAGGTTATATATTCAGGTCCATGTACTATTGTTATTTGGGCAGATGACAGTAAAACAATTGTACGCTGTCAGGATGGAGATACATATTCAAAAGAAGTTGGTCTGCTTATGTGCTTAGCTAAGAAGGTTTGGGGTACCAATACATCTGGCTCAAACTTTAATGACTATATTTCAAAGGTTATTTCAGAGAAAGAGGAGAACAAATAATGAGTAGGGCGTGTAAATGCGACAGATGCAATAAGTTTTATGAAAGACCGGACGATAATTGCGCGATTGCTGCTATATCGGTCAAATATGTAGATACTTACAATTCTAGTTATTATGACTTATGCCCAGAGTGCGTTAAAGAGTTTCATGAGTGGTTCAGAAAATATGGAAAGGAGTTTAATAGCCTATGATAGTATATTTTGGAGAATTGGAGGCTGCAAGATGATTAAACTGGAAGATCTATTATTAACTGCATGCTGTGACGTGGCTATTATAGAGAATATATATCCTGTGATTACAATTAATTACAAATATGATGCGTGGAAACATTTTTCAAAAGATTTCTTAGATAGAGAAGTTAAGAAAATCGACACTTACAACGGCAGAGTCAGAATTTGGCTAAAAGAGGAGGTTGCGAAGAAGAAATGATTAAATTAGAACACGTAGTTCTGGCGAGTCCGGAGCAGATGGATTTTATTATTGAGGGTATGCGTAATCCTATGAACTCATGGGAGAAAAAAGACTCAAGAGAAGGATGCAAACAGGGTTTATGCTGGAAAACCTGCAACTTTAGCCCTTATTGGTGTGGTAATACTCCAAGGTACGTATTAGGCAAAAATGATTACACCCTTATGCAAAAATTGTCTAAGTCTGGTACAGATCATAGAAAATTTATGAGAATGATGCCAGTGTATGTGAGAATTACTGCTCCTTTATATTGGTGGGAGGAGTTTGATACTTACAAGGTTGGTACTGTTTCCAATAGCTGCAACGATATGACTATGCATAAAATTCAGGAGAAAGAGTTTACGCTGGATGATTTTAGCTGTGAGCATTTGAAAAATGCATTTGATGTATCTATTCCGTATGCCTCTAATATCACAAGTATATTTGAGTATAAGAAAATTTTAGAAGACATCATAGAAATTCTTAATAACGCAAGAGCTTTATATCTTGAAACTAAAAATAAAATATTTTGGTGGCAGATGACTCAGCTTCTCCCTAGCAGCTATAACCAGACACGCAATGTTATGATGAATTATGAGGTTTTGGCAAATATTTATAATTCTCAGAAATATCATAGTAAGCTAGATGAATGGCGAAAATTCTGTAAGTGGATTGAGGAACTTCCATATTCTGAGTTGATTTTGTCCGCGTAAATAACATCTCCTATAATGAAAGGAGTGATAATTATGGCAAAAGAATATATTGTTAAAGCGACTAAGTACGGAAGAGACTGGAAAAAAATAGGAGAGGGTATTGATTTTCTAGAAGATAATAAAATATATCGACTAGAATTTCATGCTACTGGATTAATCCAGGCTATCCGAGTAAAAATAGCGTTTAAACAAAATAAACGGTTTAAATATTACACTTATTGAAAGAGGGACTCAGCAATAACGCTGGGTCTTTTTCTTTTATATTTCGCGAAAAAATATTGACTACTGAAAGGAGCTTAATAGCCTATGAGAGTATATTTTTACGACATTATAAAGGATGAAACTGTAATTAAGCTTAAGAAAATCAAGTCAAAAGACTTTCCAAGCTTAAAATATAAAGGATTAACATGTCCAGGAATCGTAGACAAATTCATGGATGCAGTATATGATGCTAAAAATCTTGTCGAGGAGCATCTTTGGCTGATATGTTTAAACACTAAATTAGTACCAAATGCAGTGTTTGAAGTATCGCATGGTAGTATGACTGATGCTAATTGCAGTCCGGTTTCTATATTTCAAAGAGTCTTATTGACCGGAGCAAGCAGTTTTATAATTGTACATAACCACCCATCAGGGAGTACATATCCGTCACAAACGGATGATGATACATTTAATATTATACACAAATTAAGTAAACTGATGAATCTTAATTGTTTAGATAGTATCATTGTTGGTGACGGAAAACCATATTCTTATAAATACGATTGCGATGACTGGAATGATTAACAGAAAGGAAAATATTATGAAAAAATTATTTGTAAGTGTACCTATGAAAGGTAGAACAGAGGAAGAAATCAAAGCTAGTATTCAAAAGATGAAGAAAATTGCTGAGATTTATGAAGGTGAAGAGTTAGAGCTTATTGATAGCTATGTTGAAGATAATCCACCAAAGAATAATAATCAACCAGTATGGTATCTTGGTAAATCACTTGAAAAGCTATCAGAAGCAGACATTTTCATTGGAATTGATGATGATTTCGATTGGGTTGGTTGCTATATTGAAAGAATGACTGCATATAAGTATAGCATTAAATCGTATCATGTTCCAGCAGATTGTGTAATAGACAATTATGAGGAAGTATGCAAAAATGCGGGCTTAGCTATAGAATTATGATTAACTCTAAAGCATGTCGATTCTGGTGGAGAGGAAAATGTATGCTTGGCAATAAAAAGCCTTGCGTGCATACTCTTTGCCCGGATTGGGAAAGTAAGTATATTTACCCGGTTAGAGAGACTTGGGTTAAGGAGGAGAAATGAAAAAGAAAGAGCTAGTCCTAAGACCAACTCTCCTCGTTTTCAATAAATCGCAATACTTCTTTTAATGATATTTTTTGAGCAATATAACAATTTTTAGCCATATCTTCATATCCATCTGCTTTATCATCAGGAATGAGATCTATTAATTCCTGAATCAATGATATCTTGTTTTCGATATGTGTTTTTATCTTTGCGTATTGCTTCTTTCTTAAATATTTTTTAAACATGGTATCACTCTCCTTTCACTAAAGGCCATGTATTTACCGCGATTTTACCTTTTCATTCTTATCGTTGCATAACAACATATAATAATGTAAATGCTAGCCCTATAATAGCAGCTGTCATAATATTTCTTGTAATATTAAATAGAGGCAACACAAGCCATACAAATAATGAAATTACGCCCCAAAACATACAAAATATAGCAATTAGTGTAAGACCAAATCCAACAGCTGCAATAATACTGGCCAGAAATTCTATGATTCTTTCTTTCATTTTGTTAAGGAAAATGGAGGTGACAGTATGAAAGTATGCAAAGTAACGCCTGATCGTTCGATTTGCTCTCAATGTTTAGACATATCTGACATGTCAGACGTAATTCCTGATTGTAAAGCATGTAAATTAAATACTGATACTTATGAATTATTGCAGATTGGAACTGGATTTTGGAGCGGGGATTATGCAATTGTTCAAAAAGATGGAAAAATTACAAAAGTAGCATTACGCCGTGTTTATGACGTAAAGGAGAAATAGATGATTGGATATATATTAACATGCACTGCAATAAACATATTTTGTTGGTTTGTTTTGGGCGCTACAGATTTTACTGTAAAAGAAAATATAATACACTCTTTAGTTTCAGAAGCAATATTTTTACTTATTTGCTTTGGAAGTTATTTATTAGCAGGAGGAATATAAATGATAGAACTTTTAAAATTGTGTGCTGAATATCCTATTGAATTTAACGTATGTTATGAGCCATTTCTGAGTGCTTTTGTTATTAAGTCCCGAAATCTCGAAACAAATATGGCAGTGAGCATACGTATTAGTTCTTCCGAAATTGAATTGGTACCATCAGAAATAATTAGTCGGCGCATCATAGACCAAGTACGAAAAAGTCTTATAGATTGTTAGGAGGAGAAATAGATGAGAGATAAACAATATAAATGGGAGTGCATATTCACAGATGCAATATTAAGTGAACTAAAAGTATGGAATTATAATGAATTGGCAGACTATTTTATCACTATTATACAAAAACGCTGTAATTTAGTCGACCCAGATAAACATTACTGCTTGGAAGTAGGCAAAAAAATAAATGATTTCATACAAAATATGCCATCAAAAGAGATAGCACGAATACCGCGTGTAACTATATGCAGTAATTTATCATTAGCCGATAATGAGTTTCGTATTATGGAAAGAGTAAAAAATGTGGACTGTTTTAATGCTGATGACGTTGTAAAGGTTCCTGATTACAATATTTCCGATAAAATACGTGTTGACCCAAATCCTATATCGCCAGAACACTATAAAAGACTAAGCCCTGAGCCGAAAGATGTTATTCGAAGCTGGGGCTTAAATTTTAATCTGGGTTCGGCAGTTAAATATATTTCAAGGGCTGGACATAAGGATGATATTATTCAGGATTTGAAGAAGGCTCAGCAGTTCATACAGTTTGAGATTGATTATTTGAAAGGAGATAAAGAGTAATGAGCGTACATTATGTTTTAGACATGATATTTTTAATCATGCTGATTGGGATTGCAGGATGGTTGATGGTGGATTTGATACTTAAGTTAACTCATAAGATTCGTCGTCATATTCCACCTGCAGCAGTGCCTAAAGCTAAATGTCATTGCTGGGACTGCAGATTCAGGTCTAGCGGATATTGGTGCACTATATGGGGCAAGGGCATATTTTTAGATGACTTTTGCAGCTATGGAGAAAAGAAAAAGAATAAGGAGAAAACAGATGAATGAATTAGAAAGAGATGCTAAGATTGATGAATTGTCAAGTGGAATTGCTGATTTAGCTTTATCGGGTGCGACGCATGATGAATTAAAAGATGCAATTGCGCATAGTATGGAGGTACTTGATAGCTTAAAGAAACTTAAATAAATCGCGTAGAAAACATGGCCTTTAATGACACAATACAATGCATATTTAAGGAGGTCATATATTATGAAAACAATAGAAGGTATTATGAAAGTGACTGGGTGTGATTCAAAAACGGCGAAAATTTTATTTAATGAATTAACTAAATTGCCAGAAGAGATTGGAAATTTTATGTCTGATCATTTAGATGTCGTAGATGCAGCTAATGTTGTAGCGATAGGAGTTGACAGACTTACTGAAAATTCAAAATACAATGGCAGAATTATAGTTAAGCAGGTAAATAAAGATTTTCCAAAATTGCTAGATGGCACACCAAATTGCAATTATATAGTATATTCTTTTATTTGTAGAGAAATTGAAAGAATCAGGAAATATGTGTATTAATGTTAATGAAAGACTTAGTGTAGAAATACATTGGGTCTTTTCTTTTTTTTCAGAAAGGAGAGTAATATGTATGATATTTATATTATAGGAACTCTGTCCCGATTTGATGAGATTCAAAAAGCAGCTTTGCATTATCTCAGTTTAGGTTATTCAGTGGCTATAGTTAGACCGCAGCCTGACAAAGTAAAAGAAAAAATTATATTCGAATGTTTTAAAAACATTGATAAATGTAAGAAAATTGTAGCTGTCCCGCATGAAGATGGAACTTTGGGGGACGGTACATTATACGAAAAAGCATACGCTACTGCGCTTGGAAAATGTGTCAGTATATGGAAAGGAGAATAATTCATGAACAATACAACAAAAATCAGAATAATGTCTTATGCATCACAGCCAGATAAGGATTACAACTACGACGGTGATTATGTAGACTTTGAAGGTAAGCGATATTGGGTTTGCTTACGAACGGAAACTGTTGAGTTTGTTGGAAATTTGGAGACGAGTAAGTGATGGATATTATAGATTTTGTGCAAGATATTTGCGGCTGGCAATTATCTGGAATTCAGATAAAGTTTACTCGTGCAGCTTATGATGCAATTGTGAATGACAAAACATTAATTTATACTCCGCCACGTGGGGGGGGGCTGGGTTTCAATATAGGACATTGCATGCATTAGCTACTTTATTTGTTGCTTATGAGCGCGGAATGATAAAGAAAAATAGCACAAAGGAGAAAACAGATGACTAAATTAAAAGACGTATTATACTACATTGACAATGATGTCAGACTCATTAATGTGAATAATGATGAAATAGCACTTATATTTCAAGGGTTTCAAGATGCAGTATCGGATAAATATCTCGAATGCGGGGTGATAGAAATATTAATTAATGAAGCGATGGATGCAACTGTGGATGTAATGATTATGAATGATGAGGTATAGCTCTATGATTAGAACGATGCGATTTATTGCCGGGATAATATTTGTTAATACATTGCGCGGGCTATTGCATTTGCATGCATATAACCCAGATTGGTGGATATTGACTGTTAGTTTTTATTTTATTTTAGGATTTATGGAGGATTGATTTATATGGCAAACGAATTTGAGAAGCGTATGGAGAAGCATATGGCCAGTATTGATAAGAGCTTGAATAGCATTTCTAAGTCATTAGCGAAAATTGCTAAGGCGAAAGAGAAGGCGCAGGCTGAATCAAACAGAGAAATGAATGAAGAGTCATGGGACGTATTTGATAACTTATCAAAATTGTCCGGTATAAAGCTATTATAATAAGGAAGAAAGAGGTGCAAAAATGAGTTTTCAGGATGTATTAAACATAGCAATCGTTGTGATTTTGGTGTATTTATGCTTAAGCGGACTTGTTGGAAGGATTTGCAAGGCTATTGAGATGACCGCAATTGTCAAGTGCATGGGTGAAATGAGCAAGAGTTGTGATAACGGTCCTGCTAAAGATATTTTTGAAGAAATGTCAAAGTGTTTGAAGAAATAGAAATCGCGTAGGAAACATGGCCTATAGTGAAAGGAGAGTGATAGATATGTTTAAGATTTTTGGAAGATTATGGTATGTAGACAACAAAGACGTATTAGAAGAATTGAAAGTAACTGACGGATTATGCGATGAACTATTAAAAAAGCTTGACGCTCAGCATCAGAGTGATATTGAGTTCGGTTTATGGCTTGAAGAATTCTTAAGAGAATACGCAGGTTTTACCGACCAAGATTTTGAAAAAATCAGAAAGAAAGCACAATTCAAGAAATTAGAGGAGTCCTAACAAGGGCTCTTTTTTTTGTGATTTTTTACTAAGAAATGGAGGAAATTATGATTTTGGCAGTGCTTTTTATATTATATGTAGCAATTGGGTTGATGATTGAAAGTGTTTTGAATGCATTTTTGGACGAGGTTGGCGAACACCTGTTCATGTTTACAGTATTATTATGGCCTTTGCTTATTATTGCAGGCGTTATTGGACTAATTATGTGGCTATTTATTACAGCTGGTAACAAAATTGGCAAGTTTCTAAGGAGGAAATTTGATGATGAAAAGTGATATTACAGGGCCTTATTTGAAGGTAAATGGCAAAATTAGGGGGTATTGTGAGCTTTGTGGCAGAGAAGTTGGGCTGGATGAGCCAGGAAATAAGTGCCCATTATGTGGTGCAGAGCTATATTATGAGCCAAAAGTGTATGACATGTACAAATATGGACAGAAAATTAATGATATCTGCGAAAAGGAGGACAAATAAATGGGCAGAAAAGGTAAAACTAACGTATATGAGTCTGGAAAAGCTGAGGATGGTTGGTCATCTTCGGTTGCTGAGAAGCGAAATGATGCTATTTTGAATGCATATTTGGCAGTAAAAAGGGTCACTGAGACTTGTAAAATTGGCGATTTAGTGGCTGTTTCATGCGGAAAACAGTACCCAGGAGGCAGTAAAATTGACGTCGAAAGCCAGAAATTTAAGGGCTATTTCATAGGGGAATACCCTCGATATTTTAGGATTTTGGTCCATGGAAATGGCGGAGATTACGTCAGATGCGTTAACAAAAATGACCTTATTGCTGGTGATTTACGTATCAAAAAGTTGTGCGGGAAACCATTTTTGATGCCTGTTGTTGAGTGATTTTTGTGGACATTTTTGGCCATTTTTACTAAAAATTAGCGTTTTTAAAAGTGGCCATTTGCCCACTTTGGTGGCCACAAGTGTAAATTGAAAAGTTGAAAAATGACCATTTTGGACACTTTTTGGCCACTTTGCCCACCTTCTGCCCACTTTTAAACACCAAAGTGGCCACAAAGAAACCCAGTATTTATGCGGGTTTGAGGGGTGTTGTGGCCATTTGCCCACTTTATTTCTTTAATCGGACAAAAAAATTGAAAAATATTATATATATGTAATATTTTACCTATATAGAAATAAAATGGGCTTTAAAAGTGGGCAAACGTCCACAAGCATATTTTTAAGGAGGTAAAACAGATGGACGAAGATATTTGGCGCAGACTCATATGCTACTGCGATGATGAATATATTTCACGAATAAAAGCATATTCTTTAAATTGGCAAGAAGCGTCCATTACGTTTCAATTCTATAATGACACTTATGAAATATTTTATTACATGGAGGAAACATGGTTCAAGATAGGCAAGCTTCCAATGAGTAAAGAGAAGATGAACGAGTATTTTGGACACAAGTTACAAAAGTATATGTACATGCACGCCATGACACAACACCGGTTAGCAATTGCGTCTGGAGTTTCGCAAAAACAAATCAGTGAATATATTAATGGTGTACGCATTCCTAACTTCTATACAATTTCTCGATTTGCAAATATTCTACATGTTTCAACTGATGTATTTAGATTCCGTTTTGAGAATCCTGTTAAATTTGAGCCGCCAAAAAACGGAACCACAATCGCGTAAAAAACATAGATTATAGTGAGAGGGCGACCGTATATTGCAGTTGCTCTTATATTTTTGTGGGTATAAAAACGGAACCACAATCGCGTAAAAAACATAGATTATAGTGAGAGGGTGACCATAATTGGTTGCTCTTATTTTTTTACGCGCGCACGAAAGGAGTTAATTATGTTAGAAAGCAAATTTCAGTCATATCTGATTAAAGAAATAAAATCCAGATATGACGGATGCGTTGTTATGAAGAATGATGCAGGGTATAGACAAGGTACCCCGGACCTTTTAATTCTTCATAACGACAAGTGGGCTGCTCTTGAGTGCAAGCAATCGAGCAAAGCAAGTCATAGACCAAATCAAGATTATTATGTGAACAAATGGAACGATATGTCTTTCGCAAGATTTATCTATCCAGAGAATAAGGAGGAGATATTAGATGAGCTTGATGATGTATTCGGACATGCTAAAAGGTAAGCATGCCAAACTTCCACCAAGTCAGGCAACTCGTTGGGCAACAAAGAATCTGACACCTGATGATATTTTCAGAATGATATGTTCTGGATACGCTCAGGAAGTCGGGACTTTAATTCACGAGTATGCAGAGAATGCAATTAGATATCGTATTAAGATACTAAAGTCTGACAAGAAGGAAGTACGTAAGCATCTGCTGATTCACGGAATACCTGAAAACGTAGTCGCGTATTACGTTGACCGTATATTCCCGAATCTTATGACTTACACAAATGATGCTATTGGATTCCGTATGGACACGGAAGTTCCAGTATCATATTCTGCAACACCTTTAGCAGAGTTTAAGAGCCGTGGTAAGCTGCCACCTATATTTGGTCATGCTGACGCTCTCAAATTCTCAAAGAATAAACTCATGATATTTGATTTAAAGACTGGATTGTCACCTGTTCATATTGAGCAGCTTCTGACATATGCCAGTCTTTATTGTTTGCAGGAAAAACTTAAACCAGGCTGCATAGACATTGAACTGAGAATTTATCAGAACAACGAAGTGTCAGTCACAATACCAGAGGCTGACGATATTCTGCCTATTATGGATAGAATCGTAGCTTATGACAAGATGTTAACAAACTTTTTGATTTCGGAGGAAATGTGAGATGGAACAAGAGCTAATGCACTATGGCACCAAACAGCCTTATGATGGTTCACCAACAGGTTCTGGCAGATACCGTAAAGGTTCTGGTGAAAATCCTCAGAGATCAAAAGATACATTGGGTTACATCAAAGAGCTTCAAAAAGAAGACATGACTGAAAAAGAAATAGCCCAATGCATGGGAGTGTCAACAACTAGACTTAGAGAGTTGAAAGCTAATGCTGTAGCTCAGGAACGAGCTAACAATATCAGGCAGGCTCAAACTCTTAAGGATAAAGGCTACAGCACTTCTGAAATTGGACGTATTATGGGCAAGAATGAATCATCAGTTAGAGGATGGTTAGATGAGAAAGCCAGAGAAAAGGCAAGCCTAACCAAGACAACTGCTGACGTGCTTAAGAAGAATGTTGATGATAAAGGGTATATTGATATTGGTTCTGGTGTAGAAATCGATATGAATGTATCAGCAACAAGACTTAAGAATGCAGTTACCATGCTGACAGACCAAGGTTATGTAACTCATGAAGTAAAAGTGCCTCAGGTTAGCAACCCAGGAAAATACACAACTGTTAAAGTATTAGCGCCTCCTGGAACAGAATGGTCTGATGTTATTCACAACCCGGATAAAATTCACACTGTCACCGAATATTCAAGAGATGGCGGTGCGCACTTTGATGTAGTTCGACAGCCTACAAGTATCGATAGCAAGCGAGTAATGATTCGCTATGCAGAAGATGGCGGTATTGATAGAGATGGAACAATCGAAATCAGACGAGGTGTTGATGATATTTCTTTAGGTAATTCTAACTATGCACAGGTTCGTATTATGGTTAATGGAACACATTACCTTAAAGGCATGGCTATGTATTCGCCAGATAAGATGCCTGACGGAGTAGATATCATATTCAACACCAACAAAAAGAAAGGTACACCACCGGAAGATGTCTTTAAGAAGATTAAAGATGATCCGGATAATCCTTTTGGCGCTTTGATAAAAGCCAACGGCCAACGATATTATTCTGACCCAAATGGAAAATACATTAAGGTTGGAGAGTCATATTCAGAAGCTACTAAATCTACAAAGAAAGATGAGCCTCGTTACAGCTTGTCACCAGTCAACAAGCTTAGAGAAGAAGGTGACTGGTCAGAGTATGCAAAGTCTTTGTCATCTCAGTTCTTATCTAAGCAGGACTTGCCTCTTATCAAGAAACAGCTCAACTTAGCTTATGACGAGAAGAAGACACAATACAATGAAATCATGTCATTGCAGAACCCAGCTCTTAAAAAAACATTGTTGGAATCATTTGCAGATGACTGTGATGCCTCAGCGGTTCACTTGAAAGCTGCAGCCTTACCAAGGCAGGCTATGCAAGTAATACTACCAATCCCATCAATGAGTGATAAGGAGATTTATGCTCCAAACTATAAGAATGGTGAAAAAGTTTGCCTGGTTCGTTACCCTCATGGAGGAACGTTCGAGATACCAGAGCTCACAGTCAACAACAATCAAGCTAAAGCAAAGAAAGCATTGGGTAATGCAAAGGACGCTGTTGGCATCAACTCACATGTGGCAGGTATACTGTCAGGTGCAGACTTTGATGGTGACACTGTCATGGTTATACCAGCAAACAATCGTGGTTCATCAGTGCGAATCAAACATGATAAACCTCTTGAAGGATTGAAAGACTTTGATCCAAAGAAGTATAAGTACACAGATGAGCAGCTTGCCAATGGTGCAAAGGTTATTACTTCTGCATACAAACAGAAGCAGATGGGTGTGGTGTCAAACCTTATTACGGATATGACACTAAAGGGTGCGCCAACAGATGAAATAGAAAGAGCTGTTAGACATTCGATGGTTGTTATTGATTCCGAGAAACATAAGTTGGACTATAAGCAGAGTGCAATTGATAACGGCATAGATGAGCTTAAGAAGAAGTGGCAAAGCGGAGGTGGAGCTTCAACTATTATTTCAAGGTCTAAGTCAGAAGATAGGACAGTGCCAGAAAGAAAAGAAGGTAAGTACATTACTGACCCAGTAACTGGCAAGACTACTAAACACTACATAGACCCTAAGACAGGAGAGAAACTGTACACCGAGACTGGGTCCACATATACCACCACTAAGACTCTAAAGAACGGGACTACCCAGGTAGTCACCTCCCTACGTACCACTTCGGTACCTAAGATGGAGCTGGCTAAGGATGCTATGGCTCTTGTCGGTGACAAACATGATCAGAAAGAGTTAGCTTATGCAGACTATGCCAATAAGCAGAAGGCATTAGGTAATCAGGCTAGACTAAGCCTACTGAATACCCCTAGTGCCACCTACTCCCCTGAGGCTAAGAAGAAGTATGCTGAACAGTGTGCTTCCCTGGATGCCAAACTTAAATTAGCTTTACAGAATGCCCCTAAAGAACGCCAGGCACAGTTATATGCAAACATAATTGTGAAAGAAAAGAAGGAACAGAGCCCTTCTCTGACAGACAAAGAAAATAAGGATCAACTTAAGAAAGTTAAATCGCAAGCATTGGCCACAGCTAGAGCTACATATGGAGCCAAGAAGCCAAACATAGTTATTGATGACAAAGAATGGGAAGCCATTCAAGCAGGTGCTATAAGTAATAGCAAACAGTTACAAATCTTTAAGAATTGTGATCAAGATGCTTTAAAGCAAAGAGCTCTACCGAAACAAACAAATGCACTTAGTGATGCAAAGGTTAGTCGTATTAAGTCTTATAGTGCAAACGGATTCACTATTGCAGAGATTGCAGCTGCAATGGGCGTTTCAACAAGCACGGTTTCTAAGTACTTGTAATTAATGAAAGGACAAAGCAATGGAAACAGTTTCAAATGATTGGATGCTAACAACTTCCGACAATCCTTACAATCCTTTCACACAGTTTGATGAATGGCAAATGTTCGATTCGTTGCAAGGTTACAACACTTGTTCTTACTTAGATAGAATTTGTGTAACTTCTGACAATTTATCAAAGTCTTTTAATGATTCTGAAATTGATGAAGCAATGAATGAGATTCTTAAGTATGATTTGTTAGGAAATTATGTGAAAGTTAATAAAGAAACAGCACAAAAGTTTGCTGATTATGCAAAGAAAATGATGTATTCATCAGAAGAATCATCATAAACAAATAAAATTGAATATTATTACCTCTATCAGTAGTTTGGGACAGATGAGTCCCGGCTTTGATAGGGGAGGGGGTCCTGAAAATTGACACCCCCTACTGCATCGCGGCCGTCTTAAAAAAATCTCCGGAGGGATATTTTTGAAAAGCAATTTGGACCAGGTGCATATTTTCGTAGACATCTTTATAGAACATACAAGCTCTTATCGGTATTTTATCTCCTTTCATCTGGTACCCAGGTGCAAACAAGTGTTCACATAGCCTCTTTAAGCTCGAAAAAGAGGTATAAAACAGGTTTGTATGTTCTATAAAGATGTCTACAACTCTATATAAACATATGTGAACAATAGGAGATGAGATAGTAATGCCTAAAAAAGAAGACAGAAAACCTGCAGCTTCATTAGAAGAGCGGGAGAATCGTATGGTGGCAGCAGCTATGGATCTCGCAGAGAAGCAATTATTAGAAGGAACAGCATCAGCTCAGGTCATTACACATTTTTTGAAGATAGGTTCTTCTAAAGAAAGACTTGAACGAGACATAATGGGCGAACAGAAAGATTTGATAAGTGCAAAAACACAGGCGTATAAGTCAGCAGATGAGCAGTTGAATATGTATAAGAACGCAATACGTGCAATGGGCATATATTCTGGTGAAGATGACCCAGGAGACGACATTGACATATGAAAACATATTCGGAACTTATACAACTTTCAACTTTTGAAGAGCGCTTAGCATATCTTTCTTTTAAATCCATTATTGGACATGAGACCTTTGGAGGAAGCAGATGGTTAAACCAAACTTTCTACAGGTCTCCAGAATGGAAGCATTTCCGGCGTAATGTTATATTGCGTGACAATGGATGCGATTTAGGTATTGACGGTTTTACAATATACAACGGAATTTATATTCATCATATTGAACCTATAACTCCTCAAGACATACAAGCAAGGAATTTGGAGAAATTGCTGAATATGGATAACGCTATATGTTGCTGCCTCAACACTCACAATCTGATTCATTATGGAGATATTTCAAATGCTGTTATTGCACCTATAGAACGAACACCAAACGATACCTGTCCATGGAAACAATAGGAGATACGACAATGAATGATGTTTTAATAGAAAGCATTTTAGGTTCTGTAAAGAAGCAGGTCAATGTAGCTCCGGAATGCACAAGCTTTGATGAAGACTTAGTTATGTACATAAATGCACAGCTTGCAATATTAAATGATATTGGAGTCGGAACAGATGGATTCACAATTTCTGACAACACAAGTACATGGGCAGACTTTATACCGGACAACGTGGCCTTGGCTAATTTAGCAAGAACATACACAGGCACAAAAGTAAAAATCATATTTGACCCACCAACGAGCTCAATAGTTTTGGAAGCAAGTAAAAACTATGCTACAGAACTTGAATGGCGAATGAGTGAAAAGGTCAAATTGTTACAGGAGGAATAAATGTGGCAATACAATTACGACGCACTATTAGCTCCTGATGAACTGGAGCATTCTGGACGTAAAGGTATGAAATGGTATCAGCATATTTTTACGAAAAAAGATGGAAGCTTGAATTATCTGGGTAAACGAAAAGCAAAGAAAATGAAGGATGACTATACCAGACTAACAGGTAAGCAGCTTCGTAGGAATCCAACAAAAAGCAAAGGGTCTAAACCAGTAAACGAAATGACTGATGCTCAGATTCGCAAAAGAATTGAACGTATCAGACTTGAAAATGAATTAAATAGCTTGCAGCCAGCCAAAATTTCAAAAGGCAAAGCAATTACACAGAAATTAAGTAGAAACTTAACGGACATGGCTGTTGAACGTGGAACACGGATACTTGGCGATTACGTTGAAAAGAATGTTAGGAACAAGTTAGGTCTTAATGCTCAGTCCACTAAATCCCAATCTCAAATACTTGCAGATAAGGCTAGAGATTTAGAAAATCAGTGGAAAATCATTGAAAATCAAAGAAAGATTGACAATGCCAAAGCACGTTCTGCAGCAGCGACCCAACAACAGTCTGATAAGAATAATCAACAGCAGTCGAATTCTCGAAAAGAAGAGCAGAGCAATAAGCATGAGACAAACAGAACAACGTCTCAGCACACAAATTCTGATGATATTCTTAGAGGCACTGTTGAAGACATTCCATCTGGAACACGCGAGACTGGAAGACAGTATATAGCGTACTTGCTAGAAGATAAACATAGGTAGGTGAACAATAATGGCATTATCTAATACGGCTGTGCCTTACTATTACGGCCAATTTAGAGATGCTGTAATTAGAGGTGAAATCCCGATATCTAATGAAATCGCCATGGAAATGCAACGAATCGACGAGTTAATCGCTGATCCACAATATTACTATGACGACAAAGCGATAAACGGATTTATAGCTTTCTGTGAGAACGAGCTGGTTTTAACAGACGGTTCAGACTTACACTTACTTGACTCGTTCAAACTTTGGGCAGAGTCTATATTTGGCTGGTATGAGTTTGTAGAGAAAACTATACCAGAACCAGACGGTCGAGGTGGCACACACTATGTTACTAAGACAATCAAGAAGCGACTCATTAAAAAGCAATATTTAATCGTAGCCCGAGGAGCCGCTAAATCAATGTATGCATCATGTATACAAAACTATTTTCTATGTATTGACAAAACTTCATCGCATCAAATCACAACAGCACCAACTATGCCTCAGGCAGAAGAGGTTATGTCGCCAATTCGTACTGCAATCACCCGTTCAAGAGGCCCACTGTATACATTTCTTACAGATGGCTCAATCAACAACACAACAGGTTCAAAAGCCAACAGGCAAAAACTCTGTCCTACAAAGAAAGGTATTCAGAATTTCCTGACTGGTTCACTACTTGAAGTTCGTCCAATGACAATTGATAAGCTTCAAGGATTGCGAGTAAAAGTTGCAACAATCGATGAGTGGCTTTCTGGTGATGTAAGAGAGGATGTAGTCGGAGCAATTGAGCAGGGAGCTGCAAAAGAGCAAGGTGGAGGAGCAAATGATGACTATCTGATAGTGGCTATCAGCTCAGAAGGAACTGTCAGAAATGGTTCCGGCGATACAATCAAAATGGAGTTAATGAGCATCCTTAAAGGCGACTATAAAGCTCCGCATACTTCTATCTGGTGGTACAAGCTGGACGATATTAAGGAAGTTAACGACCCACGTTATTGGATGAAAGCGAATCCTAACATTGGTATCACTGTATCTTATGAGACGTATCAGTCTGATGTGGAGAAAGCAGAAGCCAATCCTGCAGCAAGGAATGATATTCTTGCAAAACGTTTTGGCATACCAACGGAAGGCTACACATATTTCTTCACTTATGCAGAAACACTTGTACATCGAAAGAGAAGCTATTGGCAGATGGCATGCTCTATGGGGGCTGACATGTCCCAGGGCGATGACTTCTGTGCATTTACATTTATGTTCCCAATTGGCAATGGACAGTTTGGAATTAAGACACGTTCTTACATTACAACCTTGTCATATTCGAGATTGCCAAGAGCGCTTAAAGCTAAATATGATGAATTTATTGCTGAGGGCAGTTTGATAGTTATGGAAGGAACAATCCTTGACTTAATGAATGTCTTTGATGATGTAGATGCTTATATAACTAAGAATGAGTATGATGTTCGATGCTTTGGATATGATCCATATTATGCAAAGGAATTTGTGGAAAGATGGGAGAGAGAAAACGGTCCATTTGGTATAGAGAAAGTACAGCAGGGAGCGCGAACAGAGTCCGTTCCACTAGGCGAGTTAAAGAATCTTGCTGGTGAACGAATGCTCTTATTTGATGAGCAAATCATGTCGTACACAATGGGTAATGCTATTACTCTTGAAGATACAAATGGTAACCGTAAGCTTTACAAGAAACGAAGAGAACACAAGATTGATAACGTTGCAGCTATGCTCGACGCATTTGTGGCATACAAGCGCAATTTGGATGCATTTTAGGAGGAATAAATAGAAGTAAAGCCCATACTTAATCTAAGTACAGGCTTTTATTGCTCGATAATCTTCATATAAAATTTTCTCCATAAAACAGTTCACATATATTCAATTGCATTATTCATCAATAATTTGTTGAATTTTTGATGGCTTATCTAAGAAATCCTCAAGTTTTAGACAGCAATACATTAAAATATTAAGGCCGGCAAATTTAAGAATTCCATTAAGCTCAGCATTATCGACAATATTTTTTATACCGCCATTAATATTAATGTTATGCATTAATGCTGCATTACCGCGTACAATTTTGCCAGCATCATTTTTATATGCGGCAGTTAATCGTTTAACGTTCATACTATCATACTCCTTTCTATGTTATTTGAAGACTCTAATATCTCCATAATCAATCATAACTAAAGCACACGAGTATGTCAATACTATATTTTTTAAGGAAGGATAAATTATGTGGGAATACGAAACGCCAAACCCAGATGAGCTTATGCACTATGGCAAGCTTGGTATGAAGTGGGGTGTACGTCATGGACACTCCGATAAAGTATATGCCAAAGCATCACGAAAACTAGAAAAGCTTGATAATAAGGTTCAAAAGTATGCTAAGAAAAAATATAAGCATGCCAATCCTTTAATAAGGACTGAAATTTCTGATGATTTATACAGGCAATCTGCAAGAAAAGAAGATAAATATAAATCTAAAGCACAGAAGTGGGCTAAAAAAGTATCGAGAGTTTTAGGGAGTGAATCAGTTGAATCCATGGTCAATTCACAAAATGTTGCTATAGGTAAAAAATACATTAGCAACATAATTTAATAAATAATTCAAAATGGTATCAGAATCCGTAAGGGTTCTTTTTTTTATACCAAAATTTAAAGGAGAAAAGAAATGGCATTATCAGTAGGCACACGTTTGAAACATGCCTGGAACGCATTTTTAAATAGAGCACCAACTCAATACAGAGATATTGGAAATGGATCAGGAATAAACCCAGGGCGAGCCAAGTTCACAAGAGGAAATGAACGCTCGATTATCAATTCACTCTTCAATCGTATTGCAATGGATGTGGCAGCGCTAGATATTAAGCATTGCCAATTGGATTCAAACGAACGATATAAAAGCACTATATCGTCAGGTCTTAACGACTGCTTGACACTAAGTGCAAACATTGACCAAACTGGTAGGAATTTTAAGCAGGATATTGTTATGTCTATGTTTGATGAAGGTGTCGTAGCTGTCGTACCAGTAGATACAACCGATGACCCGAACAATACAGACAGCTATATTATTGACACTATGCGTACCGGAAAAATTGTTGAATGGTATCCACGCCATGTAAAAGTTCGATTATACAATGACCGAACCGGGCATAAGGAAGACGTTATTTTGCCGAAGTCTGACGTGGCCATTATAGAGAATCCATTCTATGCAATTACAAATGAAGCAAATTCATCAGTTCAACGACTTATCAGAAAGTTAAATCTGTTGGATGTAATTGATGAGCATAATGGCTCAGACAAGCTCGACCTTATCATACAGCTTCCATATACGGTTAAAACCCCGGCAAAGAAAGCTATGATAGAGGAACGTCGAAAAGAGATTGAAGAGCAGCTAACTGGTTCAAAGTATGGAATAGCATACCTTGATGCAACAGAGCACATAACCCAGTTAAATAGGTCTTTGGAGAATAATCTCCTTAAACAAATCGAGCTACTTATCAACATGGTGTATAGCCAGTTGAGTATCACAACGAGTGTAATGGATGGTACTGCAGATGAGCAGACCATGCTTAATTACAATAACAGAACTATTGAACCTATCGCGTCTGCAATCGCAGACGAGTTCAAAAGAAAGTTCTTATCTAAAAATGCAAGAACTAGAGGACAAACGATCATGTTCTTTAGGGATGCTTTCAAATTAGTTCCAGTTAACAACATTGCAGATATTGCAGACAAATTCACACGTAACGAAATCATGTCTACCAACGAGATGCGTGCCGTTATCGGTATGAAGCCGGTTGATGACCCTCAGGCAGATGAACTTCGTAATAAGAATCTTAATCCGGGCGAAAACCAGTCCTTTGCATCCACTACGGATGAAGACCCAGATGAAGATTACGACTATGGAACTGATTACTAATAAAACAAGGAGGAAAACATCAAAATGGGATTCAATCCAAATGATTATGACTTTGCAGGCTATGCAACAATGAATGACATTTTATGCAGCGATGGAAGAATCATTAAACGTGATGCATTCAAAGCTCAGGATGGCAGCCGTATTCCATTACTTTGGAATCATGACCATCAGAACATTAGTGATGTCATTGGACACGCTGATTTGGAAAATCGTTCAGACGGTGTGTATGCATATTGCAAATTTAATAACAGCGAAAACGCCAAGATGGCAAAGGAGATTGTCCAGCATGGTGATATTTCATCACTTTCTATTTATGCGAACAAGCTTAAACAGATGGGAAACGAAGTCTTACATGGCGTTATCAGAGAATTAAGTCTTGTCCACGCCGGGGCAAATGATGGTGCTCAGATTGACTGGGTATTAGCCCACAGTGACGATCCAGAGGCAGGTGAAGGATTTATCTATAACGGTAATTTACCTATTACCATCCTGTGTCATTCGGATGGTAAGACAAATGCACCAAAGGAAGGAGATACAAAAGTGCCAGATAACAATCAGGGCCAGGCTCAGCAGCAGAGCGACAAAACAGTAGAAGATGTCATTAATTCTATGACAGAAGAGCAGCAGAAAGTTTTATATGCACTAGTTGGAGCAGCTAGTGAAGGCGAATTAGACGACGATGATGAAGGAGGAGAACCAACCATGAAGCACAGCGTTTTCGACAACGACAACAATTCAGAGGAGGCACTGTTACATTCAGCAATTATTGATGAGGCAATCAAAGACGCTAAGAAGTATGGCTCAATGAGAGAGAGCTTCATAGAGCACGCAGCAGCAAATAACATCAAAGATATTAATATGCTTTTCCCGGAGCCAACAGAGCTCAATGTGCCGCCAACATTCATTAAGAAAGATGAGACATGGGTAAGTGATATTATGGACTCAGTTCATCATGTACCTTTCTCAAGAGTAAAGACAACATTTGCTACTCTTGATGCTGATGAGGCTAGAGCAAGGGGTTACATTAAGGGTAACATGAAGAAAGAGATTGCTCTCGCTCTTCTTAAGAGAGTTACAACCCCTACAACTGTATACATCAAGTTAAAGATGGATAGAGATGATGTTGTAGATATTACATCATTTGATGTAATCGAGTGGCAGCGTGCAGAGATGCGTAGCCAGCTTAATAAGGAGCTTGCACTTGCTATGCTTCTTGGCGATGGCAGAATTGCATCATCTGATGATAAGATTAATGAGCAGAACATTCGTCCTGTAGTATCTGACGAAGATATGTATACTATCAAGTACACAATCAAAGAGGGTACAGATTACAAGATCAAAGGCAGCTCATACTCTGATAACGATTCAGAGTATAAGGGAGTTATTCGTGGATCTGTTAAGGCACGTAAGGATTACAAGGGCTCAGGAAGACCTACGTTCTACACAACAGAAGATACGCTTACAAACCTTCTTCTCCTTGAGGACCAGAATGGACGTGTACTCTATGAGTCAGAGGAGAAGCTTGCGACAGCTATGCGTGTAAAGAAGATTGTAACTATTCCAGAGATGGAAAATTACAAAGATATTTACGGAATCATTGTTAACATGGCTGACTACACAGCTGGCGCTGATAAGGGTGGCGCAGTTAACACATTCGATGATTTCGATATCGATTACAACCAGATGAAGTACTTAATGGAGACTCGTATGAGTGGCGCTCTTACAACACCATACTCTGCAATCGTCCTTAAGAAAGCTACAGCGGCTAACAGCGGTACACAGTCAGCAGCCGGATCATCACAGACAACTGGCAAATAAAAAAGTCTGAAATAATCAAAATGGGATACTAGGAGGCATTATGGGTAGATTTTATGGAAATATCGGATTCAATGTACCTGGCGAAACAGCACCAGGCGTTTGGACCGATTCATACATAGAGCATCATGCATATTTCGGTGATGTTACAAGAGATTATAGAAATCTCGAAACGTCTGGCTCTAACGTCAATAGTAGCCCAAACTTGAGCACCATTATAGCAATTGTTGGGGATGAGTTCGCTTTTGAGCACATTCCTGACATGCGTTATGTGGAATATTTAGGTTCTAAATGGACTATTAAATCTGTTGAACCTAAGGACAGAAAACTAATCTTAACTATTGGAGGAGTCTATAATGGCGGATAGAATCACGCTACACAATAAACTGGTGGAGATTCTCGGCACAAAAAATGTATATTTTCAGCCTCCACCGAAGTTAAATTATCCTTGCATAAAGTACGAACTGGGAAAACAGAAACGTATACCGGCAAACAATAACAACTATATAAAGAAACAAGGATACACAATTACTCTTATTGATTACGACCCAGATAGCAAATTCAAGGAAAAACTTGAAGAATTACCGTACTGTGCTTTTGACAGGCATTTTACAACTTCTGGGCTTAATCATTTTGTATTCACAATATTTATTTAAGGAGGAAACCTAATAATGGCAGGTAAGAAATTAGTATGGGACCAGACAGGCGAGAGAGAGTTTGAGACTGGTGTCAGCAAAGGTGTACTTTACGTTGCTGAGGGCGGAGCTTATCCTAAGGGAGAGGCTTGGAATGGTATCAGTAAAGTATCTGAGTCTCCAGAGGGAGCAGATGCCACAGCAGTATACGCCAACAATAAGAAGTACTTAAATCTTATTGCAGATGAGCAGTACAAGGCAACGATCAGTGCTTACATGTATCCAGATGGATTTAAAGAATGTAATGGTGAGTCTTCACTTGGTAAAGGCGTTACAATCGGACAGCAGAAGAGAAAGACATTTGGATTCTCTTATCAGACACTTATCGGAAACGATACAGATGGAACAGATCATGGCTACAAGATTCATCTCGTATACGGCTGTACAGCAGCTCCATCATCTGTTGATCATTCGTCAGTTAATGAGTCACCTGAGGCAGACGAGATGTCATGGGAGATTTCTACAGTTCCTGTAGATGTACCAGGCTTCAAGCCAACTGCAACTCTCGTAATTAACTCAACAGAGACTGATGCCGCTACACTCAAGAAGATTGAGGATTTATTATACGGTACAGAAGAGGCTGAGGCTAGATTACCTCTTCCAGCAGAGATTATCGCTCTTCTTGGCACAGCTGCAAGCGTGTAAAATAGTCGACAGATAATCAAAATAGTGCTATACTGGCAATAGTTGATACATAGGAGGAACGTATTATGAAACTTATTTCACTTACATGTCCAAATTGTAATGCCAACTTGGACGATATAGACCCAAGCAGGCCGTTTTGCTATTGTCAGTACTGTGGCACTAAAATAGCTTTAGACGATGGCACTATTAGAAAAGAAACTCATATTTATGATGAGGCCAAGATTAAAGAAACAGAATCCTCAGAACGAGTTAAAATGCGAGAAATGGATCTCGAGCGTGAGCACTCTAAACAAATGAATGAGATATTAAAATATGTTTTAATATTTGCAGCCGTATTATTTGTAGTTGGCATTATACTTGCTGCATTTGATGTTGAAATAGGTGGCGATATCATATTGTTTGAGATTTTAGCTGGTGCATGGGGAGTTATATTAAAATTGGCGCATGATAAAAAATAATAAATTAATTTGCAGATCATCATTTAGATGGTCTGTTTTTTTTTTTGCTTAAAATTGAAAGGAGATAATTATTTATGTTATGTAAAACAATAGAGTATGATGATTTCCTCGGTAATAAACGTAAAGATGATTGCTACTTCAATCTTTCAGAAGCAGAAGTAGTAGAGATGGAGCTTTCAACAACAGGCGGCTTGTCAGAGATGGCAAAACGTATTGTAAAAGCTAAAGATACTCCATCGATGGTAAAAATATTCAAGGAGCTTATTCTTAAGTCATATGGAGAGATTTCTCCAGATGGAAAACGATTCATCAAAACTCCTGAAATCTCAAAGGCTTTTGAAGAGACACCAGCTTACTCTAAACTGTTTATGGAATTAGTTGCAGATACCGATAAGGCAATTGATTTCTTTAATGGAATCACACCTGGTAACAAGGACACTGCAGAGATTAAAAAGCAGGCTTTAGAGCAGCTCGAACAGTAATATGCTTACATTAATAGTTCCACCGTCAGATGCAATTAGATTGTGGGATGAACAAAATGAAGTATTTTACACTAAACCACCATTTAAAGGTGGAATTCTTAAACTAGAACATTCTCTAATTTCAGTATCTAAATGGGAATCCAAATGGTGCAAGCCGTTCATAGATTCAAAAAAAACCAATGATGAGGTCTACGATTACATACGTTGCATGGCTTTGAGCGCAAGCGAATCAGATCCAATCTTCGATTATTTATCCACTGAAAATCAAGAAGCAATTAATAAATACTTAGAGCGTCCAATGACAGCTACAACTTTACCCAAAGAAAGTGGAACTGGCAAAAAAATAATAACTTCCGAAGTTATTTACTATTGGATGCTTGAGCTTGGTATTCCTTTTGAATGCGAAAAATGGAATATCAAAAGATTGATTACTCTCATTAGAGTTACTGAATTAGAAAGAAATAAAGGAACAAAGAAAGTGCCTCAACGTGACATGATATCGAAATATGCTGAGATAAATGCCAGAAACAGAGCGCGCTTTCATTCAAAAGGATAGAACTTGATATGATTACATTTAGACAAAAGGGAGATTTCTCAAAGCTTAATCGTTATTTCGAGAAGCTTAAAGAAGAAATCAAAATAGGGGATTTAGATAAGTATGGACGTGCTGGAGTTGAAGCATTGTCCAATGCAACCCCAAAAGACACTGGACAGACAGCAAGTTCTTGGTATTACGAGATAAAACGGTCAAATGGTTCAGTGTCTATACAATTTAAAAATTCGAATGTCCACGAAGGAGTGCCGATTGCCGTTATTTTACAGTACGGTCATGGCACAGGAACCGGAGGCTGGGTAGAAGGAAGAGATTACATCAATCCTGCTATTCAGCCTATTTTTGATGAAATAGCAAACAATGCTTGGAAGGAGGTTACTAGCGCATGAGTCAAACTGTAGATAATAAAGTTGTAGAGATGCGATTTGATAACGACCAATTCGAAAAAGGTGTCGCTACGAGTATGTCTACAATTGATAAACTCAAAGCTAAACTCAATTTTCAAGATGCAGATAAATCACTCAGTTCACTTTCAGATTCTGCAAAGAAAGTGGACATGAGCACACTGGCAAATAGTGTTCAGAAAGTTAGTCTTCAATTTTCCTCACTGCAGGTTATAGCTGGAACAGCTTTAGCCAATATTACGAATAATGCTGTAAATACTGGTAGGAAAATACTTTCTGCGCTAACAGTAAACCCTGTTAAAGATGGTATGTCAGAGTATGAAACTCAGATGAATGCAGTGCAGACAATTCTGGCAAACACTCAAAAAGAGGGAACAAATGTTAAAATTGTAAACAAATATCTCGATGAGTTAAATACTTACGCCGATAAAACCATTTACAATTTTACAGAAATGACACGTAACATTGGTACGTTCACAGCAGCAGGAGTAAAACTTGATACATCAGTATCGTCAATTAAAGGTATTGCAAACCTTGCTGCAGTATCAGGCTCTAGTGCTCAGCAGGCATCTACGGCCATGTATCAGCTTTCACAGGCAATCGCAGCGGGAAAAGTCCAGTTAATGGACTGGAATTCGGTTGTAAATGCTGGAATGGGAGGACAAGTATTCCAGGATGCATTAATACGTACTTCTGAGCATTTAAAAACAGGTGCTAAAGAAGCTATTAATACTTATGGATCATTCAGGGAAAGCTTGACAAAAGGTGAATGGCTTACAACTCAGGTTTTAACAGAAACTCTCGACCAATTTGCTACTGCAGCGGATACACAAGAAGAATATGAAGCAGCTGTAAAAAAGTTTGTTGATGAAGGATATTCTCAAGAAGAAGCAGAGCAAATTGCAACAATGGCTAAGACTGCTGGAAAAGCGGCAACAAAAGTAAAAACATTTAGTCAGCTTATAGACACGTGTAAGGAAGCGTTGGGTTCAGGCTGGACCACAACATGGCGTCTTATATTTGGCGACTTTGAAGATGCTCGTAAACTCTGGACAAGTGTTAGCGATGCGATTGGTGGGTTTATTAATAAATTCTCAGATGCTCGTAATAAAGTATTAGACAGCACATTATATAACAATTTTAAGAGTCTTGGCGAAAGAATTAAATCCGTCGGAGAAGCAACAGAAACCGTTACTAAAGCCACTGAAAATTTCGGAGAAGTAGTAAATCAAGTTATTGGCGGAGAATTTGGAAACGGTGCAGAACGAGTTCAAAAACTTACAGAAGCAGGCATGGATTGGGCTCATATTCAGAATCTTGTAAATGAGCAACTCGGTGACTCAACAAGACATGCAACAGATTACAAAGAAGCTCAGGAAGAGGTAACAAAAGCCCAGGCCGAAGCAATTGAATCATTTGCAGCAATGTCTGATGAACAGCTTACGAATATTGGATTTACACAGGATGAAATTTATGCTTTACGAGACCTTGAAGCTCAGTCAAAGAAAACTGGCAAATCTATGCAGGAACTTCTTGAAGAAGAGTCAAGTAGAAAGGGCGGACGAGAACTTTTAATAGAGTCATTCACAAATATTGGCAAAGCTATAGGGACAGTATTCAAATCTGTTGGTGAAGCATGGAAATCAGTATTTGACCCAGTAACATCAAGTGACCTGTATGGTGTGATTGAGAAATTTCACAGCATGTCCGAGTCAATGCTTGGGGTGGGTGAACATGCAGACCAATTAGTATCTACTTTTAGAGGCTTATTTGTTATTTTAAAGTGGGGTACAAACATACTTGGCGGCGGTTTTAAGATTGCCATAAAAGTTGTTTCGCTTTTATTAAAAGCATTTGGTTTAAGTTTCCTTGATGTAACTGCAATAATAGGTGACTTCTTATATAAGATTGACCAGTTTCTTAGCGAAAATGACTTTCTTGCTGCTGGCGTTAATCTTTTGGCAGAAGGAATCAAAATGGTGGCTTCTGGATTAAAAGAATTATATGATTACATATCTAGTCTTCCAGAAGTGCAATCATTCTTAGAAAAAATAAAGTCCGTAGACCTAAGCGATGTAGCTCAAGGATGGATCGAGTCGCTATCAAGCGGAGTCAAGGAACTTAAGAATCTCGATTTAAAAGAAATAGGAGCTTTTATAATTGAAGGTCTCAAAGATGGCATGAGCGGAAAGATTGGTTCTATTATAGAGGCCATTTCTGAAATCGCTAATACTATTATAGATACAATAAAGGACATTCTTGATATTCATTCACCTTCAAAAGTAATGATTGCAATAGGTGGATTTATCGTAGCAGGTTTGATAAAGGGCATTCTTGACGCATTTCCGGATGTGAAAGAATCATTAAACCAATTGACTGGCGGAATGGTAACTTGGTTTGAAAACATAGACTGGAATCAGATATTTGCAGGAATTGCATCAGCCGGATTACTTAATATATCAACTCAGCTCGCTACAGCAATAAAGAATTTCAGTGTTTTCGCTACTCAAATCGGAGGCGTGGCAGCTTCAATATCCGGTGTATTAAACAATATATCAACCAGCATCCAAGTGGCTACCAAAAGCTTTAAGAAAATTATGAAAGCTAAAGCTTTTAAAACAAGAGCAGAAGGTATTAAAGAAATAGCGGAATCTCTTTTAATTCTGGCAGGAGCCGTATATATTCTTGGCAAGATGAATGGCAATGAATTGAAACGTGCAACTAAATGCATTGCTGTGTTGGGCACTGTTCTAGCAGTAATGACCATTGCTATATCAAAGTTTTCAGAATCGTCAGCATCACTTGACAAAAACGGTTTAAACATTAAAGGCCTTAAAACATGCCTTATTCAAATGGGTATAGCACTTTTATTAATGGCTGAAACAGTCAAAATCATGGGTAAACTAAACCTAGCCCAAGCGATTCAAGGCTTTATCATGCTAATTGGATTGTGCATATTGATAGTGAAATTGACAGATGTTATTGGTAAATGCGTTGATAGTGAACAAATGGCAAATATAAACAAATTTGGTAAAATGATGACCAAACTGGCTATAGCTTTATTGCTCACGATTGCGGCGGTTAAGTTGATAGGGCTTTTAAAACCTGATGAACTTACAAAAGGACGAAATTTTGCAATAGCGTTTACAGCATTTGCAATATTATTAGGTATAGCGGCAAGACTTGGTGGACCAAACGTAAGCAAATTTGGAACAATGATGATAAAGTTAGCGATTGCAATCGGATTGATGGTTGCTGTTGTGAAACTTATAGATTGTTTATCTCTAAAAGCAGCAATAAAAGGCGGTATATTTATGACTGCTTTTATAGCCTTTATCGGCTGTATGGCAATTGTCTCTATGCTGACCGAGAACGCAAAAGACTTTGGAAAAATGATATTGTCGATTTCTGCCTCACTATTATTGCTTGCAATCACCATGCAACTCGTAGGAAAATTAAGCCTTGCAGCAATTGGAAAAGGAACATTATTCATGGCCGCATTTGCTGGATTTGTTCTAGCTATGGTCGCTATAAGTAAATACGCTAATGGAACTGAAATCGTCAAAATAGGGGGAACATTACTTGCATTAAGTGTGTCAGTTGCTATCTTGGCAGCAGTGTCAATTATGCTAGGTATGATATCACTTCCTGCGCTTGCAAAAGGAATTGTTGCTATGGGATTTTTAGCAACATTCATGTCGGGGATGATAACCGCTACAGAAGGTGCAGAAGATTGCAAAGGTTCAATTATAGCAATGGCAGTTGCAATAGGTGTTATGGCTGCGGCAGTAGCAGCATTATCATTTATAGAATGGCAAAAGCTTTTACCAGCAACTTTAGCACTATCTGCAGTTATGGCCATGTTTGCAATTGTGGAATATGGCGCTAGTAATGTAAAAGGCGCGATGGGTTCAATCATAGCAATGTCTGTGGCTGTTGGATTACTTGGCATAATGTTAATTGCGTTAAGTCAATGCAAATGGCAAAACACATTAGCAGCAGCTGCAGGATTATCAATAGTGATGCTGGTATTCGCCGGAACACTAGCAATTGTTGGTGCTACTGCTCAGGTTGCCATCGCGGCAATACCGGGAATAGCTGTTATGACATTAGCTCTTGCTGCTATAACGGTTATGATATATGAACTAGCTCAGTGTAAACCGGAATCAGTTCTGGCATCGGCAGCTAGTCTGTCAGTATTGTTATTAGCTCTTTCTGTAGCCTTAGCAATAGTAAGTCACATACCGATATCTGGAGCCATAGAAGGTGCGCTGGGATTGTCAGCATTTATCGGCATAATGGGATTAGTTCTTGCTGCATTAGGAGGATTATCGCGAATACCGGGACTTACAGAACTAGTGGAAGATGGTGGAAGTTTCTTATCTTCTATAGGATACGCATTAGGCAATTTTGTCGGTAGCATAGTTGGCGGATTTGCAGCGGGAGTTACTTCTGGATTACCTGAAATAGCTGACAATTTATCTGCATTTGGAGATAAGATTCAACCGTTCATAACTTCTTTATCTGCAGTTGACCCTATTGATTTTGTAGCAAAAGTTGGGGCACTCACGGCAGGCATACTATTACTCACGGCAGCAGATTTTGTGTCTAGCATAATGACGTTTAGTCCAATTTGTAAAAGCTTTGCAGATTTAGGAAGTGAATTATCACAGTTTATGATAAATGCAATGCCGTTCTTAACAGCAGCATTGCTTATAAGCCCGGACATGATGGAAGGCGTTAAAGCGCTTGCTGAAACCATTATGATAATAACAGCCGCAGACCTATTATCAAGTATTAGTTCATGGATTAGCGGCGATAATTCTATGGACAAATTCGGAACACAATTGGTTTCATTTGGAAATGCTATAGCCGAATTCTCATCAACTGTAGCTGGTAAGGTGGACGCTAGTGCTGTAGAAGCTGCAGCAAACGCTGGCAAAATAATGGCTGACATGGCATCCACAATACCTAATTCGGGTGGCGTACTAGGATTCTTTGCTGGCGAAAACGATATTGACACGTTTGGTACGATGCTTAAGTCATTTGGTAAATCCATTGTGTCATTTTCTGAAACTGTAGCTGGTAATATAGACCAAGATGCTGTTCAGGCAGCTGCAGACGCTGGCTCTATCATGGCGAAGTTTCAAGAGACAATACCTAATACAGGTGGAGTTGTTGATTTCTTTACCGGTAAGAATGATATGGCAACCTTTGGCTCAAATCTTGAGTCATTCGGTAAGTCAATAGCGTCATTCTCTGAAAAAGTATCTGGCAAGATAGACTCCGATGCGGTTCAGACAGCAGCAAATGCTGGAGCCATGATGGTGGAATTAAATAAAATAGTTCCAGATGAAGGCGGAGTTAAAGGCTGGTGGTTTGGAGATAATGATTTATCTGATTTTGGTGATAATATTGCTGATTTTGGTGAAGCAATAGCGTCATTCTCAGCATCAGTGTCAGGAACTGTTTCGGCAACAGCAATTAGTAGTGCAATTGATTCCGCCAAAGATTTAGTCGACTTCAACACCTATGCAAAAGACGCTAAATTTGATAATCTTTCAAATTTAAATTTAGCAATAAGCACCGATTTTACAGGTATTGCCGGTTCATTACAATCAGTATCTTCAACTATATCAGAAGGCATTAGCATAAAGAATATAAACAGCATGATTTCATGTTGTCGTTCGCTAGTTTCATTTTCTGCGGAAATCGGAAAAGATTCAGGAAGTAATTTAAAGAGTTTTGCATCAGCATTATCTGATTTTTCAAAACAGATGTCAAATGTTGATACAAGCGGTTTATCTTCATTCTCAAAACAGATGAAAACAATTGGTGATTCAGGCGTGAATGCATTACTTACTTCATTCAAAGGTGCATCTGCTAAAGCTACGCAAGCAGGCTCATCAGTGGCTAAAGCGGTTAGTAGTGGCTTTTCAAAGAATGCATCGTCATTCACTAAAGCTGCTACAGGTGTATTGAATAAAATGATACAAACCATAAAGGGATATAGTTCGAAAGCGTCATCTGCTATGAAAGCTGTAACTGCTGGCATGGCCGATGGAATTATATCAGGCAAAAGCATGATCGTGAATAACGTCAAAAATGCAGTTAAGGCCGGAGTTACAGAAGCTAGAAGTTATAGAGACGCATTTTATGGAGCTGGTGCTTATCTTGTAAGGGGACTTGCTAACGGCATAAGCGACAATGACTATATTGTTAAAGCAAAAGCAAAAGCTATGGCAAAAGCCGCTACAAAAGCCGCCCAAAAGGAACTCGATGAGCATTCACCATCTAAAGTATTTTACAAAATAGGTAAATACATTCCTATGGGAATGGTTAAAGGTATTGTCGCATATGCTTCACAAGCTAAAGATTCATCTAAATCAATGGCTAGGTCAGCTGTTGATGGAGCATTATATGCCTTGACAGCACTCACTGATATGATAAATGGCGATATCGATATGTCTCCGACTATTAGACCAGTTGTAGATATGAGCAGCATCAATGCCAGTGCAAGAGACATGAATCAATTGCTTGGCGGTAATATAAATTTGGGCTTAAGTGCTCAGTTAAACGCCATTAATTCAAGAATGCGTTCACGCAATCAAAATAGTGGTAATGCTGATGTAATCTCTGCAATTACAGGATTACGTAAAGAAATCTCTGGAATCAGCAAACCAACTTACCAAATAGACGGAATAACCTATGACGATAATTCAAGTATTTCAAGTGCTATTGAAACACTTGTAGATGCAGTAATAACAGAAAGGAGAATCTAGCATGCCAGCAGTATCAAATTTGAAGGTTGCGTTGGAAACTGGAACAACCGGCACATACTTGGCGACATGGGACTTCGATGAATGGACTAAATCCACAGTAGTCACTGGCACTGCGATGGGTGTTGGTTCTCTCGTTTCAATAGCATCGAATGCAACTTATTACAATGGCCAGCATATGCCTGATTGGGTAAAAAATGACAAATGGTACATTAAACAAATAGCCGGCGATCGTGCAGTAATTGATAAAAATGAGTCTGGTTCTCATAGCATTAATTCGCCGGTTAATGTTGCATATTTATCGGGCGGAACCCAACAAACTTCTGTTGTTGATGTAAAAACACTCGATCATTATGGTATTCAGTGGGACTACGAGACTGGCGATGGGCTTTGGTTTATTGGTGAAAAAGGCGAAGTTACCGATAAATCTTCAAGATACAATGCACCATCTAATGCATTAATAGTACGATGCTGGGTACTTCCGGTTTCGACATATCATGATGTAAATGGCACTTCAACTGCATATTGGACAGGCTCATGGATATATGCGGACCATTCACTTGGCGGAGATCCACCTCCAAAGATGAGCACACCTTCTGTTGAAATAAAAAAATATTCATTAACTGCGTCATTAACAAACATTGGAGATTATAGCGAAAATGGTGAATATAACAAAGTTGATGAATTGCTATTTGAAATATATAAAGATGATGTGCTTTATAAAACCGGAACAGTAACAGTCCGGCTAGCTCAAGGTGCCTTTACTTGCAATGTTGAAGCGGGAAGTGAATATATGGCTCGTGTTAGAGCTATAAATGATTATTACGGCACTCAAATAGACGGTCCTTGGTCAGATTTCTCAAGTAAAGTAGGAACTATACCGGCTACACCAAACGGAATAAATCAATGTCGGGCAACATCTAAGACTTCAATCATGATCTCTTGGTCAGAGGTTAAAAGTGCAACATCTTATGATATTGAGTATGCAACAAAGAAATCATATTTCGATATTACAGACAAGACAAGCACAAAAACTGGCATCAAAAAGACACAGTTTGAATTTGTAGGTCTTGATAGCGGAAGCGAATATTTCTTTAGAGTTCGTGCTGTCAATGATAAGGGCGAATCTGATTGGACTGCTATAACTTCTGTTGTGATAGGAACAAAACCGGCAGCTCCTACGACATGGTCATCAGTGTCCACTGTAGTTACAGGAGAGCCATTGAAGTTATATTGGATTCATAATTCAGAAGATGGCTCAAGATGGAAGTATGCAGAACTGAATATTCTAGTTAACGGTAAAAAATTAACAACTAATCCAGATCCATTTAAAAATACTCAGGCGGATGATGATAAAGATGTTACTCCATCGTATTCAATTGATACAAGTATATATTCCGAGGGAACAGTTATAGATTGGTGTGCAAGAACATGTGGCGTAACGCTAGAATATGGCGATTGGTCTGTAGTTAGAAGAATAAATGTTTACGCACCGCCTACATTGTCACTCAGTATACGTAATAAGGATAACAATCCAACATCGGTTATCCAGCAGTTTCCGTTTTATATTTATGGATTACCGGGACCTAAAACTCAGGCGCCAGTAAGCTATCATGTATCTATAGCAGCTGCAAATAATTACACAACAGTAGACCAAATTGGACAGACAAAAGTTGTAAATGCTGGTGAAGAAGTATATTTCAAAAACTTTGACACTGGCGAAGCATTACTTGTTGAGATGTCAGCACATAACATAGACCTTGAAAATAATCAGGATTACACGGTTACAGTAGTAGTATCTATGAACTCGGGTCTTACCGCTACAGCCTCAACAACCATATCTGTTAACTGGACAGAACATAAGTATGAGCCAGATGCTGAGATTGGTATAGATGAAAATTCATATTCTGCATTTGTCAGGCCGTATTGTACAGATTCAAATGGCGATCCTGCATCAGGAGTAACATTGGCTGTTTACAGAAGAACTTACGATGGCGATTTTGTTAAGATTGCTGACCAGATAGCATGCAACAGGAATATTCACGTAACAGACCCACATCCAGCATTGGATTATGCTAGATACAGAATCATAGCAACAGAAGAATCTACAGGAGCAGTTAGCTTTTATGACCCACCGGGCTATCCTATAAATGGCGAGTATATTATTCTGCAATGGGATGAAGAATGGTCAAGTTTTGACACTAACAATAGTGATACAATGGTAGACCCACCGTGGGCAGGTTCATTGCTTAAATTGCTCTACAACGTAGATGTATCAGAATCGACTGACCCGGATGTTGAGTTAGTTAAATATATTGGGCGTAAAAACCCAGTTTCATATTATGGAACACAAATAGGAACATTCGCAACATGGAATGTAGACGTTCTTAAATCAGACAAAGAAACAATTTATCAGTTACGTCGTATACAAAGATGGATGGGCGACGTGTATGTAAGGGAGCCATCTGGTGTTGGCTTTTGGGCTAACATAAAGGTAAGCTTTTCACAGAAACATACGGAAAAGCTGGTTCCTGTAACACTAACAATAACTAGAGTAGAAGGAGATATGTAAGATGACAGACTGGAGTAAGTCTATGACACAGACATTCGAGTACTATACGGTCGATCCAAATACTTGGAAAGACGTAGACTTACTCACAAATGTCAAATCAGCTACTATATCAAGAGATTTAACAGCAGAAACACTCGGCTCAGCAAACTTTGATATAGATGATGATATAGGAGAATGCTACATTAGAGCATATCTCAAAGTTGTTCAAAATGGGATTGCAGAACGTATACCTCTTGGAACATTCCTTTTACAAACGCAAAGTTCTACGTTCAATGGTAAGCGGGAGACAAGGTCAATAAATGCTTACACACCTTTGATAGAGTTAAAAGAGAATCCGCCAGATTTAGGATATACCATATTTAAAGGCGAGAACATAATGGACAATGCAAAAATCTTAATCAGAGAACACGCGAGAGCCCCGGTTGTACCAGTTAGTAGCGGAATTACTTTATATGGTGATTTTGTTGCTAATTCAGATGACACCTGGCTCTCGTTTCTTTCTGATTTAATTGGAAATGCAAAATATGGATTTGGCTTAGATGAACTAGGTCAAATTCTTTTCTCACCGAAGCAAGATAATCAGGCATTGCAACCTGTGCGGACATTTACATCAGACAATGCTTCTATATTACATCCTGGCATGCAGATGGAAAGAGATTTGTACGGCATACCGAATGTCTTGCAGGTGATATATACAAAGAACAATGAACATTACGAGACTACAGTAAAAAACACCGATTCAAACAGTCCTGTATCTATTCAAAATAGGGGTAGAGAGATTACAAAAAGAATCACAGACCCCAATATAGGAGGCACTCCAACCAAAGAGATGATAGATGATTATGCTAAGGCTCAGCTTAAGGCACTTTCTACATTGACATATACCATAAGCTATACGCATGGATATTGTCCTGTAAGAGTTGGAGATTGTGTCAGGTTTGTATATCCGGAAGCAGGATTAAAAGACGTTAAAGCTAAAGTAATTAGTCAGTCTATATCGTGCACTCCAGGCTGTTCAGTCTCAGAAAAAGCAACGTATACAGTAAAATTATGGGGGTAATTGGAACTCATGAGAAACGTTAATAACTTAGCTACTACTTTTGCTAAGATTATAAAAGAAGATGCCACAGCCACTAAAGACTCTACCGTTTATGGAACTGCCGTAGAATTTAATGGCAAGATGTACGTCAAACTTGATGGTTCAGAACGAATGACCCCGATTGATACAACTACAAGTATTAAGGAAGGGGATAGAGTAACCGTTCTGATTAAAGCACACTCAGCTATAGTCACAGGCAATGTTACAGACCCTTCAACAAGTAAATCTGATAAGAAAGCTACAGATGATAAGGTTAAAGATTTGTCATCTCAAGTTAGTGAGTTTGGCGCAGTAGTAGCCGATAAAGTTAGTACTGAGCAATTGCAAGCAGTTAAGGGTATGATTACAAATCTTGAGTCAGATAATGTAAATGTCAAGAATGAATTAAAAGCTCAATCTGCAAGTATCACAAGTTTGGATACTAAGAAAGCGAGTATCGATGATCTGAAAGCAACTAATGCATCGATTGATAATCTGAAAGCTAATATGCTTACAACCGATACTCTTGATGCTAAGTATGCAACTATCAAGAATCTTGAAGCAACAGATGCAACAATTCATAACTTATCGGTAGATTATGGCGATTTCAAGAAAGCTACAGTAGATGATTTAAAAGCTAGAAAAGCTGAAATCGATGATTTATCTACTAAAAAACTCAATGCAACAGATGCAGAACTTAAGTACGCTAACATAGACTTTTCGAATATTGGCGTGGCAGCTATTGAACAATTCTACGCAACATCTGGCATTATTAAAGATTTAGTTATAGGTGACCAGACAGTTACAGGAGAAATTGTAGGTGTTACTATAAAGGGAGATTTAATTGAAGGTAACACAATAGTAGCCGATAAGCTTGTAATGAAGGGCGATGATGGTCTATTTTATAAGCTTAATATAAGTGCTGCTGATGGAGTAGATGCGGAGCAGACATCATATAATAGTATAAACGGAAGCATTATAACTGCAAAAACTATAACTGCTACCCAGATATCTGTCAAAGATTTGGTAGCTTTTGATGCTACAATTGCTGGATTCCATATTAAAGATACAGCCATATATTCAACTGGTAAAGAGTCTGCAACGAGTACAGTACGAGGCATATATTTAGGTAAAGACGGTCAGCTTGGATTTGGCGATGGCAATAACTACATCAAATTTTATGTTGATACTGATGGAAAATATAAGCTTGGTATATCTGCCGAAAGTCTTACATTTGCTACTGGGCAGAGTATAAAAGACGCTATTGATGAAGTTGATAGTAAAGTAGATGCTATAAAATCAATCGATTCAACAACTATTGGATATTTGGTTGGTGATAGCGGAACAACTCCCCCTACAGGAATTTGGAGTGCAGATGTGCCTGTTGTACCAAATGGTAAATATTTATGGTGCCAGAAAATAACGACTTATACGGATGGAAGTCATGATTACGAGTATTCAGTAAGTAGAACTGGCGATAAAGGAGAACAGGGTAAACCAGGTCTGCGGGGAATACAAGGCGAAAAAGGCGACCAAGGTATTCAAGGACCAAAGGGTGATACCGGTCCACGAGGATTACAAGGAAAGCAGGGCGAACAAGGTATACAAGGCCCTCAAGGAGTACAAGGTGTAAAAGGTACTGATGGCAAAAATGGAACTAGCTCATATTTCCATATTAAGTATTCAAATGATGGTGGCAAAACATTTACGGCTAACAATGGTGAAACTGTTGGTATTTACATAGGCACATATGTCGATAATACAGAAGCTGATAGTACCAGCATTTCTAAATATACATGGCAACGGTTACAAGGTGCTCAGGGTCCTAAAGGCAATCAAGGTATTAAAGGTACTGACGGAACAAATGGAAAGACTTCGTATTTACATATAGCATATGCAAATAGCGCAGACGGGAAGACAGGATTTGATGTTTCGGTCAGCACCGGAAAGCTTTATATCGGACAGTACACGGATTTCACTCAAAATGATAGCACAGACCCAACTAAATATTCTTGGACAAAGATTAAAGGTGAGACGGGCGCAAAGGGTGATAAAGGAGCCGCTGGAGCTACCGGCCCTCAAGGTCCTCAAGGTGTAAAAGGCAATACAGGAGCAACAGGTCCTCAAGGAGCAACTGGTAAAGGTGTTAAATCCACCGCAGTAACCTATCAGGCCTCAGCATCTGCTACCTCGGCTCCAACAGGAACATGGTCTGGTTCGCCCGTCACTACTTCGGCATCTCTTCCATATATGTGGACAAGAACAATTATCACATATACAGATAATGCTACCAGCACCTCATATTCAGTAGGATGCACACCAGAGGGTGTTAGTGTGGGTGGAAGAAATTTAATTAGAGGTTCTGGTAAATTAGGAGATGACTTTGCAGCTGGAAATGGAACAGCAGTAACTGGCGGATATAATGGTAATAGAGCAATATCTACAAAAGGAGGATGGAGTGGGTATTATATACATTTAAAAAATATAGTAAATAGAGCAAAAATAACTACAGGCACAACTGTAACCATTTCTATATATGTCAGCACAACATCAACGACTGAAGTAACAACACCTGCTATTTATTTATACAGAGGAAATGGAAATGAACAAACTGGAGCATTTGGAGCTTTGAAATTGATAGCTGGTAAATGGGTGAAAATATCTAAAACGTATACAATTACGTCAGCCATTTCTAACCTATTAAATACTACACGTTTTGAAGCCTCAGGCAACACAACGTTTACAATATTATGGTCATCTCCAAAACTCGAAATCGGTAACAAAGCAACAGACTGGACACCCGCACCCGAAGACCAAGTATCTAAAGGCGATGTAGTGAATCAAGTAAATTCCGAACTCAAAATAGCTGGCAATTCCATAGCACTCACAACCGGGCATTTCACCATCAACGCTAAGAACCTGACCTTAGATTCTGCAGGAAATGCGGTGTTTAGTGGCAAAATTAAAGCGGCTGCTATAGAGGGCGGAACTATTTCTGGTGCTACTATAACTGGTGCAGCAGGCGAATTTACGAAGAGTTTTGAAGTATTAATACCATATGAAGGTGAAGAACCTGGAAATTATGGAAACTGGAGAATGCTCATAACTGATTCTGGTTCAATAATCGGTTTTGAAGGGTGTCCAGGTGGGTCAGCTAAAGATTCATATATATTGTTTAATCCACCACAGACACCTACTGCTGGGGGCAGTATTAACACCGGCGATATAGTAGTACATTCACAGGGTTTTTCGACATATACAACAACCACATCAAGTCTTTATGCTATTGATAATTCCGATAATGTAAAAAGCAGTATCCATGTAAAACCGGATAGCATAACTTTAAACCATAATCCGTCTTTTATAACAATGGGCAATGATTTAAGTTTAACATGTAATTATGCAATATATGTTAAATCTGCATGGGGAATATGTGTAGAGTCTTCCCGTATTGGAATAGGATATGTAATGCATGGCTGGGACCAAGGAGCTCACAGCTATAATTGTTGGTGGGATGGCTCTAAACTACATTTTTATGTCGATAAAGGTGACATATGGAATTCCTCAGATATAAGATTAAAACGTGATATATCAAGTATTCGGGATGAATATATCGAAGCTGTAGGGAAAGTTGATATGGTTCAATATAGAATCAACCGGCAAGGATATAACGATAATACATTGCATTTCGGTGTTATTGCTCAAGATATATCCAAGGAATTAATGTGTAAGGGATATTCGGATAGTGGTCTTGCTATGATTTTTAAAGATAAAATACATATGGATAATCCAACATTATATTATGGTATGGATTACGAGCAATTTCTCATTCTTAGACTTGCCTATAATGAGAAAATTATAAAACAGATGCAAAAAGAGATTGCTAAATTAAAAGGAGAACAAAATGAAAACATTTAACACAACATTAGGACAGTTATACGATATCGAGCAGTCCATTATTAAAAACGGAGTCGTAAACATGTTATTTTCGAGAAAAGGTAGTTTCTCTATTGCTCGAAATTTAAAGAAGCTTACGTCTGAGCTCGAGACTTATAAAGAGGAGAGAGCCAATCTTATAAAGCAGTATTCTGGGGATTCCGACTCAATCAATCCTGAGAATCCACATTGGGATGAGTTCTATAAAGAATATTTAGAGCTTTCAAATGTAGATGTATCGGTAGAGATTAACACAATCTCAGAGGAAGATTTCCCAGAGCGGTGTACACCTATGATTTATACAGCTCTCGAGTTCATGACAGAAGATAACATTAAGGGGGATTAAAACAATGTTAAACACAACAACTACACTTTCAATTCAGGGCGCTTCAAAAGACCCTGTAACACAGCAGGATATTCTCACTTTCGAGGCTCGTCTCGAGTTTGATGGAAGAATCAACATGTATAAGAGTTGTCCTAATCGTAAGACATATATCGACAACAAAACTGCAGCGGATGCTGATTATGATAAGTTTGAGGTATATGCCAACGCTATATTTGATAAGGTATCAGCAGGAGTATCTGCAACAGAGGAGGCGTAAAATATGGATTTTAATGCATTAACTTCGTATTTTGTACCAGTAGTAGTGATTGCGTGTCTTATCTTGGGATACATATTTAAGCACGCATCATTATTCAAGTTCATACCAAACGATGACATCCCAGCTATTCTTGCATTAGTAGGTGGCATTTCAAACCTGATTGTTACTGGACTTTCATTTCAGAACTTCATATTGGGTGCTCTAATGGGATTAGCTTCTACTGGTATGCATCAGACATTTAAGAATTTCGTAGAGAATAACGACGAGGAATAATAATGGATACAATGCAATTCATAGGCTACCTGATTACTTCAATAGTTGCATTAGGAGCTTTTGTGGGAGTTGTAATGACATTTGTTCAGCCTATTAACGATTTGCGGGTTGTTATTCAAAAGCTCAATGATGCTATTGATACTCTGACTAGAGATAATCAGGAGCAGAACAACAGAATAAATAAACATGGCGAACAGATTGATGACCTCAACACCCGAGTAGCATCAATTGAATCAAATATGAACAGAAAGTAGCATACACAGGGGTCAGACCTCAACATTACGATTTCTTCAAAATAGTATATGGAGGAATCAAAATGAACAAGACAAACAACAAACTGACCCCTAATGTTATAACTGTGGACATAGATAAGCTATCTTCTATGCTATCGTGTGGTCATGCAACTGCCCGCAAAATAGGAGAGCAAGCCGAAGCCAGAATCTACATAGGTCGCAGAGTGCTGTATTCAGTCAATAAAATTCAAAAATATTTGGATAGTATTGCGGAATAGCTATTTAGAGTGATATTTGTTATAATGAACACAACGAAACGTGTTGAATTATTCTAATTAGCTTGCACAACGACTTATGGAGGAAAGATCGTGGCAAGTAGAAAAGATTCAAAGGGTAGAAAATTAAATACTGGAGAGAGTCAAAGAACTGATGGTATATATGCATACAGATACATAAATGCACAAACTGGCAATCGCGAGGCTGTGTATTCTAAGGATTTAAAAGAGCTTAGACGTAAAGAAAAAGAAGTGAACGCTGATATTGACGATCATATTTTAACAGGTCCATCAGTTAAAGATGTTACATTAAATTCTTTATGGGAGGTATATTTGTATACTAAAGTTCTTGATGATGGCACAAAAGCAAACTATATCTCATTATGGAATGCACATATTCGTGACACGATTGGTCAATTAAGAATTACAGATGTGAGAACATCAACCATTAAAATGCTATACGCTAAGATGGACAAAGAAGAATATGCTTGCAGTACATTGCAGTCAATTCATAACTTATTAAATCCATTATTAGAGTTGGCAGTGGATGATGACTATATTCGTAAGAATCCGGCACGAAGCATTACAATTGGCGACTACGGCAAGAAGACTAAATTCAAAACAGCAATATCCCCAATTCAGCAAAAGCAGTTATTAGAGTTCATGCAGCAAAGCAAAATGTTTAGTAAGCATATTCCAATGATAACAATTATGTTGGAAACATCGCTTCGTTGCGGCGAATTAATAGGTCTTACATATAATGATGTAGATTTGAAGAATAAAGAGCTACACGTAACTCATCAGTTGACATATCGTAACTACCAAGATGGTGAAGGTTGTAAATTTCGCATCAAAAAGACAAAAACGGATGCTGGTAAGCGAACAATACCATTAACAGACGCCGCTTGTGATGCATTTAGAGCAATAAAGTTGCAGAATTTCCAACTAGGAAAAATATGCTCCGTTACGATAGATGGCTATACAGATTTTATATTTGTAACAAAGCATGGACGACCTATGATGCCAAATGGTGTGAACAATGCTTTATATAATGTAGTTAAGTATTATAACGAGTATGAGCTGAAAAAGTCATCAAAAGAGAATAGAGAGCCAGTTCTTATTCATCAATTCTCTTCTCATGTTATGAGACATACTGGATGCACTAATATGGCAAGGTCCGGTGTGAACATTAAAGCGGCACAATATATAATGGGGCATGCTAAAAGTGATGTAACATTAGACGTGTATAATCACCTAAATAATGCATTTGATGCTAAGCTTGAAATTAAAAAACTTGAAAAAAATGGTACAGTAATGGTACAGTAAACGCCAAAATCAATTTAATAGAAAATTAATAAAGCCTGAAACCCCAGTAAAATCAAGGGTTTCAAAAATTTTATTAAAAAAATTAGCACTCGAGGGTTGACATTGCTAATAGGTGGTGGTATGTTATGTACAGATAAAAAATTAGCACTCCAAAATACAGAGTGCTAACAAATTAAAAGCATACTTCAGATGGAGCGTGTGACCAATGGAAAATGAAAACAAAGAACTAGAATTGAGCGAGAGACAGCTTACCATACTGGATGCAATCATCCGCAATTATCTCGCCACAGGAGAGCCGGTTGGCTCACGTACAATTTCAAAATATACAGATCTTAATCTGAGCTCGGCAACAATCAGAAATGAGATGAGCGACTTAGAGGAGATGGGCTATATAGTACAGCCACATACCTCAGCAGGAAGAATTCCTTCGGATAAGGGCTACAGATTATATGTAGACCATCTTATAGAGACCAATGATAAGAAGGAAAAAGAGCTTTCTGATATGAAGGAGCTGGTCATTGAAAATACCGAGAAGATGGAGCAGGTGTTAAAGCAGGCGGCAAAGGTACTTGCAAACAATACCAATTATGCCACACTTGTTTCTGCACCGGATGTCAATCACAACAAGGTGAAATTCATCCAGCTTTCACAGGTTGACGACCAGCATCTGCTTGCAGTAATTGTTATGAACAATAATATGGTCAGAAACAAGATGCTTGATTTATATGAGCCGCTTGACAATGAGACGATACTTAAGCTCAACATTCTGCTTAACACCTCATTAAACGGACTCGCAATGAACGAGATTAATCTTGGAAATATTGCAAGCATAAAGGAACGCGCTGGTATTCATTCAGGAATTGTCTCTGATGTGATTGATGCATTGGCACAGACCTTCGCGGAGAGTGAGGATCTTAAGATTTACACCAGCGGAGCAACAAATATACTGAAGTATCCTGAGCTTTCGGATTCCAATAATGCAGCGACACTTTTGTCAGCATTTGAGGAAAAGGAAGAGCTAGCAAGCCTTGTTACTGAATCCCTATCCGATTCCGAGAAGAAGGACAATGGAACAGGTATTCAGGTTTATATAGGAAATGAATCTCCAATCCAGACCATGAAGGATTGCAGTGTTGTCACTGCGACATATGATCTGGGTGAGGGCGTAAAGGGCACGATAGGAATTGTCGGACCAAAGCGCATGGATTATGAAAAAGTAATGGATAATCTAAAGACTCTTAAATCCCAGTTAGATGGAATTTATAAGAAGTCTGAGGATGAAACATAGGAAGGTGGTCAAAAATGCCAGAGGATATTAAAAAAGAAACAATCGACAATGAGACTGCAGAAAACAAAGCAGAAGAGATAGAGATTGAAGGAGCTGATGAGGAAAACACTCAGGCAGCCGAAGAAGCAAAAGATACAGATGTGAATGAAACTGAATCAGAGGATGATGCTTCAGCTGATGCAGATGAAAAGTCAGATGAAAAGAAAGGCCTCTTCAAGAAAAAGAAAAAAGACAAGAAGGATGAGCAGATAGAAGAGCTTAACGACCGTCTGAAAAGACAGATGGCAGAGTTCGAGAACTTCCGCAAGAGAAGTGAGAAGGAAAAATCCCAGATGTTTGACATGGGAGCAAAGACAATAGTTGAGAAAATCCTTCCTGTAATCGACAATTTTGAGAGAGGTCTTGCAGCAGTACCGGATGATAAGAAGGATGATCCTTTTATCACAGGTATGGATAAGGTCTACAAGCAGATGCTCACAGAGCTTGATGCTGCAGGCGTAAAGCCAATAGAGTGCGTAGGACAGGAGTTTGATCCTGATTTTCACAATGCAGTGATGCAGGTTGAAAATGATGAACTTGAGTCAGGCACAGTAGCACAGGAGCTGCAGAAGGGCTATATGTACAAGGATTCAGTGGTACGCCATAGCATGGTATCGGTAGTACAGTAATGATGTGTACATCTATCCGGCATGACAGTGAATCAGATTTTTATGATTTATGTGAAGCAACGGATGGTTACAAATATATTAAACAGGTAAAAACACTATATTTAATAGGAGGAAAATAAAATGGGCAAAATCATTGGTATTGATTTAGGAACAACAAACAGCTGCGTAGCAGTTATGGAAGGTGGAAAACCTACAGTTATAGCAAACCAGGAGGGTGCAAGAACCACACCTTCAGTAGTTGCTTTCACAAAGACAGGAGAGAGACTTATCGGTGAGCCTGCAAAGCGTCAGGCAGTTACAAATGCTGAGAAGACAATTTCTTCTATCAAGAGACATATGGGTACAGATTACAAGGTGCAGATTGATGACAAGAGCTACAGCCCACAGCAGATTTCAGCTATGGTACTTCAGAAATTAAAGGCTGATGCAGAGGGATACCTTGGTGAGAAGGTTACAGAGGCAGTTATCACAGTACCTGCTTACTTCAACGATGCTCAGCGTCAGGCTACAAAGGATGCCGGCAAGATTGCAGGTCTTGATGTAAAGCGTATCATCAACGAGCCTACAGCAGCAGCGCTTGCTTATGGTCTTGACAATGAGAAAGAGCAGAAGATTATGGTTTATGACCTTGGTGGTGGTACATTCGATGTATCTATCATCGAGATTGGTGACGGAGTCATCGAGGTATTATCTACAAACGGTGATACACGCCTTGGTGGTGATGATTTCGATAACAAAGTAACACAGTGGATGATTGACGAGTTCAAGAAAGCAGAGGGTGTTGATCTTTCTACAGACAAGATGGCACTCCAGAGATTAAAGGAAGCTGCTGAGAAGGCAAAGAAGGAGCTGTCTTCAGCTACTACTACAAACATCAACCTTCCATTCATCACAGCTACAGCAGAGGGACCAAAGCATTTCGATATGACTCTTACAAGAGCTAAATTCGATGAGCTGACACATGACCTCGTAGAGAGAACAGCAATCCCTGTACAGAACGCTATGAAGGATGCAGGTATTACAAATGCAGACCTTGGACAGGTATTACTTGTAGGTGGTTCTACACGTATTCCGGCCGTACAGGACAAGGTAAAGCAGATGACAGGAAAAGAGCCAAGCAAGTCTCTTAACCCTGATGAGTGCGTAGCAATCGGTGCTTCTATCCAGGGTGGTAAGCTTGCAGGAGATGCCGGTGCCGGCGAAGTACTTCTCCTTGATGTTACTCCACTTTCACTTTCAATCGAGACAATGGGTGGTGTTGCTACAAGACTTATCGAGAGAAATACAACTATTCCTACAAGAAAGAGCCAGATATTCTCTACAGCTGCTGATAACCAGACAGCCGTTGATATCAATGTAGTACAGGGTGAGAGACAGTTCGCCCGCGACAATAAATCACTCGGACAGTTTAGACTTGATGGTATCCCACCAGCACGTCGTGGAGTTCCACAGATTGAGGTTACATTCGATATTGATGCAAATGGTATCGTAAATGTATCTGCTAAGGATCTTGGAACAGGAAAAGAGCAGCACATCACAATCACAGCAGGATCTAATATGTCTGATGATGAAATTGATAAGGCTGTTAAAGAGGCTGCTGAGTTTGAGGCACAGGATAAGAAGAGAAAAGAAGCTATCGATGCAAGAAATGATGCTGAGAGCTTTGTATTCCAGACAGAGGATGCATTAAAGCAGGTTGGAGATTCTGTTGATGCCGCTGATAAGTCAGCAGTTGAGGCTGATATCGCAGCAGTTAAGTCATTCCTTGATGCACATAAAGAGGCTGAGGCTATGACAGAGGCTGATGTTGCAGAGCTTAAGGCTGCACAGGAGAAGCTCACACAGAGTGCTCAGAAGGTATTTGCAAAGATGTATGAGCAGGCTCAGGCAGCACAGGGTGCAGCAGGAGCAGGTCCTGATATGAACGCCGGAGCAGGTCAGGCAGGTCCTGATATGAATGCAGGTGCTTCAAACGGTGCAGATGATGATGTCATCGACGCAGATTTCAAGGAAGTATAATTAAACAGATGCTGCCATAATGATATGAGGATTAATGACCTGTAATCCGGGTTATCAATCAAAGCATCATAATGGCTGCATAAGTAAAATTACTCGCAAGGTTGGCCGCTTGGCCGGCCTTGCGAATTAGTTGTATAATAAAAGGAATTTTCAATTATGGCAGAAAAAAGAGATTATTATGAGGTATTAGGAGTATCTAAGACCGCTACAGATGCAGAGATTAAAAAAGCCTTCAGACAGCAGGCAAAGAAATATCATCCTGACATTCATCCGGGCGATAAAGAGTGTGAGGAGAAGTTTAAGGAGGCTCAGGAGGCCTATGCCGTATTGTCTGATCCGGATAAGAGACGTCAGTATGATCAGTTCGGTCATGCAGCATTTGATGGCACAGGCGGCGGAGCCGGTGGCTTTGATTTCTCAGGCATGGATATGGGGGATATTTTTGGTGACATTTTCGGAGATTTCTTCGGAGGTGGAAGAAGCAGTGGCAGAAGAAATGGTCCTGCACAGGGTGCAAATGTCCGTCTCAGTGTAAGAATTTCTTTTGAGGAAGCTATATTTGGCTGCACAAAGGAGCTTGAGTTCAACTATAAGGAGACATGCTCTACATGTGGAGGTAACGGAGCTAAACCGGGCACATCTCCTGAGACATGTACCCAGTGTAATGGTACAGGTAAGGTTGTCAGACAGAGTCAGTCTCTGTTTGGTGTAGTGCAGAATGTCACAACATGTCCATCCTGCGGTGGTTCGGGCAAGGTAGTAAAGGATAAGTGTCCTACATGTCACGGTACAGGCTACAATACCAAGAAGGTCAGAAAGACTGTTGAGATTCCAGCCGGTATAGATAATGGACAGTGTGTCAGAATACGTGAATACGGCGAGCCGGGCATAAATGGCGGACCGCGTGGAGATCTTCTTGTTGAAGTTATTGTTTCAGGCAGCAGGGATTTTGAGCGTCAGGATGTTAATATCTTTTCAAAGGCATCCATCTCGTATGCTATTGCAGCCTTAGGCGGAGATATAAGAATCAAGACTGTTGATGGAGATATTATATACACAGTTGCACCGGGTACACAGACAGGTACACGTATCCGCTTAAAGGGCAAGGGTGTTCCTTCAACAAGAAATAAAGCAATAAGAGGTGACCATTATGTCACACTTGTTGTCAATACGCCTACAGGTCTGTCTAAGGAAGCTAAGGAGGCTCTTAAGAAGTTTGATGAGCTTTCAGGCGGCTCTCTGACCAAGGAGGGCGGAGCTTCTACTGATTCTAAAAAGAAAAAAGGATTTATGGATAAGCTCAAAGAGTCATTGGATGATCTGTAAATAGATGATCTGTAATAGATGTCCTATAATAGATGTCCTATAATATATGTCCCGTCATGTGTGGCGGGGCATTTTTTAGGCTATTTTTACGTATAAAAAAATGGGGCTTTTATACAGCGCATTTTTATGGTATTATATGAGATAAGTTGTGGAGGCAGTCGTATGACTGCCTTGTAAAATGTACGGAAATGTTTTGAAATAAAACTGTATTTATACTATGTATCTATTTTATTAAGAGAGGATTTTTATATGAAGTGGAAGAAATACACGATTGAGACAACAACCGCGGCTGAGGATTTCATGAGCAGCATGCTTATGGAGCTTGGTATCGAGGGAATCGAGATTGAGGACAATATTCCCCTGACCAAAGAGGACCAGGCGGATATGTTTATTGATTTTCTGCCGGAGCTGCCTCCGGATGAGGGAATAAGCCATGTCAGCTTTTATATTGAGGATGATGGCAGTGATCAGTCTGATATGCTTAGAAAGGTAAAGCTTGGACTTGAGGATTTAAGAGATACTGTTGATGTGGGAAGCGGTGTAATTTCGTCATCTGAGACAGAGGATCTCGACTGGATTAATAACTGGAAGAAGTACTTTTCATCATTTACAATCGGTGATATATTGATTAAGCCTACATGGGAAGAGGTAAAGCCTGAGGATGAGGATAAATTTATGATAGAAATTGATCCGGGAATCTCCTTTGGTACAGGAAAGCACGAGACAACACAGCTTTGTATCAAGCAGCTTATCAAGTATATTGAGGGCGCAAAGGAAGCACCTGCAGTGCTTGATGTGGGCTGTGGAAGCGGAATCCTTTCAATTGTAGCTTTAAAGCTTGGTGCAAAGGAGGTTGTAGGTACTGACCTTGATGCTGACTGCATGATTTCTACGCGTGACAATATGCAGGTCAATCATCTGGATGAGAAGCTTGGCACGTTTTATGTCGGCAATCTCATAGATGATACAGAGCTTCAAAAGAAGGTCGGTACCGAAAAATATGATATCGTTGTTGCAAATATCCTTGCTGATGTCATCATTCCTATGGCACCTGTTATTCCTGACAGGTTAAAGGAAGGTGGATATTTCATCACATCGGGTATCATAGATTTCAAGGAAAATGAAGTTAAAGAGGCTATCGAAGCAGCGGGGCTTAAGGTGGTAGAAATCAATCATCAGGGTGAATGGGTCAATATCACTGCGCAGAAGCTGACTAAATAGTTTGGTGGATTATGTATCAGTTTTTTGTAGAGGAAGAGCAGGTTCATTCTGACAGCATCTCAATCACCGGAGGTGACGTAAATCACATAAAGAATGTACTGCGCATGAAAAACGGGGAAAAAATAAGAGTAAGCTCAAAATCCGGACAGGCATATTTCTGTCACATATCATCGATTCAGGATGATGAGGTCATCGCAGCTATTGACAGTGCAGATGAGACAGGCACAGAGCTTGACAATCACATCGTGCTGTATCAGGGGCTGCCAAAGGGCGATAAGATGGAGCTTATTATTCAAAAGGCTGTGGAGCTTGGTGTATCTGAGATAGTACCGGTTGCCATGAAAAACTGTGTGGTAAAGCTGGATGAAAAAAAGGCAGCAAAAAAGCTGCAGAGATGGCAGGCTATCGCTGAGAGTGCAGCAAAGCAGTCAAAGCGCACTGTGATTCCCACTGTGAAGCAGCCGGTTATATACAAGGAAGCTTTGAAAATCGCTTCAGAGCTTGACATCACGCTGGTGCCATATGAGAATGAGCGTGGCATGGATGCGACAAGAGAGATAATGGGGCAGCTTAAGGATGGTCAGACTATCGGTGTTGTCGTGGGTCCTGAGGGCGGCTTTGCACCGGAGGAGATAGCACTTGTGGATGAGCATGCCACAATGCACAGAATAAGCTTGGGACGCAGGATTTTACGCACGGAGACAGCAGGACTTGCTGCACTTGCCATGCTTGTATACAATTTGGATGTATAGACAGTAGAGATACTTAACAGTTAAGAAGTAGAAGTTAGGAGCAAAAATGGAAGCATATTTGGATAATTCTGCCACAACCAGATGCTCAAAAGCGGCGGCAGATATGGTTTATAAGCTGCTTACAGAGGATTACGGTAATCCTTCATCACTTCATATGAAGGGTGTTGAGGCAGAAAATTATATTAATGATGCTAAGAAAAAGATTGCAAAGACACTCAGGGTGCAGGACAAGGAGATACTATTTACATCCGGCGGCACAGAGTCGAATAATACTGCAATAATAGGTGCTGCAATGGCCAATAAGCGTGCAGGAAGGCATATAATCACATCTTCTGTAGAGCACGCATCGGTTTTGTCTGTGATGCAGTTTCTGGAGGAGCAGGGCTTTGAAATCACATATCTGCCTGTAAACCATGACGGCGTGATAAGTGTTGAAGAGCTGAAAAATGCCGTAAGGGAGGATACAATTCTTGTATCGCTTATGCATGTAAACAATGAGATTGGCGCAGTCATGCCGATTGAGGAGGCGGGAGCAGCTATAAAAGAGAAAAATCCTGCAACACTTTTTCATGTGGATGCCATTCAGTCTTACGGCAAGCTTGAAATCAGACCAAAGCGCATGAATATAGACATGCTTTCAGTCAGTGGACACAAGATTCACGGACCGAAGGGCAGCGGATTTTTATATATAAAGGACAAGACTAAAATCAAGCCGATTATATACGGAGGCGGCCAACAGAAGGGCATGCGCTCAGGTACGGAAAATGTTCCTGCATATGCAGGTCTTGGAGTGGCAGCAGAGGAAATTTACACGGATTTTGATAAAAAAATAGCACATATGTATGAGCTTAGGGATCATTTTATAGAGTCAGTGCAGCGTATTGACGGAGTATCTGTAAATGGACGCACGGACCATACAAATGCACCTCATGTGGTAAGCGTGAGCGTAGATGGTGTGAGAGCGGAGGTTATGCTTCATACTCTTGAGGACAGGCAGATATATGTGTCTGCAGGAAGTGCCTGTTCATCAAACAAACCGGCAATCAGTTCAACACTAAAGAGCATAGGGCTTAAGCCGTCACTTTTGGATTCCACGATCAGATTCAGCTTTTGCGTGAATACCACACAGGAGGAAATTGATTACGCTGTATCAGTGATGGCAGAGGTGATACCAATGCTGCGAAGATATACAAGGCGCTAATGAGCTGCAAAGAGATTGCAGGTATTATCATAGCCGGTAACCATGAAGGGCTAAAAAGTTACGCATACAATGAAATATTAAGTAATTAAAAATAATAAATAATAAATAAAACCAATAAATAAAACCAGAACAGGAGAGTTACATGTACAAGACATTTTTGATCAAGTATGCTGAGATTGCGATAAAGGGCAAAAACAGATACATTTTTGAAGACGCGCTCGTTAAGAATATCAAATATCAGCTTCGCAATGTGGATGGAAGCTTTGAGGTAAGAAAGGAAAGCGGACGTGTGTATGTGGAGACAGACGGAGACTATGATTATGACGAGACAGTTGCCACATTGTCAAGAATTTTTGGTATCGTGGGTATCTGTCCGGTCGAGCTGCATGAGGATGAGGGCTTTGACAAGCTCTGTGAAGCAGTTATCGAGCATATCAACCATGTATACAAGGATAAGAGCTTTACCTTCAAGGTAAATGCGAGACGTGCCAGAAAGAACTATCCGATGACCTCTATGGAGATAAATGCCGCAGTCGGTGAAAAGGTGCTGGAGGCATTTCCTGAGACAAGGGTAGATGTTCATAATCCACAGGTTATGATCAATATCGAGATCAGACCTATGATAAATATTTATTCAGAGGAGATTCCTGGACCGGGCGGTATGCCGCTTGGCACAGCAGGAAAGGCAATGCTTCTGCTCTCAGGTGGAATCGACAGCCCGGTTGCAGGATACATGATTGCAAAGCGAGGTGTGGTAATCAATGCCACATATTTCCATGCACCGCCATATACGAGTGAGAGAGCAAAGCAGAAGGTTGTAGACCTTGCAAAGAAGGTTGCTAAATATTCGGGCAGGATAAAGTTGCATGTTGTCAATTTTACCGATATACAGCTTGCCATATATGAGAAATGTCCTCATGATGAGCTGACCATCATCATGCGCAGATACATGATGAAGATAGCAGAGCACTTTGCCGATGAGGATAAATGCTTAGGCCTTATCACAGGTGAGAGCATCGGACAGGTTGCAAGCCAGACAATGCAGTCGCTTGCTGCAACAAACGAGGTGTGCCATATGCCTGTATACAGACCTCTCATTGCTATGGACAAGAATGATATCATTGATATATCAAACAAAATTGATACCTATGAGACATCGATTCTTCCGTATGAGGACTGCTGTACTATTTTCGTAGCAAAGCATCCTGTTACAAAGCCGAATATAAACAGGATTAAGAAGTCTGAGGAAAGACTTAACGATGTGATAGATGAGCTTATGAAGACAGCTATAGATACTACAGAAGTGATTATGGTGGATGCTGAGTAATCAGTGCCGCCTTAGAGCAAAATAAAAAGGACCTGAGCTTCAGGTCCTAATTAATCAAATCATTGTGTCTGTATTACTTGGCTTCGTCGATGATATATGGCTTTAATACTTCCATAATCTCGTCAAGTCCGGTTTCTGTATGTATAGCGAGCTCTATTGGCTTAGAAAGGTCTAAGCTGAAGATACCCATAATTGATTTAGCATCAATGACATATCTGCCCGATATTAAATCAAAATCGAAATCAAACTGAGTAATAGCGTTAACGAATGATTTTACTTTCCCAATGGAATTTAATGAAATCTGTACTGTTTTCATATTGAAAACCTCCTTAAATAACTACTGTCATATAGATAGTAATAGTTTTTTAAGGAAAAGTCAATTAAATAGGAGTAAAAAAATAAAATGAAAAAAGCAGCCTTACATAATTTAGGATGTAAAGTAAATGCATATGAGACAGAGGCCATGCAGCATCTGCTTGAGGAGGCGGGGTATGAGATAGTTCCATTCACACAAAAAGCTGATGTGTATGTCATAAATACCTGCTCAGTCACCAACATGGCTGACAGAAAATCCAGACAGATGCTTCACAAGGCAAAGAAAAACAATCCGGACTCAATAGTTGTGGCAGCCGGCTGCTATGTGCAGACAAGTGAAAAAGAGGTATTAAACGACTTATCGGTGGACATAGTCATCGGAAATGACAGAAAGCATGACCTTGTAAGGCTGCTTGATGAATACTCTTTGGACAGTGTAAACGATACCGTGGACGATATAAATGACGGAAAGCATGATTTTGAGGAGCTCTTTATAGACCAGACAAAGGAGCACACGAGAGCCTTCATCAAGGTGCAGGACGGCTGTAATCAGTTTTGCAGCTATTGTATCATTCCGTATGCCAGAGGACGTGTCAGAAGCCGTAGGTTTGAAAATGTAATAGCAGAGGTTGAAAGGCTCGCGGCAAACGGCTTCAAGGAGGTTGTGCTGACAGGTATCCATCTAAGCTCATACGGTGTGGATTTTGAGGAAGCTACAGGCCTTCTTGAGCTGATACAGGCGGTGAACGCAGTAAAGGGCATAGAGCGCATCAGGCTTGGGTCACTCGAGCCTAAGATTGTGACAGAGCACTTTGCGAGTGAGCTTTCAAAGCTTGATAAAATCTGTCCTCATTTTCATCTGTCGCTTCAGAGCGGCTGCGATGCAACACTTAAGAGGATGAACAGAAAATATACCACTAAAGAGTACGAGAGAGGCTGTGAGCTTTTGCGTAAATATTTTGTTCATCCGGCCATCACAACCGATGTGATTGTGGGATTTCCTGGTGAGACAGAGGAGGAGTTTGAACAGACTAAGGCATATCTTGAGCATATACATTTTTATGAGATGCATATCTTTAAATACTCAAAGCGAAAAGGCACCCGCGCAGCAGTAATGCCTGACCAGATAGATGAGCAGATTAAGGCGGCACGAAGCGAAAAGCTCATAGCACTCGGTCATGACATGTCTAAGGAGTTCAGGAAATTCTATATCGGAAAGAATGAGGAGGTGCTTTTTGAGGAAAAGGCCGTAATCGGTGATAAAGAATACTTTGTCGGATATACTAAGGAATATGTCAAGGTCGCTAAGAAAACTGACGAAAACCTTGAAAATCAGATAGTTTCAGGCCGTATATCGGGTATGCTTACAGACGAAATATTACTCTTCGAATAATAAAAGGTTGTAATTTTATTACATTTATAATAAAATAATATTACAAGAAGGGCGAAACGTATGGAAAAAAATATTAACAACACACAATTTTTTACAGTTCAAAAGGAGCCTGAGCTTCAGGTAAGCGATGTACTTGAGATTGTGTACAAGGCATTAAAGGAAAAGGGCTACAATCCTGTTAATCAGATTGTTGGATATATTATGTCCGGAGATCCAACATATATCACAAGCCACAATAACGCGAGAAGTCTCATCATGAAGGTTGAGAGAGACGAGCTTGTGGAGGAGGTTCTCAAGACATACATTGAGAACAGCGCATGGGATTAATATGAGGATATTAGGTCTTGATTTTGGTTCAAAGACAGTCGGAGTAGCGGTGAGCGACGAGCTCTTAATCACAGCACAGGGTGTTGAGATAGTGCGCAGGAAGTCGCCATCCAAGCTCAGACAGACTTTGGCACGTATTGAGGAGATTATTGCAGAGTACAAGGTGGACAGGATTGTGCTCGGCTATCCTAAAAACATGAATAACACGGAAGGAGAACGCTGCGAGAAGACGAAGGAGTTCGGTGATATGCTTGCAAGGCGCACAGGTCTTGAGGTCATATACTGGGATGAGCGTCTTACGACAGTCGCAGCCGACCGTTCTATGATGGAAACCGGCATACGCAGGGAGAATCGCAAGGAGTTTGTTGATGAAATTGCGGCGATTTTTATTTTGCAGGGATATTTGGATTATCTGTCAAATAGTCGGTCTTAGTTTTTATGCAGAAAATTAAATTTACTGACCCGCAGACTAATGATGTTGTCGAGTTTGCGGTTGAAGAAGAGACAACACTTAATGGAACACGATATCTTTTAGTTTCCGAAGGAGAAGAAAGCGGAGACTGTGAAGCATATATTTTAAAAGAAGTAAGCACAAAGGATGAAGAGGTGCTTTATCAGATGGTTGAAGACGATGTTGAGTTTTCGGCTATTGCTAAGGTATTTTCTGAGCTTACGGATGATGACACTGCACTTGAATATTAGGATTGCAGTTGTACGTGAAATAAATTTGGAGGTAATATTTTGAAGAAAACAGAAAAACAGAATACAGGTAAGCTTAAGATCATTCCACTTGGAGGATTAGAGCAGATTGGAATGAATATTACTGCCTTTGAGTATGAGGACAGTATTATTGTAGTAGATTGCGGATTATCATTCCCTGAGGACGATATGCTGGGAATAGATTTGGTTATCCCTGATATCACATATCTTAAGGAGAACATCGATAAGGTCAAGGGCTTCTTTATCACTCATGGACATGAGGATCATATCGGTGCTATTCCTTATGTGCTTAAGGAGATAAATGTACCGATATACGCTACAAAGCTTACCATCGGAATTATTGACAGAAAGCTCGAAGAGCATGGCATGCTCAAGACTGTCAAGAGAAAAGTCGTAAAATACGGACAGCATATCAACCTTGGCTGCTTCAGGGTTGAGTTTATAAAGACTAACCACAGTATCCAGGATGCAGCAGCGCTTGCTATATATTCACCGGCAGGTATAGTTGTGCATACAGGCGATTTCAAGGTAGATTATACACCTGTGTTTGGAGATGCAATCGACCTTGCAAGGTTTGGTGAGATTGGAAAGAAGGGCGTGCTCGCGCTTATGTGCGACAGTACCAATGCAGAAAGACCGGGCTTCACACAGTCTGAGAAGTCTGTCGGAAAGGTATTGGACGGCATCTTTGAGGATCACAGGAAAAACAGAATTATCATTGCTACATTTGCATCAAATGTAGACCGTGTGCAGCAGATTATCAACTGTGCGGAGAAGTATGGCAGAAAGGTGGCCATCGAGGGACGAAGCATGGTAAATATCATTTCGATAGCCTCAGAGCTTGGCTATCTGTCGCTGCCTGACAATATTCTTATAGATGTAGAACAGCTTAGAAGCTATCCTGATGAGCAGACTGTCATCATCACGACAGGAAGCCAGGGAGAGTCAATGGCAGCTCTTTCACGTATGGCAAACGGTACCCACAGAAAGGTATCCATAAAGCCAAACGATACCATTGTATTCAGCTCAAACCCTATACCGGGAAATGAGAAGTCGGTTACAGGTATTATCAATGAGCTCATGATGAAGGGTGCAGACGTTATATTCCAGGATGTCCATGTTTCCGGTCATGCGTGCCAGGAGGATATAAAGCTTATTTATTCTCTTGTCAATCCAAAGTACGCAATCCCTGTTCATGGAGAGTACAAGCATCTTGTGGCACAGGCCAAAATAGCCGAGCAGCTCGGATATGATACAGACCACATCAAGATCCTTTCATCAGGAGATGTGCTCGAAATCAATGAGGACGGTGCCAAGGTGACAGGCAGAGTGCATGTGGGCAATGTCATGGTCGATGGACTTGGTGTAGGAGATGTAGGAAATATCGTGCTCCGTGACAGACAGCGTCTGGCTGAGGACGGAATCATCATCGTTGTGATGACACTTGAGGCAGGCTCAGGACAGCTGCTTGCAGGTCCTGATATTGTATCGAGAGGATTTGTATACGTGCGCAATTCTGAGAGCCTGATGGATGAGGCAAAATGCGTGCTGGATGACACAATGGAGCGTCTGACAGACAACAATGTGACAGACTGGGGCAAGATTAAGACAGAGGTAAAGGATGCATTGGGAGACTTTGTTTGGAAGGAAACAAAGAGAAGACCGATGATTATACCTATAATTATGGAAGTGTAGGAACAGCTTATGGATTTTAACAAGGCTTTATTTGGTTTTATAAGGGTTGCTTTTTCAATAATGATTGCTCTTTTAGTGCTGTTTGCGGGCATAAAAATCTGCAGCATCTGCTATGATTTTGGCTACAGAGTTTTTACTGAGCCTGCCATGACAAACGGCGATGGTCAGGATGTACTCGTTCAGGTGGAAAAGGGCATCTCCGCAGAGGAGCTTGGACAGCTTTTAGAGGACAAGGGCCTTGTAAGGGATCACAATTTATTTTATCTCCAGCTTAAGCTGTCTGCTTACTCAGGACATATAAAGCCAGGGATATACACACTCAACACTTCAATGACGGCAAAGGATATGATGGTAATCATGTCCTCCGACAAGAGCGATGAAGAACAGACACAGACTGTGGAGCCTTCGGATACACAGTAATTATCCGTTAAGCGCATTTGTGTCAATAATCAGATTAGGAAATACAAGAATGATAGTTGATGAGAGACTTGTCACATATATCAATTCCTTGGACAGAGGCAACACGCCTGTATTAGATGAGATAGAGAAGGAAGCCTTAAGAGACTTCGTTCCGATTATCAGAAAAGAGATGCAGAGCTTTTTAAAGCTGCTTCTTGCAATGCAAAAACCAATGCGTATTCTCGAGGTGGGAACAGCGGTTGGTTTTTCTGCCGTTTTGATGGCAGAGTATGCACCGAAGGGTTGTCAGATAGTGACGATTGAAAATTACGAAAAAAGAATACCTATCGCAAAGGCCAACTTTGAAAGAGCCGGGAAGCAGGAGCAGATTACACTCTTAGAGGGCGATGCAACGGAGATACTTCCACAGCTTGAAGGACAGTTTGACATGATATTTATGGACGCGGCAAAGGGACAGTATATCAACTTTATGCCGCAGGTGCTTCGCCTTTTAAAAACAGGCGGGGTGTTGGTGTCCGACAATGTGCTGCAGGATGGCGATATTATAGAATCGCACTATATCGTTGAGCGCAGAAACCGTACCATCTACAAGCGTATGAGGGAGTATCTCTACGAGCTTACACACTCCGATGAGCTGGTGACGGCAGTGATGCCTATAGGCGATGGCATTACGGTGTCAACAAAGATTTGATGAATACAAAACTGTATGGGAGAAAAAATGAGAAAAATAGAATTACTTTGTCCGGCGAGCAGCCTGGAGGTACTTAAGATAGCAGTTATATATGGAGCTGATGCAGTTTACATCGGTGGAGAGGCATTTGGACTAAGGGCCAAGGCCAAGAATTTCTCAATGGAGGAGATGGCAGAGGGAGTTGCCTTTGCGCATGCTCACGGTGTGAGAGTGTATGTTACTGCCAATATTTTGGCTCACAACTATGACCTTGACGGAGTGCGTGAATACTTTACAGAGCTTCACAACATGAAGCCGGACAGACCTGATGCACTGATCATTGCAGATCCGGCAGTTTTCATGATTGCAAAGGAGGTCTGCCCTGAGATAGAAAGACATGTCAGCACACAGGCCAACAACACGAACTACGGCACATATCAGTTCTGGTGGAATCTCGGAGCCAGCCGCGTGGTGACAGCCAGAGAGCTTTCGCTTAAGGAGATAAAGGAGATAAGAGGGCATATAGATGACAGGATGGAGATAGAGACCTTCGTGCACGGAGCAATGTGCATCTCATATTCCGGCCGCTGCCTGCTTTCCAACTATTTCACAGGCCGTGATGCGAATAAGGGCGCGTGCACACATCCGTGCCGCTGGAAATACTCTGTTGTCGAGGAAAAGCGCCCGGGTGAGTATCTGCCGGTATATGAGAATGAGCGTGGCACATATATCTTCAACTCAAAGGATCTGTGCATGATAGAGCATATCCCGGATCTGATTGATGCAGGAATAGACAGCTACAAGATAGAGGGACGTATGAAGACCGCTCTCTATGTGGCAACAGTAGCAAGAACCTACCGCAAGGCGATAGATGATTATCTTGAGTCACCTGAAAAATACGAGGCAAATATGCCATGGTACTTAGAGCAGATAAAGAGCTGTACCTACAGGCAGTTTACCACTGGCTTTTTCTACGGAAAGCCTTCGGAGGAGACTCAGATATACGATAACAATACTTACGAGAAGGGCTACACATACCTTGGTATCGTAGGTGCTCCAAATGAAAAAGGCCTCTACCGTATGGAGCAGAGAAACAAGTTCTCAGTTGGCGAGCAGATTGAAATCATGAAGCCAAACGGAGATAATGTGCTTGCAACAGTGCTTGCACTCGTTGATGAGGATGGCAATGAGATGGAATCCTGCCCGCATCCACAGCAGGTATTCTATGTAAAGCTGTCAGAGACACCTGATGAGTTTGATATTTTAAGACGTCAGGAGAATGAGGCTATCGCTTTAGATTAAAATAATTGTTTTTTAGGAATGAATCCGCTATACTAAATTATGGTATTGCGGATTTTTTCGTAAAAAAATACGGATTATTTGATAATTACCGTATTTTATGTATCTTACTGCTAAAAAAAACTTTGGAAAAAAATCGACAGACGCTTTACCCGATAAAATATGGGGAAGATTTTTGTTTTTTCCTGTATTTACAATAATTACAATTATAGCAATGATTATGACGTTTCAATATACAAAAAATGAAGTGCAGGCGAACGTTTTATATTCTATCTCTTTGGGATTGGCTGTGATGAATATATTTGTATATTTCCTGATTAACGATATTGTAATCAGTGAAGCTAAATTGCGTGAAAAGGAAATATTGGGACTACAGTTTAAAAACCAAATTGATATGTACCGTTCTATTTCGGAAAACTATGAAATTCAGAAGAAAAAGTCACATGAATTTAAAAATCATATATTGTGTATAGAATCTTTATTGAAAGCTCATGAATATGACAAGGCAAGTAAATATGTAAGAAATATCAGCAATACTTTTATTGGAGAAAAAAATGTAATCAATACAAATCATGTGATAATAAATGCGATTCTTAATACAAAGTATCAGGAGGCTATCAGTAAGAATATTGTTTTTGTGTTTAAGGTAAATGATTTATCAAAAATTGTAATAGAGGATGAGGATCTGGTAGTGATTTTAGCAAATCTGCTAAATAATGCCATTGAAGCATGTGAAAAATGTGAGGAAAAGAAAACTATAAAACTTAAGTTTGTGATAGAGGAAAATCTTATAGTTCTTTCGGTGAAAAATACATGCAGTCATCCAATTATTTACAGTGATAATGAAATAAAAACAAGTAAAAAAGATGAACCGGAAATGCATGGCATTGGTATAAAAAATATTATTCAAATTGTAGAAAAATACAATGGCGAATATGTTATTAAAAATGAGAACAATGAATTTAGTTTTTCTATTATTATCCCATTATAATATGTGACCATAGTTTATGTCCATTTTCTGCAAAAAATGGTCGTTTTGTGCATGGATTGTTGATTTTATCTATTATGTTTGATAAAATTATACAAAAGAGGAGAAAAAAACATGGTGAAAATATAGTTAATGCTATAGTGGAACAAATGGAAAAAGAAAATTTATTGAATATAGAGATGAAAGAATATTTCACATATAGTATGCTATGATTATAGAAAAATGGATTACTATTATATCAGTACTATTTGTTGGTGGGATTTTTAAACAGACTGTTCAAATGATATTATTTTTATTCTTTTTTCTATTATTAAGGAAAAGGACTGGTGGATATCATGCAAGTTCATTTTTGCATTGTTATATAGAAACAATAATTATTAGTATAGTTGTTATTCATATGTGTTTAATATCAGCTCGTTACATGATGGTTATTTATTTGCTGGTTATATGCTCTATATTAGTAATAAGTTTTATAGGGGTAGTAAATCATCCTAATTTGGCATTGGATTATGTTGAAGTTAACGAGTCAAAGAAGGCTGCTAGATGTATTTTAGCAATAGAAAGTATTATAATAGTATTGCTTATTGTGCTTGATGTATGTAGGTTATGTGTTTGTTATATGTCTGCTTCTATTATATTATGCGCATTACTTTTGGGGTTGGCAAAAATTATTAAACAGGAGGTGAAATTTGAAAATGAATAGTTTGAAAAGACTAACATTAGAACTTGTCAAAAAAGTAGTTATTTTCGAGATAAAAAGAGATAATGAAACCCATCCATTTTGCGCTTGTATTTTATATCAACCTAAAAGACCTGAAAAAGGAAGATTTCAGGTAACAAATAATAGAAACATATAAATAATTATATCAAAGAAGAAGGAGAAAAAATATGAACAAAATCACAAAAGCGAATTTTAAGAAATTGGTTTTAGTACTCACTTTAACATTAGTAATGACTCTAGGTATGAGTATATCAGTATTTGCAGCTAAAGGTGCCATTAATGGATACGCTACTACTGGCTCATCTCATATAACCCGTACAGCAGCAAGTGCGTCAACAACATATGAAAAAAGTACAGGCTCTATTTCGGTAGACTCAACCTATAGTTATGTTAACACATATACGCTTGCGACAGGTAGTAGTACTAAAAGTAAAGGCTATTATACGTCAGTTGAAATTAATTTTTCAGCACCATATAATTGCCATAGTGTTAGAATAAGAAGTTCACATAAAGTTTCTGCATATGGTCAGACATGGACTGCAAATTCAACGGCGGTATATTGATTTTAACAGTATAATACAGTACAATTAAGTAAAATCATTAAAAAAAGGATGGGGAGTTTAACATGAAGAAAAAACGCATTTTAATCGCATCAATCATCTTCATACTTATCATCTGTATTGTGGCTGCGGTTTTTATAATAAAGAATAGAAACCGCAGTACCTCCAATACAATGTACACATATGACTCTGCAGATGTACTATGTAATTATTCAGAGGACAATGTACTGTATCTTGATGATTCCGGAATATTACATCTTATCGATACGGCATCAGGCAAGGACATGGTCTATTGCGATAAGCCCAACTGCACACATGAAGGATTCTCAGGCTCCAATGAGAAGCCCTCATGTCCTGCAGCTTTTTATGGTTTAGAAGGAGCCGGAACGGTGCTTTACAATGACCATCTTTATTATGTAGGAAATATGTCGGATGAAGATATGACAGTTCAATATCTGTATGTTATGGACTCAAACGGTGAGAATCGTAAAAAAGCAGCCAAATTAGAGAATGTTCAGAATGTTACGGCTGTTTTGTACAGGGATAATTATGTTATAGGAGCTTACAGTAACAGAATAGAGCTTAATGATGAAGGACAGATTGTAAATGATGATAAGCCTGAAGCCGGTATTTTTGTTATAGATCTCGATAATTACAAGGTGTATATGAGTGATAAGATAACAAGCGAACAGGCAAATATTACGGACATATATTATGAAGACGAAGTAGTGTACTATTCGACTGTGCGGTTTGGAGATGATGTTACAGAGCTGATGATAGAGGAGGGAGCGTCAGATGATGCGGAGTCTTTTGCTTATGATAATATGCTTAATGGAATATATCAATATGATATAGCAGATGAAAAGACAACATGTCTGACGGAAATAGACCATATTAACGATCTTAGGCTGTTAGATGGCGATGGTTATTATTCGTCAAAGGATGGATATTTTGTGTTTGACACCGAAAGCAGACAGACAAGACAGCTTCCGATAGATGCGGATGGAAAAACACAATATGGACCATTAAAAAAGAGCGGAGACTTTTTATATTATGCCCTTTCTGAAGAAAAAAGTGATGAAGTGACATATTATCGCTTGAAGGATGATAAGAGTGAAGAACTGATGAAGCTGTCTACTGAAAAGGCATTTAGCATTGCAAGCATATGCGGTCAGTCGGTATATGTCACATATACAAATGATAACGGAAAGTTGTGCCTTGGGGTAATAAGTCTTGATGAATTGAACAAGGGAGTATTTGAACCAAAGGAATTGAGGTGTTTTGATGATGAAGAATAGTAAGAAAAAGGGTATTTTGATAGCGGTTGCAGTAGCAGTCATTGTTGTTATAGCAGTGGCGGCAGTCTGCCTTAACAGAAAAACGGATAATGCCGGAGCTGTCAGCGAAGGCCGGACAGAGTCGGCTGATAAAACAAAAAAGTCGGATAAAGCTGATAAAGAAGAATCAGAGAACAAAAGAAATTCAGATGCGCAGGTTATAACGTTTGCTGTACCTGATATTTGTAAGATTGATAAGAATAATCTAAAGAAGTTCAACGATGCACTTGCTGCGGACGGACATGATTATGAGCTCGAAATCAAAACCTTGTCCTATGACAATTACGGACAGGCTGTTGAGGGAGCCTTGGAAAACGGTAAAACAGATATAGCATTCCTGGGTTTCGGTGATGCTGCCGGAAATAATCCGGTGTATGATCTGGTACGCTCGGATCTGGTCCTGAATCTTGATGATATCTTATCAGGCGATAAAGGAAAAACACTTTATGAGGCTTTTCCAAAGAATCTTTGGGAGATGGTTAAATGCGATAAGCATATTTATTCGATTCCGTCAGCACTTGCAAGTGATGAGGGAGTTTATGCAGCCTTCAACAGGGATTACGTTTCTGACGATGCGATAAGTGCATGGGATGGCAGCATAGACGGAATATATCAGATACTTCAGGGTGTTAAATGGGATAAAAGTGATACTCCGAGGTTCGAGTATCTCATAAACGGATATAAATTTGATGATATGCTTGGCTGTGAGATAAGAAACGGGCTCTGCTTCGACTATGATACTATGTCTGTTGGAAATCCTTTAGAGTCACAGAAATTTACCGGGTATCTGAGGGTGCTTGACCGGATGAAGAAAGACGGCTATATGTCTGATGATTTGACAAATGAGATAACATATCTCAACAATCCGGGGCTGAATGATGCTCAGATATTAAAAAATATCAAGGCAGGCAATTTTGCGGCTGCTTTATGTGTCGGTAGCGTGGATGAAAATTTCAAAAAGGACAATATCACGGTAAAGGAAGTAAAGACTTACCTTTCATCAAGGATAAACGGCTCCATCGGTGTAGCAAAGAAAGCAAAGGATGCTTCTGCTGCGATGGATTTCCTTAGTCTGTTATATGGAAATGAAAAGTATGGCAATATCCTTTTGTACGGTGAAAAAGATAAGGATTATAAGCTAAAAGATGGCATTGCAGAAGCTTGTGATGGAGGCAGTCTGGATGATGACTATCTGACGAAGCTTAGTCTTAATCTTTTCGTGAATGTTTATCCGACAAAGAACGAGAAATATGTGGACAATCGTAAGAAGGAGTTTTTTGACTTTTATGACAATGCCACATTGTCTCCGTTTATCGGCTTCGAACCGGATACTAAGAATATGGGCAGTATTTCAACAGATTTAGATGATTTCATGACAGGACTGCATGGTGCCACTGTAGATGATACTTTAGACGGTGCCGTACAAAAGCTTACAGCAGATGGAATGGACAGCTATCTTGAAAGCGTGAGAAGTCAGTGGGAGGAATATAAGCAATGACACTTGAATTGGAGGGGCTTACAAAAGTTTATAAGGATAAAACTGCGCTGGATGATGTGTCTTTTTCATTTACACCCGGCATATATGGGCTTTTGGGACCTAATGGAGCCGGTAAATCAACTATGATGAATCTCATTTCTGACAATCTGACTCCATCAAAAGGCCGTGTGCTGCTTGACGGAAGGGGCATAGACGAGCTTGGAAGTGAATACAGGAAGCTTCTCGGATATATGCCGCAGCAGCAGAATATATATCCGGAGCTTAGTCTTAGGCGCTTTCTTTACTTTATGGCATCCCTGAAAGGGTTAAAAAAGAGTGAAGCCGGGGAAGATATAGATCACTATGTGCGCATGGTAAAGCTTGATGATGTCCTTGGAAAAAAGCTTGGCGCTTTTTCGGGTGGAATGAAGCAGAGAGCACTGATAGCACAGGCACTCATAGGCAATCCCGGCATCCTTATACTGGATGAGCCAACGGCAGGGCTTGACCCGAAGGAGAGAATCAGAATCCGCAATCTGATATCAGAGGTTGCAAAGGACAAGATTGTTATTATTGCGACTCATGTGGTTACGGATGTTGAGTTTATCGCCAAAGAGATAGTTATGTTAAGCAACGGTAAAATAATAAGGAGTGGTTCTCCGTCAAAGCTGCTTCAGGAGCTGGATGGAAAGGTATGGAATATTTTTTTATCGGATAATGAGATAGATGAGGTGAACACCAGATACAAGGTGAGCAATATTTCAAGGGATGCAGACGGTGTCATAGCCCGCATTATTGCCGATTCGTATGATGGCAGATGGCAGAAGGAGGCTGTGCGGCCAAATCTTGAGGACTTGTATTTGTATCTTAATGGGGACTGAAAATGGATATAGTAAAAAACGAAATATGTAAACTATTGACTAAAAGAACAGTGCTTATTCTTTTGTTTTTGCTTGTTCTGAATCCTGTTCTTGGACTGTATACCATGAATACTGTAAATGATGATGGGTATACAGGTAAGGACTACAGCGCGCTGTATGGCGAAATAAGCAATTACAGTCGTGAGGATGTTTTGCCGGAAATTGAACAGAGGCAGATGACGGCAGAAGCTTACGGCAGGATTAGTCTGTGCAGCAGGGTATACAAGGAAGCATTGGCATGTCTTTCTTATGATGAGTATCTGGACTCTGTCAATGAAAAGGCTGACGAGATTTCGATTATGAATAAGTTTTCCGGCAATGGAGGCTTTGCAGAGAAAAATGCTGCTAAAACGAGCAGAGTCTACAGTAAGCTTGAAGGCACAGTGCCTGAGGTTATGGATGCATCGGGACTTTTGAATATTACAGACAATGAGCTTACCGACTATGTGGCTGTGATTATGCTTTTTATCATTGCGCTCAACCTTGTTTTTTATGAAAAAAGCGAGAACCAGCTTGCACTGCTTAGGACAACTGCAAGGGGCAGAAGGCAGCTTATGGCATCAAAGTCATTTGTGATGGTTATGGCGGTCATTCTTATCACCTTGCTGTTGTATGGAATCAATGCAGTCATAAGCATGTGCTTTTACAATCCGATAAATCTGAAAAGTCCGCTTCAAAGTGTTTATCTGTACTATGGCAGTCCGTTTAAGCTTAGTATAGGACAATTTCTGGCATGCTATTTTCCTATGAAAATAATAAGCTTTATACTGCTTGGCATGTTTTTTATGCTGATATGCGCAGCGCTTGACAATATTATATTTGTGTTCGTTGCTTCGGCAGTGACCGTGGTGATTGAGACTATCTGCTACACAACGATTTCAGGAACCAGCTTCCTGGCCTTCCTTAAGTACATAAATATCATGTATGGAGTCAGGACAGGCAGACTTTTTTCTGATTATGTCAATATCAATCTGTTTGGATATCCGATTAATACATGGGTATTGTACGGCTTATTCTGGCTTGTGTGTATAGCTGTATGTATTTTTGCAGTTACAAATTATCTCAATTCGGTGCATGAAAAGAAGCAGCTTTTACTGCCCGGCTTTGCCTGCGGTAAAAATACAGGCTGTCATACATCTTTATTTTTGCACGAATGCTACAAGGCGCTTGTTCCGGGAAAAGTGATACTTATTTTGAGTGCGGCAGCTCTTTTTGTGATATGGTGGAATCCAGCAGAGAAGCTTTCATTTGACTCAATTGATGAGGTGTATTACAAGGAATATATGGACAAATATTATGGACCTTTAAATTCCAAAACAAATGAGCTTCTGGATGAAGAAAGAGTAAAATACGACCGGCTGTCAGATAACATTGCTTACGATATGGAGCAGGGGAAGAGTGAAAGCTATATCAATATAAAGTACAAGGATGAACTGAGCAGACAGGAGGCATTCAACAAGCTTACAGCACATGTGGATTATCTTAAGACGTTAAATGAGGGCTGGCTGTTTTTTGAAAAGGGCTATGATATCCTCACCGACAGAACAGACTTCAAAAACCGTGATACAGCACAGGCCTTTGTGTATGTTATTCTCCTAATAGCAATAGCCTGCGGTATATGCGGAGCGGATTATGCAAACCATGAAATCCGGCTTTTAAGGACTACCCGCCGTGGCAGGAAGCAGCATATGGGAATCAAATGCATACTTGGCTTTTTGGGCACTGTCACAGCATTTGCACTTGTATATATTGTGCGGCTGTGCAATGTGCTTTTGGCATATGGCACGCAGGGGCTTAATGCTCCGGCGGCAAGTATGGAGCATCTGTGGCGTGTTTCGCAGAATATATCGGTAGGGCAGTATATACTTATCATAATGCTGATGCGCTTTATAGGGGGATTGCTGGTCAGCCTGTTTGTTTTTGCAATGTTTAAATACTTAAGAAGCGGCATGTCTGTGATTATATCATGCGTCCTTTTTATTGTGCTGCCACTGGCGCTTGTGGCTTTTGGGGTTACGAATGCGCAGTATATGTTGTTTAATCCGCTGCTTCTTGGAAATATATTCTAAAATATATTTTGAATTCATTAGGAAAAATATTACAGATTGTTCCAATGAAATAGATAAAAAGCATCTGTCCGGAAAAACCGGATAGATGCTTTTTACTATAAGACAAAGTTATAATTTTTTATAAAAATCTGTGATGCGGTCCATGCGTGCCCCCATATTCATAAGCAGTGCATCCGCAATAGTAATTGCAGCCATAGCTTCAACAACAACAACAGCACGTGGCACGATAATCGGGTCATGACGTCCCTTGATGGAAATCTCTATATCTTCACCGGATTTATTTACGGTGTGCTGTGTAGCTGCGATTGAAGGAGTAGGCTTTATGGCTGCTCTGAAAATAAGCGGTGAGCCGTCTGTCATGCCGCCGAGAGTACCACCGGAGTGATTTGTCTCTTTTGAAACAGCGCCATCCCTCATAATAAAGGCATCATTGTTTGTAAGTCCGGTTGCCTTTGCTGCATCAAAGCCATTGCCGATTTCGAAGCCCTTTACAGCTCCGATAGACATAATAGCTTTTGCCAGATTGGCATCAATTTTCTCGAATACAGGATCACCGAGCCCTACAGGAAGACCTGTGATGACACATTCACACACACCGCCTGAGGAATTGAGTGATTTAAGGCATTCCTCCAGATATTCAGAAGCCTTTAGTGCTGCATCGGCATCAGGCATATAAAGCGAATTGTTGTAAATCTCATGGGCATCAAAATTAACCTCATTAATTGTAACAGGACCTATTGATCTGGTGTATGTAAGAAATTTTATGCCAAGGCCCGAGAGCATCTTTACAGCGATAGCACCTGCTGCAACACGGCCTATTGTCTCGCGTCCCGAAGAACGACCTCCGCCTCTGTAGTCTCTGAAGCCGTATTTCTTATCAAAGCAAAAGTCAGCATGCCCCGGACGATAGTACGAAGCAATCTCACTGTAATCCTTTGATTTCTGATTTTTATTCCACACAACCATAGAAACAGGTGTACCTGTAGTCTTTCCCTCAAACACACCGGAGAGAATTTCAACCGCATCATCCTCCTTGCGTGGAGTAGTGAACTTAGACTGTCCCGGCTTTCTTCTGTTTAAGAATATCTGAATATCCTCCTCACACAGCTCAAGCCCCGCAGGAACGCCGTCCACAACGACACCTAAGCCCTTTCCGTGTGATTCTCCCCATGTTGTTACCCTAAAAATATTTCCGTATGATGAACCTGCCATGATGGTCTCCTTTTTATAATAATAGGTATATTATAAGTAATACCAAGTTGAATAGTCAAGAAAACTATGATATTATTTTATTTAGATAACTTTCGAACTATGTTTGTATGTAATTATGTGATTAAAGGGTCAAAATGTATCATCGATGCATGCTTGCATGCCTGTATATGCAAAGCGCAAATTAGGCGAAGCATAATTTAAGCGAAGCATAATTAAGCAGCATCATTTGTAGCAATTTTGCCACAACGTAAGGCACGTAAGCCGCGGCCACCGCGGGCGTACACGTGTTGCCCTGAGAGCGAATAGCGAAGCTGTTTAGAGTCTGTAGAATTATGCTTCGATACACAGAAATGCACCGGCAGGGACGCCGGGGCAAGGAGCTATCGAGCCACGGAGGGCGAGTAGCGACGGTTTCGTCAGCCGGAGAAAATCTATAAGCATAATTCGTACAGAATCTTAACAGCGCAGCGTAGCGAACAGGGCAGCGCGTGGACGCTCACGGTGTCCGCGACTTACGTGCCGTCCTATGTACCACAATGAATAAACAACTACAATAAGACAGCAAAAGAGGGAGAAAACATGGAATTTAACGGGGTATTTCACCAGGCATACGACAACTACTGCTATCCTTTAAATGAGGATGAATTAATCATAAATATAAAGACCGGTTATGATGTGAAGGAAGTAAATATCATACTCGGTGACCCATTCGCAGCCGGTATCTTAGGCGGTGGGGAGACCTGGAATGGCGATAAGCAGCCGATTATATTTAAAAAGAAATTAAAGCACCAGATATGGTGGACAACCACGGTAAAGCCACCATTCAAGAGACTTAAATATTATTTTGAGCTCATCACAGAGGATGAGAGATGGTTTTACTTTGAGGATGGCTTCGTGAGTGCAGAGCAGATGGCACTTGAGGGCAGAAGCCGCCAGTGCTTTGTATTCCCGTGGATGAATCCGTGTGATATTCCGGTCACACCGAAGTGGGTAAATGACACTATATGGTATCAGATATTTCCGGATAGATTCTGCAATGGAGACCACTCGATAGATCCTGATTATGTTGTTCCGTGGAGAAACAGGGGAAAGGTCAAAAATGAGGAGTGCTTCGGCGGAGACCTCGCAGGAATCATTCAAAAGCTTGATTATTTAAAGGAGCTTGGAATAAACGGAATCTACCTGACACCGATAAATGAGTCGCCGAGCAATCATAAGTATGATACAACGGATTATGCAAAGATTGACCCGCGCTTTGGAGATGAAGAGACCTTTAAGAGGCTTGTGCTAGAAGCCCATAAGCGTGATATGAGAATAATGCTTGACGGAGTGTTCAACCACTGTGGCTATTATTTTGCACCGTGGCAGGATGTTTTAGCAAAGGGGACAGATTCAGAGTATTATGACTGGTTTATGATCAATGAATGGCCTCTTGACTTTAAGCATGGAGCGGCTAAAAAGGGTCAGTTTTATACGTTTGGATTTTTTGACAATATGCCAAAGCTCAATACAAATAATCCGACGGTGCGAAAATACTTTATCGATATCTGCGCCAACTGGGTAGAAAATTATCATATAGACGGACTGCGCCTTGATGTGGCAAATGAGGTGTCACACCGCTTCTGCAAGGAGCTTAGGGCAAGGCTTAAGGAAATCAATCCGGATATTTACATTTTGGGAGAAATATGGCATAATGCTCTTCCGTGGCTGCGTGGAGATGAGTTCGATGCGGTTATGAACTATCCGCTCGGAGAGAGCATCAAGGATTTCTGGATAGATAAGAGCCAGACGAATCAGGATTTTGAGTATACTATAAACAGATGTTATACCAACTACATGCAGCAGACCAATGATGTGCTTTTCAATCTGCTTGATTCACATGATACAAAGCGCCTTCGCTCTGATACAAAGAATCTCGACCAGTATTTTGCACAGCTTGCAGTGCTTTTTGCCATGCCGGGCAGCCCATGTATATATTACGGCACTGAGATTGCCATGCCGGGCAGCTATGACCCTGACTGCAGACGATGCATGCCGTGGGATGATATTGAGGCAGGCAGGTTTAAGGAGCGCATTGAGATGGTATCAAAGCTCATTCATTTAAGGGCGAGTGAGCCGCTTTTAAAGGGCAGAAACTTCCATTTCCCTGACGATTTTGCTGATAATCCGAGGGTAATCCAGTTCAGAAAGATGGGCTGGGTGGATACATATGTGGAGGTTATAGTCAACTGCTCTGATGAGGATATTGAGGTGCCAAAGGACGGCGAGATACTTTTTGAGAGGCATTGCATAGATACCACACTGCTGACCAACGGAATATTAATCAGAAAAATCGTAGGCAATGGCGATAAGTAAAAGAAACAGGAGAATTAAACGAAAATATGGCTAAATATGAGTTACTAAAACAAGAGGGACGTGCCAAGAGAGGTACATTCCATACTGTGCATGGAGATATACAGACACCTGTATTTATGAATGTAGGAACAGTAGGTGCGATAAAGGGAGCTGTCTCTACGGACGATTTAAAGGAGATAAAGTGTCAGGTTGAGCTGTCAAATACATATCACCTGCATGTAAGAACCGGAGACAAAATCATTAAAGAGCTTGGCGGACTGCACAAATTCATGGTGTGGGACAGACCAATCCTTACAGATTCCGGCGGATTCCAGGTGTTTTCACTGGCAGGTCTTCGCAAAATAAAGGAGGAGGGCGTGTACTTCAACTCGCATATTGACGGTGCCAAGATTTTTATGGGACCTGAGGAGAGCATGCAGATACAGTCAAACCTCGGCTCCACGATAGCTATGGCATTTGACGAGTGCCCATCTAGTGTTGCAGACAGACAGTATGTGACAAACTCTGTAAACAGGACAGCGCGCTGGCTTGAGAGGTGCAAAAAGGAGATGGCACGCTTAAACAGCTTACCGGATACTATCAACAAGGAGCAGCTTTTATTCGGCATCAATCAGGGAGCTATTTATGATGATATAAGAATTGACCATGCAAAGCGCATTTCTGAGCTTGAGCTGGACGGATATGCTGTCGGCGGACTGGCGGTAGGAGAGAGCCATGAGGAGATGTACCATATTCTTGATGAAACTGTGCCTCATCTGCCTGTTAATAAACCTACATACCTGATGGGAGTAGGAACTCCTGCCAATATACTTGAGGGTGTAGAGAGAGGAATCGACTTCTTTGACTGTGTATACCCAAGCAGAAACGGCCGTCACGGACATGTATACACGAATCACGGCAAGCTTAATCTGTTCAACCAGAAGTATCAGAAGGATATGCGCCCTATTGAGGAGGGCTGTAACTGTCCTGCCTGCCGTACATATTCGCGTGCATATATCAGGCATCTTTTAAAGGCAAAGGAGATGCTCGGAATGAGACTGTGCGTGCTCCATAATTTGTATTTCTACAACAACATGATGGAGGAGATAAGGGATTCGCTTGATGCAGGCTGTTTTGCCTCATACAAGGCTGAAAAGCTCTATGGAATGACACAGGGAGAGCAGAGCTAGCAGATAAATATAAAAAATCTCGAAAATGATAAAAAATCCTTGCCGTTAGCACGTTTAACGTGTATTATGGTAATAGTGCTTAGAACACATCAATTATAGAATATTTAGGAGGAA
>ENA-OUOU01000051-OUOU01000051.1-human-gut-metagenome-genome-assembly--contig:-NODE-51-length-85675-cov-11.767893_pt1 | contig 85675 bp, 85 predicted proteins | sample MGYA00237936_ERZ548765 | MGnify/ENA primary metagenome ERZ548765 (study PRJEB26490, sample SAMN05356889) | human gut metagenome | biome: terrestrial biome; feature: human-associated habitat; material...
CGGACTTCCACTTTGACGTGGCCACGCTGAACTTCGACAGCGTCTATGTGGACGTTACCGCCGACCGCTTCCAGGCCACCGTTACCGCTTATAACGTGGCCACCGATGGCACCAGAACCGTTCTGGACCAGTACACCAGGCGCACCGCCCCCATCTGCCAGAACGATGAGCACACCTATACATATGACCGCGTTTCCGACGAACTGGAGTGCTCCGTCTGCGGCCACACCGAGTTGGCTGCCCAGACGCAGTATAACGGCTGGGCCATTGACAGCCAGTCCGGACGCAGGATGTATTTTACTGCCGGTAAATACGTCACCGGTTATCTGTTCCTGGATGAGACCAACTATAACTTTGATGCCGATGGTCTGGCTTATACCGGCGAATATACCATGGACGGCCAGACATGCACCTTCCAGAATGGCCAGTTTGTTCCCACGGAGACTGTTTTGCTGGCCGGCGTATGCGGTGCGGATGCGTATTTTGTCCTGTACCGTGATGGCCGTATGGTCATTTCCGGTAATGGCCCCCTGTCTACCACCAGCCGTGCCACAGTGCCCTGGCAGACCGCCAAGGATGGCGTTCGTAAGGTCTATGTGTCGGCGGGCATTACCAACCTGTCCACCCAGTGCTTCTATTATTGCTCCATGATGACGGATCTCATCTTTGAAAGCGGCAGCCAGCTAACCACCATTTCCGGGTCTGCCTTTAACGGCTGCTCCCGCCTGGTCCGCATCAACCTGGAGGAGTGCACAAAGCTCACCCTGATTGGCGGCTCCGCCTTCTATGACTGCCGTGCGCTGACATCCGTTGTTCTGCCGGAAAGCCTGCAGACCATCAACGGACGGGCCTTTGCCCGCTGCACGGCGCTCAACAGTGTCTATCTTCCCGATGACATCCGTTTTATTTCCTCCACGGCATTCCAGGGCTGCGGCGGTGTGGTTCTCAGCGTAGCCTACGACAGTTATGCGAAGCAGTATGCCGTTCGCAACGGAATCGATTACGTGGAGCGTGCCGCCAAGATCATTGCCTCCGGCTCCTGCGGTACCAATGCTTCCTGGGAGCTGTACGCGGATGGCGTCCTGAAAATCAAGGGTACCGGTGCCCTCAACAGCCCCAAGTCTGCTGCCGGGATTGGATGGTACAGATATCACGATATGATCCGTGTGGTGAATATCGAATCCGGCATTACCAACCTTCCTGACTTTGCCTTTTTCGGATGCACGGCTCTGGAAGTAGTAAACTTTGCAGAGGGCAGCCGGCTGACCACTATCGGCGGCTCTGCCCTGCGCAGATGCTCCGCCCTGATGGAGATCACCCTGCCGGAATGCGTGCAGACCATTTACGGAAATGCTTTCCGCGATTGCTCCACGCTTGCAAATGTTTACCTGCCGGACAGTGTCTCCTACATAGCGGGCTCTGCCTTCAGCGGCTGCGACACTGTGGTTCTCAACGTGGGCTACAACAGCTATGCTAAGGACTTTGCTGTCCGCAACGGAATCCAGTATGTAGAGCGCCAGCCTGAAGTCATTGCTTCCGGCTCCTGCGGTACCAACGTTTCCTGGGAGTTGTACAGTGACGGCATCCTGAATATCAAGGGTACCGGTACTTTGACCAACCCCACGGTCTCCAGCGGAATTGCCTGGTATACTTATCGCCACATGATCCGCCTGGTAAACATTGAGGCGGGCATCACCAATCTTCCTGACTTTGCCTTTTTCGGATGCACGGCTCTGGAAGCAGTAAACTTCGCGGCGGATAGCCGTCTGACCACCATTGGCGGCTCTGTATTTAACGGCTGCACCAGCCTGAAGGAACTGACTCTGCCGGGGCGCGTAAAGACCATTTATGGCAACGCCTTCCGCGGCTGTGCTAACCTGACAGCTGTGTATCTGCCTGATACCGTGTCCTACATCACCAACAGTGCATTCAGTGGCTGCGGCAAGGTGGTGCTGAGTGTGGCCTATAACAGCTATGCCAAGCAGTACGCCATCAACAATGGCATTGCCTACAGTGAGCGTGGCCGTGCTGTGACTGCCTCCGGTTCCTGTGGAGCCAACGCTACCTGGGCACTGTATAGCGACGGCACCCTGAGTATCCAGGGTATCGGCAGTCTGACGAACCCCTCCTACGCCGGTGCGGTTGCCTGGGCTGCTTACCGGGAGTCTATCCGCACGGTAGAGATCGCGGCAGGTATCACCAATTTGCCCGATTTTGCGTTCTTCGGCTGCACCAGCCTGACGTCGGTGACCTTTGAGAATGGCAGTCGACTGACCACCGTCGGCGGATCTTCCTTCAACGGCTGCACCAGCTTGAAGGAACTGATTCTGCCGGAGCAGGTAAAGACCATTTATGGCAATGCCTTCCGCGGTTGCTCCAGCTTGACTTATGTTTACCTGCCTGACACCGTGTCCTACATCACCAACGGTGCATTCAACGGTTGCAGCAAGGTAGTGCTGAATGTAGCCTATAACAGTTATGCCAAGCAGTACGCCATCAACAATGGCCTTGGCTATAGCGAGCGTGGCCGCGCCGTTACCGCCTCCGGATCCTGCGGGGCCAACGCCACCTGGGCGCTGTATAGCGACGGCACCCTGAGTATCCAGGGTACTGGCAGTCTGACGAACCCCACCTACGCTGGTGCGGTGGCTTGGGCCGCTTACCGGGAGTCCATCCGCACGGTGGAGATCGCGGCGGGCATCACCAATCTGTCTGACTTTGCGTTCTTCGGCTGCACCAGCCTGACGTCGGTGATCTTTGAGGATGGCAGCAAATTGACCACCGTCGGCGGCTCTGCCTTCAACGGCTGCACCAGCCTGAAGGAACTGATTCTGCCGGAGATGGTAAAGACGGTCTATGGCAATGCCTTCCGTGGTTGTACCAGTTTGACGTCTGTTTATCTGCCGGACGGGCTGAGCTATATGACCAATAATGCCTTTGCGCGCTGCGGTAATGTAGTTCTCAGCGTTGCCGCCGGAAGCTATGCGGAACAATGGGCACAGGCCAATCATATTGCCTATACTGCCCGATAACTGATATTTAATATACAAAGGCCGTCCAGCTTTCGCTGGACGGCCTTTGTATCGAAGAAGCCTATTTGTTATCAGGTAAACACTCTATTCTATGTAACCGTCAGCCCTTCAATTGTGTTGTAACGAGGTTATATATTTTGAAATAGCTTTGGGTCAGGAATCAGCGGCGGGGCGGCTCGTCGCTGCCGGTATCCTGCGCCGGCGCTGCCGCTCGGCCCAAACGTCGGCGGAGTCTGATCACATCCAGGTTTGTCAGCGCCACCGGATGCCAACGGTTCAGCAGCGCCGCCGTGATCCCGGGTCCCCACCCGTATTCCGTATATCGACGCAAGTCCTCCAGAAACTCCGGTGTCAGCTCTGGAGCATCCTCGGTCTGCATGAAGGGTCACCTTCGTTCGTTTTTTGTTGTTACAGTTTTTGTGGTGTTAATAGGCTTTGATGGAGGTTTCAGCTGTCTGTGTCTCCACCAGCTTCCCCGCAGAGTTATACACATAGGCCGTGACCACTACCTGGTACACATGGCCGTGAGTGATGTTGCAGGACGTCGCAAGTGTAATGTCATCATACGTAACAGTATCCTCCCAACGCGCATATTCCACGTTGCTGCGCTTCAGGACCATGACCAAATTAACAGTGTATCCCTTGTACGCACGGGTAGTTCCCCGGCAATAAGCAGCACCATTTTCAAAATACAAATCAGCAGATATTTGTGAAATACCAATGTACTGTAGTACGATCTCATCCTCCGTCGCAGCATAGGCCTGCACCGGAACAGATACCGCCAGGCAAAGCGCGGCCATGACGGCGCACATAAAGGAAACCAGTTTCTTCTTCATGTCTTCTCTCCTGTCTGTCATTTTTCTGCAATAAGGGTCCTGACTGTCCGTCAGGACAAAACGATGCTCTGGGCAATTCTCAGGGCAGTCTCTGTGGAGATGTTATCGCCATAAAGCATGACGATGCAATTGGATTCCGGATACATCCAGGTAAGCTGGATACTTCCTTCTCTCTGGATTACTGTGGCAAGCGTGTTCTGCACGGAAACCTGGTATACCTGGTCAGCTTCCGTATCAACTTTGAAAATACCTGCGTCGGAGAAATTCATTACCTGAATTTTAACACTTTGCTCTAAGCCATCGCTTAGTTCGATATAGAGTTGTGAAGTCATTCTATTGGCCGTCCGACTTTCCACCAGCTCATATCCCTCCGGCAGCCAGCCCACTTCGATGCCCTGGTACTGAACACCTCCTTCCGTTTGGTTGAATCGGTACTCCGCATGATCGCCGAAGGTCGCCACAGCCCACCGCAGCGCGTCGCTGCGGAAAACGGGTGACACGGCGAAGGCAGCCGTCAGGCAGGAAATGACCAGCAACATAACGACCGCCGCCTTGCTGAGGACCCGCGACGCCGTCCGGGCTGCGGCGCGGGCGTGGCCCCGCCTTACCTGCCGGGAGATCGTCCGCAGACACCGGCGCTTCGCCGTCTCGGAGGGGCCGCCCTCCTGCGCTTTCAGCGCCTGGTTTTCCTCCTGGTACTGCTGCCCCTGATGCTGTGCAACACTGTGCATCAGCAGCCGGAACAATGCATCATTATACTGCTCATACAGCATTTCCTGCTTTGTCATGCTGGTACCTCCTCAAATCCCTCTACACTAATAGAACTGTTGAAACGGCAAAATGCAACAGTTTTTCTAAATTTTTTCCAAAAATATTTTCTTCCATGGAAGCACTATTGTCAAGATGCGATTTTTTTGCTATAATTTCTCTCGGTTTTTATTGCTTTTCTGAAAAGGGGAGAATACCGAATGATTCCCATCTGCATTCAGACCATAGAGAATGATGATGACCGGGACTTTATGGAGTGGCTGTTTTTGGAATACCATCCGCTCATGTACGCAACCATCCGGAAGGTCATACATGACCAATGGACGTGCGAGGATGTGCTGCAGGAGTCTGTCAGAAAATTCATCGACCATATTCCCCAGCTGCGGGAGATGGACGCGGCCTCCCGCACCAACTACATCGTTGTGGCGTGCCGGTATAATGCCATCGAGGAGGAAAAGCGTCAGCGCAGGGCCCCCTTCCCTGTGGGGAATGGGGTGATCGACATTGCCTCCCGGGATGCAGAGGATCCGGAACGGCAGATCCTGCTTTTGGACGATGTCGATGTGCTTTGGCGGGTCTGGCCGCAGCTGGATTCGCGGACGCGGCAGCTGCTGGAGGACAAATATGTCCTGAACATGAGCGATGCGGAGATTGCCTCTGCCCTGGGCGTCAAGCCCAGCAGTGTGCGGATGCTGCTGACAAGGGCCAGGAGCAAGGCGCGTAAGGCGATAGAGAAGAAAATGTGAACAAAACTAAGCCTCATATATAAGACAGGTAAGCTGTTATACCCGTCTTATATATGAGGCATTTTTGTGGTAAGAGGGACTCCGTTTTTGGCGGTCAGCCCCGTCATGCGGCTGAAGCTGTCGTAGGTGTAGTTGGCGGAGATGGCACCCTCCGTCGCCTTGGTCAGCCGGTTGTCCTTGTCATAGGCATAGGTGCTGGTGTAGGTGTGACACCCTATTGACCAAGTACATTGCGCCACTCCAAATACCTGCGGATCATATATTCTTCAATCCATGTATTGTATTTACTGTTTTCCCATCCAACACTGTTGAACTGGGAAATGTTTTTCGATAGGGTGCTATCTCTTTCCGGTATATTTCCTAAATAGGTCAATTGCTCCGTAGGTAAATCCTTGGCTGACTCCGTAATTAGTCCCACGGCATATTTTCTGGGCAAGTGGGGATTTTTCAAAAGCGCCACAGGAGCAAACCCCACCTCCAGAAGGTCATACGTCGGCAACTGTTCCAGTGATGGGACCTTATCCCCGATCCACTTATAAAAATAAACAATAGGGATCGTATGACCTGGCCACCATGTTCCCGTGCCAACCATTCGAAATACCATATACTGCCCCGCAAAGCCTTTTTCTTGACTATACGGTCCCGTGAGTCGGTAAGAATACACATCTCCTATTGCCCAAGGACAGCTATACAGTCGATAGGGTCGCACTCGCTTGGGCGATGGTTGAGGACTGTAAAGCCGTTCCATTAATGCATGGCATGTTTCAGTCCATGCCGACAGCTTTTCCGCATCGGCATCGTGCCATTGATTCTGCGCACTTCCTTGCTCGATCAGACTTAGTGCCTGAGACTTTACCTCCGGCATTAGCCGGCCATATTCCCATTGTGTGTCCGCAAGGGACAACCAGAAAAGAGTCATGTCCGGCTCATCTCTGTAGCTATCGAGCAGAGACTGGAAAAGCTGCTTCCCATCTTTACCCCGGCGTAGCCCATCTATGTAATCCCCGCGGACATCCCGAGCGATATCGTTATCATATAAACCGGTTCCCCATGTACCCACTGATTATCCCTCCATTAAACAAAGTAGTTCACTCTCAGTAACGCCGCTAAAGAGTTGAATGACATTCCCTACATATTCAGTAAATTTATATACATTGCCAGCAGCAATTTCCCTTCTGGCGTTATGAAGGTTCTCAAGAGCATACGCAGAAATCAGCGATTGTTCCACCACAATCGCTTCTTTTTTTGTAAGTCCTGTAAATACGACCTCCAAATCCTCCAAACCATTTTTCCTTATGTCCCGTCTATGCTCCTGATTTCTCCGCTGTGGATTATTTGTTCTTCCTACGTATTTTATCTCGTCGGTCATTTTATCTCGCATGACATAGACACTTTGGTTTCTTCTTTCTGCATACGGAACCGACTTAGACTTTTCTATCGCACGTTTTACATCGTCTGCAATTTGCCCAATTTTATTTACTGCTTCATATGTAACATATGCCGATGCAACAAAAGTAAAGAGGGCAGAAGCTATTGTCGTGCCTACGGCTATAGCAAAGTAACCGGTGCGGTCACTATTGGCTATTGGATTATTTAAGCAGTATGCAAAAAGATTTCCACCATCAACTGACTCGCGGTTGAAGATACCATCCGCATTGATAAACCTTCCCCAAACCGGGTTATAGTACCGGCTGCTGAGGTAGTAGAACCCCGTCTCGGTGTCATAGACGTACCCGCGGTAGCGCAGGGGGTTCGCGGCGCCGAGGGTGGAGGCCATGGTGCCGTCGGTGGACATGGGCGCGCCCCAGGGATCGTAGGTGTAGGACACCACCTGGGTGCCGCTGGCGTTCACAAGACCGGTGACGTCGCCCTGGGCATTCTTCAGGTAGAAATACTTGACGCCGTTATACGTCACGGACGCAGGACCCAGGCTGTCGTAGGTGAAATGCATCCGATTGCTGTCCCAGGACAGGTCCGTCAGGGTGTCACCCAGGTAGGCATAATTGTACGTCGTGCCGTTGACCGTCTTGGAAATGCGCTTGCCGTCGGCGTTGTAGCCGTAGGCGATGCTGCTGCCGCTCTTGCTCATGGACGCCAGCTGGCGGCCGTGCTGCCAGGCGTAGGTCCATGTGCCGTCGGACAGGAGATTGCCTATGGCGTCGTAGGTGATGGACTTCCCATTGAACGCCGTCAGCAGGTCCGGCCAATTGGCGTCGCCGTAGGTATAGGTTGCAAGGATGGAATTTGGATTCTTGTTATTGTAATAATCCGTCAGCCCGCGCTGGGTTATGTTGCCGCCATCGTCATAGGTGTACGTCCAGACATAGCCACCGGGATAGTCCTCCGCACTGATCAAGCGGCCATATTTGTCATATCGGTACTCAAATTCTTGTCCGCCGCCGGTAATGGAGGTAATATTCCCCTTGTTGTCATAGGTGTACGTGTACGCAGCCTTGCCGTTATTCCAGGTTTTCACCTGGGTAGAGGTGGCCGACGAGCTGGGGTCCACATAGGTGACGGCGGTGTTGACCACGGAGGTGCTGCCGTTTTTGGCGGTCAGCCCTGTCATGCGGCTGAAGCTGTCATATGTGTAGTTGGCGGAGATGGTACCCTCCGTCGCCTTGGTCAGCCGGTTATCCTTGTCATAGGCGTAGGTGCTGGCATAGGTGCTCCCGTTCAGCGTCTGGGTCTGGGAGGACAAATTGTTCTCGTCATCGTAGCCCCACTGGACAATGTTGCTGTAGCCGTCGCCGGACTCCTCATACCGCATGAGCCGGTCCAGGAAATCGTAGCTGTAGCGGTTGACCCGGCCGGAAATGCCGTCGGTCAGCTGGCCCAGGTTGCTGTTGGCATCGTAGGCGTAGGACACGGTGCTGCCGGTGTCGCCGTAGGTCACTGCGGTGGTGCGGCCAAAGCTGTCGTAGCTGTAGGACACGGCGTCGCCGTTGCCGTAGACGGACCGGCTCAGCCGCCGGTTCTGATCGTTGGTATAGCTGTGGGAGATCAGGGTGCGGCTTCCGGCCTTCACCGCCGTGGTCAGGTCGAACACCCCGTAGGTGAAGCTGTAATCCGTGCCGGAGGCGGTGGAAATGGCAGACAGCAGATCCTTGCTGTAGGTATAGTCCACCGCGGCAGTGCTCTGCTGGACCTTGATGGTGCGGTACAGCTGGTCGTGGGTGTAGTTGGTGCGGGTGCTGGCCGTCTCGCCGGGAGCCTGGGTCCAGTTCAGAACGCCTGTCTGGGTGTCGTAGCCATAGGTGGTGGTCTGGCCCAGTGCGTCCGTGACGCTGGAGACCTGGTCCCCGTTAGCCGTATATACCGCGCTGGCGGAAATGGTCTGGCTGCCGCTGCCCAGCTTTACGGTCTTGATGTTGCCATAGGTATCATAGGTGAACCGGGAGGTAACGCCCTCCGGGCTTACCGCTTTGGTCACGTTGTGGTAACTATCATAAGTATACGACTGACTGGCCCCACTTGGCAAGGTCATTTTTACCAAATTGTTGTTGGAATCGTAATCATATTTGGTTTTGTTCTTTTGCAGGTCTACCACGCTGATGAGATTGCCGTTGGAGTCGTAGTCATAGCTATGTCCAAACTCCTCTTTGAACAGCTGCACATTGTCGAAATAGACGGTGTTCAGTGTTTGGACATAGGCCGTGTAGATGCCCATTTGGGAGTAGGGCTTGGCTGCCTTGACCACGCCGGAAACAAACTGCCAACTGCTCTGGCTGTCCGTATCCGGATTGAACTTGATAAAGTTATCGCTTGTGGTGCCATCTGTGTAATAGAATCGCACCATCAGGGCATACATCCGGCGATTGCTGTCGTCCGTATATACGCAGTCGCCCTTGGCCCAGCCGGCCACCGTATATACATCGCCTGCGGCCCCGCCAAGGCCGCTCAGAATTTGATTGCCATACTTGTGCTTGTTGGGGTCACCGGTGATGCGCATAACCCGCTTGTCCGAGTTCTCCGTGGGAGAGCTGGTATAGGTGATGATCTGGTCCGTACTGGCGCAGCTGGAGTTGGGAGTCCAGGCGGAATTAAAGGAAAAGTCGCTGTTTTCCACCAGGTTATACCGGCTGGGCGAGGCGGTCTGTTCCAGCTGCAAGGCGTCAAAATAGGCGGCCGTACCGGAGGTGTTCTGCAGGAAGGGGAGAACCGAGGCATAGGCGCTTCCGGATGGCAGCGTATACGTCACCTGCAGCCGAGTCCAGGTGTTATTGGCCGGTGCGGCGGTGCTGACAACCAGGGGCTCCGTGCTGCCGGGCTTCAGCAATCCAATGCGGGCTCCGCTGGCTCCGGCTCTGACATAGGCGGAGAAGGTATACGTCTTCCCGGGCTCAAGGGCCTGCACAGCGCTGCTGACCGGCTTGAGGGTGTTGTTCTGAATGGACAGGGAGGTGCGGCCATAATAGGCCTGGGCCTGGCTGTAACTCCAGCTGCCGGTACCGGTGCCGGATACCGTCCATCCGGTCTTGCTCTCGAGGCTGCCGCTTTCCAGCAGATTGATGACGGTATTCTGCAGCTTGGACGACAGCGTCAGCTGACTGGCCTTGGCCAGGTCCGTGCTGTTGGCATATTGGGAGAACTGCGCACGGCCCAGTCCATCCTGCACCGACAGGGTACTGCCGTAGCGGTTGAACTGCATGATCTCCTTGTTGCCGTTGTGATCGGTAAATGTGGTCTGGTTATGTGCGTATTCCAGAGACAGTGTTCCGCCTGCGGTGCTGCCATCGTATTCCTTGATGGTCGCGATCCGGTTAGGCTGTCCGTTCGTGGTCGTGTTATAGGTATACGCCAGCTTATAGCCGTCAGCATCCTGCGCACCGGTCAGCAGATGTTCTGCGCCATAGGAAAATGTCGCATTTTTCCCGTCTGGATATCCGATGGTCCTCAGATTATCGCCGCTGACCTGGTAGGTCATAGCGGACAACTCTGTTGTGCCGGTACCTGTAAAGCTGATCTTGGTCAGGTTGCCGCTGCTGTCATAGCTGAATCGGTATTTGCGGCCAACGCCGTCCGAGATGACCGAGATGTGATCCTGCGATGCGTAGTAAATGGAGACACTGCTGGCTGTGGCCTGGTTATTGGAGAGTCCAGCCAGCCGTCCACTGGCATCGAAATAGCGTTTGCTGCCGCTCTTTTCTGTGATACAGAATTTTTTCGTTCCGCTGCCGGTATCCGTCAGTTGACGTGTAGGCTCCAGTTCATCCACATACAGCCCGGCAGACTTTTTCATAAAATAGTGGCGGGTGCCGTCCTCATCCTCCCACCGGTAGTAGGTAGTGCCGCCTAAAGTGATCTGCTCAACGCGCTGGTTGTAATTGGTACGCCAGCCGTAGCCAAGACCGTAGGCCTTGTTGCCCTTGTCGTTTGCGTTATAGACAGCGTTGATGCTGACGGGCATCCGGTTGCCGGAAAAGCCCAGTCCTGTGTGGACCCACACCAGGTTTCCGGTGTAGTCATTGACATAGCCGGTACCGGCCCGTCCGGCACTGGAAGAGGTATAGTCCCAGGTGCTTTCCAGTCCGCAGTTGTTGATGTAGGAGATGACCAGCATGGGGCATTGCTGCGTGTTGCTGTAGTCAGAGGAATAGAAGGACGCAGTTTTTGTTGTCGTCCCACCCTCTACGGCTTCCGACATGCGAAGCATGACACCAGTATTTCCGGAGGGCTCATACCATTTTTGGGCAATGTTCGTAATATCCCAGCTATGCCAGGTTTGTCCGGCAACGAATTGATAATCTTCTGAGGTGTGGACATAGTCTGCCCGGTTAGCCCAGGTAATTGTCTCAGAGTCCCACATGCTTTTGACCTGATGCGCCGTCATATAATTGCCCGAGATACTACCGGAGCCGCTATATTTACAAAGCAAGACCTTTGCGCCCACGACCACATCCGCTGAGGTCAAAGAGGGGATATTCTTAAAACGAATATAAATCCGCTCCCGCCCGCGGTTGGTGGAATATCCTGCATCCAGAGAAATGGCATCATAGGCCGGCGGATTGCGCTGGGTCACGGTCTTATCCCGGATGGTGAACGTGTTGGATACCGGCTGGACTACGGGGTCCAGTATCACGGGATACGCGGCATCCGCCATCCAATCCTGGGGCAGATAGTACCGCAGCTCATAGCCCTTGTCGTTTTCCTCCAAGGTCACTTTGATATCATTGGAGTATGCGTTTTCTGCATCCAGCAGATACGGAGCCGGCATATAGAATACCGGTTCATCTTGGGGACCGGCGTCTTTGGCATAGGCCAGAATACGGTTGTCCTCTTGAAGCTCCAGCCGCAGACTGTCCGTTTCCAGGCGATAGCGGTAGCCCAGCATTTCCTTCGGGCAGCTGCGCAGAATCAGGGACTCCTTCAACCGATTGGAGTCCAAGTCATAGGCCACATCTGTGTCGTGATAAACATTCTGATACAGGGCCTCACTGCGCTGATTCTTCAGCGCAGCCTCTGGCTGAAGCTGGTCATCGTCTGCCAAAGTGGAAGTGGTACTGCTGATTGCCGCAGTGCTTTCGCCTGCGGAAACGCAGATCAGATCCTCACCGGGCAGTTCCTCCCCCATGGAGGCGCTGCCGCTTTCCGAGATAGCGCCTCCGTCTTCAAACAACTGACCTGTCAGATAAAAGGATAGACTATATCCATTCCGACTGACAGTGATCCCGCCGGCGGTGTTCAGTTCGGCGGGTACCGAGACATCCCACATACCGGCGGCATTCTGATAAACCATCTCGCCGTCCCGCGTAGCCGCAGGCAGAAGGCGATTATCGATATCCTCCCACTGGCCATCTTTTTGATAATGAACGGCTGCAGGATAGATAACTACCTGCCGCACGCCGTTGGCCAGCAGAAATTCCTTCTGGTTTTCGCCCCGTCGCTCCAGGACTTCTCCTATTACATCGGGAGGTGTCTCTGCGATGTTTTCCGTTGTCAGCGGCCACAGGTCCCCCAACTCTTCAGCCATGACCTGCACAGGGAGCAGGTATACGGTCAGAAGGAGCGCCAGGAAACAGGACAGTATGCGTTTCCACAGTTTCATTCGTTTTTCTCTCTTTCTCTTTGTATTCAGGCGCTGGTTTGTGCGTCTATTTATAGAACTGTCCCACTTCCTATTTTGCAACAAAATTCGACACATTTTGCAAAATTCGGAACAATTACCAATATGCCGCATTGAAATTGAACCTTTTGACTAAGAAAATTGTCCGTTTGAAATAACTGATGTGCCGCAGACCAATGCCAGGCGTCAACCTGCCTTCGCCGTTTTTACCGATTCTTATGTTTTGAATGGGAACTGCCGGGTTAACGTTGCAATTTGCGCCGGAATGATGTAAACTCTGCTTATATTATCAAAGCGTCAAGGGAGGACAGACTGCGTGAACTTGGATCTATTTCCCCACAACAAGGCTGCATACCACGCGGCAAGCCGAATGCTGGAGAATGAGGGAAAGGCTGCGATCGTGCATCCCACCGGCACCGGAAAATCCTTTATTGCCTTTCAGCTCTGCGCGGACCATCCGGACAAAACGGTTTGCTGGCTGTCTCCCAGCGCTTATATTTTCAGGACACAGATGGAGAATCTGACTGCTGTCACCGGAGGAGAGCAGCCGGAGAATATTCACTTCTTCACCTATGCAAAGCTCCTGTCCATGGAGCTGGAGGAAATGTCTGAAATTCGTCCGGACTACGTGATCCTGGACGAGTTTCATCGCTGCGGAGCGGAAATGTGGGGACAGGGCGTGGACCGGCTCCTGCATATGTATCCGGATGCGAAGCTGCTGGGCCTGTCTGCCACCAGCGTGCGGTACCTGGACGGCCAGCGAAATATGGCAGATGAGCTGTTTGACGGGAACGTGGCCAACGAGATGACCTTGGGCGAGGCGATCGTCCGCGGCATATTGCCTGCGCCCAAGTATGTGGTGGGAATCTACAGCTATCAGAAGGAGCTTGAAAAGTATCAGCGCCGCATTCAACGGGCCAAGTCAAGGCCTGCGCGGGATGCGGCCCAGGTGTATCTGGACGCTCTGCGCCGGAAGCTGGAAATGGCGGATGGGCTGGACGTCATGTTCCAGAAGCATATGACGGACCGGTCCGGAAAATATCTGGTGTTCTGCGCCAATAAGGATCATATGGATGAACTGCTCTGTCATGTGTCCCAGTGGTTCGGCGGAGTGGACCCGGAGCCCCATGTTTACCGGGCCTATTCGGAGGACCCGGAAACCAGCCAGGCCTTTGCTGCTTTCAAGGCGGACGGCAGTGCGCATTTGAAGCTGCTGTTTTGTATTGACATGCTGAACGAAGGCATCCACACGCCGGATGTTTCCGGGGTCATTCTGTTTCGTCCCACAGTTTCACCCACCGTCTACAAGCAGCAGATAGGCCGGGCCCTGTCCTGCGGCTCAGCCAGAACTCCGCTGATACTGGACGTTGTCAACAATGTGGAAAATCTATACAGTATCGGAACCATCCAGGAGGAGATGCAGGCGGCTATCACCTACTATCGGTATTTGGGCGGCGGCGACATTGTCCAGGAGCGATTTGAGATCATCGACGAGGTACGGGAGTGCCGGCAGTTATTTGCCAGGCTGGAGGATTCTCTGTCCGTTCCGTGGGAGCATATGTTTGTGTGTGCGGCGGCATTTTACCGGGCGTACGGGCATCTGAATGTGCCGAAGCAGTATAAGACGCCGGAGGGGTATTCTCTGGGGGCCTGGCTGCAAACCCAGCGCCGTGTGCACAGCGGGTCCGTTCCGGGTACGCTGACAGAGGAACAGGTCCGCCGGCTGGATGGCATCGGGATGGTATGGGACGTCCAGCAGCAGAGATGGGAAAAATATTTCGCTGCACTGAAAGCATACAAGGGTGCTTACGGTGATGTGGATATCAAGAAAGACTATGTGGATCCGCAGGGAATCGCCCTGGGGAATTGGGTATATAACCTGCGGGGTTATCGGGCGTCCGGCTTGCGTTTGTCGTATTTGACGGAAGAACGCATCCGGCAGCTGGATGAACTGGGCTTTATCTGGAGCAAGGTAGACAGCCAGTGGGAAATGAACTTTCAGGCTGCACAGGATTATTATAGAAAGCATGGGGACTTGGAGGTCCCTGCGGCGTATATTTCGCCGGACGGTCTGAAGCTGGGCGTATGGTTACAGTCTGTGCGCTATAACCGGAAAAAGCCGGGAAAGGGCAAGCCCTTGACGGAAAGGCAAATCGCGACGCTTGACGCCATCGGCATGAACTGGACCGGGAAGCTGGACAGGAGCTTCGCCAACGGGATGGTCCACGCACAAGAATACTTCCGTGCAAATGGAGATCTGAATGTCACAAGATCCTGCTGCTCACCGGATGGGTTCCGGTTGGGCGAATGGGTCGCAAACCAGCGCGAACGATATCGGCGGGGAAGCATGCCAGAGCAGCACAAAAAGAAAATGGAGTCAGTGGGAATGGTATGGGAACGACCAGATTCGTGGAATACAAAATACGCTATGCTGGAATCCTACTACAAAACGCACGGCAACATATCCATTCCATCGACTTATGAAGAAAATGGAGTATGGCTGGGACGGTGGCTTTCTGAGCAGCGACAAATATATCATGGGAAAAGGGAAGGAAAGCATCTTACGGAGAACCAAATCCATCAGTTAGACTCCCTTGGGATGCTATGGATTCCAAACAATGATACCAAATGGCTTGAGATGTTCCAATCGCTGGTTGACTACGGGAACCAGAATCATAATTTTGACGTTCCTGCTGATTTTGAGCAGAATCCCAGACTCAGACGCTGGGTGCAGAGGCAACAAAGCTTATACCGCAAAAACAGTCTTGCTGCATGGAAGGCAGAAAAGCTTTTGCAGTTGGGGCTGCTTCCATAATCTTATTGTTCTGTTATGTGACTTTGCAAGTCCCCTGCTTTCAGAGATGGAAGCGGGGGCTCCAACGAAATGTATTGCAAGCATAAAAAGTAACTGCCAAATTTAATTTTAAGGGTTACAATATTGCGTGTAAGTGAGGTAGTAAGTAGAGGGGCCCAAATTCCCTTCGCTTGTTGCCTCACTTTTGCTGCAAGCTGGTACCTTGACATGTTCATATCATTCATCAGATACATTCCCATAGCCTCCGCGAGAAGCGGGAGCGATGCAGCTGATACGCCGTGACATCCAAGGAAAACGGACCAGCGATTTTTGTCAGCTGCAAGTGCACAGCGGATCTGTGCATCGCCATGACCGGCTATGGGCACAATGATACGCCTGTCTGGCCATAATGTTGAGCGTTGAAGCGGGATTTGGAACGTGATCCGTCGTAACAAGTGGAGGCAGCTCGGAGAGATCCTCGGAGGGGTGTGATTCCCGTAGAGTTGGATTAAGCCGCCAACCGTCTGATGATTTCCTATAGGTCGGGGTGTCGGGGACAAAAGGACCGATTCGCAGAATAAAGACCGGCAGCACATGCTGTCGGTCTCTACATAAGTTGATGTGCCGAATGGGGGTGAAGTACACATGAACCACATATACCTGCGGGGCGAAATATACTACGCAGACCTTGACCCTGTTGTTGGATCGGAGCAGATGGGAACACGACCCGTATTAATCCTTCAAAACAATGTTGGAAATCATTTCGCGAGAACGGTTATTATTGCACCAATTACCAGCCGCGTTCATGCAAAATCCAAGCTGCCTATACACAGTTGCATTGGTATGATCGGTAGAATGAAATATCCTTCCGTGGTCATGCTGGAACAATTGCGGACCTTGGACAAACGCCGCATAGGATACTATATTGGCAAACTTTCCGAAGAAAAAATGCGGGATGTGACCAAGGCGTTGTGTGTCAGTCTTGGCATCCGTCAAAATGATGTATATGGGGAATAGTACTGCTGTGGTAGCATTGTGCAGTATGAACAGGTACATTTATATCGGTATGAGCCGAAATAGAATGTCACCTATTCCTGCCTGGGTGAGATTAGAGCAAGTGGAATGCTAAGCACGCAGACAAAATGCTTTGTCTGTGTGCTCGGCGGCTGTTGGGTTAAAGTCGGAAGGAATTGTTCATAATGGTAGCGGAGGTGGCGACACATGAACGATAAGAATGAGCAGCAGATCGGCGCGGCAATCTATGTCGTGGAGCGCGTATTCACCGGCACAAAAACCATCCAGGAAGTGGTAACAGAGGAAATCATTTTTACCGGAAAACAGACCGCGAGTTTTGACCGGCAGGATAGCCGCATGGTATAATGGAGCCGTAAATGAGTGGTTCCGGGAAGGAGGAAACATGAGGAACCACATTCAATTAGCAGACGCCTACTACCGCCTTTCCGATGAAGAACGGAAGTATGGCGAATCGGCCAGCATTACCAACCAGCGTACTATTCTGCGAAAAGCATGGCATCATCCTGGTGGAGGAGTTCGTGGACGACGGCTTTTCCGGCGGGAACTTTGAGCGGCCTGGCTTCCAGGCTATGCTGGAACACCTGAGAACCGGCAAGGCCAACATGGTTATCACCAAGGACCTGTCCCGTCTGGGCCGTGATATGACGGAATCCAGTCATTACGCTGAGCGCTATTTTCCGGAACACGGCATCCGCTATCTGGCACCCGGCAGCAACTTTGACTCCCAGGAAGATAATCTGATGGCACCGTTTCAATTTGCCATGAACGATGTCTACCTGCGGGACACCTCCCGCAAGGTCAAGCAGACGCTGAACACCAAGCGCAACAACGGCAAGTATGTGGCCTGCCCGCCCTACGGCTACCGCAAGGCGGAGCGCACCACCGACCAGCTTGTGCCGGACGAGAACACCGCCCCAGTGGTGAAAAAGATTTTCGACCTGGCCGCCTCTGGTCAGTCCTGTCGCAGCATTGCTATCCGGCTCAACGAGGCATGCATTATGCCGCCGCTGAAGTACCGCGTGGAGTGCCGTGACAACTTTACCGAGCGGGGTGCCCAGCGGGCTTCCGATGAGTGGAACTACACCACGGTCAAGCGCATCCTGCGCAACCGCGTCTACCTGGGCCATACCCTGCTGGGTAAGAGCCGCAAGGTCAGCGTGAAGTCCAAGAAAAAGATCATCGTGCCAGAGGAGGAATGGGTGTTTACCAAGGATACCCACCAGGCGCTGGTGACCCAGGAGCAGTTCGACCTGGCCGCCCATTTCATGGGGGAGAACACCAAGGCCAACGGCGCAAACCCAGCCTTCCGCCACAGCATCTTCGGCGGCATTGCCTACTGCGCCTGCTGCGGCGCGGCCATGTGCTCTGGCGGCTCCGTCTACAACGGCGAACGGGCGAAATATTGGTATCTGGTGTGCAACAACCTGAGTTCCCGAGCGCAGACCCGCTGCCTGCGTGGGGCGCGTATTCGCTATGATGACTTGATGGAAGTTGTTCGCTGTGACCTCAACAAACTGCTGGCCTTTGGTGAGGATGAGATTCGCACTATCACGGAGAACGCCGTTGAACAGGCCAACGCCTCTTTGGGCGGCGAAGAAGCCTCTGCGCAGATCGAGAACATCGACAAGCAGACCGCCCGTCTCAAGAAGATGATCGAGCGCTCCTACCGCGACAACATCGCCGGGATGCTCAGCGACGACATTCACGAGGAGATGGTCAAGAAGTTCGGCATGGAGATCGACGAGCTGGCCGTGCGTCGTAAGAAGCTGGTAGAGGGCGAGACCGCGGCCAAGGAGATACGCAGCGCCTACGGATTGTTCTTCGACCTTGCCAAACGGTACACCTGCGTAGAAACGCTGGACAGAGATATACTGCACACTTTCGTTGAGCGTATTGAGATCGGTGAAAAGATCCTGCCGGAGGGCAAAAAAGTTGCCGGGCCGCGCACCCCATACCGGCAGAGCATCCGTATCTTCTACCGCTTTATTGGGGAGGCCTCGGGAGACAGTTTACGCCAAGTGCAGGCGAATAGAGATCGTGAAGAGACTGCCGGTGCTGCGGGAGCTTTTTGAGGTGGATACACATCCACCTCCTTGTAGGCATCCAAGGCAATCTTTGATTCGCTCTTTGCCTTGAAATCCTCCGAAGCGCAGAGATATACTTCATGCGCCTTGCCGTCTACGGTCACGTCTGCATGGATCAGTTGATAGGACAGATGAGGAATCCCCAATATCGTCAGCAGCCGGTCAACGATCAGCTCGTTCACGCATTCATGCCCAATGATGCCGCGTGCTTTATCAAAGTTTGAAAGCTTATAGTAAGTCTTTGTTCCGCCGAGTTCGGAGTACGCTTTCAGAAAAGAACCGCCAATCCCCAAAGAATTGCGGTTGGTAGACCATGACAAATAGGTCAGATCCTGCTTTTCCTTCATAAGCTGTGTATGCACATTTTCACCCCCCCCAAAAAAAATCACCCCGCTTCACTACTTGTCATACATCAAGTTTATTTTACGTCACAACTTGTCATATGACAAGTTGCATTGTAAAAACCGCCGCCCCGAACGAAAAATCGGGACGTCGGTTTCGTTATGCAAGGCTTCTCAGATATTCTTCCACATTCTGATACTGAATGCCCTCAACCACTTGGCTTTCCCCGCGATAGAGGACGAACTTTCCGGTGATCGGACCATAGCGGTGCTCGGTCTGGGCGCATTTTTGCTCGTCGATCAGATGGCGGTACTGCTGCGACGCAGCTTCTTCGCTGTGCTTGATCTCGAAAATCCGGCAGGAGCCTGCTTCCGGGTCAAACACCACCATATCAAACTCGCCTACGGGGAATTGCAGCACAAACACCTGCTTTTTCGGGTTCGCCAACTTGGTTTCCAGCAAAACGATATCCTCCAGCATCCGCCCTTTGATCTCGGTCAGGATGTGCTGCTGCACAGCGGTACGCTCCGCCAGAGACAGGGCACTGAACGTCTCATCCAGCAGCAGACTGCGGATCAGCGCGTCCGCCTGCGCATAGCGGAGTCCCGGCTGCGCGATCACCGTGCGTCCGGACTTCGTGCTGACATCCGGCAGATGCAGCACGTCGATCTCCTTCGTTAAGTCCAGCAAGTCCAGATACTCCTTGATCTCCGCCGCGTGAACATCGTCCAGCGCCACGGTCTGCTCTGCCCTGTTGCGGATCTCCAGCAGCTTCCGCAGGCTGTCGGTGACAAGCGCAAGGTCGATGCGGTCGAGGATGTCCGTCGGGTTCTTCCGATCCCGGCGCAGATTGCTGGCGGAAATGCCAAGGTCGTGGGACTTCCAAGCCTGCGACAGCACCTCCAGCGTGAAGCGGTGGTTGATGTCCTCCACCACCCGGTTGATGGCGCTGGTTAGCTCGCCCTTCTCGTATAAATCCCGCAGATGGCGAAAATGTCCCTCATACTGATAGCAGCGCAGGGAGTGCTGGATGTTGCGGGCAATGGCGGTGTCCACATATTCGTCGGTGCTTTCCTTGCTGGCAAACGTGGAGGTCTCGTTGTAGTGGACGCCGCCGAGACTCATGGTGCCGCCGTAGCGGATATACTCGTCGATGCCGTGAACGCCGAGGACAGATTCAAACTCGCGGTAAGGGATGAATGTGGTGTGCAGCAGGATGCAGCGGTCATAGAGCTGTTCATCCTCGGTAAAGAGAAAGCCCAGCGAGTCCGTACCGGAGAGCACGATCTTCATACCGCAGGCCGCAAACACGTCAGAAAACAGCGCTGCGCCCTCGATGAAATCCTCCATCAGCGTCACCTCATCGAGGAACACATAGCGAAAGCCCTGCGCTTCCAGTGCCTTGAGGTCGCGGTTCACGTCTGCCAGTGTGTCTTTTGCAGTGATCTGAATGAACGCTGCCTTGGCAAGCTCCGTGTCGCTCATCTCCGCAAAAATCTGGCGGATCATGGTGGTCTTTCCCGTCCGGCGCAGGCCGTAGAGGATGAACACCTTGTCCTGCGGCTCGCCGTAGACAAAGTCGTGCAGCTGCCGGAAGCACTCGCGCCTGCGATAGCCGCAAACAGACGCCGCGAAGGAACGCAGTGCCTCGCCGGTGCGGACATTGGTGGTAAACGCAGAAGGGTTCGCAGATTTCGCCTTGGGCAGCTGCTTTTTCAGCGCTTTCAGCTCCTGTTCCAGCACCTTCCGACGCTCGATCTGAGCACGGAAATTCTCCAATTCGTCAGCGGGAATATACTTCTCCCGCCGCTTTTTGTTCTCCGTCCAACGGTGGTAGAAATACTCCTTGCCTCTGACTGTTTTCTTCGTAATGGAACCGGCAGGCAAAGCAGAAATTTGCTGTTCCAGCTCTGCAGCCCGCGTCTGCGCTTCAGATAACTCCATAGCGCACCTCCTGTGAGATACTATTCTATGCAGAATTATACCCCATTATACCCTCGAAATCAAGGGTATAATGGGGTATAATTATTTTCTTCGAACTGTTTAGCCTTTGATATTTTAACAATACACTATTGCTTAACTACTAGGTAATATGATGGATGATTCCGTTTACACCGGATCCGTATGCAGCCAGCAGTCGTCGCTGTGGGCGTTGATGACGCCGATGGCCTGCAAATAGGCGTAGATGATGGTGGAGCCCACGAATGTCATACCCCGCTTTTTCAGGTCCTTGGAAACGGCATCGGACAGCGGGCTGGTGGTAACGGCGGGGTCATTTTCGTGGATAATTTTCCCGCCTGTCCAGCCCCAAATATAGGAGTCAAAACTGCCGTATTCTTCCTGAATGTCCCGGAAGATGCGGCTGTTTTTGATGCTGGCTCGGATTTTCAGCCGGTTGCGGATGATGCCCTCGTCAGAGAGCAGTTGGGCGATCTTTTCCTCGCCGTAGGCGCAGACCTTGTCCAAGTCAAAACCGTCATAGACCTTCCGGAATCGCTGCCGCTTGTTCAGCACCGTCTCCCAGCTCAGCCCCGCCTGAAAGGATTCCAGAATCAGCAGCTCATACAGGGCGTGGTCATCGTGGCACGGCACACCCCACTCCTCATCGTGATAGCGGACGTAGAGGGGGTTGGCCAGGTTGCACCACCGGCAGCGGGGCCTGGTTTTTTCTTCTATCATGGGAATCCTCCTGCGAGTTATAACACCTTCGCCGCATTCTCCACCATCTGCCGGTACTGCTCTTTTACGTCCGCCGGAGCTTTGATGCGCACCTTGCCCTCGAAGCCAAAGATCCAGTTGAAGAACACCTTGCCGACGGCAACTTCCTCAATGACCCGGAAATTCTGCAGATCTCCGGCGTAGGTGTGCACGTCCGGCCCGAACTGGTCGATAATCGCATCCATTACGCCGTTGTCGCAGAGCAGCTCCACCTCTTTGCGGGGAGCATTGTACATCCGGAAGGTGGTTTTTACATACTTTTCGACGGAAAAACCGGCCTTCGGCGGCACCACAGGCTCGTCGAGAATCTCCGGCTGCTCCGCAATGCGGTCCACCCGGTGGCTGCCGATGTTCTCGTACTTGTCCGAATAACCCACCACATAGTAGTTGTCGCCGTCCCAGACCAGGGAGTAGGGGCTGAAGGTGTATTTCTCTCCGCCGTGATGGAGCACACGCTCCTTCTTCACGTTGTATTCGATCTTCCGGAACCGAATCTTCTTATGCTGGTTGATGGCTTCGTTGATGGTGTCGATGATGTAGAAGATCTGCTTATTTTCCAGCTTTCCCCGGCCGTCCACCACCACATTGCGCTTCAGATCCCGAGCCTTATAAATACCGGCCAGATCGGTGACCTTTTTGATGAGGGCATCGCTTTTTTCTTCGGGGATGAATTTGGAGGAGGCAATGGCGTCGATCATGGTCTTCAGCTCGGCGATCTCGAATTCACGCTCCAGGTAGCGATACTGGTTCTGGGTAGAGCGCCGCTCATCGATGCCGAACCCGGCTTGCTGCAGCACCTCGATGTCGCCCTTGATGGTGGTCCGGTGGGGCTCCATGCCGTAGCGCTGCTTCAGAATGCTGGCCAACTGGGCGGTGGTCAGATAGTTGTCCTCATCCGTGCGCTCCTGCAAGATCTGCAGAAGATACAGCGGTCTCAATTTGGCGTCGATATCCATGGTGTTACTCCTTGATTGGTTCGGGTGGTTTACGATTGTTTTTCAGTTGGTGTGGCAGGCGGAAAGTTGTTGCCATGTTCCTGTTATATGAGGGGGAACGTCATTCCATCAAAATTCTTAATATTGAACATTATGTGCCACTCTACGTCATCCTGAACCGGCTCGAAGTGCAGCGACGAGCAAGCAGCATGAAGCCTACCTTGTGATTTTTCTCCTGCCATAATCACTGTTGGTCCGTCAGCTCCACCGATAATGCCCACACAAACATACAGACGCACCCTTTGGTGTGCAAAAATATGGTTCGTTATCCGTGCGGCGTTCTACGCCTACGGTAGAAAGATCGATACCGGCCTGTAAAAATTTCTGATATGTTTTATCCATCCTGTTATCCCTCATTCCGAGTTATCCTTCACCTTCACAAATTTCTTCGCAAGTACACCATGTCCACCAGCTGCACTCCGGCCTCGTAGATTGGATGGTCGTAGTGGTCGGTGAAGAAATTGGAGGTGCGGTGCGAGCGGGTAAAGCCGCATTTTTCGTAAAACGGTACGGTCAGCGGGCTGTCGCCGGTGCCCACCTGCAAGAAATCATAGCTGCCCCTATATTGGCACACAAGGAAGTCGATCAGCGCTTTTCCGTAGCCCTTTCTCTGCGCCTCCGGTTCCACGGCGAGGTTCTTGAGCTCCAGAATCCCGCCGCCCTCGTCAGTGACGACGCATTCTGCTTTCACGCCGCCGTCCTCCAGCACATACATGGTTCCTCGCTCCAGATAGCGGTCGATCATGTCCTCCTGCTCGTCCGCCAATAGCAGCAGCGAGAGGAATTGCTTTTTATTTTCGTGGATTTCTCGAATATTCATAAACTGCTATTCTACCCAATCCTTTCCCTATTTTGTAGTTTTGGAATCAATCATACTTTTCTCTTGACATTTTCCAATATTCTTTAACACCCGTTGAAATTCTTCATCAGAGTATGGAAGGGCATAAAAATCTCTCGTTGTCTCGAATGAGTATAAATCCAATTTAATAAAAAGCGTTTCTCGATTAAATGGATCAATGTAGTTCCATAATGTGTGGCCGTAATAATCGTCGATTTTGCTATAGCCTTTCCCAGAACTCACATAAAAAAAGATATACAGATTATTAACATAGGGACTGATATCTACACGATCCAAAAACCTTAAACGATCTTTTCCGGGCCAGAAAACATGAATTTCATTTGAGTCATCCTCTTTAATATAGTACAGTTGCTTGGATGGATATACGTTGCAGAAATCAAATATCCATATCACTCTGTAACCTTGACTCATATAAAAGCCTGTACGGGAAATAAAATCTGTGCTTGAAATAGAACTGTGTTGAAACTCAATCACATAAGGTATAGAATTCTTCTTGAATACCACATCTGCAATATGGTACTCGCCAAGGTCATTATACACAAGGACCTCTTGCCATATTCTCGGGAATAGATTCTGCATTTTCTTATGCCATGCAGACATTTTCCCGGAATACCATGGGTCACAGATACCGTTTGATTTATGCGCAAAATGGTGCGTTACAATGTTGCCTCTCTTTTGAACTAACTGCGCATTACATGCAGGGCAAAAGTATTTCCGATTTGCATCTGCATCATCGATATACGTTCTCACGCCGTTTTCATCGACCGCAAAAAACATATCGGTTTTGCACCTCCCATAAAGTCAATTTTTCCGTTTTGGTATCTCTTGTTCTGTCATCCCTGCGCCGCAAAATAATGCGCCTGCGCATAGGCGAACTGCTCGTTAAATCGCCGGTCGGCTTCCCGGCTGAGGGGCGTGTCCGGCTGCATCACGTCAAAGGCGTGCATATCGGAGCAGTATACGTCCATACTGGCCGGAATCCCGCTTTTCTTCAGGTTCTCGACATACTGCACCGTTTCGGCGTAGAACGGCTCTCCGTCCCCCACGAAGGTGTAAGCAGGCGGCAGGTCGGAAAAATCCGTCAGACGGGCGGGAGCGGCATAGGGCGACAGATCGCCCTGCTTCTGCCCCCGCAGATAACAGCACCACGCAAACCGGTTGCGCCGGGTGTTCCACACCTTGCCGTGGTTATCCCGGGAGGTCTCCGTCTCCCGGTCGTCCAGCATGGGGTAAAGGGGCATTTGAAAGGCGACATTCACCGCACCGGTGTCCCGGGCCTTAATGCACAGGGCAGCGCACAACCCGCCGCCTGCACTCTCACCGCCCACCATGAGCTGGTCGGCCCGAACGCCCAGCTCGGCGGCGTGGGACTTCATGTACACCAGCGCCGCATAGCAGTCGTCCAGCGCAGCGGGATAGGGCGCGGTAAAAGCCAGCCGATACCCCGGCGACACCACCGCCCCGAACTTTTTCACCAAATCGACCGCCCGGGACATATGCACCATTTCCTTCATGCCGAGAATGTACCCGCCGCCGTGAATCCACAGCACGCCGGTAGCCAGCACCGGAGCCTCATTCGGCGACAGTACCAGCGCCGGGATCCGGCGTCGGCCTGCGGGAATGGTGACTTTTTGTACCCGAATCTCCGGGTCTGGTCTCATGGATAACATGGCTTTCTCCTGCTTCAGTCCGCCGTAATGGCCACCTTGATGACGCCGTCCAGACGGTTTTCAAAGATGCGGTAGGCTTCCTCAATCTCGCTCAGCGGGAAGCGGTGGGTGATAAGCGGCGTAGTGTCCAGCTTGCCATGCTCGATTAGTCGCAGAATTTCCGCGCAGTCGTAGCCGTCCACGCCGCCGGTCTTGAAGGTCAGATTTTTCCCGTACATCTCCGGCAGCGGCAGCGTCTGTGCCTCGTCGTAGAGTGCTACCACCGTCACGATGGCGTTGGGGCGGGCGCAGCGCCACGCAAGCTGGAAGGTATCCTTGCCGCCTGCCACCTCCAGCACTACATCCGCACCGCTGTGGTCACTGTTTGAGTGCACAAAGTCCTCGCATTCCTCCGGCGTGCAGGTCAGCACCTCCGGATAGTGCGCCCGGACAAAGGCAAGCCGTGCCGGGTCCTTCTCGCAGACGATGATGTGCTTGGGGTCTTTCAGTGCCGCGCACAGCAGCGTGCATATGCCTGTGGGGCCCGCACCGATGATGAGAACAGTGTCTTCGCTTTTGATCTCCGAAATTTTTGCCGCCCAGAAGCCGGTAGCGAGAATATCGCCCACAAACAGCGCCTGCTCATCGGTGACGCTGTCGGGAATCTTTTTGAGTCCCTGATCGGCATAGGGCACCCGGACAAGCTCCGCCTGCCCGCCGTCGATGCGACAGCCCAAAGCCCAACCGCCGTCGGGGTCGGTGCAGTTGTTCACCCAACCGTGCTGGCAGAAGTAGCACTCGCCGCAGAAGGTCTCCACGTTTACCGTTACCCGCTCGCCAGGACGCACGGTTTTGACTGCTGCACCGACGGATTCCACCACGCCCACCATCTCGTGGCCGACGGTAATGCCCGGCACGGCACGGGGCACCGAGCCATGCTTGATGTGCAGATCACTGGTGCAAATGGAGCCCAGCGTCACCCGCACGATGGCATCCCGGGGATCGATGATCTCCGGCTCCGGCTTCTCCAGCAGAGCAAAATGGTTGTGTTCTATGTAAGTCAGGGCTTTCATATTGCCTCCTTTTGAAATGCCGCGGCACTTATTGCGCGGCGGTGTTCTTTTGCAGATGGATGTCGGATAGGATCACCGGGATCTCTTCATCGGCATCTTCCTTTTTCCACGCCACAACAAAGCGAACTTCGGCCGAGCACGGCGTGTATCCGTTTGACCGCAGACGGTCCAGTCGCTCCCGGCAAGCCTTGGACAGCTTTGCTATTTGGACAGTTCTGCCATTCAGCTCAGCAAGGAGATAATCGTGTTCCACAGAAAGCGCCATGCCGCTGCGGAGCTTTAGCAGTATCTCCTTTTTATCCTTGAAGAAATCGAGGACCACATCCCGATGCGTCAGCTGCAGCGTAAGCGATTTTGGCTCCTCGTATTGCCTTGCATCCTCTGTGTGCTCTATCCCAGGGAGGTTGCAGGCAGAAAATAAATCCGTGTCGCAGTGGATATACAAAGCGTTCTTTGCCCGGGTCATCCCCACATACAGCTTTCGCCGTTCTTCATCTGTTGACGCTGTATTTCCGGCCAGCATCATATACACATTGTCGAACTCCCGGCCCTTGGCCTTATGGATTGTAGACACATATACCGTTTCGCAGTCATCCCGGTAAAAGTCCTCATAATTGGATTCGCGGATGAATTCCTCAAGATCGGTGCGGTATTTTGTCGGATTTGTCGTTTCAAAATCCTGTATCAGATTGCCGCAGATTTCCAGGCATGTGCTTCCGGCAAAGGAAGCAAAGAGTTGCTTTTTTGCGGCATTCCAAAGGTCGTTGGAAATGACCGGTGACTTCAGAGATTGGTCAATCTTTTTCAGGAAAAATCGGATTTCTGCCAGATTATAAAGCCGGAACCCGCCCAACGACTGAATCAGCTTTGCCCGGACACCATTTTGCAAAAGCAGTCCCAACAGGCGGAGTGCTTCATCGTTGGTATTGGTCAGCACACAGCATCGCGCAGCTCCGCGGGTAGCCAGCAGTTCCTGAACGACGGCCTCCTCCATATTTTTCCCTGTGTGGTGCGTGATCCGCACGGTACCGCTGTCGCTGCGGATTGCCTCGATGGGGGCGGTCTTCATGCGGTTTTGTATGGTTGCGGCAAAGGCATTGCTTAGTGTAACAATGGGCGGGCAACTCCGATAGTTCTCGGTCATCTCATACCTTGCCGCACCGTACTTTTCAATGAGTGTGCGCAGATGTCCGGAATCCGAGCCGCGGAACTCATATATGTTCTGGTCGTCATCCCCGACGGCAATCACGCGCATATCCTCATTATTCTGCATCAGTGCACAGACAAGATTAAACTCGTTGTCATCCATATCCTGCGCCTCGTCAATGACCAGAACGCTCTTTGTAATCTTTCCCTGCTCCACTTCTCCGTTTTGGATCAGTTCTGCGGCATTCCTCACCACATCGTCGACACCCTCCAGACTGCCGATTTTTCCCAGCAGGTCAAAGCAGTAGGAATGGAAGGTCTTGATCTCGACAAAATTTGCTGCATTGCCGATCAGCGCCACCAGGCGCTTTTTGAACTCTGTCGCAGCAGCGCGGGAAAATGTCAGCATTAGCAGCTGTTCGTGCTTGACATCCTCCAGAAGCAGCAACGCCGCCAGCTTATGCACCAGAACTCTGGTTTTGCCGCTGCCCGGACCAGCGGCAACAACGATGTACTTTGAATCCGCATCCTGAATAATTTGTGACTGAATATCCGAAAGATCGCCGAACAGCTGATTGTACTTTTGCGGCGTGATATTCCGATCGATCTCCCGAATGCGCTCTCCCTTGAAGTATTTCGAGATGAATTTTCGGAAATCCATCTGGAAATAGTCCTGCACGAACTGCAGCGCGGCATTGTAGTCACGGACCATGAGGTTTGCGTATTCGCCCACAATGTGGATCTGCCTAATCTTCTGTTTATAGAACTCATCCAGAAAACGATAATCATCTACCTTGTATTTGATTCGATTGTCCGTGACCAGACGCTTGATCTCCATACCGTTATACAGGACAAGAAAACCGCCCTCCAGTTTGAGTGCGCCGATTTTCGAAAGATAAAGTAGGGCATCTTCTACATCCGACAAAGATACCTCCTGTCGTTGAAGCAGGTTTGGGGATGCCTGATACGCATTGTGAAGTCCTACAAGAGAGAATTGAACCGGTTTCTCGCCCCTCTGGGTGGCATTCACCTGATCAGCTTTTTGATAAAGCACCCCCAGAATAAAGCGGCACAACTCTGTCCGGATGTGGAACTTTTCCAAAAGTTTAGAAGTATCCATGGTCGGAATGATCCGCATAGTCTGTGAAAAACCGGATTCCGACTTGCGCACATAGCTTTTGATGGTAAGAAAATAGAGGAGCGTACGCAAATTCTTCACGCTGGAAGTGGTGATGCCCTCTGTCAGTGCGCGTTCATTCAACTCCTTGAGGCTTATTTCGATTCCCTCCTCCGCCAATTGGCGCAGGAGAAACTGTTCCAGTTTGGAAAAACGATCCAACACTAGGGCGGATTTGTTTTCCGTATCTGTTGCCTGTATATAGGCTGACATATCCATGGAGTCGGCAAGTAGTCCATCCTGCCGCATCAGATTTACGCAGTTGATGACCTCTTCCTTTGACATGCCGAGTATATCGGCCAGATAGTCGACTCGGGACTCGGCATCATCATTTCCCGCTTTGGCGATACTGCGACTGGAGATCAGAGATTTGATGATGCGCTTCGCATTTGTTCGCTGCTGATCGGAGAACAGGACCGATCGGTCGATGCGAAAAGATGCTTCCTGCATATCCTTTGCCAGAATACTGGTGGCATAGACGTGCGGCATATTCCTTCCGCGTTTGATATATCCTGCGCTTTCCAGCGCCGCGATAGCTGTTTTAACGCGGGTTTCAATTTCGTTCACAGAGTCATCCCACCCTGCTTGCCGTGCAATCTCCAGCGGAGAGCAGCAAACGCTTGGCCGAAGCTTGGTGAGGTCTTTGATAGCCTTCCAGACCTGCTGGATCTCGCTGATACTCAGCTTTGTCTGGTTGAGCAGAATAAAGTGCTTATCTAAGTCGCTGTCGTTATACAGCACATAGCATTCTGCCTCCATAGACGGATCCCGCCCAGCACGTCCGGCCTCCTGCACATAATCCTCCAAAGAGCTGGAGATGTCATAGTGGATAACTAACTTGACATCTTTTTTGTCCACGCCCATACCAAAAGCGGATGTCGCCACGATGACCTGTATCTCGTTACGGATAAACGCCTCCTGATTGGCGATTTTATCATTGGGATCCATTTTCCCGTTAAACGGTCTGGCCGGAAAACCATCTCCGGTCAGCTTTTCCGCAAGCTCCCGGGTTCGCTTGGTACGGGATACATAGACGATAGTAGGACAGTCCTTTTGCGCGATCAGATCACGGAGCGCTGCATATTTCTCCTCGTCTGTCTCTTTGTACAGAACCGTATAATGAAGGTTTTCCCGAGTGGCAGAGGATGCAAAGATCTCAAGACTCAGATCCAGCTTGCGCTTGAAATAGTCACAGATATCGCTGATAACCTTTTGCTTTGCCGTTGCCGTAAAACAGGAAACGGGGATGGGCTTCTTATCTGTTTTTTGCCGCTGCAGCTCCCGGATGAAATCACCGATGTACAGATAGTCCACGCGGAAGTCCTGCCCCCAGGCAGAAAAGCAGTGGGCCTCGTCAATGACAAAGCGGGCTACATTCCGGGACAGCAAAAGTTTTTCGATGGTTTTGGAGCGCAGCTGTTCCGGAGAAATGTAGAGAAGAGAGGCCGATCCGTTTGCGACCCGCTCCAGAGCGTTTGCCCTCTCAATCGGGTCCAGCAGACCGTTGACGGTCACTGCTTCGGTGATTCCGATGCTGTTCAGGTTGTCCACCTGATCCTTCATCAAGGATTGCAGCGGAGAGATTACAACAGTCAGCCCATGCACAGCCCTGCCTGCCATAAGTGCCGGAAGCTGAAAGGTAATGGATTTTCCGCCGCCTGTGGGGAAAACTGCCAGCACCGACTTGCCATCGACGGCAGCCTGTGCGGCTTTTTCCTGCAATGGTTCCCCGTTATAGGTGCGGAAGCTGTCGTACCCGAAAATCCGCTTGAGTTCCCGGTGAATATTCAGTGCCTCGCGGCAATAGGCACATCCATCTGCACAGGGTGTCCCGCGCAGATATTTGATTACATTTTCGATCTTGGGATAATTTCTCATCAGCCACGGAGGTGTGATGGAGTGCTCGTCCTTGGCCCCAACCAAGGCCAGAGCATAAGCCAATTCCACCGGATAGTGGCGAATCAGCGGGAGAAGCTCCGCATTGGAGCAGATCTGTCCTTCGTACTCCGCACGGATCAGTTCGGGCACATTGACTTGGTACGGCCGAAAGTTAACATAGCGGAAAAAGCCGTGAAACTCCGGGTGATCATACAGCAGGCAGCAAAAAATCTGCTTCACCTTCGACGGCAGCTCAAAGAAGGCATTAACCTCGTCGTAGAAAAGTGTAGCTGCCTTTTTGCAGTCATTGACCGGATCGTTCAGCTGATCGCTCTGCAGCTTATCGTCTTTCAGCAGAGCGTGATAGGGGCGTTTGGGAAATAAAAGCGGAGATAGATACAACGTGTCGATCTTGATAGCAGGTAGTTCATAGCCCAGTGCATTCTGAAGATATTTCAGGTCGTGATGGAGAATGTTATGTCCGCAAATGTACTCCGTTCCCTCCACAAAAGCTGCAAATTCACGAATATTGGCAGCATGAAAGCTGGCGCGGTCCTGTCGAATCGCACCAATATCATGGATTTTGTGGTCATCGACACCGACTTCCGTGTCGATAAAGGTAACGGATTTCGCCATAAACACATTGCCCCTTTGATGCTGCCGCTGCGGCAGAAGATTTACTCGAATTGGGATACGCTCTATGGTAAAGAAACTTATCGAATTTCCCACACGAAGGTGACGCTGTCGCTGACGTCAATGTCATCCGGCTCGATGTCCATAGCAGTCGGAGCGGCGCTGGCTCTCGCCATACAGGGCGGATCCATCTCGTAGTGGGTGAGAGAGTACAGATGCAGCTCGCTCCAGTTATAGTCGATGGAAACCAGTTCGCCCAGCGTCACGCCGGAGGCCTTGGTCAGAATTTCGGCCTTTGCCTTTGCGTTGGCGCAGGCGCTCTGCAGCAGGGCGGCATCGACTGCTTCCTTATCCTTCACCGTGAACTGCACATTCAGCTCCGGCTCGGCAATGCAGACTGCGATCGCTCCCAGCACCTTGGACAGCCGCTGGGAATCGAAATCAAACTCCAGCTTCAGTCCATGGGTGACCCGGTAACCAACAAAAATCTGCTTGTAATTCCCGTTTTTGTCACGCTCGTTCTCGTACTCCGTTCCCACATCAAAGCTGGTGGTTTTCAGATCATCCTTGGTAAAGCCGATTTCCGCAATGGCACTGCGCAGCTGTTCCAGATGCTTCGCTGCCTCGTCCATGGCCTTGTCATAGTCCGCACGGACGGTTTTCAGCGTCGGCGACACAACCGTTTGATCTGGCTTCAGGCTCAGCTTTCCGATACCTTTGATCGTGATGGTTCGATTCATGATGTGTCCTCCTGTATGATTGGCATTTCTGCACGAATGCTGTACGCTATTTGTCAGCGCATGACTTTGTCCATTAAAGCTTGGTAGCTGTCCACTACGTCATACACAACATTTCCGTTGCTGATTGCTTTGAAATGCTCTCTGGCACAGTGAATCTTTGATTCTTCAATGAGCCGGAGCTGCATAGAAGACATGGAGCCTTTCGTCTCAGCAACAAAGTAGATATGCTTGACGGTACCTTCATAGAAAGCTATCGCCCAGTCCGGATTATAATGCCCGACCGGTGTTGCGATATAGAAGCTGTCCGGCAGCTTCACATAAACCGCAACATCTGTGTTGGTGTCCAGATCAGTTGCAAAATCGCGCTCGTTCGTGGAATCGTACACGATATGATCGTATAGATGCCGCTGCGCTTTCATTGCATTTGTACCGAGCTTGCCCTTGATGGTCGGTTCGGTAAAGATGTCCGTATCGTAATGCTCATCCAGCACGTTGTAGGTAATATGCTGAATGATTGCAGTAGCTTTTTCATCATTGATCAGGGCGGCTGCTTTGATAATGAACTCTTCCGGATTGAACTTGAACTGCTCAAAAACGGATTTCTCAATGCCGGTCAGAATTGCAACGACTGCCTTTCGCGTCAAGCCTGTCTCTCCGACCAGCTTGTCGATCAGATCATACTTCACGCTGCTGCCCACGCGGATTTGCTTGCTGCTGTCATAAGTAGAAGACTTTGACTTCGAGAATGCACTTCCGTCAAGAAGCGGGTCCTTTGACTTGATCTCATCCATCGCGCCGGTTTCAACTTTGAAGAAGATTTTCGGCACATGAAGATTTCGGTTGATGGAAGCAATCGCCTTGTTTACAAGCTCATCGGTATCAAAATCAACCACATACACAGATTTCGGGCTGATGCGCTTCCAGAGCGCTTTGAACTCCGGCATGGCAAGCTTATCGGGATCAACTTGCAGCTCCACATTCTTGTCACGGGCGTTCTCCGGCTGCATAGCGCGGCTATCATAGACAGAGTCAAGAATATTGATCACAGAATCGCGGCTGTCCGCCACTTCCTCCGCAACCTGAATCGCGCCGTTTGCTTTGTCGGCATAATATTTGTCAGTCAGTACACCGCGCTTGACATATCCGTTGGAGATCAAATCCTCGAAGATTGCTTGCGCCGTATCGCCGTCCACAACCTGTTCGTTGCCTCTGGCATCCACAATGACCTTGCCCTTGAAGAGGTCGGCAGTAACCGCCACAGGGCGTCCTGCGACCGCATCGGCAAGCTCAGTCTGCAAGCCCTTTGCGAAGCTGTCATAGCTCTCACTGGCGATAACGGTCAGAACATTGATGGACTGCACATCATTTCCAAGCACGTTGGCGTCCATGCGTTCGCCGTCCTGATTGACACACAGGCGCAGACCGCGACCGACCTCTTGCCGCTTGCGAACCTCGCTGCTGCTTTGTTTCAGTGTGCAAATCTGGAACACGTTCGGGTTGTCCCAGCCTTCGCGCAGTGCGGAGTGCGAGAAAATGAAACGCACAGGGGATTTTTTTGGATCACGATCCAGAAGCAGTTCCTTGTTCTTCATGATCAGGTCATAGGCGTCAATATCATCGGATGTGCCTTCCTTCTTGTCGGAAAGCTTGCTGTCGGTCATCTTGCCCTTTTTGTCAACGGAGAAGTAACCGGCATGGGTGTCATGGGCGGAAATTGCGTCCAGATACCGTATGTTGTCTTCATCTCCGATTTCCCGCTGCATGGAACTGAGGATGTCGTTGTACTCTTCCTCAAACATATCGGCATAGATGCCGTTAAACGGATGCCCAGCCTCGTCGTACTGCTTGTACTTTGCAACCTCGTCGATGAAGAACAGGGACAGAACCTTGATGCCCTTATGGAAAAGCTGACACTCCCGCTCCAAGTGAGAAAGAATCGTTTCGCGGATCTGAATGCGGCGAAGCTGATCTTCGCTGACCTTGCCGATCACGTCTCCGGCAAAGATTTTGATGCCATTCAGGAACTCCACAGAGTTATCGCGTCCGTCAATGGACTTCACCACAAAGCCGACTTTGTACTCGTCCAGATTGCCGGAATTGTCGTAAAGATTATAACCGATTCCGACTGTTGCCGTTTTCTTGCGGATACCGGACGCACCCTTGCAATCAAACTGAATGGTCGCCGTCGGGTCGGCTTTGGAAAGGTTGATGCTTTCCAGATAGACAAAGCCTTCGGTTGCCGTGCTGCCGGACTCCGTGATGCCTTTAACGGCAATCTTCTTGACCAGCCGCTTATTGTACGCTTCCATCGCGTCAAGGCGATAGACCATGTTATAAATGCTGTCCGCCTTATGAGTCGCGGAGTAGCGCAGCGTCAGCAGTGGGCAAAACTCTTTTAGCCGTTCTTTTGTCTGCTTGCCCTCGACTGACTGCGGCTCGTCAATAATCAGAATCGGGTTCGTCTTTGCAATGATGTCAATCGGGCGACGGGAACGGAATTCGTCCAGCTTCATGTAAATACGCCGCGCGTCCTTACCCTTGGCATTGAACGCCTGAGAGTTGATAATCATGACATTGATGGCACTGTCCGACGCAAAGCGGTCAATTTCCGTGAGCTGGGCAGAATTGTAGATAAAGAACCGGATTTTCTTGCCGTATTCCTCTGCGAAATGCTCCTGCGTCACCTGAAAGGACTTATAAACACCCTCGCGGATGGCAATGCTCGGCACGACCACGATGAACTTGCTCCAACCGTAATGCTTGTTCAGCTCATACATCGTCTTGATGTAGGTATAGGTCTTGCCAACGCCCGTCTCCATTTCAATCGTCAGGTTGTAGCGACCTTCCAGCTTGTCCGACGGCTTGATTTGATTGGCACGCTGCACCTTTTGCAGCTGCTCCAGGATCCGGCTGTCAGAAAGCTCCGGCACAATGCGTTCATTACGCCAGCCGGTGAAGTCCGTGTCATCCGTGAGCGTCTGCTGACCGTAGCCTCTATCCATCATATAGGTCGGCGTGAGGTACGGCTGTCCGGCAAAGACGTCAACAACTGCTTTTGCCGCATCCGCTTGAAATTTTTGATGTTTGAATTGGAGTCTCATACTATACTCCCTGTACTTTTGTTCATAATATTTGATAGTGGTTTCTTATTTCTTATCCTTGATGAAGTTCCACAGTGCAATAATCAGAGAACCGATTATACCAGAAAAACCAACATTCCAGAAACGATCAACCCATATAGGTGATTCAAGTTTTTTATCCAGCATTACCGCACCAAAATATATGCCGATAATCACGACAGTAATAACAAATACTGCAACTACATTCCGTTTGCTGATATACTTCTTGAGTTCTTTCCAGGAATTTTCGCGAATATGTTTCTTATACTCCTTATATGCTTCAGATTCACACATTTTTTCGCGGATTCCTTCGATATTCGATTTCCAGTCTGCGGTTAAGTAGCTACGAGTTTCCTCGTTGATATTGATTCCAAGTTCGGGAAATTTGTCAAGATGACCCGATACTGTTGAACTTGTACGCATAACCTGTGTTGTTAAGTAATCAAATGAAAGGGACACAAAGGTAGAACCTACTTTAATTGCAATTGCCTCATCTGTAATGTTATGTAATGCAATTAACAAGTGCCCACAGTACCCGGGTCCAAGCATTGTACCGATATGCCCTATTCCTTTGGATACTAACCCAACTTTAGAGTGCAACGCACCGCCAATATTATTTGCTACGCCCAGAACCTCGGAAGTTTCTATCAGAGTAGTGGAATGGGGTAAAAGCACAATATAGCTGTTATGCTGGTCACCTTGCTTATCCCAAAACACGCAGTTGCTCCCCCGGGAAAAGGTTTTTGCTCTTTTCTTACCTGTTGGCTCATGTACACTAAACTTTGTTCCACCGAACCAATAAACGGTTCCGCTTCCCATTGTCCATGCATTCTGGCTTGCTGTAAGATTTATAGAGTTCTCTTTGAAATTATCACGTATAATAGGAACAATATTGATTCCCTTTCCGAGTTCTTTTTCAATATCACGTCTGCTTAGCATCTCATCTATTCTCCTGATTCATAACCATATTTTACAAAACCCTCACGCGCTTGGTGATGTCGCCCGCATCCTCCGGCATATAGAGTTTGAAAATCTCGAACACGTTGATCTTCTCCGGGCTGGACGCAAAACCGGAATCGCGGAAGACGGCGCGGAGCGGGCGGCGCTGTGCGATCTCTTTGACCACGCTTTCGGGAATATTCGCGTCAAAGCAAGCGATGAGGTCGCCGTCGTTGTAGGTGTGGACGGTATAGCCGTCGATCTGCTCGGACTTGTAGGGCAGGGACAGCGGCAGACCCCAATCGATCAGGCAGCCAAACAGCAGGTCGAGGTCGGTGCGGTCATCTTTGATATTGGATTCCAGCCCCGCGAGCATCCCCTGATCGTAGTCATCCGGCGCATAGTAGACATCCTTCATGTTGCTATCGTCCAGCTTGAGAACGCGGAAACCGATGTCGAGGTCTTGCGTGGTCATGGGGCTTTCCGACTTGATCTTATCCCCAGCGCGGCGGATGCGCTCCTTGCCTATTTCGCAGATGTTTTTGTAGCCCGCCTTGTAGGCTTCGCTTGCTTCGTCACATGGCTCGGGAAGCTGTACCATGATGAATTTGCGATGTCCGCCGTCCTCGGCGTTGAGCTGCATGACAGCGTGAGCGGTGGTAGCGGAACCAGAGAAAAAGTCGAGGACAATTGAGTCCTTATCTGATGCAAGAGGTAACAGTTGCTTCACAAACGACGATGGTTTAGGAAATGGGAAAATTTTTGCATTTCCCATAAGCGAAATCATTTCATTAGTTCCATGCTGTGTATAGATGTTCTCGATTATTGAAAACATCTTGCCAAGCCGCTCAGTACCATCAGCATCCCGCAAATATTGCTTGGTAGCTACTTGCCAAGAGCCATCATTACCTTGATAAATTTCAAGTTCACCTTTGACCAAAGCTTCATAAGCTCTATCCTTCGACCAAAGCCACTGCCGTTTGGGCCATATCTCACTTCCGTCTGGTGCCGGGATAGGATAGACCAAGTTTGCACGCGCATCCATTGATTTTGTAGCTTCAAGAGGATGGGTACGGTAGCCGCCGCGCGTTGCATAGTTTTCATCTTTTTTCTGATAATATCGTTCGATGCTATCTTTTGTGAGCGGTACATAAAGTTCCCCAAGCAGTGCTGCATTTTTACAATAAACTAAAACATACTCCTGTAATGAAACAAGCCATTTTTCTTTCGCACCCCCGCCATATCGCTTTTTCCATATTATTGTATCTATGAAATTGGTTTCTCCAAATACTTCATCGCAAATGCGGCGCATATTGGTTAACTCGCAATCATCGATGCTAACAAAAATCAATCCCGTATCTGCCAGCAAACCTCTCGCCAGCATCAGCCGTGAATAAATCATGCTGCACCAGTCGGAATGAAAGCGTCCGTTGGTGTCGGTATTCTTGAACAGGCGGTTTTCGTCCTCGTCGTACATTCCCATCTGCTCGTTTTCTTCTTCCTGCGAGCGCATGAAATCATCGGCATAGATGAAGTCGTTGCCGGTGTTGTACGGCGGGTCGATATAGACCATCTTGACCTTACCGAGATAGCTCTCCTGCAAGAGCTTGAGGACTTCCAGATTGTCGCCCTCGATGTAGAGGTTTTCGGTGGTGTCCCAGTCCTTGCTTTCCTCCACGCAGGGGCGCAGGGTCTTCCGAATCGGCTTGTTGGCTTCCACGATTGCCGCCTTCTTACCGACCCATGTGAACTCGTATGCCTCGTCGGCGTCCACCACGTCCGGCGAGAGCATCTGTTTCAGCAGTTCAAAATTGACCGCCCGCTTGTACACCTTCTTCTCCGGCGTGCTGTGTTCCTCATCCAGCATCTCCGTGATGCAGTTGGGAAACAGGGCGGCAATGCGGTCTATATTCTGCGCCGTCATATCCGGCGATTCAAATTTTGGCTTTTCCATCTCTATTTCTCCATAATTTCTATATAGTTAAGCTGTCCGTTCAAGTTATTGAACGCTTCCGTATCTGTAAAATATCTTTTGGGAATGAGGTTTTTTATCACTGACTGAAACATCTCAGCGGTGCGAACCTGAATGTCCTCATTCGTCATTCTATCATTTACATAGAAGTGCGTCCCGTTTGCGCTCGTATTGTACAAGAATCTTTTCCGCTTCGATTTCCATCGATACCTCTCGCACTTAGACTCAGGTAAGAAAACATCAAAGAAAATATCTCTGCCCTCAGTAGAAATTCTGATATACCCAACAATGTGGTTGTAATCCCAAAGACGGTATGGATAGGTTGCCAATTCCTCTACCGCTATCATATGCTCCCTTGAACATCGTTCGTGTTCATTCCTAATCTTCAGTCGAAGCAATTTCACTTTTCGGGAAAGTTCCTTTCTGCTAACCGCATAAACAGGAATTTCAAAAAGTTTTTTCATCCCAGTTTCTTCATCTCCTTTCCCAACCTTTTCAACTCCGCATTTATTTGCATCCGCCGGTTAAGCTGCTTCTCTTTCTTCATCTTGTTTTCCAGCGTAGAAATTTGCTTTTCGAGCTGCTTCTTCTTTTCATCCCGCACGACAGATTCTTTCAGGCTCTCGCCGGAATCTGTTTGCAGCTTGTCCCCGGCGATTTGGCGAACGAGGCTTTCATAGACGGCATCTATATTCAAGCCGTCGATGCTGAGATGCAGTTCATCTTCCGGCATCCAGTCCGTGTGATAATAGCGACTGACCTTGAAGGCGTTGCTGCCGGACGCAGCAGCCTCCTTGTAGCCGATCCACGCCTGAGCCTTGCCGTCACAGGTCAAAATAAAGAGGATATGGTACGGGATTTCCTTGTCGATTTGTTTCAGCACCGCTTCGTCAAGCTGAGGATCGTTCAGGCGCACCTCGAACACTTCGATCTCGGTCACTGCTTCGCCCGCAGCAATATTCAGCGTAGACGCTGCCAGCTTGTTTCGCCAGTACACCAGCCGGATCTGATCGACAAACACACGGCGCAAAGCAGGGGAAACCTCAAGATTTTCATAGAACTTCTGCTTCGGTATTCTTTTGTTAAATTCAGTCGCTTGAGGAAAACCTACCACTTTTAAAGTCACCTACCAAACTTAGCTTTTAGTTCCGGATCACCATCTATCTCTTCAATTACCCACGGCTGCAAAAAATAATTTATTTTCGGGTCTGCCATATTTACTGCATGGGTTGATCCTGCAGGCAAAATGACATAAAAATGTTGCAATTCTAAAACCACCCCATCATGCATCGGAAGCATCGCTGTATGAGTAGACTCAGTAAGGAGATACCTTATTAGTTCTACTTTGATGCCGTCAATTCGCTTTAAATAAGCAACCCGAGCTTTTTTCAGCCGCTTATTATAATATTTGCCCTTGATCTTTTTTGCGATGATTACAACTAAAAACACTACCAAAATTGATGTCGATACAACAAATACAATTCCAATTGCAAATCCGTATTTGTCGCGGAAACTTGTCATATACAGTTTCTCTATTATTACATTCGGAAGAAAAAGCAGTAATCCGCTTGCAACCGATAAAGCACCAAGTATGCGCGGGGGCAACTTCAAAAAATCAACAATATTTTTCATATAACCATCCTTATTTCACGACTAAGAAGCAAATCAGCTCAAAATCATCCAGTCCCGAAACTGCACTGAGCAGCGCAGATGTGCCGCCGCTTTTGAACAGGCTGTCAATATCGTTTTCTTCTTTCACGTCAATGATGGAATTGATTGCCTCGCTCAGTAGCTCAGAGATTTCACCCATTTTGCGTCCGTCATCCGTCTCATCATTGAAAAGCCTGCAAAGCTCCGCACAAGGCTCGCCCTTGCCACAGCAGAGCAGACGCATCGTGTCGAGCAATTTCTTCGGGTTGAGGTAATCGCAGACAATTTCGCCCTCTTCGCTGATGTAGACCATATAGAAAGGTGAATCCGGTTCCGATTGTCAATGTTCACGCTATCATTGATATTTCTGAGGACGAAAATCACACCGGCAGGAGAATCCTCCGTCTGCCCGACAACGGTGTGCAGACCCTTTGGTGCGGTTTCAATGTCCTCGTGCTGCTTCATGTATTCGAGCAGATCAAGCCGGAACTCGTTACCGTACAAACTGCGCTCTCTGGAAATACGAGGAATATAGAACTCTCGCTGCGCCTTTGACGCTTTCTCGGTTACAAATGTCGGGGAAGTGAAAATGAAACGCAGTTCGTCAATGCTATCAAGTTGTTTTTTGAGTTCCTGATACGCATAGATTGAGAAGCAAGCGGCGGCAACAGATAATTCGCTCCCCTGGTGCATACATGACTGTAAATTTTCTTTTACGGTTATGTTTATGTTATCAATGATCTGCATAATTTCATTCTCCTTTGTCCCTCTCGATTGGCTAAAAGGCTATCAGCAATCCTCCACCACTTCCATCAGATCCCCGATGTCGCAATGGAACACCTTGCACAGGCGGAGCATGACGGCCATGGAGACGAGGCGGTTGTTGTTCAGCTGGGTCATGGTATAGGGCGATAGATGGGCCGCTTTGGCCAGCTCGCCCTTTTTCATTTTGTTCTTAATCAGCAAGATCCAAAGCTTATCATATTTAACGGTCATGGGGCTCCTCCTATGGATGCAAGGAAAGATAAATGCTTACAATTTTACAGAATACATTCTACCACAATCCTTCGAAAATCGCAATAGAATCCAAACATATTTTGCCGTAATAAGGCAAAAGGTGTCGAATTGAAGCGCCATCTCCGTGAAAAAATCCCAGACCATCCGCTGCTGGGCAGACAGTCCGGGAAAATGTATGTGAGCGGCGGAGCGCTGCTTATTGGGATTGCGCTATATTGAGGATTTGCAGGCTGCAGCGGCGGGCATAGTTCACGGTGTAGGCCGTGCCGCCGGTAGGCTTGGTTAGATAACAAATGCAGATACTGCTGTTGTCCACAAGATGCCGGTTCCGTTTCTGCATACAGCCCCGAAAGTAGTTCTCCGACGTGTAGGTTACCTTGTCTGCGCGGCGCTTGATCTCCTCGTAGATGTCAATATCTGCCTGAGACCAGCCCCTTGTCTGGCTGCAGCACGGCAGCACCAGGATCAGCCGAATCTGCGGGTAGCGTTCCCGTAACCGGAGGACGGTCTGTGCCGCCAGTGTGTCAAACCCCAGTGCACCGCCTACGCCAAAATAGCAATAGTCCTGCTCGATCAAAGCAATCAGAGCATTCTCCAACCGCTCAGCAATTTCAGGTAGGTTTTCTTCCGGCAATGTTCGGTGTCCGGTAAAGCAGGCCGCTTTTGATTTCATATCCAGCATCTTAAAACCACCACCTTCCAACATAATAGCATCTATAAACCATTATCGCAATGCATTTGCAGCCTGTAAACAAATATAATTTCGGCATGTATAGGCTACAATATAATAGAAGGCGGTGAAATGGTTATGACTGAGAAGGATTTCTCGTTGCGCTTGGCAAAGCTCCGGGAGGAAAAGGGCGTTTCTGCCCGTGACATGAGTCTGTCCATGGGGCAGAATCCCGGTTACATTAACAATATCGAAAGCGGAAAATCCATGCCTTCACTCGCCGGTATATTCTATATTTGCGAATATCTCGGGATAACCCCCAAGGACTTCTTTGACACGGATGTCGCCAATCCCTCGAAAGCAAATGAGCTATATTGCATTGCAAGAGGCCTGAGTGATGAGCAGTTGGACAATTTGATTGCATTGGCCAAAGGTCTGCGCAAATAAAAAAACACGGTGCCGCCCGGTAAAGGGTGACACCGTGTTCTACTTTTGTAGCGCAAAAACGCAGGCAGCTATGAGACAACACGTCCCATAGCCGCCTGCGTTCGTTCAATAGTTTGCGATTCCGTACCCCAGAATCTCATAATGGCACACCGGGTACTGATTTACCCGGCAGCTGTCGCCGGAGTTGCCTTCTACGGTGTAGATGATCCCGTCCTCGACCTTCCAGACGATGCCCACGTGGTCGGACTGCCCGTCCTGCGGGCCGGAGTGACCCTTGTTGTCCCAGTCGAAGAAGATAATCATGCCGGGCGCAGGCTCGATGGCGTTATCTGCCCATTGGCCACGGTCCCGGAACCACTGAACGCCGTTGACGCAGCCTGCAAATTTCGGAATGACGCCGGTGTCGATGTAGCCGCACTGGTCGGCGCACCAGGAAACAAAGCAGGCGCACCATTCCACACGGCTGCCGAAACCGTACCACGACCAATAGGGCTCGCCGCCTACATTGCCCACCTGCGTCAGCGCCACCTGCACGATTCGGTCATCTGCGCCGTACACGCCGTAGAGCACAGCCGCCCACATTCCGGAGGTGCCCTCCTCCAGCAGGGCATCCAGATGCTCCAGCTGCTGTGTCCCGAAGCCGTATTCCGCTGCCATCTCTGCCGCCGTTTTGTGGCTGACCACAATGTGCAGCGTGGTTTTGGTCTCCGTGACGGTCTCCTCCAGAATGTTGCCGTGGCCGTCATCGCTTTCGATGATGGTCGTTACGCTTTCCGTGGTGGTGGAGTGAGAGATGGTGTTCATCGCCCAGAAAATGTCCCGCAGAATCTGTTCCTTTTCCGGTGTAACCGTGGCCACCTCCTGCGGGTTATCCGGATCAGCGGTAACCTTCACCGCATAGACCGACAGCACCTCCGGCCAGACGGCCCGGGAGCCGGACATCTCCAGCGTGTCGTAGGTCACGGAGCCTTTGATGTCGTCCAGCTGTGTCTGATACTCCCGATTGATCTCCTGCACCACCGCCCGCATGGGCTTGTCACTGCCGGTGTCCTCGCCGGAGAAGAAGATGCCGAAGCACGCCACCACGGCAGCAATCAAGCAGATGATCACAATGACGATCAGCGCCACCCAGCCGCCTGCGGCGATAGCGGCCACCAGTGCCTTAACCGCTGCGGCAATGACCTTGGCGGCGGACGCGATGGCTTTCGCAGCTGCTTTTGCAGCAGCGGCGAGGGTTTTGGCTGCCGTTTTTGCGGCCTGCACTGTGGTCCGGGCGGCTTTTGCAGAGGTCTGCGCCGCCGCTTTTGTGGCTTTCGCCGTGGCCTCCGCTGTCTTAATAGCCGCTTTGGAGGTCTGCTGGGCAGTTTTGTCACTTTTCTGGGCTGTTTTGACGGTGCCCTTGGCCGTTTTCACCGTGGCCTGCCCGGTGGATTTCGCCGTCTGCTTTACGGTGCGCTGTCGGATTTCGGCGGTCTTGATAGTTCGGCTCCAGGCATAACGGATGCGGGTCCTATCTTGCTGCGCGGCATCGACGGTGCGTTGGGTTTCCCTGCGGGTGCGGTAGGCGCTTTTGGCCTTGCCGGTCAGCTTGCCCGCCTCGTGGCCGACCTCCCGGGCGGTATCTTCCGCCATGTAGCGAACCTTGTCCTCCGCATATTCGGAGGGGCTGATCTGGCCGTCATCCAGCAGATTTTCTGCCTGATCCTTGGCGCGAACGAAGGCCCGCTTCATCCGCTCTCCGGCCACTGCCGCCTTGTCCAGTGCCTTGATGCCTTTGAATTTCTCCCGGGTCTTGATCTCCGCCATCAGCTCACCTTCTTTGCAACCACCACAAAACGGCCGTTGTTGTAGGTATATTCGCAGGTGGAAAGAATCAGCAGTTCATCGCCGTATTTCTCCAGCGCCAATTTCGCTTCCGATGCAGAGGGTTCTTCACCTTCCGCATCGGATACATCCGGAGCAGGGGGTGTTACCTCCACCACCAGTCCGGCCAGTTCGTCAAAGGCAGCTGCACTGTTTTGGGCGTCAAAATACTGATGTAGGAAGATTCCGCCGCAAATGAACGCCGATGCGCTCAGCAGGCAGGTAACGGCAATGCCAATGATTTTTCCTTTCTTCATACAACCTCCTCACTGGGGCAGGCCGTCAAGAGACCTGCCCCGCAAAAAAGCCCTCACCGGGCTTGGTGGTCATGAGCTGATAGAGCTTGGTATCCTTCGGGAAGCGGTTCACAAAGGGCACCAGCGAGCCGCCGTATTTGATGAGGCCGCAGCCGGGATCGGCGTTGGTGATGTAGCTCATCTGCTCATTGGAAATGCTCAGGAGCTTGGCCAGCTGGTCCCGGTCGGAAGCCGCCTGATTCAGCATGACAATGAACTCCGAGTTGGAGAGCATGGTGCTGGCCTGCACGGAATCCAGCAGATACTCCACGTTCTGGGTAATGGCCGTGGGGTAAGCATTGCGCTTGCGGAACTGACGCCAGGCGGAGTTGAAGAACTGTGCGGAAAACTCGTTCTCAAACACCACATGAAACTCATCGATAAAGACGTGGGTGCGCTTGCCCTTCTTCCAGTTCAGGGTAACACGGTTCAGCATGGTGTCGGTGATGACCAACAGGCCGGTGGGCTTCAGCTGTGCGCCGAGGCCGTGGATATCGAAGACAACCACACGCTTGTCCAGATCCACATTGCTCTGGTGGCCGAAGATATCCAGAGAGCCGGTGGTGTACAGCTCCAGCGACAGGGCGATCTGCTTGGCCTCCGGCTCCGGCTGCTCCAGCAGCATCTCCCGGAGGGTGCAGAGGGTGGGCGTCGTCCCGGCCTCCGCTGCATTGCGGTAGACGGCGGCAATGCAGCGGTCGATGATGGACTTGTGCTGGGGGCCGACACCCTTCTTGTCGATCTGCTCGATGAGGGACATGACAAACTCGGACTTTACAACGATGGGATTGTTCTCGCCGTAGCCGTCCACCATATACATGGCATTCAGCCGATCCTTGCCGCCTGCGGATACCCGGATGACCGAGCCGAGATTGCCCATGGCCTCTACCAGCGGCGCATACTCGCCTTCGGGATCGCAGATGAGGATATCGTCGTCGGTGTTGAGGATCAGGAAAGCAATCAGCTCCTTGACGGAGAAGGACTTGCCGGAGCCGGGCACGCCCAGCACGAAGGCCGACTGGTTCAGCAGGTTTTCTTTGTTGCAGAGGATCAGGTTATGGGAAATGGCGTTCTCTCCGAAGTAGATGCCGCCGGGATCCCGAATCTCCTGCACTTTGAAGGGAATGAAGACGGCCAGACTTTCGGTCGTCAGGGTGCGGAAGGCGTTGATTTTCCGGCTGCCGATGGGCAGCACCGTGTTGAGACCGTCCAGCTGCTGATACTTCAGCACCGCCATCTGACACATATGCTTGCGGGCTGTGGAGAGGATGGTCTCGGTGTCTGCGTCCAGTTGCTCCTTGGTATCGGCAGTAATAACCATGGTAATTACCGCAAACATCATGCGCTGGTCACGGGTGGTCAGGTCGTCCAGAAACTCTTTGGATTCCTTGCGCTGCAGCTCCATATCATAGGGCACCACAGCGGAGAAATTGTTGTTGCTGTTCTGGCGGCGCTGCCAGTTGGCGATGTTGGTCTCCACGCCCAGCAGGCGGTTCTCCACCTCCCGGACAGCCTCGTCGGTGGGGATGGGGATTACGTCGATGGAAAGCATCATGTTGCGGTTGAGATCTGTCAGCTCGGCTACCATGCTGTCCTTGATGTAGCTGGCGTAGTCCTTGAGATACAGGACTCTGGCGTAGCGCTCGCCCAGTTTCAGGTAGTCGGCATGCTTTTCGATGCTGTCCGGACAAATGTAATCCCGAAAGCAGTGGCCTTTACGCATATTGTCCTTCAGGTCGAAGGGGAAGGCATTTTCCTCACCGGAGCGATAGAAGTCGTGGAGGATACGCAGGCGCTCCAGTGCCGTCAGCTCTGTACAGCGGGAGCCCAGCGCCGCGAAGTGCTGAACAAGATCCGCCCCAACTCGTGCAAAATAGGCACGGGCTTCCTCAATGTTCTTCTTGGCCACGGTGACGGTGACATACTTCTCCTGCAGGATCCCGTTGGCATCCACGGACTTGTCCAGCAGCATTTTGTTGTATTCCTCCCGGTACTCGTCCAGCCCGTCGGCCTTCAGCGGCATGAGGATGGAGTCTTCAAAGTCCGAACGCTTCAGGTGATGGTTGTTCACCGTGATCTTGGTGGTGGCTCCGCTGTCCAGCGAATTGAGCAGCTCCGAATAGGTCAGGAACATCCGCTCCTTGTCCTCCCGGCTGGCCACCAGATAGTTGATGTCGGTGAACTTCCAGCTCTTGACGAACTTATTGCCCACAAGGAAAATCCCATCCGGCCAGATGCGGCGGATGGGAATGACGTCCTGTACCTTCCGGGGAACCTTATAGGGCTCCCGGTCTGTGCTCAGGATGGATTTAATGGATCGCATCATGCTTCAGTGCCCTCCTTTTCATGGTTTTCGATGACGCCCCTCAGCGCCTCGTAATAGGTGTTCTCGGATTCGAATTTCAGCTCTTTCGGCTCCAGCAGCTCTGAGCGCAGCCATGCCCAGAGGAACTGCTCTGCCGTCATGCCGTGGTAGGTGATGAAGCCCAGCGCTGCAAAGGGGGCAGCGCCCAGAATGCACATCCAGCTGACAGTCTCCGTTCCTACATAGGGCTTCAGGAGAAAGTACAGCAGCACGGCCACTCCCAGCGCTGCGGCCGAAAAAAAGAACTGCCGCATGGACAGTCCGAAGAACATGGCTTCTGTGTAGTTGCGAATTTCACGGTTGATTTTTACTTCCATGCTTTTCCCTCCGCAACATCACCGGTTGCAAGATAAAGAATGCTTTTCCTTGGAATATAGGCGGAACCCAGAAGCAGGTCATTGACCGTCAGAATATCATTTTCTTCCATTCGCTTGAACATTCCGACTAAGCCTTTGTTAGTAGGAAGGTCATACGGTTCGGACGCCTGAATCACCTCGCCGTTCAGAAGATGAATATTGTAAATCTGATAAAACATTAAGACATACCCCTTTCCTTGTCATCAAATTCTTTCGCCTGCCGAATTTCTTCCACGCAGACACATTTATCAGCAAAGCAAATCACTTTGCGTTTTTGCTTCACGGCGTACTCCTTACAGCCCCATCATTTCTCTTACGATCCGGTCTGCCATCTTCACGGAACCCACCAGAATCAGCATATTGAAAATCAGCTCGCCGATATAGCTCCATACCATGCTGGCTGCCGCCGCATTCGGATCTACCACAGGCGAGCTGGACGCAAACACCGAGAAAATAATGCAGGCCAGCACGATGATGGCTCCCTCCAGGCAGACGCCTGCGTAGCTTTTGAGAAAACTCTTGCCCACATTCTGCGTCGGTTCTCCGGCAAAGGTGGACAGGGGGATGGGCGAGATGGCCGTGTACATGTAGAGCTTGAAAAACCGGCCATAAACCGACAGGATCATCACAAAGCTCAGCACCCAGATGAACAGCCCGCCGATGAGCGTCACTGCCCAGAGCGGGATCGACTCGAAGAAGCCGCAGTCCTCAATGGCCGTCACGATCTCTGCCGGTAATACCGTTTCCGCTGCGCCGCCGAAGCCTGCTGCATTCATGATGGTGCTGATAACGCCCTGAATAATCTCCAGAAATGCCAGCATCAGCTCCATGCCGTAGGTGATGACGCCCTTGGCGATAGCGAAGCGGACAAACAGCTTCACGGCATGCTCTGGCTTTTTCACCTCCGCAAAGCTGCCGCAGGTCCGCATGACGCCGACGACAAAAAAGAGCACCAGCAGTGCATAGCCGATGGCCTGCAGCGCCCCGTGTACACTGACGATCACGGACCAGATGGAGCCGCCCTTGAAGGCCTGCGGCGACTGGGTGATGAGCGTCCAGATCTCCGCCAGCTTTTCATTCCAGACTTCCAGTGCGTTCTCCAGATTCTGTACGACCCAGTCATCCGACATAGTTGCACCTCCCTCCGGGGCGGCCTCTCACAAGGAGACCGCCCCGTGTTTTCAGATAACCGGTCAACCTACGATCAGGTCCAGAATTTCCTTGGCAAAGGTGATCACAATGCCGCCTGCGAGCGTCAGAAAGCCGTTGCTGCGCTGGCTGGGGTCATGGCTCTGAAAGGACATACCGACCTGCACCACACCCCAGCCCAGAATGATCAGGCCGACAGCGCGGATCAGGCCGAAGATGAAGCTGCTCAGGTTATTGACCACCTCGATGGGGTCACCGGCAGCAAAGGCCGGAACAGCGAAACAGAGCATCAGCGCCACGCACAGCACCGTGCAGGCATAGAGCCGGAAGCCCTTTTTGACCTTGTTGTGTGTCTCAATTTTATTGGCTTTCTTGTTCATGCTTTTTCTCCTCCATTTTCTTGTGTAGTAGTTCTTCAAGCTCCTCCTCGCTGAAGAAGAGGTACTCCTCGTCACTGACCGGTTTCATACCGGCCTTTTTCAGCAGGCACTCATCGATGGACAGCGCTGCAATGCTGATGAGATCCTCGCCGTGCCGGTAGGGCTCGGCTCCTCCATCGGTGGTGAGGGCAATGTTGGGATGCTTCAGAATGTCGTACTTGAAATCCTCCAGTGGGCGTTCCCCGCGAATAAAAAGAAGCGCATACCGATTGTCCAGCATGCGCACCTCATCAGGGGTCATCAACTCCCGGCCCGCCAACTGATAGTTGGTGGAGTAGCTGCCGTTGCGTCCCTTCGACTGTCCATAGGTGTTGGTGTCAATGGTTTCCTTGCCGAGGAGCTTGGATACATATTCGTGGGTGGATTGCTCGTTGCCGCCGAGATAGAGAAATTCATCGCAGTTGCCGACGATGGACTCCCATTGCTTTTCAAACAGCGCCTTCAGCTGGGCGAGGTTCTGGATGATGATACTGACACTGATTTCCCGGGAGCGCATGGTGGACAGCAGCTTGTCAAATTCATCGGGCAATGCGACATTCGCAAACTCGTCCATGAGGAAATGCACCGGCACGGGAAGCCTTCCACCGTGGATGAAATCCGCCTGATGATAAAGCTGCTGGAACAGCTGGGTGTAGAGCATTCCCACGAGAAAGTTAAAGGAGCTGTCATTGTCCGGGATCACGGCGAAAATCGCCGTTTTCTGCTCTCCCAGGCTCCACAGCTCCAGTTCATCGTTTTGGGTAATGCTGGCCAGACTGTCCAGATTGAACTTCTCCAGGCGGGAGATCAGCGTGATCTGGATGGACTTCAGCGTCTTGCCGCTGCCGGAGTGATAGTTCCGGTAGTATTTCAGGGCGATGTGCTCCGGATTGCGCATCTCCAGCCGCTCGAAGAGAATGTCCAGAGCGGACTTGTAGGCGTCGTCATCCTCCCGGACATCTCCGGCCCGGATCATCTCCATGACCATGGGAAAATTCTGCTCCTCCGGCGGGGCCTCGTAGTGCAGATAGAAGGCCAGCGCCAGAAGCAGCATGGTGGCCGCCTGATCCCAGAAGGGGTCCTGCGATTGGCTGCCCTTCGGTGTGGTGTTTTTGAACAGGTTCGTCACCAGACGCTGAATGTCGTTGTCGTCCCGCAGATACACGAAGGGGTTGTAGCAGTGGCTCCGGTCCATGTTGATGAGATCCAGCACCCGGATAGAATACCCCTTTGCCACCAGCAGCTTGCCGGTGCTCACGAGCAGCTCTCCCTTCGGGTCAAGTACAACATAGCTGGAATTCGCCTGGCAGAGGTTCGGCTTGGCAAAAAAGCGGGTTTTTCCTGCGCCGGAGCCGCCGCAGACAAGGGTGTTCAGGTTGCGCCGGTGCTTGCGGCCGTCCAGACCAATGGCCACATTCTGCGTCAGAATTTTGTTCTCCGTAGAGTGGGCGTCGGCGTATTTCCTGTTGACCTGCGTCGCCCAGCCCCACTTGGCAGAGCCGTGTTCCTCCCGCCTGCGGTAATTGCGCTGGGTGAAGAGGTAGACGCCGATGGCCAGCGCATAGCACAAAAGCAGCACGGCGACCACTCTGCCGCTGTCTGCGCAGAGTACAACATGAAACGGGTTCTCCATTGCAGGCCCGAAGTTCCGGATCAGCCCTGCCAGACCGTCCTCCATGTACGGTGCGATCAGCAGCGCCAGCCAAGTCACCGGGATCGTGCCGAGACAATAGAGCAGGATATTCTGCCGGGAGAACTTATCTTGCCGCACGATCCGCCTTCTTTCGTGCTTTCTCCGTTGGGGCGTCAATGACCTTCAGAATCAGCTCGTCCACATCCTCCGTGGGCTTCTCGTCCCGGATCAGGTCATTGCGGAAATCTGCCAGCCCGCTGACCATCAGCCGCTGTTCAAAGTTGTCCAGCGTGACGACCACCTTTTCTTCTGCCATCAAAGGCTCACCTCCTCATCCTTCTTGATGCGCGCGGGAATGTGTACCCGTTCCCGGTCAGTCTCCGGCGACTTCTGTCTCTGCTCCCGGCGAATCTCCCGCAGCTCCTCCCGCACGGAGGGGCGGGAAGCTTCCCGCTCAGAGACGCCCATGTCGCCTCGGGGGCTTCTGCTCCCGGAGGAAGGCTCGGACGGACGGGACTTCGCAGTCCGGGCCATGGTGGGGTTTTCCGTTTCCGGCTGCTCTGCCGTGGGGTTCAGCTGCTCGGCGGTCACCGCCTCCAGAAACTGCTCCAGCTTGTCCTCCACCGCCGTCCGCTCCGGGGTGGGGATATCCTCACCGGATTGGGACTTTTCCTCCCGGGTCTGCTGGATCTCCGTCTTGACGGAGCCCATATCCACCGTAGCCAGACCGAAACGCTCAAAAATGCGGTTGATCTTCCCGGCATCCTCTGCCCGGACCATGATATCCGTCAGGCCGTCCTCCGCTTTGTTGTCCTTCAGCACGCAGTAGAGAACGCCGTATTTCTTGGCTTCCTCGCAGAATTTCTGCAGCTCATTGTCCCTGACGGCAAATACCTTCAGCTCCTTGCCGTTTTTCAGCATATTAGTCAGGCGGATCTTGCCCCTGGTTTTCTTCTGCTCCCGCAGGACCGCATACAGCAGCACGGCCAGCCGCTCGGCTGCCTTGCCGCTGATTTTTGCAGCGACCTCAACGCCGTTGAGGCTCATCCTCACGACCTGTTCCGCTGCTTCTCCCGAATAGTTCATCTGTTTTCTCCTTTCTCTCGTCATGCAGCGCTTCCAGCTGCGCCTGAATCTCCTCGGCACGCTTCTGGGCGCTATCGCAGGTTTTCAGATTCTCCTGCAATTCCATGATTTTTCCCGAAATGGCTGCGATCTGCAGCTTCCCCTCCATGACCGCAGCCTCGTCTCCGGTGCGGACCGTCCGTTTCAGCTTGTTCCGCAGGTCGGTGCGCTCGGCGGTCAGAGCCGTGATCTCATGACCGGCCCGCTCCCGATAAGCATCCAGATCTGCGGCGGTCTCGATCTGATTCTCTGCCAGGAATCGGGTCTGCGCATCCAGCCGGTCCAGCTTCCGCAGGTCCTGCCGCATAGCGGCGGAGAGCCTCGGCGCAGAAGCTGGAAAGCGGACCAGAATGTGCAGCTCGTAGCAGTAATAATAGTAGAGCGCTGCAATTCCCTTGGCCTTGGTGTGGGGCGGATGCTCGGTGCGGTACTTGCGATACCGCCGTTGTTCCTCCTCCGGGAAGGGCTCCTGTCTGCGGATGCGCTCCAGAATCCGGCTCTCAATGGCGTCCAGCGTATATTCCTCGCCCAGCCGGTCGAAGCGATAGAACCGCTCCGAACCCTGCGGGCGCAGAGAGGGACGCTGCAGCGCCTTGCCGGAGGCAGCGGTAAGCTTTAGCTCGTAGCCCATCTCCTCCAAAGCATCGAAAAATTCATTCTCCGTCAGGGAGACCCCAATGGCACGGTCAATGTCGGCACGGATCCGGCTGCGGTTGGTGGGTTTGCCGTTTTTCTCGGCAGACCACTCACTGTAATTCTTGCCTTTGCCCTCCGGACGGCGGATCACCGAAAGGCCGTACTCCCGGCACAGCCGGTCGGAGACCTCCCGCATACGGGCGTAGTCTCCGTTGGAACGGTAGAATTTCTTTCCGTCCACGAAGGAAACCGTGTTGATAACAAAGTGCGAATGAATGTGGGACGCCTTGTCCAGATGGGTGGCTACCAGCACCTGATACCGGCTGCCCCACAGCTCCTCCGCCAGCCGGATGCCGATGCGGTGCGCCTGCTCCGGCGTGACCTCGCTCTCCCGAAAAGACTGATAGCCGTGATATGCGATGGTTCCGTCCTCCTTTCGGAATCGCTTCTTCACGGCCATCATTTCACTGCGGGCGGTCCCGGCATTGCAGTTGATGCCGGTGACCAGCTGCCGCTGATTGGTCGCCTCCTCACGACCGGCATAGGCGATCACATCCTCCAGGGTGTCCCGGTTCACCCCTGCCGGGGATGGGATCGTCTCTGGGCTTGTGGTTTTGTCCGGGTTTTCGGCGTAGAGGAGCACCTTGCCAATGTACCTGACGCGCCACAGCGAAGTTACTGCCATGAACCGTACATCACCTCCAGCAGTTCGTGAATGGTTTCCTTCAGCAGCTCGACATTTTCCCAGTAGGCCGCCGTATCTACAAAGCCTTTGGCGTTGGCGATCAGGGCCACCTGATTCATGTTGTTATTGATCTGCTGCAGATTGCGGAGCACTGAGATCAAATCCATGGAGGGCATCTCCCGGATAGAGCTGTGCTCGATCAGCGCCCGCAGATATTTTTCTCGGGACCAGCCGGACCGGGCTACATCCCGGCGCAGCCGCTCCATTTCCTGCTCGTTGAGCCGCAGGTCAATTTTGATGTTTCTTCTGGCCACGCTGCCTCCTTTCAGTCGGTATAAGGGTTTGGGGCTATCCCAACAAGCAAATGTGCCGTCAAAGCACGATGCTTGCTAAGAAAATGCCACAGGCATTTTCCTTGAGGCTGCCCCGCGCCTCAGCGCTCCTGATTCCGCTCCGGCAGGAACGGTACTGCCTTGATGTCATCGCCCACCCGAAAGAATTTCTCCGGATATTTGAACTGCTCCGTGTAGCGGTGCAGCTGCTCAGGCGAGAGGCTGCCGAAATCCTCTCCGCTGCAGCTGCAGACAAAGCAGGTTCCGGCGATGATGTCCAGCATCTCCCGGCGGCTGGGGTCGGCGTACACGGCCCGGTTCAGGGGCAGGCCGTCAAGCTTGCCCTCCTCATTGCAGACAATGCAGACCGGCTCCTCAAAGGGGTAGAAGGCCTCGATCATCCCGCCCACGATTTTCTGATAGCATTCCAAAGAGGCGTCGATGGCGGCAGGCCTTGCCAGCTTTCCAGGCTCCAACAGTACCACTTGGATTTTCCGGTGCAGAGGCCGGGCGGCGCTCTCGTCGAAGGTCACCTGCCGGAAGCCGATGCTGTCACAGAAAAAGGCCGTTCTGCCTTCCACCACCACATCGGACACGGACATGGAATGGCCAGAAAAATTCTCCGGGGGATCCACGTTGAACAGGGTGTACACCTCCTCCAGATCGCTGCAATTCACCGTACCTTCAAACACGCAGTCGTAAATACTGCTGTCGATAGCCTTGGGGCCGGAGCCTCGTCGGGCGAGGGCCTCCGTAGACAGCAGCGCCCGGCGCTCCTCATCCCGCTCCCGGTTGATCTGATACAATCGGATGTCCATCATCGCTCCCATTCCTCCTTTTTCTTCATCAGGCCCAGCTGCAGCTGGAGCTGTTCGTTGACATCCTTCCCCCGTGTAGGCGGCTCATCCAGGACGGTGTAGCCCTTGAGGCCGTCCAGGATGCCCTGCGCAGCAACACGGCCCACCTCGTCGTTGTCCAGATGCAGCCGCAGGGTGGTGACCTGCGGGTGCTCCTCCAGAAACCGACTCAGCGCCACCGGCACCACGCCCTGCCGCTTCGGGGCGAACACGCCTGCCAGGGACAGCAGCGCCTCCTGCTTCCAGTCCCGGCCAGCGTACTTTTCCAGCGTGGCATAGCTCAGCAGGTCGATGGCCGCTTCAAACAGGTGGACGGTATCGGCCTGAGGGTTCTCCGCAATGGAGAAGGAATAGTGTTTGTCGCTGCCGGTGGCCTCGGATTTGAACCGGCTGAAGGTGCTTCGCAGCGCCCCGTAGTGGGGCTTGCCCATCCGGTCATAGCCCACAAACAGGGCGTTTTTATACTGACTGGTCTGAAACAGCAGCTTCTTTTCGATGCAGTAGTCGATGATCTCCGGATGGATCCCGCGCCCCTCCAGATACGCTTTCACCGCATCACAGCTGCTGTCCACATCCGGCAGCAGCAAGCGGCGCTCTTTGGGCATCACCGGCGCTTTTGGGGCCGTGTAGGCCCGCAGCGGCGTGCCGGTCAGCTGGCTCACGGCCTCCGGGAAGGGCATCTCCTTGACCTTCACCAGATAATCCAGCGCATTCCGTCCGCCGATGCCTCGGGAGAACCAATGCCATTTCCCATTGGAGATTTTCAGGCTGTCATGCTCCCGGGTGCAATAGGTGCTGCCGGAGACATGGACCAGCTCGCCGGGCTCATAGGCCTGCAGATAGCTCAAAAGGTCAATCTGCCGGGCGGCCTCAATGGCCGCTGCGTCTACATAGGGCATCATCGCACCTCCTTTTCCGGCTGCAGCAGCTTGTCGACACGGCCCTCGATGCAGTCCCGGATGGTCTCCATATAGCCCAGCTCCAGCTTTTCAAAATCCCGAAGGACGTCGGCAACGGGGCACGGAGACTTCATCAGTGCCCGGCACTGCTCAGGCTGCAGCTCCAGATCCTCCATGGCAAATAAAATATCCTGCCGCACGGCGTACTCATAAGCGTGCTGCAGGATCTCATCCGGCGGAAGGGTCAGCAGCCAGTCCCGGTAGCTGTCCTGTTCCGCCTCCATCTTGTGGTAGATGGCAGTATTCATTTCTTCAGGTGTCATTGTTCCTCTCTTTCTCTCATCCCGGCTGCACCAGACGCTTGAACTTCAGCGGACTTTCCGCAATGTAGCGGGTAATCAGCCGACTCTCGGCCTTGGTTTCGGGATAAGCGGTAATGGTGATGGTTTTGGTGTTCCAGTCCAGCGTATAGGTGTCGGCAGCCACATTGGTGATGTGGTGCTCCGCCAGGAAATCCCGGAAGGCCTGCATGGCCTCCAGATTATCCGACATGATGACGTTCACATAGATCCTGTCCTTGCTGAGCTTATCGCTCACAAGGCAGGCCAGCGAGCAGCCCACGCTGCCTGCAGCGGCGACCACGGCCAGCGCCAGCATACTGTCTGCCGACACGATACGCTTGGTGATCCAGAAATAAAGAAAGTCGGACAGGATCACGGCGATACCCGCCAGAACCCACCGACTTCTCTGGATCAGTATGGTTTTTGTAGTGGATAGGGCGTTGTCCAGCACCTTGGCCAGAAATAGCGCACCGAGATAGAGCATAGGCTTGCCTCCTTTGATTTTTTGTGTTCGCATTCCGGGTAAAGGCCGATACTGCTTTTTCGTGCGAATCAGCATCTCATGAACTTGCCTTTTCGTGCAAATCCAGCTCCTATGAACTTGCTTTTTCGTGTTTCCCATGTTATACTTAGCACATAAAAAGGGTAAGCTATCTGCATAAGGAGTGAGAAGATGCTGAAACGAAAAATATACGATGAACTCGTAGCGTGGAAAAGCAGCAGCAACGGAACAACCGCCATGATGATCGATGGCGCACGCCGTGTCGGCAAAAGTTATATTGCCGAAGCGTTTGCAAAGGCTGAATACAAAAGCTATATCCTGATCGATTTTGGACGAGCTCCCACAGACATACTGGATCTATTCATCAACGATAGCTCTGATCTTGATCTTTTCTTCGCAAAACTCGCAGCCTTCTATGCAACGCCTCTTCACAGAAGGGAATCGCTGATCATTTTTGATGAAGTTCAACAATACCCGAGAGCACGCCAGCTCATCAAATATCTTGTAGCGGATGGCCGGTTTGATTACCTTGAGACAGGATCGCTGATTCGGCTGAAAAAGAATGTCCAAGATATCATTATTCCTTCGGAAGAGGATCACATTGAGATGTTTCCGCTGGATTTTGAGGAATTTCTCTGGGCAATGGGAGACGAGGCCACATATCCACTGATTCGGCACTGTTTTGAAGCAAAGCAACCCCTTGGCGCAGCACTTCACCGGAAGATCATGAATGACTTTCGTCAATACATTCTGGTTGGGGGGATGCCTCAGTCCGTTCTTGCTTACATGAATGGCAAGGACTTCGAGGCATCCGATGTTGCCAAACGCAGGATTCTGAAGCTGTATCATGAGGATGTGGCAAAATTTGCAGAGGGATATGAAGATAAAGTGTTTGCCGTATTCGATGGCATTCCGGGTCAGCTTTCAAAAAAAGAAAAGAAATACAAGCTTTCGTCTCTCGGAAAGCAGGCTCGTTTTCGCACTTATGAGGATTCATTTGTGTGGCTGAACGAAGCCATGATAGTAAATACCTGCTTCAATGCAACGGATCCTCATGTTGGGCTTGCGCTGAGTGCTGATAACGCCACGCAGAAGTGTTATATGGCAGATACCGGATTACTTGTAACGCACACTTTCCAGGATAAAAAATACACAGACAATGAACTTTATCGTGCGATTCTCTTCGATAAACTGAATATCAACGAAGGAATGCTGATGGAAAACATTGTTGCACAGATGCTTCGCCATAGCCGTTCGCGCCTGTACTTTTATTCCCGTTCCGACAGCCAAAACCGGGAAAACCACATGGAAATCGACTTTCTAATTACCGAAGGAAAAAAGATTGCTCCAGTAGAGGTTAAATCCGGCAATTATCGCTCCCATTCCTCTTTAGATAAATTTCGAAAACACTTCTCATCTGTAATTGGCAATTCCTATATTCTCTACACCAAAGATGTTATGATCAAAGACGGCATCATTCATCTGCCCCTGTACATGGCAGAATTGTTATGATATGAGGGAGCCTTGTAAAAATTTACAAGGCTCCCTCCGTATATAACGAGGTGCTTTTGCACCTTCTGAATTACCTTGCCAGCCTCAGAATCAGTTCCTCTACATCTTCCGTAGGCTTTCCGGCATTCAGCAGCTTATTGCGCCAGCGAAGAAGAATGCTGCGGGCATAGCGGGCTTCCTGCGGCGTCAGGGTCAGGACGACTTTGTCACGCTTGCGAAAGAACATAGCGGGCACCTCCGTTTTTTCTCCAGTGTAGCCGGAGGGGACGGCGGCGTCAACTGTGCGAATCAGCGCTCCCGGCCCCGTTCCTTTTGCTTCACCTCCAGCACGGACCCGCAGGCCCTTTCATACTCCATGTCGGTGATGAGCCCGGCCTTGTAGTCCATATAGGTGGCTGCCGCCTGTGCGTCCTTGATGGCACGGATCAGGGTTTCAGGCTTGTCCCGGATGGACTGGATCCAGGCCTGAACGTAGGCCTTGTGATTGTCGAGGTGCTGGGGCGTGGCCGTTACGTCCAGATCCACGCCCATAAAACAGGAGCACATTTCCGCAACCAGCTCCTCATAGGCATACTGTGGCGTGCCGAACAGGGCACCCTGCGGCCGGTTCAGGCGGTTCGGGTGGCCGGTGGAATGGGACAGCTCATGGAGCGCCGTGGCGTTGAAGGCATACTCACTCTGGAAAGAGCCGGGCGTGGGCAGATGGATCTTATCCTGCATGGGCGAGTAGTAGGCCTGATCGCCGCCGTCGGTCAGAATCTCCACGCCCATACCGGCGCTGAGCTTTCCGATCAGCTCATCGGGGGTGATGTCGCTTTCCTGCACCGCAGGCAGCTCCGGCATTCCCTCAATGTCGCAGGCGTTGAACACCGCCGTATAGCGGGTGGACAGCTTGAACTCCGTCTCACTGCGCCCGTCCCGGAGCTGCTGCTTGTACTGCTCCCAGGTCAGGGCCTTTTTGTCCTTGAGGTCGTAGGGATACCAGTATTCCACATAGGTGGCCTTGGAGCCTTTCTTCAGGTGCCAGTTTTGCTTGGGGTGGTATTTGCCGTCCTGATCCATGATCTGCACCATGGTCACCCAGCGGGGATCGTCATAGCCCTTCATCATGGAAATGAGGCTCAGCCAGAAGGCGTTGCAGCCCCGGTAACAGGCCTTGGTGATGCCGTTCTGGGGCGCACTGCCGCCGCTGCCGCGCCACTCCTTCTGCCATTCCAGCCCCTTTTCCTCCAGCACATGGGCAAAGGTATCGGCCAGCTCCGCACGGTATTCGTCCTTATTCTTCGGTCTGCTCATCGGTTATTACCTCCCATTCCTCCGGGGTGAGGGTATCCTCATCCACAAAAACGATTTCTTTCTTCATCGGGTATCATTCCTTTCTCTCGGTTTTTTGCTGGGCACATCCTCAATGGAAAATCCGTTCGGAGGCGGATCCATTTCTTGCAGAAAATCCTTGGAAATCGTCTTGCCGTCCCGGTCTCTATACAAAACCACGCGCAGCGGCACACCATAATAATTTTCTTTCTTCAAGTCAGCTAGAAGCTTTGCCTCGTCCCGGTATTCCACCCAATCGCCCACAAGGCCGTTGCTGCCCGGATAGTCGATTCGGGCGATGAGCTTCCCGGGTTCCTTAACCGTCAAAATTCTCACCTCCATTCAAATTTACCGTAATCTTCACGTTGACCTCTGCCGGAAAGGCGGAGGCAAACAGCAGCCCTGTCCGGGCATTGGAGACCTGCGTCACCATTCCGTTGAGGCGGTACACGGTGTCGTTGATCTCTTTCTGATTGTCAGCAAAGTAATAGCCGCTTTCGTCGCTACAGATGGGATAGCCCGCCTGCCGCAGGGCGCTGATCTTGCGGCGGATGTTCCGCCCGTCCAGGCAAAAGAGCCGCTGCAGATCCTCACTGTGGATCGCGCGGCTCTTTCCCGTGTGGTGTTCTCTCAGATAGGCGCAGATCGCCGTTTTCTTATCTGCACCGCAGGGGCAGCAGCAGTTCATCGTGCATCACTCCTTTTCCGGTACTCTTTTGCCGGACTCGGCAGTGAAAAGCCGTAGACCTTGGCAATGTCGTCGCCTAGCCGCTCGGTAACCCGGTCGATATCCCGTTTGGTCAGGGTGTGGTCGAGAATCTTTTCTTTGAAGTTCTCCTTGGCCTCCTCGCTGACGCCCTGCCGGTACTTGCGGTAGAGGTAGTAATTGTGGCCGTCGTGGTGGTAGCCGTCCATGCGCAGGTCGCCCTGCGCGTCCACATACCAGGCCACGCCGTCCAGCTGCGAATACAGGCAGTCCTTGATGCAGCCGCTTTCAATTTCCCGGTAGCCGGTGTGCCGCCCGTCCCATCTGCCGATGTCGGCAAGGATGAGAATGGGCGTGCCCACCCGGATATCCAGATTCCGGCGCTCATCGTCCAGATAGTCGCCGTTGAGTTCCTCCATCAGGCGGTATTTTTCCTCCTCTGTCAGGTTGGAGTAGTCCTCCTCGAAAGCCTCTGACCAGTTGTCCCAGTCCAGGCACTCGTTGGACCAGATGACAAAAGCGGCGTTGCCCTCTGCCGCGTTCTGACTCATCGGCAGACTCCTCGCTCCCGTTCATCCGGGCGGGCTTCATAGCTGACATCGGCCTCGCCCCAGTTGATCCGGCCGCTGAAATACAGATCCTGGGCGATCTCCTCGGCCTCCTCAGCGTTGCTGGCCTCCACCTCAATGGTGCCGTAGCTGATATCCTTCACGTCCACAAAATACTTCATCTTGCATCACTCCTATCTTTTTCTCTCGATTCCTGATTGTGTTCAATTACTGCGCCTGCCGGTTCTACCACGGCGCAGCTGGCTTCCATCCGTTCGGCAAACTCGCAGATATGGAACAGATTGCAACTGCTGGAGCCCACCTCCACATGGTAATTGTCAATGTAGCGGCAGCCCTTTGTGAGAGTCTCGCCGTCGGGGTAAATGATTCGGATCTGTCCGCCGTCGGGGATGCGGAACAGCTCCTTGTAGTGGCTGTCAATGAACCGGATGCCTCGTGCAGCGTCCTGTATGTGCTTGTCCAGCCAGTCCCGGCGGTAGCAGTAGCAGTACAGGTTATACTCACCCTTGTTGGGGTTCAGGCGGAACAGATAGGCGTACTGGACCGTATCCGTGCGGAAGCCGTAGTCCGGCCGATCCGGCGTAATCTGCGCCTCCGGGTGGGCAGCGCAGAATTTCTGCACCGCTGTCCGGTTGGCCAGCACGCCGGAGTCAAAGCGTAGGGAGTCGATGACCACCTCAAATTCATCTTTGAACTCCTGCGTTTTCAAGTAACCTATGTGGTCGTCCCAGCTGCTGAAAAAGCCTCTGCCGTCTGTGTCCATATCGGCCCGCAGGTGACCGACGCACCCGGTCTGGGCCATGATTTGCTGAGACTGGCCGTAGCAGTACAGCCGCTCTGCCTCCGTCATGGGGCGAAGATTCAATTCCATTCGCATTCCTCCTTTTTATCGTTGGGCGGCACCGGAACTTCTGATGCCGCCCGGTTCGTTCACTTACCTCTGTTTCGCAGCTTCAAAAAAATCAGCCCTGCGATGATAAACACCACAAGGCCGATGCCGACGATGGTTTTAACGCTCATGCTTACCCTCCTTCTTCTTTCGGAATGTGAAGAACGCCGTAGCCCCGGCGCTCAGCAGCGAAGCGCCTGCCAGTGCTGCCCACAGCGTCAGATTGGTGCTGTCGCCGGTCTTGGGAATATCCGTAACCGGCTTCAGCTGGTTGTGGAATTTGGCCACCACGGTCTTGCCCTCATGGACGGTGACGGTCACATCCGGCGGCAGAATATAGGCCTTGTTGGCCTCGTTGGAGACCTCCGAGGCCACATAGTCGCCGGTGCGCAGGCCGTCAATTTTGATCTGCCCGTTCTCATCGGTCACATAGTCCTTGGAGAAAGCGTTGCCGGTGACGTCAGTGCCGCTCACCCGGAAGGTAAAGCCCTGCAGCCTGTCGTCCTCAGAGGTTTTCTCAATGCGGAGGCTGCCGGTCTGCGCTGCGTTCACAAAGCCCTTTCCGGCCTCGTTTTCTACGATGACGGTTCCACCGTTTTCTGTGATGGAGAAAGCATATGTTTGCTCATCCAAATAAAAGCCTGCGGGAGCTTTCGTCTCCTTCAGCGTGTAGTCGCCGTATGCCAGACCATCCAGTCGATAGACACCGTCCGACAGCTCCTCCAGCGTGCCCACCAGCTCACCGTCACGGTATACCTCAAATTCAGCGCCGGTCAGGTGGTGGTCGGGATAGTCCCTGTCCACCTTGGTCAACTGCACGCTGCCGCAGATGCGGGTGTTCACGGCCTCGATTTCCACCACGGCACTGTCTGCGTCGATCTTCACGGCATAGGGCGTGTCGTCCGTCACATAGCCTTCCGGCGCAGCAATCTCCCGCACCACATATTCGCCGTAGGGCACGCCGGTAAAGGAGAAGCTGCCGTCCGCTGCAGAAAAGGCAGTCAGGATGGGCTCCGTGCCGTCAGTAGTGAACAGGCCGAAGGTCGCTCCCGCAAGGGCGCTGCCGTCCTCATCCTTTTTCAGCCCATGAATTTCTCCGTAAATCAGCTCGTTGGAGATGCTCGTGCCGTCGTTGACCACCAGCTCCACCACGGGAATGTTCTGCCCAGCATAGGCAAAGACCACGGGATACTTCTCGTCGGAGAGAATGTAGTGGCTGTCGGTGCTGATCTCCCGGACATAGTAGCTGCCGAAGGGAACGTCGCTTCCCAGCGTGGCTTTCCCGTTTTCATCCGGCGTCAGAATTTCCAGCAGCCCATCGGCCGGGATGATGCTGCCGTCTGCTGCGGTCAGATCCTCAGCGGCATAGAAGCCAAAGGTGACGGCGGACATCTCCTCATTCATGCCGATACCGAACGGCTTGTTCTGCTCCAGCACCTTGCATAGGGACAGCTGCGCCTTCTGGCGGTCGTTTTGGAAGCTGGCGGCGGTCTTGGTGATTTCAATTTCCTGCCCGGCGTAGACCAGCTCGGCGGTGTAGGGCTCGGTGTTCAGTACCATGCCGTCGGGAGCCTGGATCTCCGTGATCTCATACTTGCCCAGATACAGCGGCTGACTCTCGGCCGGGCCGTCCTCGCCGGTGGTCACGGTGTCTACCACTTCACCGGTGCGATACCGCAGGGTGCCGTCCAGGGTGAATATGTCCTCTGCTGCCTTGATCTCGTAGACGGCACCGGGCAGCCCCTGCACCGCATAGACCGGCTGATAGATTCCGTCGGACTCCGTCACGGAGGCAAACACCTCACCGGACTTGGAGATTTTGATGACGCCCTTCTGGGCGTAGTTGCCCAGCTTGACCTTCACAATCTTCACGGCGTTTTCCTCGGTGGAGTTGTCTTCGGTCACATCAAAGCTGACGCCTTCCGCACGCAGCACATAGCCGTAGGGTGCAGAAACTTCCTTCAGGGTGTAACCCTTGCCGTATTCCAGCTTCTCCGGGGTAATGAGAAAGCCCTCCTCATTGGTGTAGAAGGTGTCTATGGTGGTGACCTCCGGATAGGTGAAGGTCATGGAGACCAGCGAGCCGTCCGGGCGGTAGATCTGGAAGCCCGCCCCGGCATAGGGAATGGTCTTTTCGGTCTCGGCATCCACCTTGACGACCTTAATAAAGGAACGGAAATTGGCGTTGTTGATGAGATAACGGTAGGTCTCGCCGTCAGCACGGACGAACACATCAAAGTCGCGCATCAGCTCACGGCCCTCCCAGCCGGAGACCTGATGGACGGTGTACACGCCGTAAGGCAGGTCCTTGGTCTGGGCAAAGCCGTTTTCATCGCAGACGAGATAGTCCCGTTCGGTGTCCTTCGCCGCCTCATAGCTGCCAGCGGACTTGAGATACACGGCAAACTCTGCGCCGCTTTCCGGGGTTTCGATTTGAGTTTCGCCGTTGTCGGTGTGCTTGAGGATGGCGATGCTGCCCTTGCTGACCTGCTCGGTCACATCCACGGCAGGAGCGCTGTTTCGCTCGATGGTGTAATGCTCTGCCTCTGCGCCGACGGAATAGACCGTGCCGTCCAGCAGGTAGCCTTCGGAAGAACTCAGCTCCCGGATGGTCCAGTCGTCACCGCAGACGTAGTAGGAAGTGGTGAACTGGCCGTACTCGTCGGTATAGTAGGTGTCCACCAGCTGCTGGCCCTTGAAAATACCGTAGGCCGCACCGGTCAGAGAGGCGTTGCCCTGCGCCGTGCCAGTCTCACGGTCAGATTTGGTCACGGTGACGTTCCACTTCTTCAGGATGTTGGAAAAGCTCTTGTTGGTGACCGTATTCCACTCCACGGCAGCGGTCCGGCTGTCCGGCACCACATAGCGCTCCGCCGTGTCGATTTCCTCCAGCGTATAGCCGGTGCCGATGAGCACGTTTTCGAAGGTGGCCACGCCGCTTGCATCCGTCACGGCGTATTCATCCACCGGCAGGCCGGAAAGCGAAGTGCCGGACAGGCGGAACCTGACACTCTCCGCAAGGCCGTCCTCCGCAGTCTTGGTGACGGTGAGGCTGCCGCGCTTCAACGTGTTATTGAAGCTGACCGTGGCTGTCCTGCCGCTGACCACCATAACTCTGCGGGCTTCCTGCGGTTCATACTGGTCGTAGCCCTGCTCCGTAACGGTGTAGACGCCAGGCTTCAGGTTGTCGATCTGAATTTCGCCGTTTCGGCCGGTGGTGACGGCTTGATTGACGCCCTCGCCGGTGATGGTGAAGGTGATGCCGTCCACCTTGCCATCCTCGGAGGTTTTGACGATTCTGGCGCTGCCGTAGCTGACCTTCAGGTTGAGATAAGCGGTGACAGGGTCGCTGACGGAGGCACTGTAGGTCACCGTGTCCTGCTTTCCGCCGCCGATGTTGCCGTCGGTCCAGACGATAACGCCGCTGCGCATCTGGCTTCTGGTGGCTGTGATCTGCACGGCATCCGCAGGGGCTTCCTTGGCGGTGATCGTCAGCTGGTTGCCGCTGACGCTGAAGCTCACGCCGGTGACATTGGCCGTAAAGCGGAAGCGGGACAGCACGCCGTTGGTATCCGTTAGGGCGGCAGAATACTGTTTGCCGTCCCATTCCAGTTCCACATTCTGCGCCTTGCCTGCGCTTCTGGCCATGAAGCTGGGCACCACGGTATGGCTCTGCACCCCGGACACGATGCTGTCGTAATAATCGCAGATCTGCTGATAGAGGGGATGACCGGTACTGACGAGGGACTTCACCGTGTCATAGTCTCCGGTGCTGACGTGGTGGAAGTCTGCGTCACGCTCGCCGACGATGGTCTCCCACACCAGGATCTGCGTGGCGTAGGCGTGGGCAATGCGGTCTGCATCCGCCGCATTCTGGGAGCGCCACGAGGTGGAAAGATTCCCCTGATAGCCATACTGCATGATACGGCCCAGCAGCACCTTGATGTCATCCGGCTCGATGGTGTGGTTCAAGCTGCTGGGGTAGTTGTCCCAGAAGTCCTCGCCGAAGCCGGTGAAGATCTCGCCCATGCTGCGGGGGACGCCGGGCTCAATGCAGTAGACCACCTGACCGTCGAAGCTGTCCATGCAGTGGACGGTGGTTGTGGTGGACTCGGAGGTGGACCAGCCGTTCATATAGGTTTTGGCGCTGTGGCCCCAGACGTCCTCGGAATAGATCTGGTTGGCGTCTCCGTCCCGAGGGAAAGCGACGGAGTAGGATTTTGAGGTTGCTCCGGAGGGCGAGGCAGCCAATGCCGTCACGCCGCTGCCGAAGACAGCCGTGAATGTCAGCAGGGCAGCCAGCAGCCCCGACATTCTTCGTTTAAATTTTTTCTTCATGTTTCCTCCTTCATGCATGAAAAAAGCACCGTGTTTCCACGATGCTGATTTCAGAATGTTTTGTTTTATGCGTATCCGATGTAGATCAGGTACCGGTTTTCTCCCACGCATTCGTACCAGATCCAGACATCGGTAATGTCCCCGTCACCGGCATAGCGGTTCAGCCGGGCGGTGATGTCTCGCTCCAGGTAAATGCAGTTTGGATTTGCGGAGATGGGGTTGTCCCAGCAGTCCACGGCCGATGGTTCCAGAACCAGCCCCTTTTCCGTGGCGACGGTCTGCGCATAGCCGATCCAGTAGTCGATGTCGAATGGGGCTTCTGTCGGCTGCGCCGTCTCCGGCGGGGCGGGCGATTCTGTTGTTGGCTCCGGCTGTGTGGGTGCTGCCGGTGACTTTGTGGCAGGCGGCTCCGTAGGCTGCGGGGGCTGGGATGCAGGCTCCGTATTTGGGGGCGTGTCCGCTGCCGCAGCGGTGGAAGCCGGTTCGGTAACCGACGGTGCTGTTGGTTCCGGCATGGGTTCTGTCACCGGCTGAGAAGACGATTCTTGTCCCGGCTCGTTGATTTGTTCCGGCGGTATCGTCGTTTGCTCTGTCGGCTGAGTGGCCAGCACCGGCGGTTCAGCCGTCGGCGGCGAAGGGCTGCGGGAACAGGCCGAAAGAGCGATCAGCAGAAGCGGCAAAAAGATCAGCGGCAATTTTCTCATGATTTGATCCTCCGTTTTTTGCTTTATCCTACCGATCCGGCACTGCCTTGTCAAAGCTGCGCCTTTATTCTTCTTTCAGTCGGTAATAACAGCTTGTTTGATTAGGGGGAGAGTGTGAGAGGGGGGAGCGCAGTGCCACCTGTAAAAGAGCGCACTACCCCCACGGTGCAGCGATATGGTTTTATCTTGCGTCATCCCGCATACGTTCCAGATGCCGGTGATAATATTCCAGCGCTTTCAGAATAAACGCACCGGTATCTTTGTAGGGAACACTGGAAGGAATATACTTTCTTGCATCTTCGTACCTGATGCTGACTTTTTCTTTCTGGTTAGGCTTTTCTTCACACATGATGGATTCAATGACCTCCGGCGTGAGCTTGCCGTCCTGAGAGAATTTGCGCATCTTGATGGCCTGCGCATGGGAAGGTGTGGCATCCGCCAATTCCATAGCCGGAAGCAGATCCTGCTGCTCCTTGTCGTTGAGATAGCTGAGTTCTACAGCAGGACGCATGGCGATTTTTCCTTCGTCCACCAGATCGAGGAGCTCTGGAACAAGCTCAGTGAGGCGGATGTAGCGGAATATCTGCCTTCTGCTATCACCCTGGTCTTTCGATAATTCTTCACCGCTATCTAACTTTGTGCCCACTGGGCACGAAGTTAAATCAGTACGAATACCTTGCCTATTCATCGCCTCCAGACGCATCTTGTACGAAAATGCTTTTTCACTCGGCAGGATCACGGAACGCTGCAGATTGGATTCCACCATCAGAATAATGGCTTCATCCCGGGTCAGCTCTTTGATCTCTGCCGGTACGGTTTCAAGGCCTGCCAGCTCGCAGGCCTTTCTGCGCCGGTGACCGGACACGATCTCGTAGCGGCCATCCTCCTTCCGGCGAAGGGTGATGGGAGTAATGACCCCACGGCTTTTGACGCTCTCCACCAGCTGCTCCATGTCCTCATCCAGACGGACCTTGAAGGGGTGGTCAGGAAAGTCGTCGATTTCGGTCAGGGGGATGTCAAAAATCTTCGGGAGCCTGTTTTCGGCACGCTCCTGATCGTTCATAAACATCTCATCGTACCCGGTCATTCCTAAGTCGAGTTTGGGCCGCTCTCTCAAGTTGTTCCACCTCCTTCGTCAGATTTTCATAGGCCGCAGCAACCTTACCGGTTTTATCGTGGGCAAAGATGCTCTCACCGGTAAGGCTGCATTCTGCCGCACGGACGGAGTGCGGAATCTCGGTATCAAAGATCCGGATATTCTGTCCCACCGTATCACGAAGGGTTTCTATGATGTCCTTCGCATTGTTCGTGCGGCTGTCTACCATCGTAAACAGGATCCCATCTATTTTGAGGCTTGGATTGATGCTCCGTTTCACTTTATTGATGGAGTGAAGGAGCAGATTCAGACCCTTTGTAGACAGAAAGCTTGGCTGCGACGGTATGATCACGCTGTCTGCGGCAACCAGCGCATTGATTGTCATCATTCCCAGAGAGGGCATGCAGTCGATTAAGATGTAGTCGTAATTCTTCCGGACCGAATCGATATAGTTTCTGAGAACATATTCACGGCTCATAATATTGAAAAGGCCGGTTTCCATGCCGGACAATTCAATATTTGAGGGAAGAATATCTACGCCTTCCCCGTGGTGCAGAATGCCTGCGCTCTCATCCATAGGTCTGTCTTCAATCGCTGCGTCCATAACAGTGGCAAGAGACACATCCAGTGCATCGGGATTTTTGATCCCCAGACTGATGGTCAGGCTGCCCTGCGGATCTGCATCGATAAGAAGTACCTTTTTCCTGTTGCATGCCAGGCCGACACCAAGGTTTACGGTCGTAGTTGTCTTACCGACGCCGCCCTTCTGGTTTGTAATGGCAATCACTTTGCAATTGTCCATTGGCTTCCTCCTTTCGCAGTTTTTTGAATCATTGCTGATCCACGAAAGCCTCAAAGCATCCTTTAGGGCTTTCGTCGCTGCATTTCATTTTTCCTCGAACCCTAAATGCAGAAAAGGAAGTCATCAGACGCCCGATAGCAAATCGGTTCCATGGGAATCTCACCCCTGCCGGGTCCTCCGCCAGCTCCGTAGAGAAGTATCATGATCGCCTGAGCCTGTCATCGCCTTATCCATAGCCAACGAATATTTCGGTCAGGTTTCGGAACCGCTCACCACCTTACATTCCGCTAATGCCAGAGCGGCAGATGGGTCTTGGCGTACCGACCTCCGGCTCGGAGCTCAGGTAACGTATCTGATGAATGGTATTCAATTGTCAAGGTGCCCGAGAGGTTGTTTGCCTCTCTACTAACCAGTTGCTGAATTTTGCCGGGAATTGTTAGTGACTTTTTCAAAATAATTCACCGCCAGCTCTGAGATAGGAAAAAAGCCCTTCGCACCAATCAAAGTGATTCGTGCGAAGGGCGAGATTCCTGTGAAAATGGTAATCATGTGAATGGTGTCGCTTGTAAGCGACATATTCGGGACGCTATGAAATTACATGGATTATACGGGCTACACCTGGGGGCTTGGCCTATTGAACTTTTCTGGCCGATGAGTATAATTTGCATTACCGGAGCAATCTGCTCCAAAATAAAACAAAAAGAGGCGTTGCAATGAGAAGCCGTGATCCGAAATTAATGAAGCAGATTCACGATTACATCAATGAATTCTATATTGCTGAAGAAAGAACGCCTACCACGACCGAGATTGCATCAGCATTTTCTATTTCGCGTTCATCCGCATACAGGTACCTGGTTTATCTTTCCGAGAATCATGACATTGCGTATGAAAAAGGTGAAATACGCACCAGCAAAATGAATCGGATCAATTTGAACGGTTCCCGTGCCGCAATTGTCGGGTCCATTCCGTGCGGTGAAGCAACCTCTGAAGAAGAATGCGTCGAGGAGTATGTAAAGCTCCCGGAATCTCTGTTCGGCAGCGGAGCGTTTTATATTCTCCGTGCCAGAGGAGACTCTATGGAGGATGCCGGTATACATGAAAAGGATCTTGTTGTTATTCAAAAACAGGAAACCGCAAAGGTCGGCGATATCGTTGTTGCCTTGATCGGAGATAACGAAAATACGCTGAAACGCTTCGGCGGTCTGGACGAGGAAGGCTACGCAATTCTTGAGTACCAGAACGAAGAAGTCTATCCGGAGAAAATCATTCGCGTACGGGACTTGATCGTCCAGGGTGTTGCAAAGCATGTAATCAGATCCCTGTGACATAGGAGAGGTGAACCAATTGAACAGGACCTTTGTGAGAGTGGAGTGCCTGGTTCTGGAAGATGGCTCGGCACAACCCAAGAAGATTATTTGGCTTGACGGCCGCGAATTTCCGATTCGCCGCATCATACACTCTTGCCCGGCCTCCAATGGTGAATATGAAGGAATTCGCTACACGGTATTAATCGGTAGTGCGGAAAAATATTTATACCAGCTTGATGCACGGTGGTACGTGGATTCAGGCTAAGGAGGTTGTGGACATGAAAACTTACACATCGTTTCAGGAGCTTGACGCTCTTGGCGAAGGCCTCGCAAAGAAATATACCGGCAATACCCATCGGTGGAATTCCAGTTGTTTCGACATTGAGGGCTTCATTACCGACTTTCTGAAGCTGCCGATTCTGTACGAAGCCTTTGCGGAGGATGATCCCAGCAAAATAGGCTTTCTTTCAGATGGCATAACCCCTTTGATCGTCTATAGAGCCGGAAAGAAAACCCCGATTGTGTTCCCGAAAGACACGATCGTAATCGAGAGCTTTCTTCAGCGCTCAGACGAAAGCGGCCGCAGGCGCTTTACACTCGCCCATGAGGCAGCGCATTTTATTCTGAACAGACATGTGCCCATGCAAACGGCCTGCTTTCACAATGAGTATGATCATGAGTTCCATTATTCCGGTGAGGAACTGGCAAAGATGTTTTCTCTCAACGAAACCTTGACCAACAGACTGGGTGCCGCAGTTTTAATGCCGCCTTTCCTGGTAGGCCGAGCGTTGAAAAAGTATAACAACGGACAGCCAATCGTCTACTATACCGAAGGCGTCTTTGCGCCGGATACAAAGATCAGACTTCAGTCCATGTCGGATGCGCTTGGCGTATCTTATTCGGCACTTATCAACCGGCTCAGAGAACTGAGGCTGCTGGAATGCAGACCGATCGAAGAATATATTGACCACGCTCTTTTCCCGAAGGCATCAATATGATTCAGTATGACGCACGTTTCGGTACACCCAGCGACGAGGTGCTCCGAAAATTGGAACTGTCACGCATGGAAGTAGAATCCATGGAAAAGAGGAACCTTAACTGCCCAATCTGCGGCTTTCGCATCCTTGGTGTGTACGCTGACCGTACCGGTCACGCAGAAGTGAAATGCCGCAAATGTAAGTTTGAAGGTCCCATCAACCTGGCCTACTTCAGAAGGCAGCATCGGCACCATAGGTATATCCGCTTCGATAAACGCAAGCGGAACGTCTCCAGATAACTTATAACTGAATATCTGAAAACAATACGATTTCTAATCGTGCAAGCGGAGCAGGACCCGTAAAGGGCTGAAAAACTTCCAAGCGCCGTACGAAGCCGGATTGAGACAAATTACAGGATTATTGTATCCTGATGTCTCTTTCCGATTTCTGCGGCGCTTTTTTGCACGGTTTTGCTTCGTACTGCGTTAGAAGGTCTTTTCTCAAAGCTCGCGCTTGGGAAAGGACCATTATGTTTTGTGCCTGGCTTTGCTACATAGGCCGATATCCGTAGCTCCGAAATTTGGATTTCAACCAACAAACCAAATTTCAAAACAAGGAGCTACGAATCATGAAGAAGGAATTCTGGATCAAGAAAGATCGAACCAAGGACGAACCGGATAATTGGGAAAAGATGAGCAGCTATGAATTTGCTCGTTTTATGGAAACGGCAGATGGAAAGTCCCGCAAGGAGAATATCGCTAGGGTTCCCGGCGGCGAGTCCGGCGAACCGATCATCTATATGGAAGTTGACAGTCAAACCGCAAAAGAGTGGAAGCGTGAAAACAACAGGGCCTGTTATCTACAGAAAACCATGAATGCATTGGGCATCGAGGTGATCTCCTACAATGTTTCTCCTAACACTGAGGATTGGGAAGTAAATGGAGAGGCCTTGCTGGAGAACCCTGATTGCCATGTGGAGGACGATGTCCTTCGCAGCATTCTCACGGAGAATATGCTCGATGCAATGTACCATTTGTCGGAGATTGAGCAGGAAGTAATCACCCATCTGTATTTATCAGATGATCCTATGACCGAACACGAGTTTGAAAAGGCTTTCGGTGTCAAGAGGTGTACGGTCCACTATTACAAAGTAAGTGCGTTAGAGAAGCTCAGAAAAATGCTGAGTGAAAATGTTTAAGGCAGTTACTAACAATTCACGGAAAAATTCAGCAACTGGTTAGTAGAAGGACTATTTTCATTATAGAACAGGAAAACACAATAAAGAAAACAGGTTCTATTTGTCTACATAGCTGCCGGAACACACGCATAAATTGAAGCAGAAAACGCTCTGGAAAGGAGGGCAGCCATGGAAGTATTTCTGATCTTCCCGAAATCAAAGCAGGCTCGGCAGGAGCTTGGGCAGGAGCTGGCGAAGTTCCAGTCCGAGCAGGCACTGAAATCCATCCAAAAGCTGCCCTGCTCCACGGAGCAGAAGCTGGAACTGGTAGACGCCGCCGTGAAGCATCTGAAAGCGCAGCAATAATACATAGCAGACGAGCAGACCAGCATTGAATGCCGGTCTGCTCGTTTTACTGCACTGATCACGTCTGCTTGAAATACTTCTCCCATGTAGATTTGAAAATCTGCACGTTACCCTGTTCCCATCGCTTGAACTTTTGCAGCTGTACGCCAAGCTGCGCTGCATATGCCTTCTGCGTCAAGCCGAGCCGCTGGCGAATAGCTTTGATTTGCTCCCCCTGACCCTGCAGCAGAAACAGGTTATAGTCATCCAGCAAATCCTCCAGCGGTACCTCAAACAGCTCCGCCAGCTTCTCCATATGCTCCTTCGGATAAAAGTCCCGCCCTGCCTCTTCGTAATGGATATAGGTACTGCGGTCGATGCCCGCATAGTCCGCCGCGTCACGCTGACGAAGTCCTTTTTGATAGCGATACCACCGCAGCTTGTCCGCAATTTCCGTGATCTCGGATGCGTCCGAAAACCGCAGATTGAACTTCTCGGCATCCAAAAACTTATGTGGAAGGACGACCGGGAACTTGAGAATTTGAAGCGGCGCAACTTTTAACGTACCTGCAACATTCGCAGCCAATACATAGCTGCGGACTTTCAGGCGGCAGAACATAGACCATTTTGCCCCAAAAGGTTCATGGTTTTCCACCTCAACCGCCGTTTCTTCCGTTGTGATAGTATAGCATTTTCAATACATCTTGACGCATAAGTTGCCAGGCGGATCTTTTTATCGGGCCGAAAGGTGTTCACCGCCTTGATCAGGCCGATGGTGCCGATGGAGATCAGGTCCTCCTGATTGCTGGCCTGGGTATAATACTTTTTGATGATGTGCGCCACCAGGCGGAGATTGTGCTCCACCAAGCGGTTGCGGGCGGACAGATCGCCCTGGGCCCACTGCTCCAAGCACTCCCGCTCCTCCTGCCGGGACAGGGGACGGGGAAAGGAGCCGGGATTACCGGACAAATGCAGGGTCAAAAACAGGCTGTTGGACAGCAGCAGCAATGCCGCCGATAACATAGGTCATCCCTCCTTCACGGCAATCCTATGCCCGGAGGGGATGGTCCTATGTAACAAGAGGAATCGTCAAAAACAGCGCTGAAAGGCGGACGGCCTTGCGGTCGTCCGCCTTAAGCGCACATAGGTATAAACGATTACAGGTTTTCCGGTCATTTTCTTGGCCGGCGCGGCTTACTCCCCGCCGCTTTCGTCTTTGGGGGCGGCAGGCTCATCGTCCAGGGGCTCCGCCTGTGCGGACTCCGGGGCGTCGTCCCGGGACCCCGCCGCTTCGGTTTCTGCCGGGGCCTCAGCCGCCGCAGCGGCAGCAGCCTCCCGGGCAGCCACCTGGTTCACATACAGGTCCTCAGGCCGGTGGGGGTGGAGCTTGATGTTGTAAAACAGCACCGCCAGAGCGGCGATCATCAGCACCAGGCTCAGCACCTGGGACACCCGGATGGGCTGGCCAGCGATGGTCCAGTTGAACAGATACAGGCTGTCGGTGCGCAGACCCTCGATCCAGAAGCGGCCCACGCCGTACCACAGGAAGTAGAAGCAGGTGTTCTCACCGTCGAACCGCCTGGCCTTGGATATCACAAAAACGATCAGCAGCAGGCCGATGAGGTTCCACAGGCTCTCGTACAGGAAGGTGGGATGTACCTCCACCAGCTCCCCGGCAGTGGTGGTCAGCTGCATGCGCCAGGGCATGGTGGTTTCCGCACCAAAGGCCTCGCGGTTCAGGAAATTGCCCCAGCGGCCGATGGCCTGGCCGATGAGCAGCCCCATGACCACCAGGTCCATCATGGCCCCCAGCTTGATATGGCGGCTGCGGCACAGGATAATGGCCACGATGACCACAGCGATGACGCCGCCGTAGATGGCCAGGCCGCCGTCCCAGATGGCGATGGCCTTGGACCAGCTGAACCGGTCCTCGTGGTCCTTGAACTGGCTGAGATAGAACAGAACGTAATAGATCCGCGCGCCGATGATGCCGCAGGGAATGCCCCACAGCAGCCCGTCGATCAGGTCATCCTCGCGGATGCCGTATTTCGTGCGCTGGCGCATGCACCACCACAGGGCCACCAGCATGCCCAGGGCGATGAGGATGCCGTACCAGTAGATGCCGTTGCCGATGTTGATGGCCTTGGAGCTGAGGGTAATGGTCCAGTCGCCAAAAAGCCCCGGAAAGCGGATGGGGCTGTCGGTCATGATCTTCATAGTGTCACTCCTTGCTCAGAAACTGGCACCTATTATACCGCAGACGGCGCAGAATGAAAAGCCTTTTTTTCCGGGCAGCGCCTGCACGCGTACCCCCCTTACCCCTTGATGATCTCCACCACTTCGCCGATATACATACGATGGACGGGCTCGTCCTTATAAAAGGCGTCCCGGACCTCCTGGGGGATCTGCTCCAGGTCCAGGTCCTGGCAATAGATCTTGCGGCAGACCAGGGTAGTCTCCGCCTGACGGAAGGTGATGCCCTGGGGCAGGAACTCCGGGGTCAGACCCGCCGCCGCCACCTTGTCGCCGTCCCGGCCGGAGGTGCTGCCCAGCAGGGACAGGGCCCTGCGCTGCTCCTCCGGGTAAAAGCTGACGGTGAAGTAGTCGCTCTCCTCCATAAATGCAAAGGTATAGCGGTTCTTTTTCACATACACTGTGGCCACCGGGCGTTCCCACAGGGTGCCCAGGCCGCCCCAGCTGATGGTCATGGTGTTGTAATGCTCCGGGGTCCCCGCCGTGACCAGAGCCCACTGCTTGTCGAATTTGGTAAATACGTCCGCTTCCAGGTGCATCATACCGGCACGCTCCTTCATTATAAAGTAAGGCCATTGTATCACACCCCGCCCCCCGGGGCAAGACGGAGATTTCCGGCGGCCCGCAAAAAGGGCGGACGCCGGCGCCCGCCCCGATCTTTATCCGAACAAAAGGATGCACCACCAGATGGCGCCGATGACAGATACCACCAGCCCCAGCAGGAGCATGATGCCCCGGGCCAGGTCCGTGGCCTGGAGCTTTTCCGAGTTGTGATAGAAGAAGCCCAGCAGAAATTTGTCCAGGGCGATGGCAGGCTTCAGCAGCAGGGGGAGCACCAGGCCCAGCAGCAGGAACAGCCCCGCCGTGAGAAATTCCCCGGGCCGCCCGGCGATGCGGGTCTGGTGATTGCCCAGGGCCATGCTGTACAGCGTGTTGTCGGTCAGGCCCGGGCTGAACCCGGCCTTCTCCTGCACCAGGGTGCTGATGGACCAGCTGTCACCCGCTGTCATGAACGTTCCGGTGGCGGTGTTGTAGGTGACGTTGCGGACCACACCGTCCATGGCCATTTCCGCCGCCCGATAGGAGCCGTTTTCCGCCAGGGACAGGGTAAACTCCGCCGTCTGCCCCGTGGGGGACTGAATGCGCAGGCGGTTGTCCTCCGTCACCTCCACCGTGGAGCAGCCCGGGCGGGTATAGGTCCTGCCCTGTTCCCCGGCGGCCATGCGGTAAAAGCCGCCGTAGTTCCACACGCCGGGGCGCAGGCCCCACACCAGGGCCGAGATCGCCAGGAGCACCGCGGCGGCCAGTTCGATTTTCCAGATGATGCTTTTCATGATGGATTTCCTCACCTTTCCAGCGAATTTCCGTCTGTTGCAGCTGTGGTTCTCTGTACAATTATGTTACTATATTTATGCACAATTGTCAACGAAAAAAAATATTTTCGATTGAGTATTTACCCTCCTTCGCGGCAGCCATTTACCGGAAATCTTCTTGATATGTCATTTCGAGTCAGCCGCAGGCTGGTGCGGCGATCCGTTTTCCCGGCGCATCAGTGCCTATTTCCTCCCATAACCGCCGCCTCTTGTCTTTTCCTGCCCTATGTGGTAAAATGGCAAAAACATCGAAAAGGAGCTGAGTGCGTGACGGACTATCCCACTTCCCTGCTGCCGGACCGCGGCAGATGCACCGGCTGCGGCGCCTGCGCCAGCGGCTGCCCCAAGGGGGCCATCCATATGCTGCCGGACCGGGAGGGGTTCCTGTACCCCACCGTCACCGATGCCTGCATCCAATGCGGCCACTGTGCCCATATCTGCCCCGTTCTGAAGCAGCGGGAGCCCCGGCCGGAGCCGGCGGTGTTTGCCGCCTGGAACCCGAATCCCGCCGTGCGCCAGACCTCCACCGCAGGCGGCGTATTTCCCCTGTTGGCGGAGTATATCCTGGACGAGGGCGGCGTGGTGTTCGGCGCAGCCCTGGACCAGGAGCTGCGGGTGCGGCACATCGCCGTAAAGGACAAGGCGGAGCTGCCCCGGCTCCAGGGGGCCAAGCCCGTGCAAAGCGACCTGGGCGACAGCTTCCGCCGGGTGCGCCACTATCTGGACCAGGGGCGGCGGGTGCTGTTCTCCGGCACCCCCTGTCAGGTGGACGGCCTGTATCACTTCTTAGGCGAGCATCCGGAGCGGCTGCTGACCTGCGACGTGGTGTGCAGCGGCGTGTCCTCCCCGGGGGTGTGGGGCCAGCTGGTGCGGTCTATGGCGTATATCAAGCGGCAGCCGCCGGTGGACGTGTGCTTCTGCGGCAAGCTGCCCGGGGAAAAGGACCGGCGATTCCGTGTCCGCTTCGCCGGAGGCGCCCAGTATGACGCCCCCTTCGGCAAGTCCGATTTCGGCCGGGGTCTGCGGCAGCGGCTGTTTCTGCGCCCGGCATGCCACCGGTGTCCCTATACCAGCACCGACCGCCCGGCGGACCTGACCCTGGGCATATACCGGGACCCGCCCAAGGACTTCCACCCGGAGGTACCCCGGTACAGCATTTCCCTGCTGCTGGTGAACAGCGCCAAGGGCGCCCACTATTTCGACACACTGCCCCTGAAGCGGGAAAAGCTGACCCTGGACCAGGCGGTAGCCTGCGCCGGGGCTCTGTCGGCTCCCCAGGAAGCCTCCGGCAGCCGGGAGGACTTTTTCGCGGCCTTCTGTCAGCAGCCCTTCCAGCAGGTGCGCAACCGGTTTCTGTCCGCCTCTCCCCTGCCCCAGCCCCTGGAGCGGCTGCGTCAGCTGCTGAAGCATCCCAAGGAGAAGTGATTTTATGGAAACACTGATGCACACCTGCTGCGCGCCGTGCTCCGTGTCCTGCATCCGCCAGCTGCGGGGCGAGGGCATCGAGCCTGTCAGCTTCTGGTATAATCCCAATATCCACCCCTATCAGGAGTACAAGGCCCGGCGGGACACGCTGATGGCCTATGCCCCGGCCATCGGCATGAAGCTCATCGTCCGGGAGGATTACGGCCTGCGGGATTTCTGCCGGGCCGTGTGCGGCGACATCGACCACCGGTGCGGCCACTGCTACCATATCCGCCTGTGGGAAACGGCGCGGTATGCGGCGGAGCACGGCTATGCCAGCTTCACCAGCACCCTGTTCGTCAGCCCCTATCAGAACCACGAGCTGCTGCGGCAGACGGCTCAGGCGGCGGCAGAGGCATACGGGGTAGAGTTCCTGTACCGGGATTTCCGTCCCGGATTCCGGGCAGGCCAGCAGGAGGCCCGGGAGCGTGGCTTTTACATGCAGAAATACTGCGGGTGCGTGTTCAGCGAGGAGGACCGCTACCGCAAGCAGCTCGACCGGGATCTGAAAAATCCGGAAAAGATCATTGGATAACAGCAGCCCCGCCGGTCACCCGGCGGGGCTGTTGTTAGTCATTTTACAGGTGAAGCAGCTCCTTGTAATAGGGCCACAGGCCGGTTTTCTCCGGGCAGAAGGGGGCCAGCTGGCACAGGTCCGTGCCGGGGAAGTCATTGCCCTCGATGATGGCCGGGCCGTCGGGGCCGATGGCCATATCCCAGCCCACATGGCCCACCTCCGGGATCTCCCGGGCGGCCTCACAGGCCATGGCCTTGGCCTCCTCGATCATGGGCAGCTGATAGCCCACCAGGGGGATGCCGGTGTCGGGGTGCCGGTCATAGACGTTGAAATAGTCGTCGGTGGCGGGGGAGCAGATCTTACCGGTGTCGATATCCACCCGGCAGAGGATGCCGCCCTGGCCGGAGTTGTCGCACACGCCGCCGCCCCGTCCCATTTTCAGGGTGATATAGGCGATGTGCACCTGGCCGTCCACCAGGTCGGTGCAGATGCGCATGGTGTTCACGGACTGGGGATGCAGCCGCGCCATATCGGGATGCTGGGCCTGGACATGCTCCAGCACCACCAGCTTCTTCTCCCGGATATAGTCCAGCATGGCCGCCGGGGATTCAAAATCCTTCACATACAGCTTTTCCACGCCGTTGCCGCAGGAGCCGTGGTTGATCTTGGCAAAAATGGCCTCCTGGCCCTCCAGGAACCGCGCCATTTGTTCCACCGTGGCGGTCTCGCCGTTGAGGGTGGGCCGGCGGAGGTACTTGGCGAAGCGGACGTTAAAGAGCAGCTTGTCGTCAAAATCGTCGTCGTGGGCCATATCATTCATGAGATTGCTGACCTTCTTGTTGCGCACCCGGGTGAGGTAGGTGTCCCGCTGGGCGCCGTTCATGTTGTAAAAGCCGAACATGGTGTAGTCATAATACCCTGCGCCGTACCGCACGGCGCACCACAGCATATCAAAGAAGGTGCGCACGTTGTTCTGTCCGCACTTCTGGTGCACCACGTCGATCATGTGGTTCATTTTCTTGAAGCGGACGCCGGTGAGCACCCGGGCCACATATCCGATCATTGCCATGGTAAAAACCTCCCATTTCTCGTTTTGCACTATCATATCACGCAGGCGGCGAAAATCCAATGCATTTTCCTGATGTCTGCCAAAAGCAGAACTGTTTTCAGTATACCACGCCGGAGCGCACGGCGCAAGAACAGCGTCAGATGAAGTATTTCTCCCGGGAGTAGCGGTATGGCGTGTCGGGAACGGCGGCCCGGCCATAGATGTTGGCGGCAAAGACCAGGTCAGAGCCGCCGATGACCTCCTCATAGGTGTCGCACAGGACAAAATGCACGTTGGGGTCCTCCCGGAACAGGTCCATGATGCGCTGCTGGTGGTCGTGGTAGCGGATGAGCTTCAGCGTCACGTCCCGGCGGTCCCCCTCCGCCCGCAGAGAGGCGATAAACGCCCGGATGCAGACGGTCATGATGTTCCCCAGGCCGATGAGGCCCACCGTTTCAAAGTCCGGCCGGGTGAACAGGCGGGCGGAGTGGGCAGCGGAGATGCCGGTGCGGAGGGTAGTGATATACTCGCCGTCCATCAGGGCCCGGAGGATGCCTGTGTCGGACTCATAGAGCAGGATATCGCCCATCATGCTGGAGCGGTCCTCGCACCGCTTGATGCTGTGGCGGCCGATCATCTTCACCATGGCGATGTTGCCCCGCTCATAAATGCAGGGCATGACATTGTAATAGTCGCCGTCCTGCTGGGCGATGTGGATTTTGGGGGGCAGGGTGTAGCCGGACTTTTCCCGCAGGGCCTCGTCCACCCAGCGGATGAGCTCGCTGTCCGGAGTCTCGGCTGCAATGGCCCGGACGGCTTCATGGCCGGGTGGTACAGCCCACCCTTCCCAAGATATGCGGCCTGACATGCGCAGATATTATAGCAGAGTATTTTGGGAATTTCAATGGTTTTGTAGTCGATCCGCACGCTCAAAGTGCAGAACTGCAATACATGTTGGGCAAGTGAATAAAATCATCGAATTGATTGACAAATATTTTGCATTTCTGTATAATTCAGTAGGAAATCGCTGCAAAAGGAGTACTTGACTATGAACTGCCACGGCGGCTGCGCCAGGAGCGCTGGGCTGAAGCAGGCCATTGACCGGGTGCCGAAGCTGAAGGTCATCGATCCGAAAGCGGACCCCCGGCTCACGGGCGCTCCGGGCACGCCCGCCAGAAGGAGATGACACACGGAATATGGACCAGCATACCCATTCCCACCCGCATGACCACGACCACCCCCATCCGCATACCCACAGCCATACCCAGACCAAGGCCGTTCTGAACCGTCTGTCCCGGGCCCAGGGGCACCTGGAGTCTGTGCGCAAAATGGTGGAGCGGGGCGAGGACTGCGCCGAGGTGCTGGTGCAGTTGGCGGCGGTGATCTCCGCCCTGAACAGCACCGGCCGGGTGATCCTCAAGGATCACATTGCCCACTGCATTGTGGACGCTGTGGAGTCCGGCGACAACGAGGCCGTGGAGTCCCTGAACCAGGCCATTGACCGGTTTATGCGGTAAAAATTGTGAACATTTTCCCAAAGCAATTGACATTTTTCAACATTGTGTCTATAATTTAGTATAGGATAGAGGATTGGCGGGGCCCCTGTCGCCTGGTGATGCAGGCGAGGTGCCGCCAGATCAAAAAGCAGCCGGAGGAGAAGGCTCCCCTGAATCCCGCCCAGCAGCTGACGTATGACATGGTCACCAAGGGCGCCGGCGCCGTGTGTCCCGAAAATCTCCGGCCGGTCATCGACTGGTACAATTCTGTGAAGTAAGGAGCGAGCTTATGGAAAAAGTAAAAAACGTCCTGCTGACCGGCGGCAAGGCCGCCCTGAACAGCGCCGTGGAGCTGGGCCGCAGCGTGGTGCAGCTGTTCATCCGCCTGGCCAATACCGCCTGGGAGTTCGTGTGCGATAAGGTCCGCACCATGTCCCGGGAGCACCGCCGGATGCTGATGATCATCGCCGCCGCTGCCACCGGCGTTCTGGCCGTTGGCTCTGTGGTCCTGTGGCTGGTGCGCCGGAAAAAGTAAATTTCCTATCGTATTTTATAACAGAGCGGGGGGACGCAGTGCGTCTCCCCGCTGCTGACAGAAAAGAGGAGTCAATTTATGGAAAAAAAGGCATTCAAGGCGGAGTCGCAGCGGCTGCTGGACCTGATGATCCACTCCATCTACACCCATAAGGAGATCTTCCTGCGGGAGATCATCTCCAACGCCTCCGACGCCATCGACAAGCTGTGTTATCTGTCCCTGACAGACGAGAACGTGGGGCTCAAGCGGGAGGATTTCGCCATCACCCTGTCCGTTGACAAGGAAAACCGCACCCTCACCGTCAGCGACAACGGCATCGGTATGGACGCAGACGAGCTGGAGAACAACCTGGGCGTTATCGCCTCCAGCGGCACCTACCAATTCCGCCAGGGGCTGGACAAGGAGGCCGAGGCCGACGTCATCGGCCAGTTCGGCGTGGGCTTCTACTCCGCCTTTATGGTGGCGGACCACATCACCGTTATCTCCCGGAAATACGGCCAGGAGCAGGCGTACCGCTGGGAGTCCGACGGCCTGGAGGGCTACACCATCGAGCCCTGCACCCGGGACGCCGTGGGCACCGACATCATCATGCACATCAAGCCCGACGGCGACGAGGAGCCTGACGAATACGGTCAGTATCTCCAGGAATACGCCCTGCGCCGGCTGGTGAAGAAATACTCCGACTACATCCGCTTCCCCATTAAGATGATGATGCCCCACTCCCGGGTCAAGGAGGGCAGCCCCCAGGACAAGCCCGAATACGAGGAGGTCCTTGCGTGGGAGACCCTCAACAGCATGGTACCCCTGTGGCAGCGGAAGAAGGCCGATGTCACCCGGGAGGAATACGACAAGTTCTATCAGGAGCGGTTCGGCGATCCCGCCGCGCCCCTGAGCGTTATCACCGTGTCCGCCGAGGGCGCCGTCACCTATAAGGCGCTGCTGTATATCCCCTCCCAGGCCCCCAGCCAGTACTACACCGAGGACTATAAGCCCGGTCTCCAGCTGTACGCCTCCGGCGTGATGATCATGGACAGCTGCGCCGACCTGCTGCCGGACTATTTCAACTTTGTCCGGGGTGTGGTGGAGTCTCCGGACCTGAGCCTGAACATCTCCCGGGAGCTGCTGCAGCATGACCGGCAGCTGAAGATCATCTCCGCCAATCTGGAAAAGAAGATCAAGGCCGAGCTGGAGCGGATGCTCCGGGACGATCGGGAGAAATACGAGACCTTCTACCGCAGCTTTGGCCGCCAGCTGAAGCTGTGCGCCCTGGACAACTACGGGGCCAGGAAGGAGCAGCTCCAGGACCTGCTGCTGTTCTACTCCTCCACGGAGAAGAAGCCCGTGACCCTGGCAGAGTACGTCTCCCGGATGCAGCCGGAGCAGAAGTTCATCTATTTCGCCTCCGGCGACACCGTGGACGCCATCGACCACATGCCCCAGACGGAGCTGCTGAAGGATCACAATATGGAGATCCTGTACTTCACCGACAAGGCCGACGAGTTTCTGCCGGACATGCTGCAAAAGTACCAGGACAAGCCCTTCCGCTCCGCCATTGACGGGGATCTGGAGCTGGGCGATGAGCAGAAGCCCGACGAGACCGACAGCCATCAGGAGAGCTTTGCCTTCCTGAAGGAAGCACTGGGGGATAAGGTGGACCAGGTGAAGGCATCCACCAGGCTCAAGACCCACCCGGTGTGCCTGTCCAGCGGCCAGGGCATCACCTTCGAGATGGAGAAGTATTTCACCGCCGTGCAGCCGGAGCTGGGCATGAAGGCCAAGCGCATTCTGGAGATCAACGTGGATCATCCCGCCTTTGTCGCCTTCGAGACTGCCCGGATCACCGACCCGGACAAGGCGAAAAAATACGCCCAGATCCTCTACAACCAGGCCTGCCTGATCGCGGGTCTACCCATTGAAAACCCGTCCGCGTACACGGATCTGATCTGCTCGCTGTGGAAGTGAGCCATCATAAGCAATACGGAGCTCTCCGCCAGGAGAGCTCCGTATTGCTCAGCTTGTCAAAATTCCTTTTTGACAAGCTGAGCAAGCATTTTCAAAACTTTCATAAAAGTTCTGAAAATGCGGTGATTGAAAACGAAAGACACCCCTGATGGGTTTCTTTCGTAACTATCTTCCTTTCCGAAGGCGGAGATGATCCCGCTTTTTTGACAGTCTCAATAGGAAACCCTTCGGCTGTGCCGAAGGGTTTCCTATCTGTATGATTCTTTCTGATTATTGCGATCTGTATCAGAAGCTGACGTTCTCCGGGTCCGGCTTCTGGCAGGGCTTCACGTCGGTGACGTACAGCACCGGGCCCTCACCGTCATAGGCCTGGCATTTTTCCTTCTTCACGGTGGCCTGGATCTCCACCCACTGGCGGTTCTTGAACTTCTCCAGCTCCTGGCCCTTGCACACCAGGGCCAGGAACTGCATGTCGTTGTTGCAGCACACCATGGCGAAGCGGCCGGGGCAGTGGATGCCCGGGAACTTCTTGGAGTGGCACATCAGCGCCTTATACCGCACGGTGATGCCGTCGTAGCGCTGGGGGTTGTCCATCATGTCCACATACCAGATGCCGTAGTCGTTGTCCGGCACGTCCAGGTGGCCGCCGGACAGGTCGAAGGGGGCCATGTCGTCGGTGACGTAGTCCTCGCTGGTGCCGTCGGTGTTCTCCAGATAGATGTCGGCCCGCCGGTTCACCATCCGCAGGTTCCGGCCCCGCAGGGCCTTGCGCAGCTCCTCATTGCAGCGGTTGAAGATGATCATATCCGCGTTAAGGATCTTTTCCATCATCAGCTGCCCCATGTTCCGCAGATACGGCTCAAAGGTGGTGGCGTCCACCAGGCACATGATCTGATACAGGATCCAGTTGGCAGGCAGACCCTCCCGGTACAGGGGCTCGAAGCTCCACATGCCGTTGAACTCGATGATCACCTGCTTGGGCCGGTACTGCTTTTCCAGCTTCTTGAAAAATTCCGGCGTCAGCTGGGCGGGATCGTCCACGGTGTAGGTGAACACGTTGAACAGCACCTTGGGGTCGTACTCCGTCTCCCCCTCTTCGCAGCACAGCAGCAGGGTCCGGTCCTCGCTGGCGAAGCCGTCTTTCAGGATGCCGTTGATGAAGTCGGTCTTTCCGGCATCCAGAAAGCCGGTGATGAGATATACAGGAATGTCCATAGGCGTCTCCTTACAGGCCAAACAGGGTCTTCAGGCCGTCCTCCTTCAGCTGGGAGCCGATGACGCACAGGCGGCCGGTGTAGTCGGCGGAGCCATAGCGCACCTCGTGCTCCTGGGGCACATAGTCAAAGTGCAGCCACTGGCCGTCGGCGGCGGGCACGATGCCCTTGGCCCGCAGGATGGCGCCGTAGTCGCCGGAATCCAGAGCCGTCAGAATGCGGTCGATATCCGCCTGGGTGAACTGCTTGGGCGTCTCCGCGCCCCAGCTGGTGAACACCTCGTCGGCGTGGTGGTGATGGTGGTGGCAGGCGCACTCCGGATCGTCGCACTCGCCCTCGCCGTGATGATGGTGCTCGTGCTCGTCGTGGTCATGGTCATGCTCATGATCATGGTCGTGATGATGATGCTCGTGCTCGTCCTCATCATCGTCATGATCGTGATGATGGTGATGTTCATGCGCATCCTCGTCATGCTCGTCGTGGTCATGGTGATGGTGATGATGCTCAGCCTCCTCGGCCTCGTGCTCGGCCCGCATCTTCTCCAGCAGCTCGTCGGCCAGAGACACCTTTTCCACGGCGGCCAGAACGGTCTTGCCGTCCAGCTGGTCCCAGGGGGTGGTCAGAATGGCGGCGGTGGGGTTCTTCTCCCGCAGCAGAGCCACGGCGGCCTCCAGCTTCTCCTGGGTCAGCTTCTGGGTCCGGGACAGGATGATGGTGCCGGCGGCCTCGATCTGGTTGTTATAGAACTCGCCGAAGTTCTTCATATACACCTTCACCTTGCCGGCGTCGGCCACGGTGACAAAGGAGTTCAGCTTCATATCCGGGATATCCGCCACGGTGTTTTCCACCGCCACGATCACGTCGGAGAGCTTCCCCACGCCGGAGGGCTCGATGAGGATGCGGTCCGGCTGGAACTGCTCCTTCACCTCCCGCAGGGCCTTGCCGAAGTCGCCCACCAGGGAGCAGCAGATGCAGCCCGAGGACATTTCGGAGATCTGGATCCCCGCGTCCTTCAGAAAGCCGCCGTCGATGCTGATCTCGCCGAACTCGTTTTCGATCAGCACCAGCTTTTCGCCCTGATAGGCTTCCTTCACCATCTTCTTGATGAGGGTGGTCTTGCCTGCGCCCAGGAAACCGGACACGATGTCAATTTTCGTCATAACAGTACCTTCTTTTCTTTTCCCGCCGTGCGGGACATATTATTTCCTCTATATCATAGCCTATTTTTCCAAAAAAGCAAGGGCAGCGAAAAAAATTCACATTTCTGTCCAGATAATCTGCGGTTTGTCCCGTTTTTCCCGGGAATTTTCCCGGTTTTCTATTGGGATGGGGCGGACCGGAGAATGGGGGTAGCCATTTGCCGGAAAATGCGGTATAATGGCGAAAATACACAGAAGCGAGGTACTCCCCTATGTCCGTGAAAGAACAGCAGACCGGCGCGTGGGCGCCGGAGTGGGTCCAGGAGACGGAGCCGGATTATACCCCCCGCCCCCGGCGCAGCCGGAAGCAGCGCCGCCCCCGGTGGCCGGGGATCGCCCTGGCTCTGGTGTGCCTGGCCACCATCGCCGCACTGGTGTGGCATTTTACCCGGCAGAAGGAGATCCCCCTGGAGACGGCGGCCGGTTATGTGGCCTCGGAAGCGGAGACGGCTCCGCTGTACGACGAGGAGGGCAATGTCCTGCGGCAGCTGGTCCGGGGCAGCCAGGTCACCTATGTGGTGGAGGAGGCCCACAAGGATCGTCCGGACCAGGTTCGGGTGCCCCAGGAGGACGGCAGCTTCGCCTGGCTGGACCGGGAGAACCTGACCGATGACCTGAGCGGCGTGGTGACGCTGAAAACCGTGTATGTCCGCCGGGCCCAGAATCTGACGGATGAGGGCGGCGACCCCACCGGCCCCCTGGTGCTGCGAGGCCAGGCCCTGACCGTTACCGGCTACCGGGACCTGGCGGCCGACGGCAGCGTCTCCTATTATAAGGCCGACGGCGGGTACATCCCCGCCCGGTATGTCCGCCTGACGGAGGACCAGGCCACGGCTCCCTATGACGCGGACATGGCCCGGCTCCACGCGGACCGGGGCGACAGCTGGGGCGGCGGCGACGCGGCGGGCCTGGACTACGACGCCTATGAAAAGCCCCGCTTTGGCGGCAGTGTCATGCCCGATACCGTGAAGGCCCTGTACCTGAACAACGAGGCCATCCGGAATCCGGAGGCATACATCGCCGTGGCCGACGGGTGCGGCATCAACGCCTTTGTGGTGGACATCATGGACGGCGGGGCCATTGGCTACGCCTCGCCGGTGATGCAGAAATATTCCCCCAGCGCCTATGCGGATGCCTACAACACGCTGGAGAGCTATCAGGCGGCGGTGAAAAAGCTGAAGGACGCCGGGTATTACGTCATCGGCCGCATCACGGCCTTCAACGATCCCAACCTGGCCGCAGATCATCCGGAGTGTGTGGTGGCGGACCTGAGCGGCCGGCCGCTGAAGATCGGCGGCATGTACTGGCCCAGCGTATACAGCCGCCAGGTGTGGCAGTATAAGGTGGACCTGGCCCTGGAGGCCGCCGAAGCCATGGGCTTCAACGAAATTCAGTTCGACTATGTCCGCTTCCCCGACGGCACCTGGGACTATGACGAGGCGGGCACCATCGACTATCACAACGACAATGACGAGAGCAAGGCCCAGGCCGTTCAGCGGTTTTTGCAGTACGCCGCCGACCGGCTCCACGGGGCGGGGGTGTATGTGTCTGCCGATGTGTTCGGCGAGTGCGCGGAAAAGTATGTCACGGCCTACGGCCAGTATTGGGCGGCCATCAGCGGCGTGGTGGACGCCATCAGCGCCATGCCGTACCCCGATCATTATTCCGCCTCCGGCAGCTGGCTGCCCTGGGAGCACCCCTATGAGACCATGAAAACCTTCGGCGAGAAGGCTGCCGCCCGGCAGCAGGAGACTCCCTCCCCTGCCGCGGTGCGCACCTGGATCCAGTGCTACAACGCCATCCGGGAGCCGTACAACACCTATGGCCCCGATGAGATCGCCGCCCAGATCCGGGCCCTGAACGACACCGGCAACACCGGCGGCTACATGACCTGGAACGCTGCGTCCAGCCTGGACAAGTACCGCTATGTCAGCGGCGTGCTGAACTGAACGTGCTTCGCAGACTGTCAAAAAAGCAGGATTGCCTCCGCCTTCGGAAAGGAAGATAGTTACGAAAGAAACCCATCAGGGGTGTC
>ENA-OUOU01000054-OUOU01000054.1-human-gut-metagenome-genome-assembly--contig:-NODE-54-length-82049-cov-11.121411_pt1 | contig 82049 bp, 78 predicted proteins | sample MGYA00237936_ERZ548765 | MGnify/ENA primary metagenome ERZ548765 (study PRJEB26490, sample SAMN05356889) | human gut metagenome | biome: terrestrial biome; feature: human-associated habitat; material...
GCTCGGGGCTGCACACGCTCAACGGCATTCATCACCTGAGCTACTGGACGGCGGTGTCGCACCAGTGCTCGTGCATCTGGCTGCTGCCGCACGGCATGATGCTGCCGCCGGTGACGCCCGCCATGGCGCAGCGCCGCGCGGAGAAAAAGGCCGTGCGCATCGCGCAGGAGGTGCGTGCGCGCACGCGCTCGCCCAAGACTCCGCCGCGCAAGCCCGTCAATCAGCTCGAGAGCCGCGTCTGGCCGAAGATCGTGGCCGGCAAGGCGCAGAAGTTCGCCGTCAGCGATGCCTGCATCGCCTGCGGTCAGTGCGCCCGGCTCTGCCCGCGCGGCAACATCCGCATCGAGGGCGGCCGCGCCGTCATCGGCGGGGACTGCATCCAGTGCCTGAGCTGTCTGCAGTACTGCCCGCGGCAGGCCATCTCGATCGGCAGGATCACCGACCGCCGCGCGCATTACCACAACCCCAACGTGACCGCCGCGGAGCTGACCGAGCCGGTCATCCGCGTTGACTGAGACCTGCTCCTGCGGGCGCAAACGCTACGAGGTTCTTTGACAAGCTGAAACGCCGCCCGATGGGCGGCGTTTTTCGCGTTTTTTTTAGACGTAACGGATGTAATCCGCCTTGCGCGCTGCCGCCTCGGGCGCGGGTGCGGCGGCATAGCCGAGCGCGATCGCGCCGACGCCGCGCAGCGTCTCCGGCAGACCCCAGTCGCGCAGCAGCGCCTTGCCGTCCGGACTGTCGAAGATCTCGCGCTCGCGGTTGACCCACACGGAGCCGAGCCCCTCGGCGTGCGCGGCCAGCATGAGATTTTCGAGCACGCAGCTGCCGTCGGCCATGTAGTTTGCGCTCCCGCCGTCGCCGAGCACGACCACGATCACCGGCGCACCGTAGTAGGGGGCGGTGTCCTTGCCGATCACGGCGGCGTTGAGCTCCGTCAGCCGCGCACGCGCCTCGGCAGAGACCGCGGCGACGATCATCGCCGACTGCGCGCCCATGGCGGACGGGGCATACGTTCCGGCCTCGAGCACACGCGCGAGCACGTCCGCAGGCACGGCGTCCGGCCTGTAGGCGCGGATGCTCCGCCGGGTCATTATGAGTGTCAGAAAATCGTTTGCCATGAGATGACCTCCTTTTTGCAAATATTTAAAAATGTTTGTAATAAGCATAACACATTTTTCGCCGTTGTGCTATAATATTCAATTGACTCTACCTATTGGTTTTTCTCTGACTATCTGTCGGCGTGCGCGAAAGGAGTTTCCCCAACCATGCAGAAGATCGCAGCTTTCATCGTCAAAAAACGCAAGCTCCTGCTTGCCGTTATGCTCATCTTGGCCGTTGTGTGCGCGGCGCTGATGCCGTTCGTCGGCGTCAACACGGACATGACCAAGTATCTGCCGAACAGCTCGCAGATGAAGATCGGCATGGATCACATGAACGAGGCGTTCCCGGATGCTGTGCAGACGTATACCATCCGCGTCATGTTCCGCGGGCTGGATGCGCGCGAAAAGCTTGCTATCCGCGAGCAGCTTGCCGAGATCCTGAACGTGCAGAGCGTCGCCTACGAGCCGGACAGCAGCGATTATAACCGCGATGATGCCACGCTCTACAAGCTCTCGACGCTCTATGACTACAATTCCGACGAGGAGGCGCAGATCGAGCGCGACGTGGCCGAGCGCTTCGCCGACTATGATGTGGTCGTGCGCAGCGACGATACCTCGGCGCCGAGCATCCCGCCGATCGTGTTCGTCCTCTCGATCGTGCTTGTGACGACGATCCTGCTCATCGCCTGTCCGTCATACTTTGAGCCGGTGCTGTTTTTGCTGACGATCGGCGTGGCGGTGCTGCTCAACCAGGGCACGAATATCTTCCTCGGCGAGACGTCGGACGTCACGGCGAGCATCTCGGCCATTTTGCAGCTCGCGCTCTCGATGGACTACTCCATCATCCTCATGAACCGCTACCGGCAGGAGCTGGCCAAGGGCGACGACCGCGAGAGCGCCATGACGCGCGCGCTCACGGCGGCCTTCGGCTCGATCACCGGCAGCTCGGTCACGACGATCGTCGGTCTGCTGATGCTGGTGTTCATGCGCTTTAAGATCGGTATGGATCTCGGCATCGTGCTGGCCAAGGGCGTGCTGTTCAGTCTGCTGTGCGTGTTCACGGTGCTGCCGGGGCTGATCCTGTGGGCGGATAAGATCGTCCGCAAGACGATGAAAAAGCCGCGCGCACCCAAGCGCGAGCGCAAAAGCGTGCTCGCGGGGCTCGGCCGCTTCAGCTACCGCTGCCGCGGTGTGATCGCGGCGGCATTCGTGCTGCTGTTTGCCGGGGCATACATCCTGCAGCTGTCGACGCAGATCTCCTACACGCTCACCGACCCCGACCCCGTGGCCGAGGTGTTCCCGCCGGACAACCCGCTCGTGGTGCTGTACAACAATCAGGACGAGGCGGCCGTCGCCGCGCTGGCTGACCGGCTCGAGGACGACCCGAACGTCAAGAGCGCCATGTCCTATTCCACCACGCTTGGCCGCCAGTGCACCGCCGAGCAGATGGCCAACGCCATCGGCGCGCTCGAGGCCGGCATCCCGGTCAGCGCCGATATGCTCGGCATGATCTACTACGACGTGCACGGCGACGGGCAGAGCGTGACCATGACGGCGGCGCAGTTTCTGCGCTTCCTGTCGCAAAACGTCGCCAACAACGCCACCTTCGCGCCGTACATCGACGAGAGCCTGACGGCAAACCTCCAGACGCTGATGAAGTTCTCCGATCCCGCGGCGCTCACGCAGCAGCGCACGGCGGAGTCGCTGGCCGAATTTCTCGGCATGAGCGCGTCGGACGCAAAGCAGCTGCTGCTCTACTACTATATGCAGCACGGCGGCGCGGACGGCAGCGGCACGATGACGATCCCCGCCTTCTCGAACTTCCTCAATAACGAGGTGCTCACCGACCCGACCATGGCGGGCATGATGGATGACGCGGCGCGCGCACAGGCATCTCAGCTGCAGACGTTCACGGATGTCACCGCCATGACCACGCCGCGCGACACCGCCGGTATCGCCGCGCTGCTCGGCATGGACGAGTCGACCGTCAACGCGCTCTTCATTGCCTACCACGCGTCCCGGGGCGACCTGTTCTCGGGCGGCCAGTGGGAGGTGTCGATGCAGAACATGGCAAACTTCCTCGTCGACTGCGGCGGCCTGCTCGATGAGGCGCAGGAGCGGCAGATCACGCAGCTGAGCTGGATCATCAACGGCTCCGTTTACGGCACGCGCTACACGGCGCCGCAGCTTGCGAGCGTCCTCGGCATGGACGCCGGGCAGATGCAGCAGCTGTATATGCTCTACAACAGCCGCCACGGCGACACGAGCGGCTGGACGCTGTCGGTGCAGCAGTTTGTGAACTTCCTCTGCCAGGAGGTGCTGCCGGATGCGCGCTTTGCCGCCCAGCTCAGCGGCGTGAACACCGCGCAGCTGCAGTCGGCGCGCACGGTCATCAACGCCGTCGCCTCCGGCCAGGCGTACACGGCGGCGGGGCTGGCAAACCTCTTCGGCGGTCTCTCGAGCCAGATGAACCGCGGAACGATGGAGCTGCTGTTCCTCTACTATGCGAGCGTCAACCGCGGTGAGGCCGACTGGACGATGTCCATGCAGGAGCTGTTTGACTACCTGCATGATCAGTTCCTGACCGATGCGCGCTTTGCCTCCTTCCTGACCGACGATATGCGCGCACAGATCACCGGCGCGCAGACGATGCTCACCGATGCGGTCACGCAGCTGCGCGGCAGCAATTACTCCCGGCTCGTGCTCACGACGACGCTGCCGGTCGAATCGACCGAGACGAGCGCGTTCATTTCCGGGCTCATGCGCGAGCTTGACGCCGACACGACCGGGGACTATTACCTCATCGGCAACAGCGCCATGGGCTACGAGATGGAAAACAGCTTCCACAGTGAGCTGCTGCTCATCACGCTCCTGACGGCGGTGTCGATCTTCCTCGTCGTCGTGTTCACGTTCCGCTCGCTGATCATTCCGGCGCTGCTGGTGCTGCTGGTGCAGTGCGGCGTGTACATCACAGTCATGGTCGTCGGCCTGCAGGGGCTGGAGATCTATTACCTCGCGCTGCTGATCGTCGAATGTATCCTCATGGGTGCGACGATCGACTACGGCATCCTCTATACGAGCTATTACCGGGAGATGCGCGCGAGTATGCCCGTGCGCGATGCACTCGTCGCGGCCTACCGCGGCAGCATCCACACGGTGCTGACCTCCGGCTCGATCCTCGTGCTGGTCACGGCGGTCGACGGGCGCTTTTTCGGCAACCTCGCCGTCGAGCAGATCTGCCGCACGATCTCCATCGGCGCGTTTGCGGCCATTTTGCTCATCCTGCTGTTTCTGCCGGGTGTGCTCGCCCTGTTCGACCGCTGGGTGCTGCCGCGCGACCTGCGCCGGCAGCTCTACCCGCCGAAGGCGCGCGGCGCGCAGAGCGCAAAGCAGGAGCACAAAATTTGACGTCAACAAAAACAGCGAAGCACGATCGTGCTTCGCTGTTTTTCAGCCTGTCAAAAAGTATTACTTTTTGACAAATGGGTTTGCGGCCTGACTGCAGCGCACGCACTGTCCGCCGTTGGCGGACGGTGCGCACGTTTGCAGGCCGAGAAGTATTTTCTCCGACGCACATGTCGCCGGAGAAAATGATTGGAATATCTTTCGCCGCTGCGGCGGCGAAACTCTGCGAGGCTTCTGACAAATCGTGCTTCGCTGTTTTTGATACTATCAAATACTTTTTGACAGTCTTAAAAGTGCAGGACCTCGATGAGCAGCAGCCACGCCAGTCCGTAGTACGCGGTCACGGCGACAAGGTCGTTGACCGTCGTGATCAGCGGACCGGAGGCCACGGCGGGGTCGACGCCGAGGCGCTTGAAGAGGATGGGCACGGTCGTGCCGATGATGCTCGAGAGCAGCATGGACACCAGCAGCGCCGTGCCGGTGCAAAACGACACCGAGAAGGCAAAGGCCGCGGCCGCGCCCTTCGCCGCCATCAGATACAGCCCGATTGCACCGAAGGACAGCAGCCCAAGCAGCAGACCGTTCATCAGACCGACGCGCGCCTCCTTGCCCACCAGCGCGAGCTTCTGCCGGGGGCTGACGTCCTCGTCCATCAGCACGCGGATGGTCACGGCCAGCGACTGCGTGCCGACGTTTCCGGCCATGTCCAGCACGAGCGACTGGAAGCAGATGATGACGGTCAGGTGCGTGACGACACGCTCGAACAGCCCCACCACGCTCGAGACCACGAGCCCCAGCCCCAGCAGGATCACCAGCCACGGCAGACGCTTGGCCACGCTGCGGCGCAGCGGTTCCTCGAGATCTTCTCCGGCGGTCAGACCGCCGAGCTTTGCATAGTCCTCGCCGAGCTCGTCGGCCACGAGCTCCGCCACGACCTGCGCCGTCAGCGCGCCGCACAGGCGGTTGTCGGCGTTGAGCACGGGGATGGAGTCCTCGGAATAGGCGCGGATGCGCTCGACGCAGTCCTCGATCAGCTCGTCCGCGTAGACATAGGGGTAGGACGTCATGAGAATGTCGTCGAGTGCGGTGGTTTCGCGCGCGATGATCAGCTCCTTGAGGTCGATCGCGCCCACGAGCACGCCGTTTGCGTCGACGGCGTAGAGCGTGGAGATGTTGTCGGTGTCGGCGGCCTGCCGGATCAGCTCCTTCATCGCCTGACGCACGGTCATGTCGGCACGGATGCTGACAAAGTCGGTGGTCATACGGCTGCCGATCTCGTCCTCGTCGAACGAGCTCAGAAACGACAGGTCGCGCTTGACATCGTCGTCCATGAGGTCGACGAGCGCGCTGCGCTGCGCGCGTTCGAGCCCCTTGAGGTAGTCCGCCGCGGTCGACGGGTCGAGCAGCGGCAGGATCTCGAGCTTTTTGCGGATGCCCAGCTCCTCGAGATAGGTGGGCATATCGTCCTCGGTGTATTCGAGCACACCGGCCAGCGTCGGCGCGTCGAGCAGGGCATAGAGCCGGCAGCGCTCGTCCCGGCGCAGCAGCTCGAGCGCCTCGGCGATGTCGCGCTCGTGGTAATCCTCGAGCTTTTTTCTCAGCTGCCCGGGCGCAAGGTTGCCGCGCAGCAGCGCCGCGATCTCGCCCTTGTAGTCCGGGTGGCGGTCGCCGGGGATGATCTCCGGCGGGGTGTTGTTCATTTCGGACATATCGTCTTCCTCCTTTGTGCAAAAGCTTCCGGGGTCAGAGGAAAACGGGCATGAAAAAACCGCCGTCTCATTCCCTCTTTACCCCTTGGGTATGCAGCTCGGGAAGGACAGCGGGTCCGGTCGCACAGCGAGACCTGTCAGAACACGAACAGCGCCTGACAATCCCCTGTGCACCGGAGCTCTCTGCCCCTACTGTGACCCTGACTGCAGCTGTCCATGTTCTCACCTCACTTGCGGTGTATTCGGTCTGAAACCGAGGTCATTATAGCATCGTGACCCGGAATGTCAAGCCGCTTTTTGCAGGGGACTGGACATTTGCCCCGCGCCGTGCTATCATGGCGCATCCGGACGGAAAGGAACGAATGTTTTGATGATAAAAGTGCTCTTTATCTGCCACGGCAACATCTGCCGCAGTCCGATGGCGGAGTATATCTTCCGCGACATGGTGCAGCGACAGGGGCTGGCGGAGCGGTTTTACATCGCCTCGGCGGCGACCAGCCGCGAGGAGATCGGCAACGACGTCTACCCGCCCGCACGCGCCGAGCTGCGCGCGCACGGCGTCCCCGTCGGTCACCGCGCCGCCGTGCAGGTCACGCCGCGCGACTACGACGCCTATGACTGGCTGCTGACGATGGACGAAAACAACGCGCGCAACCTCCGCCGCATTCTCCCGCACGACCCGGACGGAAAGATCCGAGCGCTGCTGTCGTTCGCGGGGGAGCGGCGCGGCATCGCCGACCCGTGGTACACCGATGATTTCGGCGCGGCATATGCCGACATCGTGCGCGGCTGCACGGCGTTTCTGGAGCATCTGCGCCGCAGCGGAGCGGTTTAGCGCTCGCCGCCGGCGGTGATGAAAATGCGCGCCGCGTGCGCGCAAAAATTTGTGGAGAAATCCCTTTGAAATTTGCAGTCACCTCTGCTATAATCAGCATACAGCGTGTGGCGTTTGCGCGTAAATCCAGTTGCAGAGCGGCCACGCGCTTTTTTTGCGCGCAGAAAAGCGCGGCAAACTTCATAGGCAGATCGTGTAGCAGAGATGCGTAAGTCCGGATGAATGGGACTTGCGCATTTTTTATTTTTCGGAAAGAAGGAGATATTTTGGACACAGGAAATCAGTTTTTGGGGACGGAGCGTATTGGAAAGCTCATGCGGCAGTACGCCATCCCCTGCATCATCTCGCTGCTGGTGGGCGCACTTTACAACATCGTTGACCAGATTTTTATCGCCAACGCCAGCTACCTCGGCTCTTACGGTAACGCCGCCAACACAGTCGTATTTCCGCTAACGGTGGTGGCGCTGGCCATCGCCGTCATGGTGGGCGACGGCTGCTGCGCTTTTGTCAGCATGGCGCTGGGCAGAAACGAGGTGGACAAGGCCAAGCGCAGCGTGGGCAACGCTGTTGTGTTATCGGTTGCCAGCAGTCTTGTTCTGACGGCGGTATATCTCATTTTTGCGGACAACATTATTGCTATGTTCGGCGGCACAGTCAACGAAGAAACTTTCCATCACTCGCAGGAATACTTCTTCTATATCACGCTGGGCATCCCGTTCTATATGTTCGGGCAGGCCATGAACCCCATTATCCGCGCAGACGGCAACCCCAAGTTCGCCATGATTTCCACACTGGCAGGCGCCGTCATCAACATCATCCTCGACCCTATTTTCATCTTCATCCTCAAATGGGGCATGATGGGCGCGGCAGTGGCCACGGTCATCGGTCAGGTGGCAACGGCGTTTCTTGCTGTGTGGTATCTGCTGCACATGAAGATCATCAAGCCCGCCTCCGGCGACTATGCCCTGCGGGGCAGCATCTGCGGGCGGATGCTGACGCTGGGCATCACCAGCTTCCTCTCCCAGATCAGCCTCGTGGCGGCTATGGCGGCCATCAACAATATGCTCCGCAAATACGGCGCGCTGGACGCTGTGTTCGGGCAGGCGCAGTACGCGCAGATCCCCATGGCGGTGGTGGGCATCGTGATGAAGTTCTTCCAGATCGTCATTTCCATCGTGGTGGGCATGGCGGCAGGCTGCATTCCCATCGTGGGCTACAACATGGGCGCAGAGAAAAAGCTCCGTGTGCGGGAGTTGTTCACCGAGCTGCTGGTGGCCGAGGCACTGGTGGGCGCGGTGGCGCTGATTCTGGCAGAGGGCTTTCCCCGTCAGCTCATCGCTATTTTCGGCGCAGCCAACGAGAGCAGCTACTACACCGATTTCGCCATTAAAGCCTTCCGCACGTATCTCTGCATGATGATTCTCGCCTGCGTCAACAAGGCGTGCTTCATCTTTTTGCAGGCAGTCGGCAAGGCTCTCTCGTCCACACTGCTGTCCATGTTCCGTGAGGTGGTGTTCGGTGTGGGCTTTGCCCTGCTGCTGCCGGTGTTCTTTGGTTTGGACGGCGTACTGTATTCCATGCCGGTGTCGGATATTCTGACCTTTATCATCTCAGCAGTTATTATCGTAAAAACCTATCGGGAATTGCATACGGAAGGAGTGCAGAAAGTATGAAAAACAGAGTTATCACCATCAGCCGCGAGTTTGGCAGCGGCGGACGCACCATCGGCAAAAAGGTAGCGGAAAAGCTGGGCATCCCCTGCTATGACGCGGAGATCATTCAGGAAATGGCGAAGGAGACCGGCTTCGCGCCGGACTATGTGAAGGAGGCGGGAGAGTATGCTCCCGGCAGTTTCCTGTCCTCGGCCTTTTCCAACCGGATGTTCGGCCCCACCAACGAGGACATTCTCTGGGAGCACCAGTACAAGGTCATCACGGACCTTGCCGCAAAAGGACCCTGCGTCATCGTGGGCCGCTGCGCGGACTACATTTTGCAGGGCACGGCGGACTGCCTGAAGGTCTTTATCCATGCGGATCTGGCGTTCCGCGCCAAGCGCATCGTGGAGGTCTACGGTGAGCGGGAGCAGTCCCCGGAGGAGCGTTTGCGGGATAAGGACAAGCGGCGGGCGGCGTATCACCGCTTCTACACCAACATGAAGTGGGGACATGCCCAGAACTACCACCTGACGCTGGACAGCGGCGTTATCGGTATCAACAAGTGCGTGAACATCATCGCGGAGATGTATTGACAAGCTGAGAAATCGGCACCTGCCTCAAAAAGCAGGTGCCGATTTTTATGATTTGCCCTTGCCGGTGCAGGATGCGGGGATCATGGCTTGACTTGCTCCGCAGCTCAATACGCCGGGTCCTTCAGCTCCCGGCGGATCTGCGGGAAGGCCGCATCCTCGCCCTTCTTCTTCAGCAGCAGCAGCCACCGGTCCAGCAGGTCGCTGGTCTCCTGGTTGATGAGAATGTGCCCCTTGGAGCCCTGGTAATAGTCATAGGGCGATGCATCGGTATATTTTTCCCCTTGGTACACCCGGCAGGCAGCGATGCGGTCGCAGAACATCTCCGCCACATAGCGCTTGGGCATTTTGCACCCGCCCATGTATACGCTGCCGTCCGGCCGCAGGCAGTAGTCGATCCAGTACTCAAAGTGATGACGGTTGCGGCCCTTATGATGCAGCCACGACAGGCTTACGCCGTTTTCCAGGCGCTCCTGGTCGTTGGGACTGCGGTATCCCTGGTAATATTTGGCGCTGCGCCAGAACTCCGTGGGGCTGTATTTGCTCAGATCGTGGGTCAGTCCCTGCCACACCAGCCCCAGCCGCAGGCAGTAATGCCGCACCAGCCGCCGGTGGCGGCCCACCGTGCGCAGATGCTCACGAATATGCATGCGCCGTCCCCCCCTTTTTTTCGCTTTTCCTATGATACCACAAAAGGGCTCCCGGCGCAAACGGCAGACTTTGGCGAAATGACGAAAAATGACGGGATTTTTCTACGGCAGATTTTGCTTTTTATTCACACTCCTGTCATAGGTCTATGTTATAATCATAACAAAAGATCAAACGAGAACAAGGAGGCGCATCTTTTTCATGATGATCGAGAAGAGCGGCACCATCCGGCTGAAGGATATCCACATTCCCCAGGGGGGCACGCCGGAGCAGCAGGAGCTGGCCCAGGGCATGGTACGGGTGAATCACCTGTATCGCAGCGCTCTGAAGGTCGCCGTCACCCAGCTGGAGATCCTGGACGAGGAATTTGCCAGCCTGTACGACCACTCTCCCATCCACCATATCGAGTACCGCATCAAAACCGTGGACAGCATCGTGGAAAAGCTGAAGCGCCGGGGGTTTGAGGTCACCATCGACAATATCTATGCCCACATCCAGGACGTAGCCGGCGTCCGGGTTATCTGCAACTATCTGGACGATATCTACTATCTCCGCAGTCTGCTGGCCCGCAATGAGAATTTCAAGATCATCCGGGAGGTGGACTACATCCAGCAGCCCAAGGAGTCCGGCTACCGGAGCCTGCACCTGATCTGCGATGTGCCCATCGTGATCTCTGAGGGAATGCTGCACCTGCCGGTGGAGATCCAGCTGCGTACCATTGCCATGGACATGTGGGCCAGCCTGGAGCATGAGCTGCGCTATAAGTCGCAGCGGGACTTTTCCCCTGACGACGCGGCGCGCCTGCGCCTGTGCTCCGACGCCATCAGCGAGATCGACCGGGAAATGCAGGATATCTACCAGGGCAAAGGCCCGGAATACCACGCATAGAACCCCGCTGCAAAAAGAAATGTACTCCCCCATGCAGGACGCTGCCGTCCGCATGGGGGAGCAAGTTTATGCCGCCTGGGCGGCGTTACGCTTTGGGCTGCTGCTGGGTGATGCAGTGGATGTTGCCGCCGCCGAAGGCGATCTCCCGGGTCTGGACCCCCACGATCTGGCGGTCCGGGAACATCTGCTGCAGCTGCTGGATGGCCAGCCGGTCGTTTTCGTCGCCGTACTGGGGGGCGATAACGGCCCCATTGACGATGAGAAAGTTCATATACGAGGCGATGCTGACCTCGCCGTTTTCCCGGGGGGCGGTGCCCTCCACGGCGTCGATGGTCTCCGCCCCCTCCAGATAGCAGGGCTTTTTCGTCAGGCACAGCTTGTGCACCGTCAGGCGGCGGCCCTTGGCATCGGTGGCCTGGCTCAGGGTGCGGAAGGCGTCCTGGGCCGCCTGATAGAAGGGGTTCTCCGGGTCCTCGGTCCAGATGCACGCCACCTCTCCCGGGGCCACGAAGCAGGCCACGTCATCAATATGGCCGTTGGTCTCATCGGGGTCGATACCGTCCCGCAGCCAGATGACCTTCTCGCACCCCAGATAGCCGCAGAGCTTTTCTTCAATATCCCGGCGACTCAGCTCCGGGTTCCGTCCCGGGGACAGCAGGCACATCTCCGTGGTCAGCACAGTGCCCTGACCGTCCACATGGATGGACCCGCCCTCCAGCACAAAATCGTCGGTGCGGTAGCTGTCCACCCCCTCCAGCTCGCAGATCTTCCGGGCCACCAGGTCGTCCTGATCCCAGGGAAAGTACAGCCCGTCGTACAGGCCGCCCCAGGCGTTGAAGGTCCAGTCCACTGCCCGCAGACCGCCCTGGTCGTTTTTCACAAAGGTAGGGCCGCAGTCCCGGACCCAGGCGTCGTTGCTGGTCATCTCCACCACCCGCACGTCCTCCGGCAGGCGGGCCCGGGCATTCTGAAACTGGTCGGGATTCACGCATACCGTCACCGGCTCAAACCGGGCGATGGCCCGGGCTACGTCAATGAATGCCTGCTGGGCGGGCTTGGCTCCGCCGCGCCAGTTATCGGGCCGCTGGGGCCACAGCATCCATACGCCGCTCTGCTCCTCAAATTCTCCGGGCATGCGATACCCGTCCTGCCGGGGTGTGGTTCCTGTGATTCGTTTTGCCATAGCTGTTATCCTCCTGATATGGGGTGATGGCGCCGCCGGACGGCGATGAGCAGCTCGCCCAGCAGCACACTGATGATGGAGCCCACGGTAATGGGCAGAATGGTGGCCAGCGTCTCCCGGTCCGTGGACAGGGGGACGGCGGTGAATACGATGGACAGGGCGATGAGCGCCATGGGGACGTAGGCCAGGCATTTGAGAAAGCCGCCGCCTCCCGGTACCCGGAAGGGCCGCTCCGCATCCGGGAACCTTTGCCGCAGGGCCAGAAACGCCGGAAACACCGGCAGATAGCTCAGCAGCAGCATCACCAGGTTCAGGGCGAAGAAGCTCCAGAACAGGGAGGAATCCGGGCTTACCGCCTGGATGGCAGCTCCCAGCAGACACACCGCCGAGGCTACGATCCCGCTGACCAGCGCCGAGCCCACGGGCATCTGGTTGTCCTTCCGCCGCCGGGCGAACACGGCGGGCATATCTCCCCGCTCCGCGGCATAGGCGGCGGTGGAATTGACGCCCATGGACCAGGAGATCATGTTGCCGAACAGCGTTACCAGAAACAGCAGGGCCACAATGCCCACCAGCACGCCGCCGGTGGCGCCGGTCATCAGGGATACGGCATCGATGAGGCCGGAGTCCACACTGATGTCCCGGGTAGGCACGGCGGCCCCGATGCCGAAGGCCGAAAACAGGTAAATGGCCGCAATGACGATGCCGCCGGCAACGATGGCCTGGGGGATCTGCCGCCGGGGGTCCGCCATGCTGCCGGCATAGGTGCATACCACCTCAAAGCCCAGAAAGTTGAAGATGATGACGGAGATATACGACAGACTGTCCAGGTCGAAGGACGGCAGGAAGGTCCGGGCCGTCATGTCGTTGACAAAGCCATTTTTCGCCACATATACGATGCCCAGCACCCCCACCGTCACCGCCAGCAGAATCTTGATGGCGGCGCTGAGGTTCAGGATGATGATGCTGTCGCACACCGGATAAAAGGCCACCACGGTGACGATCCAGATAAACGCCAGCTGGATCAGCAGGGACCACACCGGCCCCGGCTGCCAGCCGAACACATACCCCAGCAGCTCCGGACACATGACCGCCAGGGATGCCATCCACAGAGGGAAGTTGATCCAGTAGTACCACGAGGCCCGGGCGCCCCAGCGGGAGTCGGGCCACGCCGTGTGGATCCAGTCGTACAGGCCGCCGTCCCCGGGAAAGGCGGTGCCCAGCTCCGAGGAGATGAGCCCATAGGGCAGCAGAAACGCCGCGATCATGAACAGCCACCAGAAATACTGGCTGTTGCCGATGGACGCCACCGGCGCGGCGGCCTCTGCCACAAACACCACGCAGATGACGGACAGCACCACGTCCGCCAGCCGAAATTTGCGTTTTTCCATGTCAGCTCAGGCCCCGGTCCGCCATAAAGCGCTCCAGCTGCTCCCGGGCGGCAGCCATCTCCAGCTCCGTGTGCCGCTGGCGGCACCGGGTGAAGTATACCAGCAGGCCCCGCATGGCCGTCAGGCGGTTGCCGGCCTGCTCCCAGCACAGGGAGGCGGCGGAGTCGGCCACCTCGTCGGTGACGTCCTCACCCCGGGTGGCAGGCAGGCAGTGCAGGAACTTGCACCCGATGGCCCCCAGGCTCATCAGCTCCCGGTTCACCTGATAGTCGTGGAACACCTCCACCCGCTGCTCCTTGGGCATCTCGTTTTCATACAGGCCATACCACACGTCGGTATAGATGAAGTCCGCGTCCCGGACGGCGCTGCGGTCGTCGGTGACCAGGAAGCTGCCGCCGCTTTCCCGGCAATTGCGCTCCATGATGGCCTGATGGCCGTCGGTCAGCTGATGGCCCTTGGGGCCGTAGTGGACGAATTTCATGCCCAGATGGGTGGTGATGAAGCCCAGGGACGCGCACACCTGGGTGCCGTCGCCCACGAACACCACCTTGCAGTCCGACAGCTTCTTGCCCCGGGGCAGGTTCTCCGCCATGGTGCACAGGTCGCCGATCTCCTGGGTGGGGTGGTTATAGTCGGACATGCCGTTGAGCACCGGAATGGAGCACGCCTCCGCCAGGTCCACGATGGTGCGGTGCTCAATGACCCGGGCCATGACCACGTCCACCAGATAGCTCAGCACCCGTCCGGTGTCGCCGATGGTCTCGTGTCCGCCCAGCTGGATCATGCCGGGGCCCAGATACTGGGCGTGGCCCCCCAGCTGGCTCATGGCCGTCTCAAAGGACACCCGGGTCCGGGTGGAGGACTGCTGAAAGATCATGCCCAGGTTCCTGTTTTTCATCAGCGGCGGGTAATAGCCGCCCCGGATGGCGTCCTTGATGGACAGGCTCAGCTGGATCATGTCCAGCAGCTCCTTCGCCGAAAAGTCGTTGGTGTCGATAAAATCCTTGACCATATGGTTTCCTCCTGCAAGAAATAGTTGGAAAATTTCCGCGTTCGGCCTTATTATGCGCCCAACGGCGCGTCTCTATGCAAAAAAAGCCGCCTCTCGCTCCGCCGCCGTGAAAATGACGCAGGGAGGATTATATTTTCTTGCGGAATCGGCAAATTTGCTGTTGCAAAAGCGCGAAGAAGGGCTTAAAATAGATTCTGAATCAGAGCGCCTGAAAACGTGCGGGGGAGGTCTCCGCAGCCCCTCGTACAGGGCAATGGAAAATCACATACAAAGGAAAGGAATGAACAAAATGAACCAAACGCAAACACGATCTCCGCGGAAGAGATTGCTGTCGCTGATTCTGGCGGTGATTCTGATGATCGGGCTGCTGCCCATCTCCGCATTCGCCACCTCGGCCAGCACCCAGGCGAGTGACGCGGAAGACACCGGCTACAAGTACAACATCATGTTCTTGGACTGCGGCCGCAAGTATTTCAGCGTCAACAGCATCAAGCAGATCATCGACAATGCGTCGGCGGCTGGATTTAACTATATCCAGTTGGCCGTGGGCAACGATGGCCTGCGCTTCCTGCTGGACGATATGTCCCTGACGGTAAACGGGAAGACGTACAGCAGCGAGCGGGTGTCTGCCGCCATCCACGCTGGCAATGAGGCGTATTACAACTTCGACGTGGATGAGCTGACCCAGCCCGAGATGGACGAAATCATCGCCTACGCCGCCTCCAAGGGCATGGGCGTGATTCCCTGTGTCAACACCCCGGGCCACATGGACGCCATCCTGTCCGCAGCCACGGCTCTGACGGGGAAGGACTGCTCCTATAGCGGCTCTGCCCGTACCATCGACGTGACCAACGCCACCGCCGTGGCCTTTACCCAGGCCCTGCTGCAAAAGTACATCAGCTACTTTGCGGGCAAGGGCTGCGAGTACTTCAACATGGGCGCGGATGAATATGCCAATGACATATTCACCTCCGGCTCCATGGGCTTCGGCAACCTCCAGTCCACCGGCAAGTACAGCTACTATGTGACCTATGTCAACGCTGTTGCCAAGATGGTCAAGGATGCCAAAATGACCCCCATGGCCTTCAACGACGGCATTTACTTCAATAGTAACACCTCCAGCGGTACGTTCGACACCGACATCCTCATCTGCTACTGGTCCAATGGCTGGAGCAGCTATACCCCCATGCCTGCGGCTAATCTCGCCGCCATGGGTTTCAAGCTGATCAACACCCACGGCGACTATTACTGGGTCCTGGGTAAGAGTGACTGGCAGTGCAGCCCCGAGAAAGCCAAAGGTTTTAACTATAAGACCTTCCAGGGCGGCACCATCGATAATCCTGCCGGTTCTATGTTCTGCATCTGGTGCGACTATCCCGGCGCCGGGACGGACACCTCCGTTGTCAACAAGACGGCAGACACCATCGCAGCCTTTGGCAAAGTGCTGCCGAAGGTTAAGCCGGTGGAGGGTGTCAAGAACGTCACCAAGACAGATGTGACTACCGGCGTGTCCGTGACGGCTCCCGATCTGACGGGGCTGACCGTAAAGGGAGCTGCGGCTCCCAGCATTGACACGGCGGCCGAGGGCAAGGTCCTGGCTTATGATGTCACCCCCACCACGGAAAGCGGCAATTATGCAGAAGCTGCTTCCGTGAGCTTCAAGACTCCCAGTGGCTGGGACACCTCCCGTGTTCGCGGCTTTGTGGTGAATACGGACGGCACAGTTACCGATGGCCTCACCGGTGTGGTGGAAAACGGCAGCTTCACCTTTACTGCCCCCCATTTCTCCGTTATGGGCATCTATCAGCTTTCTGCCGACGCGCCTACTGAAACGAAGGACATCAACGTAGCAGTCGGCGGCACTGCGACAGTCACCGTGAAGGGTGTGAACCTCGCCAAGAATGGCGCTACCTTTACCACGGATGATCCGTCCATCGCCACCGTTACCGTCACCGGTCAGGATGAAACCCCGAGTACGGTGACGTATGACCCCACCAGTAAGAAATACAGCACCCTTGCGGGCTACAACACCAGTTGGACAAAGACGCAGTATTTCTACAAGGTTGGCGGTAACTACTATCCGGTGTATGCATACTGCAATGATGATTGGTCTTTCCTTGGCTACTACAACTACTACGTCGGCTACTCCAAGGACGGCGGAGCCACAATAACACCGGTCGTTAACGGCGAAAGCAGCGATGGCACCATCACCGTCTACAAACAGTCCGGCACGGACGCCGTTCCCGCCTCCAGCACCATCACCTTCAATGGTAAATCTGTCGGCGACACCTCCGTCACCATCGGCGGCGTGAAGTATAATATCCATGTCACGGAAAAAGCCCCCGATAATGCCCTGACAGGTACCTCCATCAACCTGGAATACTGGATTACCAACAACAAGGTCTACGATGGAAGCCAGACAGCCGCCAATCAATACCAGACGATCACCACCTCCACAAATGGGGTGACCACCGCTGAGGGCGTTGCCCTTGCCGACCTTGCCCCCAATCCGGCCTACTCCTTCTTTGACGGCACTGTAACGGTCTATTACTGGCAGGCTATGCGGCTGGATGCAGCTCACAAGCAGACCGCTGCGTCCGGCGTTGACCAGACTGCGGAGGGCACCACCCTGACCCACATCCGCTGTCACGGCGGCGCTTGGCAGTACAAGACCGCAGACGGTGTGTGGCACTACTTTGAAAAGGGCGACCAGCTGGTGGCATATTACCTGCAAAAGACGGAGGTCACCAAGGAGATCGACACCTATGTCAAGGACTGGGGCTATGGCACGGGTGACACGACGTCCGACACATCCAACGGTAAAGGCCAGGTTGCCCTGACGGTCGCTGTGGTCTATCCCGACGGTACAGTTTCCCCTGCAGAGGGCGAAATGTACAGAAAGTCTACTACCATTTTCAATTATTGGACTGATCGTGACATCGGTATCGTGGCTCCTGTGAACAACAGCAACTATAACATCTCCAAGATCACGGTGACGGACGGTGCGCGCAAAAGCAACACCTCCGCTAATGTGTGGTATAGCAGCGATACTATCAAGTGGAACAAGACGTCCAATGCTGCCGGCAAGGAATGGTATGACGAGACCGAGGTCTGGAACAAGTCCTCCGGCACCACGCCCATGGTCAACGGCAAGAACAGCGGAATCACCTGGTCTGCCAAGAATACCGCCAAACTGGTGCTGATTTATCTGGAGCCTATCGAGAAGAAAACCAACCTGAACGTGCAGTATATTGACCTCAACGCCAACAACAACGTATTCCATAGCTATCAGATTGTGATGACGTACAATCAAGGTGACCCAGAGCCTACGTTCACCGAAAAGCTGAAGCTGGGTAATAAAGTAATCGGCCGCGACGGCCCGTGGAATGGCAGCAAAGAGGGCGATGGAAATTACCTGTCAGATGATGCGTATGTTGTCAATGCCGCTGGCACGGAACAGAAGTTCAAGAAGGACATTACCACAATTCCTGGAATCAACGGCATTTATGCAAGTGGCCTGTATCAGTATGCGCGGGCGGACATTTCCGAGGATGGCAAAACCTTGCGCCTGTACTACAACCTGAATCAGACTGAGGATAAGACCTTTGTCGTAGACTTTGGTCTGCCGGTTCAAATCCCGTTTAGTGAATTCGGAATTACAAACGTTTTTGGGATCACAGTGTCTTTCGATGAAAAGAACACGAATATGACGGAACGTCAGGGCAACTACGGCAAGGGCAAGATCGATATGGACACTCAGATTGTGACCTATACGCTGACCAAGACGCTGGATGCCAAAGTAGCTGTTCCTATCTATCTGACGGACGCGCAAGGCAAGAAGTGGGTGCGGAATGTCTACATCATCCCCGCCAGCAATGTGTACTATGAGGACAGCCTGGCGACCTTTACGGACGGCAGCGGCGCGGCTTCGGGCGCGGATTGGAAACTTGTGGACAACAAAGGCGCCGAGACTACGGAGGGGACTGCCCCCACCCAGGACCTGGAGGAGCTGGGCAAGCATAGCAACGTTTATGGTCACGATGGCGCCTACGACAATTCCTCCATGCTCTCCATGGGCACCGCCCACAAGGTCACCGTGACCGCCAACATGGCCGCAAATTGGGCGGGTGACACCACCTCCGCTTGGCCCACCGCTCAGTTCACCTTCAAGGGCACCGGCTTCGACATCATCTCCCTGACCAATAACAAGTCGGGTACGATTTTCGTTGATGTCACGAATACCGCAACGGGCAAACAGTACAACTATGTGGTCAACAACTACTATGGCTATACCTATCAGAACGGCGAGTGGGTTGTGGATAAGAATGCGTCCGATACGTTGTATCAGATTCCCGTGATGAAGGTCGACGGACTTGACTACGGCGAGTATAATGTGGTCATCAAGGTAGCCTATAACAAGTTCTTTGACACAGCCGAAGCGAAAGAGTACAGCTTCTGGCTGGACGCCGTTCGCATCTATGATCCCATGGGTGAGTATGCGGACTACACCAAGGACAACGAGGGCTATCCCCAGTACATCAAGCTTCGTGACACTCTGGTGGATGGAACAGCCAAGCCTGACGGAACCGACAAGACAGTATTTATTGACGGCGGTTCCACAGCTGATATTAAGACGACCTACGCCAACTATGGCCCCAACAACGAGGTCTACCTGATGAAGGGCCAGGCCATTACCTTCAAGATTCCGGCCAATGACAAAATCGCCAGCATCCAGATCGGCGCCAAGGCCCCCAAGGGTACGGCTAACCTGAATGTGAATGAAAAGGAAATTGTTTCGGGTGGCCTTTCCACTGCCACGGAGATGTACTATCAGATTGCCACTGTCGGCGGGCAGTTCACCATCACCAACACCGGCGATGGCATCCTGTCCCTGACCAATCTGAAGATCACCTATTCTGCAAAGAGTTCTGTGAGCCTCGGCACCCTGAATACCCAGGAGCAGGAGAACGCCGTCAGCCTGGTGCGGGCTCTGTTCACCGCGCCGGTGGCCACCTTCAGCCCGGAGACCTTCCAGGCCGATTGGGGCCGGGCGGTCCGCGCCGGTAAGCGGGCTACCCTGACAGTAAAGACATCTGCGGACGTGGAAAGCATCACGGTGGACGGTCAGTCTATCACCGGCTATACTACCCGCACCCAGCGCACCGGCTGGGGCTGGTGGTCTCCCAAGGTTACCTATCACGTATTCACCTACACCATCACCGCTCCCGCCCAGACCACGGACTACGCAGTCTGCGCAGTGAATGCGGAAGGGACTGCCAGCGAAGCGGTCACCGCCACCCTGACGGTGAAGCCCACCACCTGGTGGAACTGGTGGTTCTGAGAAAGGAGCAATCGAAACCATGAAATCCTATGTATCCCCCATCGTCAGCTTCGAGAGCTTCGAGTTGAGCGCAAACACTGCCAATGCATGTGGAAATAAGACGCATACGCCGACCAATCACACATGCGGCGTGGATGTCCCCGGTGTCGGAATGGTATTTTTGAACGAAGTTGAGGGCTGCAAATACAAAGGCAGCGACGGCGATCATAGCGTTTGCTATGACATACCGTTTGATTCGACCCGTCTCTTCAATTCCTGACCCAACTGAACACCCTGAAAGAGCCCTGCCCCCATGGGGCGGGGCTCTTTGCAAAGGAGCAATGTATGAAACGAACCATCAAGTGCGCCGCCCTGCTGCTGGCCCTGGTGCTGCTGTGCGCCGGGTGCGGCAAAAAGCAGCCCGCCCAGCCCGACCAGTACGGCCTGGCCCCGGAGCCCTCCAAGCTGGACGGCGTGGCCATCGGCAATGACCTGGAGATCGTCAGCACCGGGCGCTACGCCGGCCTGTTTGTGGAGGACGGCAGCGACGAGACCGTGTCCGACGTGTTCTGCATCCGCGTGAAGAACACCGGCTCCACCGGCGTGCAGTACGCCCACATCACCCTCACCCGGGGCGGGGAGTGCTACGAATTTGACATCACCACCCTGCTGCCTGGGGAGACGGTCCAGGCCCTGGAGCTCAGCCGCCAGACCCTGCCGGAGAAACCGGCGGAGCTTACCGCCGCCGTGACCACCTATGCCCCCTTCAGCGAGACGCCCTCCATGCACGACGACGTGCTGGAGGTGGCCGCGTCCCAGAACGGCATCACCGTTACCAACCGTTCCGACGCCGCCATGTCCCAGGTCTATGTCTACTACAAAAACGCCAGCGGCGACCTGCTGCTGGGGGGCATTACCTATCGCGCCGGGCTGACGGACCTGGGCCCCGGCGAGACCCGGACCTGCTACGCCGGGCACTACAGCCAGGACTCCAGCCGCCTGCTTTTCGTGACCTATGCCCCGTAAGCTGTACCGCTTCGGCGGCATGACCTTCGTCCTGGAGGCGGATTCACCCATCGCGGACTCGCCTATGTGCGAGCCCTTCCGGGTAGGGGCGGGAGAACCGGCGGACCATACCGTCCGACTGACCTTCAGCGACCGGGTACCCGACCCGCCTCAGAACGCCCTGCGCCAGGGGCCGCTATACCGCTGGTACACCGGCGGCGCCCGCTGCACCCTGCAGCGCTACAGCGCTCCCGGCAGAACGCCGCAGTTCACCTACGCCGAGACCCGCCCCGGCCATACGGACCTGGTGTTCGCCGAGAGCTACCGGACCGGTGCGTCGGCCCGGGTGGTGCTGGAGTCGGCGGGGCTGTTCGACATCCTGGCGGATGCCGGGATGCTGGTGCTGCACAGCGCCTATATCGTCACCCGCCAGGGGGAGGGCATCCTGTTCTCCGGCCCCAGCGGCATCGGAAAAAGCACCCAGGCCGCCCTGTGGCAGCGCTATGGGGCCGCGCAGACCGTCAATGGCGACCGGGCCCTGGTCCGGCCCGACACCGGGACCGTCAGCGGCGTCATGTATGCCGGTACCTCCGGCATCTGCCGGAACGTCACTGCGCCGCTGCGGGCGGTGGTGCTGCTGCATCAGGCCCCGGAGAGCCGGGTGACGGATATCCGGCCCCAGGAGGCCTTTGCCCGGGTGCTGAGTCAGTGCGCCTATCACCAGTGGGACCCCGCCTCCGCCGCGCGGATGACGGAGCTGGCGGCCCGGCTGGTTACCAACGTACCCGTCCGGCAGCTGGACTGCCGGGCGGATGAGAGCGCCGTCCGGGCGCTGGAAGAAGCATTAAGGAGGACCTGAAATGGAATTCAGCAGCACGGAGCCCCGGCTGTCATCGTACCTGCACGCCAGGGCCTGCCGGTCCGGAACGCCCCTGGCCGGGAATTTTGAGCTGACGGCCCGGTGCAACTTCAACTGTAAAATGTGCTACGTCCACCTGACGGCGGAGGAGCAGCAGCGCCGGGGCCGGGAGCTTACTGCCGACGAATGGCTGGCCATCGCCCAGGAGGCCCGCAGCCGGGGCATGCTGTTCCTGCTGCTGACCGGCGGCGAGCCGCTGATCCGCAAGGATTTCCGCTATTTGCTGACGGAGCTGAAGAAAATGGGGCTGTTGGTGTCGGTGAACAGCAACGGGTCCCTTATCGACCGGGACTGGCTGGACTTTTTCCGGCACGAGCCGCCGTTCCGCTTCAACATCACCCTCTACGGGGCCAGTGATGCCGCCTATGAGCGGCTGTGCGGCCGTCCCATGTTTGCCCGGGTCACGGAGAATATCCGGGCCCTGCGGGAGCTGGGCGTGGGGGTAAAGCTGAACGTGTCCATGACGCCGTACAACGTGGCGGATATGGCGGAAATTTACCGCATCGCCCAGGAGCTGGGCACCCCCATGCAGCTGGCTACCTACATGTTCCCGCCTATCCGGCGGGACGAGGCGCTGGTAGGCAGCAACGACCGGTTCACCGCCTGCCAGGCGGCGGAATACAGCGTCCAATGGGATCGGCTGCGGCTGACCCCGGAGCAGTTCCGGCAGCGGGCTCAGGCCATGAAGCAGGGCCTCGCCCTGCCGTCGGAGGATGATGTCTGCGACGGTACACCCGGCGAGGGTGTGGCCTGCCGGGCCGGGCGCAGCGCCTTCTGGATCAACTGGCAGGGCGGCATGACTCCCTGCGGCATGATGACGCAGCCGCTGTTTTCCGTGCCGGAGCTGGGCTTTGCCCAGGCATGGGAGCGGACCAGGGCGGCCACGGAGCGGATCCGTCTGCCGGGGGCCTGCGCGGGCTGCCGGCTGAAGGAGATTTGCCATGCCTGCGCCGCCATGTGCGTGACGGAGACCGGACATTTCGACACGAAGCCGGAATATGTCTGTGAAATGACCCATGAGACGGTCCGACGGACCATCGAGGAGGCTGAAAATGGAAATTCGTAAGCAGCTGGTAAAGCGCAATATCGCCGGGGACGTGATCCTGGTGCCTATCGGCGATGCATCCCTGGAGCTCAAGGGCCTGGTGACTCTGAACGAGACCGGTGAGCTGCTGTGGGACAGGCTGCCCCAGGCGGCGGATGCGGCGGATCTGGCGGCGGCGCTGCGGGCGGAGTACGATGTGGACGAGCCCACGGCGCTGCAGGACGCACAGGCGTTCCTGGACGCCCTGCGGCAGCTGAATATTGTCTGAAACGAACCCTCCGGCCCAAAGCTGGAGGGTTCGTTTTTGCGCGGCGCCGATTGTAATACCCGGCAGTTTGTGGTAGAATCGGTTGAACAGCGTTTCGGATATTTGGGCAGACTCGGAGGGAGTGACAACGTGGACAGAGAAGCATTTGACCGGAAATATACCCGGCGCCTTAACCTGCAGCAGACGGAAGCTGTCCATGCCGTAGACGGCGCGGTGCTGCTGCTGGCGGTGCCCGGCAGCGGGAAGACCACCGTACTGGTGACCCGTCTGGGCTACATGCTGTGCTGCTGCGGCATCGCCCCGGATCAGATCCTGACCATGACCTATACCCGGGCTGCCACCCGCGAAATGAAGCAGCGCTTTTCCCGGCTGTTCGGGGATGACTGCCCGCAGATTCCGCAGTTCCGCACCATCAACGGCGTCTCCTCCAAGATCATCTCCTTCTATACCCAGGACCACGGAAAGGGCCAGGCCTTCCCCCTGATAGAGGATGAGGGCGCTCTTGCCAGGCTGGTTTCGGACCTGTACCGGGAGCTCAGCGGTGAATATGCCACCCAGAGCGTTACGAAAGGGCTGCGCAGATGCATTGCATACGCAAAGAACATGATGCTGAACCAGGAGGAAATCAGCCAACTGGACACGGGGTTCGAAAAATTCCCGGAGCTGTACAGCCGGTATAACCAAACCCTGCGCAGGCAGCGCTGGATGGATTATGACGACCAGATGGTATATGCCAAAACCATTCTGGAGCGGTATCCCGATGTGCTGGCCCATTTTCAGGAGGCTTTTCCCTATATCTGCGTGGACGAGTCCCAGGACACATCCCGGATCCAGCATGCCATCATCAACCTCCTGGCCCGGAAATCCGGGAATATTTTTCTGGTGGGCGACGAGGATCAGAGCATTTACGGCTTCCGTGCCGCTTATCCGGATGCGCTGATGCAATTTGAGCGCACCTATCCCGGAGCCCGGGTGCTGCTGATGGAGGAAAATTATCGCTCCACCCCGGAGATTCTCCGGACAGCGGATGCATTTATCCGGCGGAACCACGACCGCCGCCCCAAAACCATCCGCCCCACCAGGGCCTCCGGCGCAGGTGTGCACCTGGTCCGGGCGGCGGACCGTGCCGCCCAATACGCGTGGCTCATTCACGCGGCGGCGCACTCCGACGGACAAATCGCCGTCCTGTACCGCAACAACGACAGTGTCCTGCCGCTGATCGACCTGCTGGACCGGCGCGGGATACCCTATCGCTGCCGCCAGACGGACGACACATTCTTTACCAACTGGCTCGTCACAGACATTCTGGATATCATCGCCTTTGCCCATGACGGGCAAAATGCGGAGGTATTCCTGCGTATCTATTACAAGGTGGGCGGCGGGATCTCCAAAAAAGAGGCGGAGTTCGCCTGCGAAAAAAGCGCCGCATCCGGAAAGCCCATTCTGCAGGAGCTGCTGCGCTTTCCGCAGCTGCCCACATTCGTGCGGGACAGCGTGACCGGCCTGATCAGCCTGCTGCCCCGGCTTTTGACGGACCCGGCACAGCGCGGCCTGGACTGCATCTGGCAGGAGCTGCGCTACCGGGACTATGTGGAGCGGCAGCAGCTGGACGGCAACCGGTTTGAGATCCTCCGCCTGCTGGCGGCGCAGGAGCCCAGCCTGGACGGGCTGACGGACCGCCTGGCGTACCTGCGGGACCTGGTGACCCGGCCCCCGGCGGCGCCCGACGCCGGCGTGCTTTTGTCCACCGTGCATTCCAGCAAGGGACTGGAATACGACACCGTATATCTGCTGGATGTGCTGGACGGCATTCTGCCTGCGGCCGACCCCAAGGAACCGGAGGATCAGAAGCTGTACCAGGAGGAACGCAGGATCTTTTATGTGGCTATGACCCGGGCGAAGGATCATCTGTTCCTGTTCTCCTGCTTGGACCGGGAATCCTCCTTTATCCGGGAATTGCAGAAGGACTTGCCCGTGGAGACATCGGAGGCTGACGATGTGTTCGGCTCCGTGGAGATCGACCCCTGCGGAAAGCCGTATCACCACGCCCGGAAGGGCCGCGGAACGGTTCTGGCCTGCTGCCAGGGACGGTGCCTCGTTGAATATTCCGGCGGGGAGATGCAGCTTCTGACCGTGGGTGAGATGTACGACCAGCGAAGGCTCCTGCAAAGGCTTCCGGAAAAGCCCACAGTCCGGAAAGAGGGGGTCTCGGCTGCCGGAGCGATCGCAGGGCGGAGCGTGGTCCACACGGTCTTTGGACCGGGGCGTATTACGGCCTACAAGGACCCCGTCGTTACCATACGCTTTCCGAAGTCGGGTGAAAAACACTTTATCCTTTCGGAGTCCATAAAGCGCGGGCTGCTGCGCTATGAGGACGGAGTGACCGGATGAAAGGAGAGCATTCTGCCATGCCTGATGCCGCCGTTGCCCACTATCACCTGCCGGGGCTTTTTGAGTTTTACGATTTTTACCGGGCGTTTTTGCCGCTGTACCGGCGGCACCGGGAATATTTTTACGATTGGTGCGATATTGCATCTCTGTATGGCGCGCCGGAGGGCTGCCTTTGGGGCGGCGGACGGATCGGGTCCGGGAACTGCGATCCCCGGGACGTTCTGGCTTTGACCCGGGAGTACGGCATTTCCGCCCGGCTGACCTTCAGCAATTCCCTGCTGCGGCCGGAGCACCTGGCGGATCGGGGCTGCAACCGGCTGTGCCGCCTGTTTGCCGGAAGCGCAGGTCCGCAAAACGGCGTCATCGTCCACTCGGAGCTGCTGCTGGAGCACCTGCGCAGTGCGTATCCGGAGCTGTATCTTGTTTCATCCACCACCAAGGTGCTTACAGATTTTTCCGCTCTGCGGCAGGAGCTGGAGCGGCCGGAGTTTCGCTGCGTGGTACCGGATTTTCGGCTGAACCGGGCCTTTGACCGGCTGGATACCCTGCCCCAGGCGCTGCGGGACAAGGTAGAATTTCTGTGCAACGAGTGCTGTGATTTCGGCTGCCGGGAGCGGCGGGCCTGCTATGAGGCCGTCAGCCGGGAAAATCTGGGAGAGGGCGGTCCGGTCCACCGCTGCGCATCCCCGGACGCCGCCGGAGGCTATCGCTTTTCCCGGGCCATGGAGAATCCCGGCTTCATCGGGGTGGACGACATCCGGAGCACGTATCTGCCCAAGGGCTTTTCCCAATTCAAGATCGAGGGCCGGAGCCTGGGCAGCGCTCTGCTGCTGGAGTTTCTGCTGCACTATCTGACCCGGCCCCCATACCACATTCATGTCCGGGAGGCCCTGTATCTGGACAATGGGCTGGACCTGTTCTGACCGCAAAAAATACTCCCTTGTGCCGCAGCACAAGGGAGTATCAGCCTGTTCAGATCATTATTCCATATCCACGGTGATGTTGTCGGTGCCGTGCCGCTCAAATTCTCCCAGATATTCGTCCATCCGGCTCATGACCTCGTCATAGTTCTCCTCGGTAATAGGGGGATCGTCCATGTCCCGCAGGGCCAGCTCCTGGGCCAGAATTTCAAAGAACGTGTTGTCCTCATAGGCCATGATGGCCTCATGGATGCCGCCCTCGGCAAAGGCCCGGGAGGGGATCAGCTCCCCCTGATACAGCTCCGTCAGCCCCGCCATGCCGTGGCTCAGGCAATAGGAAAAGATCAGGCTCTCCACCTGGTCATACTGCCGGATGCGGTCGTCGCCCCGGGTGGAGTTAAGCACCCAGTTGCCGATATACACCAGGTCCAGCAACCGCCGGAATTGTTTCTCTGTCAGCTTGATCTCCATAAAAAACACCTCCATCTGGCCGGAGCGCTGCGTCTTTATGCACAGTATAGCAGACTCAGGCGGAAAAAACCACTGAAAATACCGGGGAAACTCCCCAAATTTTGACTTGAGTATCCGGTCGTTCCATAGTATAATTGATTAGTTATGAGAATCAGGAGGTGGATGTATGGATACTCGCCCCATCGGGGTTTTTGACTCGGGCCTGGGGGGCCTGACGGCGGTGCGGGAGCTGCGGCGTCTGCTGCCCTCTGAAAACATTATATACTTCGGCGACACGTCCCGTGTGCCCTACGGCGGGCGCTCGGCAGAAATCCTGCTGAAATACGCCCGGCAGGACGTGCGCTTTCTGCGCACCTTTGACATCAAGGCCATTCTGGTGGCTTGCGGCACCGTGTCCACTACGGCGCTGCCCCAGCTGCGGAGGGAGAGCGACATCCCCATCCTGGGCGTTGTGGAGCCTGCGTGCCGCCGGGCGGCGGCCGTGACCCGGAACAAGCGGGTGGGCCTCATCGCCACCGCCGCCTCCGTCCGCAGCGGCGCGTATCAGCGGATTTTGCAGGAGCTGGACCCGGATGTTGCCGTCACGGCCCGGGCGTGCCCACTGTTTGTGCCTCTGGTGGAAAACGGCCGCTTCCGCCGGGGCGATCCGGTCATCGAAACGGTGGCCCGGGAGTATCTGGAGCCCCTGCGGCAGGAGGGACTGGATACCCTGATCTTAGGCTGCACCCACTACCCCCTGCTGACGGATATCATCGGGGATATCATGGGTCCCGGCGTCACTCTCATCAATGCCAGTGAGGAAGGAGCCTGGGAGCTGAAGCGGACCCTGCGGTCCATGGACCTGCTGGCCCCGGAGAAGCAGGCCGGTCAGGCTACCCTGTGCGCCAGCGACCAGCCGGAGGATTTCGGCGCCCTGGCGTCGTACTTCCTGCGGGAGACACTTAGCCATCCGGTGCGGCCGGTGGATATCGACCGGTACTGAGCCGTGGAGGGAGCCGTTCACATTGCCGTCACCAGCCGCAGCCTGTTTGACGGCGGCAGCGAGAGGCTGCACTATGACGGCAGCGGGACCCTGCGGCGGACCGCCGCCGGGTGGGACCTGCCCTATAGCGCCGCCTGCCGGGAAAATGGCGCCGCCATTGCCTCCCGCATCCGCCTGACGGAGGAGCCCCGGCGGGCCATCCTGTGGACCCTGGGGCCAGACGGCTACGGCCTGCCCCTGGACCAGGCGCACGAGACGCAGGCGCGTCTGCCCATGGGGCTTACCGTTACTGCCCTGACCCAGATGCTGGACTTTTCCCTGGAGGGACCGGAGGGCTGCATCAACCTTGCCTATACGCTGCTGGACCGGGGACTGCCTCTGAGCCGGATGCAGCTGACCATACGAATCACAAAAGAAACATAAGGAGAGCATCACCATGAATATGATCCAAAACGCCAAGGACCAGGTGCTGGACCTGACCGTTGCCGCCTATGGCAAGGCCGCGGCCCAGGGGCTGCTGCCGGAGGACGTGGCCGTGACCCCGTCGGTGGAGATCCCCAAGGACACCGCCAACGGCGACTATACCACCACCTTCTGCCTGGCCGCCGCCAAGGCCCTGAAAAAGAACCCCCGCCAGGTGGCCCAGATCCTGATGGACCACATGGACCTGGCAGGGTCCTACTTCACCTCCGTGGAGATGGCCGGTCCCGGCTTTCTGAATTTCCGCCTGGGGGACAAGTGGTTCCGGGATACCGTGGCCTGCGTGGAGCGCGAGGGCGCGGACTATGGCTGCAACGACACCCTGAAGGGCCAGAAGATCATGGTGGAGTTCGTATCCGCCAACCCCACGGGCCCCATGCACATGGGCAATGCCCGGGGCGGCGTCCTGGGCGACACCCTGGCCTCTGTGCTGCAGAAGTCCGGGGCCAACGTGTGGCGGGAGTTCTATGTCAACGACGCCGGCAACCAGATCGAGAAATTTGCCAAGAGTCTGGAGGCCCGGTATCTCCAGATCATCAAGGGCGAGGACGCCGTGGAATTCCCCGAGGACGGCTACCACGGTGACGATATCCGGGAGCTGGCCCGCGCCTTCTATGAGAAGGAGGGGGACAAGTACCTGGACTGCGACGAAAAGACCCGCCACGATGCTCTGGCCCGGTTCGGCCTGGACAACAACATCCCCAAGATGCAGCGGGACCTGGCCCGGTACGGCATTCAGTACGACCAGTGGTTTTTTGAGTCCAGCCTTCATGAGAGCGGCTATGTGGCCGACTCCGTCCGGGTGCTGACGGATCTGGGCTTCACCTACGAGAAGGACGGGGCCCTGTGGCTGCACACCAGCCGGATCCTGGCGGAAAATCTGAAAAAGGCCGGCAAGTCCGATGCAGATATCGAGAAGCTGGGTCTGAAGGATGATGTGCTGCGCCGCGCCAACGGGTTTTACACCTATTTTGCCGCCGACATCGCCTATCACCGGAACAAATTCGCCGTTCGCGGCTTCGACAAGGTCATCAACGTCTGGGGCGCGGACCATCACGGCCATGTGGCCCGGCTGAAGGGCGCCATGGACGCTTTGGGTCTGGACGGTGAGCACCGGCTGGACATCGTGCTGATGCAGCTGGTGAAGCTGGTGCAGGACGGCCAGGTGGTGCGCATGTCCAAGCGCACCGGCAAGGCCGTGTCCCTGACGGATCTGCTGGATATGGTCCCTGTGGACGCCTGCCGCTATTTCTTCAACGCCAAGCCCGAGACCCAGATGGAATTTGACCTGGGACTGGCCGTCCGGGAGGACAGCGAGAACCCGGTGTATTATGTACAGTATGCCTACGCCCGGATCTGCACCCTGCTGAAGGCCCTGGCGGCGGAGGGATACACCGTCCCCGACGCGGCGGATGTGGACTTCACCCTGCTGTCCGGCGAGACGGAGCAGGCCCTCATCAAGAAGATCGCCTCCTATAGCCAGGTGGTGCGTCTGGCTGCCCGGGACTACGACCCCAGCCACATCAACCGCTATCTGACGGAGCTGGCCGGGGACTTCCACCGGTTCTATACCGCCTGCCGCATCAAGGGCGAGGAGCGCCCGGTACTGCTGGCCCGGCTGAAGCTGGCGGACACCGCCCGGTCCGTGCTGAAAAATGCCATGACCCTCATCGGCTGCACCGCCCCGGAGAAAATGTAATACAACGGGAAAAGAGTTCCTGATTTCTGATGAAATCAGGAACTCTTCCGCTTGTAAAAAGGATTTTTGACAGGCTGCAAACCTCCGGCTTAGCCGGAGGCTTTGATTACACCGTTTACACCGACTGCACCGTACCCACGAACAGGGGAATGCCGTCGGAGGTGGCCACTACGAACACGAAGGGACGGTCCAGGCACATCTCCACCGGCTTTGCGCCGGGAGCCTCCGCGCATTTCAGATCCACGATGGCCTCGGTGTAGGCGGCGCCCTCCACGCCGTCCTCGTCCACCTTCACCCGGGCGGCCTGCATGACCCCGGCCAGCACCGCCGCCTCATCACTGAGGGGAGAGAAGTCGGCCTTGCTCTTGTCAAAGGCGTCGGTAACGCCCATGTCCTGCAGCAGCTCTGCCAGGTCCATGGAGCTGTGTACGTCGAACTTGGGCACGGACCACCGGACGCAATGCCGGTCCTCCATGCTTGTCAGCTCCTCCAGCAGACCCTGGCGGCTCAGCAGGTCCGCCGTGCTGCGGCCCTGATCCGGCAGGGCCACGATCATCTGCATATTTCCCTGCAAGGGCAGGGACGCCGCCTGATATCCCCGGCCCCGGAGATATCGGGCCGCATCATCCTCCCGGTGCATGAAGTCCGCCGTCACCGCGCTGCCGGAGGCCGGGCGGAACTTCTGGGGATACGTATCCTCCTTTGCGAACTCCTGGAGCCAGCCGTCCTTGAAGTACACGGTGCTGTACAGCCGCAGCAGCTCCATGGGACTGGTCCGGATGGAGCCGGTATCTCCCTGGAGCAGACCGCCGGTCTGCTGGTCCAGCCAGGCAGCAATGGCCCGGTTTGCCTCCTGGGTGCCCATGGCTGCCTGATACACGCCGCACCGGTGGACTCCTGCCAGGCTGTCCAGCGCCGCCTGGTGGACGGTGCTGCCCTGGGCCACCCATGCCGACCCCGCCAGACGGCAGGTGGTGATGCCGTTGTCGCAGTACAGGGCCATCCACAGCTGCTGCACCTGCTGGCGCAGGGCCTCCGGGTCCTGGAGGTTCAGCAGCTGCCGCACCTGCTGGGACGTGTCGCCGCCGCTCAGGTCCGCCAGCATGGCCAGGGTCAGATACAGGCTCACCGGCGAATACACGGCGTTCTCCGTCTCTCCGGCCAGCAGCCGCAGGGATGTATCGGCGGCAAAGTCCCGCACCGCCGGGATATCTGGCTTGGCGGACAGCTTCCCCAGCTTGGCCAGGATTCCCTGATAGGCGCTCATGGCCGCGTCATATGCGTCCATGTCCATGCTCCCTTGGCTGTCGGTGTAGTCCTCCATGCCGGGCCGCTGGGGATAGTCGGGATAGTCTGCCGCCGCCAGCTGGCAGGCCGCCAGCTCCTGAGCCGTGGCAGGCTCCACCGCCTCGCCGGTCTGGCGAAAAGCCCCGGAGGGCGTGGGCTGCGCCCCTCCTGCGCCGCACCCGGCCAGCATACACAGGGCCAGGGTCAGGCAGATCATGCGCAATAGCTTTTTCATGCGTTGTTCCTCCTTTTCCGGGGCCGTCGCCCCCTTTTTACTTCTTTAGACGGCGGCCGGCGGAAAAGGTTCCCGCCGGCCGCAATAGGAATGTATATTTTTCTGCCCCCCTATTGCCTTTTCCGGAAACATCTGATACAATTATGGCATGCATGCCATAATGCATAGAAAGGATGTGATCCCCACGACCATTACCAGTGCCAGCCTGCCCGCTAAAAAGCGGATCCTCACCGTGTGCGTGAAGCTGTTTCTGGAACAGGGGTACAAGAAAACCACCGTTTCCGAAATCGTTCATAAGGCGTCGGTATCCAACAGCATTTTCCAGAACATTTTCCGGGCCAAGGACGGGGTCCTGACGGAGCTGGTGGAGTTCATGTTTTCCAACCAGTTCGCCATGGCCCGCACCACGGCGGGAGCCCAGCTGCCGCCGGTGTATGTCTACGCTGTGGAGACCGCCATCCAGATGACCCTGACGGAGCTCAATGAGAACCTGCGGGAGATCTATATCGAGGCATATACCCAGAAGGAGGCCTCGGACTATATCTTTCAGGAGACGGCCAAGGAGCTGTACCAGATCTTCGGGCCCTATCAGCCGGAGCTGACGGCCCGGGATTTCTATGCCATGGAGATCGGCTCGGCGGGCATCATGCGCAGCTATATGGCCCACCCCTGTGATGGGGAGCTGACCCTGGAGAAAAAGCTGCGGATGTTTTTGACCATGAGCCTGCGGGCGTACCGGGTCCCGGAGGCGGAGGTGGAGGGAGCCATCCGGTTCATCGAGGGGCTGAACATCCGCGCCATTGCCGAGCGGGTCATGGGGGAGCTGTTCCGGACTCTGGCCATGCATTTTGAGTTCTCCCTGCCGGATACCGCACCGGGACAGGGCGGGGACAGCCCGGGACAAGCCGGGACAACGTGAGGACAACGTGAGGACAAATGAGGACAAAAGGAAAGGAGACAATTCAATGAAGAAACGACTGCTCAGCCTTCTGCTCTGCCTGGTGGCGGTGCTGACGCTGCTGCCGCTTCCGGCCCTGGCCGACGGCGGCCACAGCCACTGCATCTGCGGCGGAGACGTCACCGCCGGCGATCATACCGGCCACACGGACGTGACCTATCAGCCGTGGAACGGCACCTCCGGCATTACCTATGCCAACGGAGCCGCCTATGTCTATCTGACGGGGAACGCCACCCTCAGCGGCCATCTGACGGTGGATGGCAAAACACTATATCTGTGCCTGAACGGCAAGACCCTTGCCAGCAACGGCACAGCCAAGATTCAGGTCAAAAACGGCGGTCGGCTTGTCCTCTGTGACTGTCGGGGCGGCGGCACCTTCAAGGGTGCGACGCAGAGTGTCTGGGGCGGTGCCTGCATTTACCTTTATACCAGCACGCTGGATATGTTCGGCGGCAAGCTCACCGGCGGCAAAGTCACCGGCAAAGGCGGCGGCGGAGCCATCGCTCTGGATGACCAGCAGTGCATATTCAATATGTACGGCGGCGAAATCTCCGGCAACAACGGCAAGAACTACGGCGGTGCCATTTTCCGGAAATTCAATGCAAACATGCCGAACACCACCGGCGGCACTTTCAATATGTACGGCGGCACCATCAAGAATAACACCGCCAAGAACGGCGGCGCGTTCTTCTCCACCACCGGCGGGACCATCAATATGACCGGCGGCACCATCTCCGGCAATACAGCGACCATGAACAGCAACGATGCCGGCGGCGGCGCCATCTATATGCGCGGCAACGGGAAGATCAACATTTCCGGCAGCGCGCAGATCACCGGCAACTCCTCCAGTCTGGACGGCGGCGCGATCCTGATGGGCTGGGGCGAGATCAACATTTCCGGCAGCGCGAAGATCAACAGCAATACCGCCAGCCGCTGGGGCGGCGCCATCTGCCTGCGCCAAGATTCTAATCAGTCGACAATGCTCTACATGCGGGGCGGCGAGATCAGCGACAACAGGGCCAATTCAGAGGGCGGCGCGGTTCATGTGTTTGACAAGGACTGCCAGTTCTTCCTCTATGACGGCAAGATCACCGGAAATACCAGCGGCGACGGCGGCGCCATCTATCTGAATCAGGAGCCGTCATGGCTGATTATGCAAGGCGGCGAGATCTCCGGCAATACGGCCACCGGCAACGGCGGCGGCGTATATATTTACCGCACCGGCTCGGTCTGCCAACTCTATGGCGGTAAGATCGAGAATAACAAAGCCAGCGGCAATGGCGGCGGCATTTATATCAACCCCAGCAACAGCGGCCAGCTGAGGGTCGGAAACAAGCCCCTCGTGCAGAACAACACGGTTTCCGGCAAGGCCAACAATGTGTATCTGCCCTCCGGCAAGACGCTGACCATTGAGATCGACATGTCCAAAGGCGCGTCCATCGGCGTCACCACCGCGAATATCAGATACCCCGTGGCATTTTCTAATAGTTACAAAAAAGACTACGCGAATTACTTTTTCGCGGATGACGCCAATGCCTACGTGGAGTATAAGGATGACCAGAGGCTGTACCTGGTCAGCGACGCACCCCTGGTGACCTATGACGTTACGGTAGAGACCGAAGGCGGCGGCACGGCGTCTGCGTCCCCCGAAACTGCGGCGGCGGGCACCGAGATCACCCTCACCGCCGTCCCCGCACCGGGATACGCCTTCGATCACTGGGAGGTGGTCAAAGGCGATGTGACCATCACCGACAACCGATTTCTTATGCCCGCCGGAGCCGTCACCGTGAAGGCGGTGTTTACGGCCAAGACCTTCACCGTGTACTATGACCCGGGCGACGGCAGCACGCCTCAGAGCAGAAGCCTGGGCTGGAACGACTATGTTCTGGCAGGCGTGTCCGACCCCACCCGGCCCGGCTATACCTTTCTGAACTGGATGTACGGCAGCAGGCCGGTGACAGACAACGACACCTACAGCGGCCTGGTCCAGAGCGATGCGGTGGCCAGCGCTACCCTTACCGCCGCATGGCAGCTGATCCCGTACACCATCACCTATGACCTGGATGGCGGAACGGCCGACGGCAATCCCACCGGGTACAGCGTGGAGTCCGCTGCCATCACCCTGGTGAATCCCACCCGGGAGGGCTATGACTTCACCGGCTGGAGCGGCACGGGCCTGACGGGGGCGGATAACCTGACCGTGGTCATCCCTGCCGGCAGCACCGGTGACCGCAGCTACACCGCCCACTGGGCCAAGCAGCACGTTCATGTGTTCGACCAGCAGATGATCCTGCCTCAGGCCCTGAAGACTCCCGCCGACTGCACCCATGACGCAGTATATTATCTCAGCTGCGTCTGCGGTCTGGTCAGCACCGACGATAACCAGGTGTTTACCGCTGTCGGAACGGCTCTGGGCCACGATTGGGGTCAGCCCCGGTGGCAGTGGACCGGCTTCGCTGCCCAGGCTGTCTTTGCCTGCTCCAGGGATGCCGGTCATGTGGAGACGCTGACGGCCGATGTTGCCAGCGAAGTTACCACCGCTCCAGGCTGTGTCACCGACGGCGTTCGGACATATACCGCCACAGTGACGCTGGAGGGCCGGACCTATACGGACACCAAGACGGAGTCTATCCCCGCCGCAGGCCATGACACGGAGCTGAAGAACGCCAGGGCGGCTACCTGCACCGAGGACGGCTATACCGGGGACGAGGTCTGCCGCACCTGCGGCGAGACCGTGAAGCAGGGGACTGTCATCCCCGCCACAGGCCACGACACGGAGCTGAAGAACGCCAGGGCGGCCACCTGCACGGAGGACGGCTATACCGGCGACGAGGTCTGCCGCACCTGCGGCGAGACCGTGAAGCAGGGCGCTGTCATCCCCGCCACGGGGCATGACACGGCGCTGAAGAACGCCAGGGCGGCTACCTGCACCGAGGACGGCTACACCGGGGACGAGGTCTGCCGCACCTGCGGCGAGACCGTGAGGCAGGGGACTGTCATCCCCGCCACGGGCCACGACACCGAGCTGAAGAACGCCAGGGCGGCTACCTGCACGGAGGACGGCTACACCGGGGACGAGGTCTGCCGCACCTGCGGCGAGACCGTGAAGCAGGGGACTGTGATTCCCGCCACGGGGCATGACACGGAGCTGAAGAACGCCAGGGCGGCTACCTGCACGGAGGACGGCTATACCGGGGACGAGGTCTGCCGCACCTGCGGCGAGACCGTCAGGCAGGGGACTGTCATCCCCGCCACGGGCCATGACTTCCAGGACGGCAAGTGCGTCAATTGCGGCGCGGCAGACCCTGATTACCGGCCTGCGAAGCCTGAGAATCCCGGCGTCAAGACCGGGGACGCCGGCGTGCTGCTGTATGCGGGCCTGATGCTGCTGACCCTGACCGGCAGCGCATGGGTCCTGGGCAGAAAGCGTACCCGGTAAAGAAAAAACATATAGCAGAAGGGCCGGCCCTTACGGGTCGGCCCTTCTGCCAATTCGGGCAGGATATTGACGTCTCCCGCCGCCGGGATTGGGCAGCAAAAAAGCCCGATATGTTCGGGCTTTTCGCAGGAGACATCTGTTTTGTCTCCACATTATGTCCTCGGCACATAAAAAAGATATTTCGGCGACTTCAGCCGAGGGAACTGAACTCTCGAATGACCCAACAACGCTGTGACTTCGATTTTAAATATTCATCTTTAGCTGTTTGCTATCCTTAAGCGCCTGTTCTACAATGCTTTCTTGTCCCAACGAATCGTAATGCTCTTTGAGTCGATCCCTTAATCTGAACAGCTTTCCGCTTGCGGTGTCAACTAATTGGCCATAAGTCACTGCATGAATTCTTCCGCTCGTAGTATTCTTTTCTGGATCGATATCTCCAAGCTTTGCTCCAACTACGTATGCATCAATAGTTGCAGAACTATGTAGTACGGCAGATTTGCGAATTTGTCTGACATAGAATTCCACTTGATTTACTTCATCATCGGTAATTTCAAATCCGCCTCGCTTTACCTCAATAATCAAAATTTGATCAGGTTTCATTATTTCACCGGCGGTAGGATCAATTCTATCCGTGCATACGGCTTTCAGAGAGTATTGCTTAAGGCAAATAATGTCGGGTCTGCGCTTCGGGCTGCTTATCGCGTCCAGATCGTAATCCTCGTCTTTAAATAATCCCTTAACAACCGTTGTTAAGGTTGAATTTGACATGAACATTGGAGAATCGAATTGTGCACCAAACAGCCATCTTGAGTTAAGTATGAGCGGATGTAGTGTGTGTAATTCTTCAGTTGTTTTGTCGTTATATATACGCTGAATAGCTTCAATAACCACAATACGTTTATCTATTTCCCCAATTACAGAGGCAAGATCATCAACATTCCACGTGCTGAGTATGTCTGTTAATTTATCAAGTTGATCCGGAGTCATCTGCCCTAATTGACTCAGAAGTAATTCTCCCTTTTTCGCTTTTTCGATAGATATCATCGCTTCAACAGCACTATGCAGATAGTCTGGCGTAATGACAGGATTATCATCCGTCACTTTTTCAATAAAGGCAGATATATTTCGTTGACCTGTAACATTTAATGTTTCCAATTCGTCCCTGACATCTTTTATGACATCTAATCTAACTTCGTTCAAATGGCTTTGCATTACTGATTTTATGAATTGATCGACCTCAGTCTTGACACAATGATAAACGCTTTCCATCTGAGCTGAGGCGATAAAGCCACTCCAATCAGGTAGGACATCATCAATCAAATCATCAGATTTTATAATTACGGTATATCTTTTTGCTGCTTTAAATCTCCCGTCAAGAAAAGTTATTTTCTCGTATGTCCACGAAGGTTGCCCTACTAAGCGACCAGAAACCCAAAACGCAATGCCGTGTTGCTGCGATTTTGCAGCTGTCTTTTCAGAGTCAACAACTGTCATTAATAATTTAGCTTTGGTTTGTGTTATAAATTCCTTGGAAAAGACGACACCTTTGTGTTGAGATAAATCAATACGCTTGCCATTGATTTTTACAACGAACTTCGGGTCATACAAGAACCGCGCAGAAAGTATATCTGTCATTGCGGCTGCATCCGGCAAGTGTCTAAGCACAAATGTGCTTATTCTTGTGCCATGCCCAGCCTTATCATCAGTGCTGTGCTTGAGAATTTTAAATGGAGAATCTCCCTTAGATACTGCTATATCGTAAGTATTGCACTTACCATCTTTCCATGTTTCTACGGTATAACTGTCAGCAAAGCATAACATCCCATGGCGGCCTACACCATTTCTCCCGTATGCAATTCTTTTTGAACTTTCGACATCTGCTGGAAATAGGACATCCTTGCCTTGCCGCTTTTGACGGTCGTAATTCAATGTCATCCATCTGCTGCGAAATTCCTCATCAGTCATACCAGTTCCATCGTCTTCAACAACGATTTTCTCGTGTTCCTCAAAGGGTATAGTAATGTCCACATTATGCGCACCGGCATCCCATGCATTAGCTACAAATTCCGTTAAAGCAATATCGTTATTGGAGGTAATAGACCTGTTGCTTCTAAAAATATAATTCTCCTCAAAAGAGACGGCGTTATTATCCATTGTTTCCCCTCCTATAAGCGATATGTCTTTCGATCCATACAACTACTCAATTTATATTGTATTGTGTTTCTCGTAAATTTTCAAGGGATACAGCTGAAATCATATAAAAATTGTGGTTCTAAGTTCCTTTGAAGGATAACCGCCATTGGAATTTCTCTGATAGATGGATTCCAATAGCGGCTATTAAAACGAAGAAGCGTGACATTGTCAAGTGATGTTATTGCTCCACCCCGGCTTCCACTTCCATGCCGCCAATAAACACCACCTTGATCTTCTCCTTGGATTCCACGATGATGCATTGCAGGATCTGGCGGATCACAGCATCGTCATAGGTGAGCGGATGATTCTTCATACCATCGAGGATGGTAAAGATACTGTCCAGTCGGGTGGCCGTGTTCTGCCGGTGTTGTTCGGCGGCTGTGTATTCCGCCAGTTCCTTTTCAAGCTGGCGTTTCTCTGTCATCAGATCCGTAATGCGGGGATCGGTGAGCAGCTCCTGCTGATTTTCGGCAGTTACGCTGCTCAGCAGGTTTTTGAATTCCTGATCGATCTGCGCAATGCGGATCTGTATTTCAACGCTCTTGTCCTCTCCGGCCCCGGCACCGAGGCCCAACTGAATGTGCTGCTTGAGCGTTTGCAGGACATTCGGGTCGATCTGCGCTGTTTTAAGGACTGCATCCATGATGGCATTTTGCAGCGGTGCCTCTTCCATCGTCGGCGAGTGATGGCAGTATTTTTTACCGTAGTCCAGCCGGTTGATGCAGCGCCAGACGATCCGCTTTTTCCCGCCTACAGTCCATGTGCAGCGACGGTATGGCGTTCCGCATTCGCCGCAGATCAGCAACTCCGTCAGGGCGTATTTGCCGCAGTACTTGCCCTGTTCCGTAGTGGTGCCTGTTTGCTTGACCTTGCGTTTGGAAGCACGACGGGCCAGTTCCTCCTGCACTCTGGCAAAGGTGGCTGCATCGATGATCGCCGGATGATTGTTCTCCACATAGTATTGGGGCCGTTCCCCAGCGTTGACCCGGACCTTTTTGCTGATGCAGTCCTCTACATAGGTTTTGCCCAGCAGAGCGTCGCCCTTGTACTTCTCATTGGAGAGGATCGATTGCACGACGCTGGCCTGCCATACCGCTTTGCCCATGGGCGTCGGAATGCCGTCCGCAGTCAGACCGTTTGCGATCTGCTGCAGGCTATTCCCTGCGAGAAAACGGTCGTAGATACGGCGTACCGTGTCCGCCTGCTCCGGGTTGATCTCCGGCTTGCCGTCAGCTCCCCGTCGATAGCCGAGGAAGGACTTATAGGCGAAGAACACATTTCCATCCTTGGCACTTCTGGCTTTTCCCCATGCTACATTGTGGCTGATATTCTCGGATTCGCTTTGGGCGACGGAACCGTAGATGGAGATGTAAAATTCCGAGGAAGGGTCGATGCTGTGCAGGTTTTGTTCCTCGAAGTACACATCCACCTTAAGCTCCCGGAGCATTCGGGTGATCTTGAGACAGTCCAGCGTGTTCCGGGCGAAGCGGCTGATGGATTTGACGATGATCATGTCCACCTTGCCACGCTTGCATTGGCGGATGAGCTTGTTGAATTCATCCCGCTTTTTCATACTGGTGCCGGTGATGCCCTTATCGGCGTAAATCCCTGCCAGCTTCCAGCCGGGTTCCCGGTTGATGCGATCCGTGTAATAACGCACCTGTGTTTCGTAGCTATTGAGCTGTTCTTCCTGCTTGGTAGACACCCGGCAGTAGGCCGCCACCCGCTTGAGGAGATACTCTGTGCTGTATACATTCAGAGGCTGGACGGTTGCTGGTATGGTTCGTACCCGTTTAGGCGCTGTGTTCATGCGCTCCATCCGATCGCTCCTTTCTGACCTGCTGGCCGTTTTTCAGGGTAAGCGTCACGCTTTTATCTGCGTGAAGGGTGATGTCGGTAACGATGGCCTTTGTCAGCTCTGCCGAATAGGAAGAGAGCGGCCCTGTATCTAACAGAGCCGCTCTGATTTCCATGGTAATACGCCCATCCGCATCCAGCTCAGCATATTGCCGGGAAGCGTATTCAAATATTTTGTTTTTCAGCAGCTCCTTATCGATTATCGTACCGTCCAGCATCCTGCCGATCTCGTTCTTCAGACGCAGAAGCTCCAAGGGCGGCTCGCTGACTGCCGGGGTGTAATGGATCTGCTCCGGGTCGGCAATTAGCTCGTTCAGCCGATCGGTGATGGCACTCAGCAGATCGGTATCTGTGATCTTGATGGCCGTACCGCAGCTTTGGCATACCCACTTTTCCTGATGGGAGGTACGGCTGTCATGGAGACGGCGCATTGGTACCCCGCAGGTTGCGCAGCATACCGGAACAGGAAGCGTCCGGATCTCTGTCGTGCGGTCGATATCCTTTTGCGTGTTCCGGTCGAATTTGATCGCCTGTGTTTTGTCAAAGACTGTTTGCTCGACTATGGCCGGAAAAGATTCCGTACCGATATAACGGGTATCCTCGATCATGCGCTTGAGCCGCGCCTTGTTCCAGCCGACAACGCCGGGCAGGTACTCGATGCTGTTTTTGTTCAGGTCCTCTGCGATTTGCAGCAGGGATCGACCGGCGATATAGGATGCAAAGATTCCGGCCACGATTTTGCTTTCCGCCGGATGCGCTGTAATGACCCCGTTTTCCCACTGGTAGCCGAAGGGAATGTTCCGTTTCTTCATGTCCAGCCCCCCCAGATACGCTCGGTCAGCGCAAAGCCACCGGCGAGGCAGAAGCGGAGCGCATTTTTACTGACCACCGTGATGCTTTCAACGATCTGCCCGAACAGGTCCTCGTCAAAATTTCCGGTTGGAGCATAGTTGGCCATGATCTCATCCAGCGCTCTCAGGGATTCGATGACCTCGCTATCCTCATCCTCCATTAGGATTCGGCGGCGCTCAGATCGAAGCTCACTGACTTTCTGATTCAGCTCTCCGGACTGGGCGGCGTATTCGGCATTGTTGAGGATGCCGCTGCTGTGGAGCTGTGCGACGACAAGGTTCTGAGCATTTACATCTGCGATTTGGCGGTTGAGCTGATAAATGCGCTCACCGCTGCCACTGGTGCGGCTTTGCAGCTTTTCAAGCTGCCGGATCAGATCGCCCAGCAGTTCTTCCCGATTGTCTGCCAGCTTGCCGCTCATGCGCATAAAGGCCTCCTTGACTGTGTTCTCCGGCACTCGATCACTGGCACATTCCGAGCGTCCGGATGCCTTATAAGAGCAGAGCCAGAAGGCCGTACCGTTGGTCACCTGTCTGCGATAAGCGTGACCACAGACAGGGCATCTCAGCACTCCGCTGAACGGGTATCGATTCTTTGGGGCGAATCCCCCGGCAGTTTTACGCTGCTGAAGCGCCTTCGCCGCCTGAAAGACTTCCCGGCTGACAATGGCCGGATTACTGTTCTCCACATAATACTGTGGCTTTTCTCCGCGATTTCTTCTTTTGCGGAATGGCAGGGTTTCCGTGGTGTAATTCTTCTGGAGCAGCGCATCGCCCATATACCGTTCATTGTTCAGAATATAGTGGATGGCGTTGAGATGCCATGTTTTATAGCCGTATCTCCGCGGAATGCCATCCGCATTGAACTGGTTGGCGATGGCCTGCTTCCCGCAGCCTTGCAGATAGAGGTCGAAAATCCGGCGAATGACCGCCGCTTCAGCCTCATTGATATAAAGTTGGCCGTCTATGAGCTCATACCCATAGGCGGCCTTACAGCAGTTGAAATCTCCGGATTCCATTCTCTTTTGATAGCTCCAGCGCATATTCTCGGAGATGGTTTCCGACTCCTTTTGCGCTGCCATGCCGGGAAAGGTGAGGATCATTTCAAGGTCGATAGTTGCAGTGTCGATCCCTTGCTCCTCGAAGTAGATGCTGATGCCAAGCTCTTTCAGTCCGCGCACCATTGTTAGCAGCTCGGTCGTATTCCGAGCGAAGCGGGAGACGGACTTGGTGATGATGCGGTCGATTTTACCTTTTCGGCAATCCCGAAGCAGGCGGTTCAGATCATCCCGCTTGTCCATTCGTGTGCCGGTAACCGCTTCGTCGGCGTAGATGTCCACCAGCTCGTATTCCGGGTGGGCCGCCGCATACTCCGTATAATACTTGACTTGAGCGGCGAAGGAATGAAGCTGATCGTCGGATCCGCTGGATACCCGCGTATAGGGTGCCAGTCGGATAAGGCGTTGGCTCTGCTCCGGCATCGTCAATTCGGTAACGGTTTTTCTCATGCTGATCTCCTTTCTGCGGATCGCTCCGCCTTGTGATAGCCGCTTTCCTCTGCGGCAACACGAAGGATACCACATGAGTTTGCATACATCCAGCGAGAATGGCGAGAATTAAGGAATCAGACATAACTTTTTTTGCGGGTCATAATGCTCGACCTGCAAGTGGAAAATGCGTTGGTACTCCACCTCGGAGATCAGTGCCATGGAGCGCAGCAGGCGGAGCAGATTCAGCCCATAAGCGAGTGCGGCACAGCTCTTATCTGTCATGCCGCCACCTCATTCCAAGGCTTACCGCCATGGCCGCCTCCACCCGCTGCATATCCTGCACGGAGATTTTGCCGAGGCAATCGGAAAGCCGCTCTTTGTCGATCGTGCGGATCTGCTCCAGCAGGATGACGGACACACTTTCGAGGAAATCGTAATCAATGACGATGTGTGTGGGCAGAGAGCTTTTCTTCTGCACCGAGGTAATGGGTGCAACGATCGTAGTGGGGCTGTGACGATTGCCGGTGTTGTTCTGTAAAATAAGGACGGGGCGAATGCCGCCCTGCTCGCTCCCAATGACGGGAGAAAGCTCTGCATAGTAGACTTCGCCGCGATAAACTGTTTTCATCTCTGTATACCTCCGTATGGTGTAAGTAAAAGCCCAAAGGCATGAACAACCGCAAAGGGTGGGTGTCATGCCCTTGGACCGGTTTGATCGTTTTGCGTTTTGCGACCATATTTGCCTCGCACCCGTGGTCAGACGGCGATCATGCAAACAACCGATAGCGAATCGGTTCCCCAGGAATTTCACCTCCGCGTGGATCTCACCCGGCCGCCCTCTTTGGTTGCGACGGCTCACGGCGCATGGCACCGCTTCAACGCTCGACTTTTGACTGGACGGGGTGTTGTCTTTCCGCAGCCGGTCATGGCGCATTTCATGCGGTGCTGCCGCACTATCCACTCTCAAATGGAGCGGGCCGCTCATCCCTTGCGGGGACAGCAGGCGGAAAGTATTTGCTGACGGATCATTCAATTTTCAAAGAACAACAGAGGCATATAGAAAGCCCCTCACTTTCCATGGCAAAAAGTGAGGGGCCTGATAACCGGTCAGGTCATCATATTTTTAAGTTTTTTTAGAATACGCAGCTTTCGCTTGTGGATCGCAACCTGCGAAACACCATATTTCTTGGCGGCATCCCGCTCCGTCAGCCCGTTATAGAACAAATCACGAATCAGGAGCTGTTCTGCTTGTTCCAGCAGAGAGAGGCAGTCAAGCAGCTTGTCCGTCTGCATTTTGCGGATAACCAATTCATCGACAAACTCTCCGGGATCCACAAGGATGTCGGCGCCGTTGAATTCGTCGGTGGTGAGCATATCCACTGAAATATCGCCGTTGTCTGCGGAACGCCGATCCATGTACCTCTGCCGGTTTTGGATACGGTAGAATTCTGCATATTGCTCCGGCGTTACCTCCATCATCATCCCATGCAAGGGGATGAACTTCCGGTTTTGATAGTCCGGCTCCATATCTCGCCTGCGGCACAGCTCCAAGTACGAGATTTCTTGGTAACCCTCGGGCGAGAGAATAAAGCATTTTGCTTTGGCATACTTTTCTTCTGCCATTTGTATTTCCTCCAATCGATCGTTTTGAAAAATTTGCAAAACGATCAACCGGAGGGCTGCGGCAGCCTACGCTGCTACGCAAAAGACGCGGATATAGCAAAACGCACCTGCAAAGCGGCATAAGCCGCAAAGCAAGTGCGTTTATTTCATCATTATAATGGTCTGTCAGTTCAGTATTCGAGCCGCAATATCCCGATGACGAAAACAGACTTTTTTTGACGGTTCACCGGGTAGACGATTCGTTATGCAGGCGAATCAAATTGGTGGCTTCTGACGGGCAGAGCTGCACAGCGTCGAGTCCAACACATAAAAAATCCCTCCAATCCAAAAACTCGGATTTGAGGGATATAGGCGTGTTTTTACACCCCGTCAAAGCCTCGTTTTTTTTATTTGGCGGGGCGGTGTTTATATTTAGTTCAGTCCTTTTTGCACTCTGCGTTCACCGATAATTGAACAGCTGTGCCATTATCAGCATGAACGAAATCCGTATAATTTATATATGGAGGTGAACGCACAGTGCAGAAACGACCTGAAACGCTCGGAGAAATCATCAAGACAGCGCGGGACAAGTCCGGTTTGACCGTCGAGGAGCTGACCGCACGAGTTGGAATTTCAGAGCGATACTTATACAGAATCGAGAATGAGGGAAAAGTACCAAAGTTTGAAGTCCTCAAAAAGCTCGTCCGGGAATTAGCCATTGATGCGAACTCGATCTTCTACCCCGAGAAGCCGTCCAAAGATTCCGAGGTAGAAGATCTCGTCCGTATGCTTTACAACTGCGATGACCGTTCCATGAAAATCGTCAAGGCAACTGCGAAAGCCGCATTGGAGAGCCAAGAAGCCAAATAGTCCTTAAAAAGCAGCCGAAAGGCTGTTTTTTATTTATGTTCCTTTTTGAATATAGACATCCACACTTTAAGCCAAAAGCCAATCGCCACAAACAGCCCCATCACCGCAAGGTAGTCCAGCAGGAAAGCGATGAGCGGTTCGGAATAATCAAAGAACACAAAATGACTTTTCAGCAGCAGGTCAAGTCCCACATCCCGGCGAACGAAGGCCACAGCTCCGTAGGCGGCAAAGGAATATCCGGCAATTCTGAGTACCCATGTGCGTATCTGATTGGGCCGCAGGTGCTTCCGTGCCATGGTCAGTAACATATTCCAGTGCATTCCGAGGTGCAGGCTCATCAGAACAAAGCCCCAGAAGGCGCAGAGAATATGCAGTTTTCCGGCCAGTTTATAGCCGCCGTGCTTGGGAAGAAACGCAAACACATGGCGAGACAGCACGATACCGCTGACCATAGAACCGACCATACACAGAAAAATCAGCCCGATGAGTGCCGTCTGCACAAGCCGCAAGGGCGTATAGTGTCCCTGCGGCACTGCCTTGATCCACCGGCGGTTCAAAATATGGTGTAGAACGAACAGGACGAACATCCCCATGCCGATCCACTCGTGGGCGGCCTCGCCCACAAGGCCGTAGGCCATCAGAAGCAGCATGAACACCGACATGGCCGCATCCACGGAGATTTTTATTTTGAGAATTGGTTTCATGTCCTCATCCTTTGCTGTGGGAGATCACCCAATTCAAGTTGTCCGGGTCGTCAAAGACCACATTGGCGCCGCCGTGGTAATTATAAATACCCTTTTCGTTGAAGAAGGTGTTGTCCGGCGTTTCGATGCGCAGAACACGGTCGATGTTGGCATCGCTCCAACCGGCGTTTTCATAGGCTTTATGGAGATTCTCGTAGGCCGAGCGGGCCTTGCCGCTGCCGTAATACTCGTCGCCCTCGGCCATGTAGATGTAGACCGCCACACCGTTCTCCGCAATGGGAGCATAATCGCCGTCCCACTGGGAAGCGCCGTGGAGATAGGCCGCATACAGGTCAGGACGCATGGACACCGCACGGGACATGGTCTCGCCGCCTGCGGAATACCCTGCGGCATAGACCCGGCCGGTATCCACGGCAAAATTCTCGATGAAGTATTCCGTCAACTCAATGGCCTGCCGGGCAGATTTTTCGCCCCAGTCCGTGAGCTGCGCAGAAACCACGATCATCTCCGTGTCCAGCTTTGTCCATGCGGTGAAGCCGCTCCAGTTCAGATTGCTGCCTGAAGAATCTTCGCCAAACCACATCATGCCATAGCCAGGCATGACCACCATCATCGGGAACTTGCGGCTGCCGTCGTAGCTCTCCGGCAGATAGTAGCTGTAATGGATGTCGCCGTCGGCGCCGGAGAAAAATTGCTCCGCAAACAGGCCTGTTTGAACCGGCTCGGATGTGGCTGCCGATGCTGTGCTTTCCGACGGTTCAACAGTCGGTGTGCCACTCGGTTCAGGTGTCGTTTCCAACTGGGTGGCGGCATCTTCTGTGGGAAGGCTTCCCGGCTGGGTCGGTGCTGCCGTACCGGCTCCGCACCCCGCAAGAGCCAGTACCAGCACAAGCGCCAAAGCAAGCGAAAGAAAGCGCTTCACTTCTGCTCGTCCACCGGCGGAACCATTTCCGCGTACTTCTTGAGCATTTCCGGGGTGCTGGTGTAGTAGCGCACGTTCTTGTTGAGGGCAGCGACCTGCGCCATTTCGTCCTCCGTCAGAGCAAAGTCAAACAGGTCAAAGTTGGACTTGATATGGTCGGGGTTCTTGGATCCGGGGATGACGATGTTGCCGCTCTGGATGTGCCAGCGGAGAATGATCTGAGGCGCGGACTTACCGTACTTCTTACCAAGCTGAGCAAACAGCGGCTCCTGAAGCAGTGCCTTGTCGCCGTGGCCCAGCGGATACCATGCCTGCGGCACAATGCCGTTCTCCTTCAGAAAGGCTTTCAGCTCCGGCTCCTGATGGTAGGGGTGCAGCTCTGTCTGCAAGACAGCGGGCTTCACTTCGCAGATAGAGAGGATTTCCTCGATCTGTTCCTTGTTGAAGTTGGACAGGCCAATGGCACGCACCATGCCCTCCTTGTACGCCTTTTCCATCTGGCGGTAGCCCGCCACATAGTTGCCTGCGGGCTGGTGGATCAGCAGCAGGTCAATGTAGGGGGTATCCAGACGGGCAAGTGTCTTGTCCACTGCGTCGGGCTGCTCATAGAAGCTGGGCCACAGCTTGGTTTCCAAGAAAATCTCCTCCCGCTGCAAGTCGGACTTCTTCATGGCGCGGCCAACGGCCTTTTCGTTCACATAGGCGTTTGCCGTGTCGATCAGGCGATAGCCATCCTGCAAAGCGCTGACGCAGGAGGCCTCCGCCTCGTCCGGGGTCAGAAGAAATGTGCCGATACCGGCCATAGGCATTTTCACGCCGTTATTGAGATTTGCATATTCCATAAAACAACATCCTTTCTAAAAATTATTTGCTTACGATTTTGCTGCCGCCGAACACCTCTGACATTGCCGTGCCGTCAAGCGCTTTATCAATAGCAGCAACCTCTTCGGCGGACAGCGTAACATCTGCCGCACCGGCGTTTTCAAGCAGGCGGCTCAACCGGCGTGTGCCGGGAATAGGTACGAGGTACGGCTTCTTGCATAGCATCCATGCCAGTGAGATTTGTGCGGGAGTGGCGTTGTTCTGCTCTGCCAATTTTTGAAGCAAAGTGAGAAGATCGTGGTTGCGGTCGATATTCTCCGGCTGGAACTGGGGCATGACGCTGCGGTAGTCTGTCTCAGCATCAAACTGCGAGCTCTTATCATACTTGCCGGAGAGAAAACCGTTGGCCAGCGGCGAGAACGCCACATAGCCGATGTGTAGTTCTTCCAGCACTGGGAACAGATTTTCATACCACCGTGCCATCATGGAGTAGCGGTTCTGAATGGCTGTCACCGGACAGACTGCGTGAGCGCGGCGGATCGTGTCTTCCGTGGCTTCGGACAGCCCCCAGTGGGTGATCTTGCCCTCGCGGATGAGGTCGGCCATTACGCCCGCCACCTCCTCAATGGGGATCTTCGGATCCAGCCGGTGCTGGTAATAGAGGTCAATGTGGTCGGTGCCCAGCCGTTTCAGAGACGCTTCTACCGATGCACGGATGACCTCCGGACGGGAATCCGGTACCAGCGGCTTATTGGTGGCGGTGCTGCTCATGTCAAAGTGAATGCCAAACTTGGTGGCAAGCACGATTTTGTCCCGATAGGGCTTCAGCGCCGCCCCCACCAGTTCCTCATTGTCATGTGGGTGCTCCGGTGTACCGTAGACCTCCGCAGTATCAAAGAAGGTATAGCCCAGATCCACTGCCTGTGCCAGCAGCTCCGCCATCTCCTTTTTGTCGGCAGGGGCTCCGTAGGCGTGGCTCATGCCCATGCAGCCGAGACCGACCGCAGAAACAGTCAGATCACTGCCTAAAGTACGGTACTGCATCTTACACTTCCTTGTTCAGCTGGACAGCCTCGGCTTTGTTGGTCGCCATGCCGCCATAGGCCATGCCGTAGAGTGCGGCGAAGCGCTTCATGGTGTACTCGCCCGCCTCCAGCATCCATTTTTCAGGGGCAGCGCCCTGAAATACAAAGTACAGCCTGCGACCGGACAGCGAACCGTTTTCCACCTTACCATAGAACCGGTCCAGCACATTGCGGACGCTGCCGCAGATATTGTGCCAGTAGACAGGAGAGCCGATGACGATGGTATCCGCCTGCTTCATGGCGTTGATAACAGCATCCAGTCCGTCACCGGGAAGGTTCTGGCCGTAAGCGCCGATGGTGTAGTCAGTCAGATTCAGGGTTTCATATTCTTTGCCTTTCAGCAGCGCTGCCGCCAGCAGAGCGGTGTTTCCGTTTTTGTTGGGACTGCCGTTGATGAATAGAGTGCTCATTGCAATGCTCCTTTACACATTCTTTCCCATTTCATAGGCCTGCTTCATAGCGAGGGTATTTTTCACCTTGCCCGGCTCATAGACGCCACTGCCGATGATAACACCCTTTTCTACTGCACCTTCCACGCAGTCGGCATAGCCTCGGAAGCAAGCCAGTGTGGTATCAGCGGACGAATGGGCTTCGTCTGCCATAGTGACGATGTAGTAAAACTCCTTGTTCTTGACCTCCAGCCATCGAGCCACCGTGCGGTCAATGACCGCTTTCAGTTGGGCGTCGATGGAGTAGAAATAGACCGGACTGGCCAGCACCAGCACATCCGCATCGATCATCTTTTGCAGGACTTCGGCCATGTCATCCTTGTGAACGCAGGCTCCGCCGTGGTCACGGCAGTAGTAACAGGCGGAACAGGGGTGGATCTTCTTGCTTGCCACACGGATCTTTTCCACCTCGTTACCCGCTTCCTGTGCGCCGCGTGCGAATTCGTCACACAGAATGTCCGAGTTGCCGCCTTTGCGCGGGCTACCGGACAGGATCAAAACTTTCTTGCTCATGGTAACCTGTCTCCTCATTTCAGTTTTTGATATTCTTCTTCGCTCACCGGTTCACACCACTGACTGCGGCAGTTTTCTCCAGGTACTTCCACAGCCAGATGGGAAAACCAGCTGTCCGGCGCAGCGCCGTGCCAGTGCTTTACACCGGGCATAATGTTGATCACATCGCCGGGGTGCAGCTCCTGCGGCTCCTTGCCCCATTCCTGATAGTAACCGCGCCCAGCCACGCAGACGAGGATCTGCCCGCCGCCTTTATCCGCCTCGTGGATGTGCCAGTTGTTGCGGCAGCCGGGTTCAAAGGTTACATTGAAGATTTTGACCTGCGCCGTGGAAACCGGCGCGAGATAGCTCTGCCCGCTGAAATACTGTGCGAAACCGTCATTGGGCGTTCCGATGGGAAATATCATACTGTTTTGATGACGCTGCTTTTCGTCGGCGCTTTCCTCGTCTGCCCAGATGTCCTTTGCCATGCGGAATGCTGCCCATGCCTTCGGCCAACCCGCATAAAATGCGGCGTGTGTCAGGATCTCTGCAATTTCGCTGCGGGTGATCCCATTTTCCTTTGCCATTGCCAGATGATGACCGAAGGAAGTATCCGTCAGCCCCTGCGCCATCAGCGCTGTCACGGTGATGAGGGAACGGTCGCGTGCGGAAAGCTCGCTTTCCCGGCTCCAAACCTCACCGAAAAGAACATCATCATTGAGCTGTGCGAACTTCGGCGCAAATTCACCAAGCACATCTCTGCCTGCTGTAATTTTTCTCATAAAGCAACACCTCTTATCTGTGAAAGTTTGTGAAAATCAGTGGTTCCTTCTGAGGCAAGCCGATCTGCTCCTTACCCAACTGAAAGGACTTCATCATAAACGCCATGTTATACCCCAGCGTTCGCATAGTCTGCAAGCCCTCAGCATCCTGCGCTACTTCCTCGGCAGATCCGCCGTAGACCATGTTCCAATACTGGCTGGATGCTACCGGCATCCCGGTCATGGTGAAATACTTGTTCAACACATCGAAGGTGGCGGTGTTGCCGCCCCGGCGGCAGGTGACTACCGCCGCCCCCACCTTCATCGTCTTGTCGATGCCGAGGGTGCTGAAAAACAGCCGGTCCATAAAGGAGATGGCTCCGCCTGCGGGGGAGGCAAAGTATACCGGGCAGCCGATGACAAAGGTATCTGCCTCTGCCAGCTTTGGCGCGACTTCATTGACCACATCGTCAAACACTCATTTGCCTGTCTGGGCACATTTGCGGCAGGCAATACAGCCGCGAATATCCTTGTTGCCTACATGGAGCAGTTCCACTTCGATGCCCTCGGCCTCCAGGGTGTTTTTCAGTTCGGTCAGGGCGGTATATGTGCAGCCCCTTGGATGGGGACTACCGTTTACTAACAGTGCTTTCACCGAAATCACTCCTTATGCGAAAATTGTTTCCAGCCATGCGGCGTAGTCCTTAACCCAACCACCATCGGAGCCGAAACCGTGAGGCCAGCCGTTCAGTACGATGCGCCCGGTGGGAATACCCATGCCGGAGATCACATCATACTGCTGCTGGAATTGGCGATAGAAGGGATCTTCCGTGCCGTAGACATAGAAGGTCGGCGGCAAATTGCCCTCTTTCAGCCAGTCCGGATCCATGTTGCCCACGCTGAGACGGCCATAGAAGGAATAGATCATGCCCGCGGCAGAGGCATAAGCGAGAACGGTGTCCAGCTCGTCCGGCACATAGGTGCTATCCAGCGCCGTGCCGATCACATCTTCGTCATAGTGCATCAGAAATTCACCGGCCTGAATGCCGCCCGCCGAAAAGCCCATGACGGCAATATCATCTGGATCAATACCGTAGACCTCCGCATTTTTGCGGATGAAGCGAACGGCTCTCGCCACATCCAGCGCACCTTCCTCCTGCGTATAAGGAGACAGACGGTAATCTACGATGAAGGTCTGAAAGCCCAGCTCTCGCAGTGCTGCGGCGGTGGGCAGCGAATCGGTGTAGTTGCCCCGAAACTGATAAGCGCCGCCCGCCATCAGCACCACCGCGCCTTTTGGCTTCACGCCATCCCGGACGGGGATAGCGGTGACATAGGGGCGGAAGTTCCAGTCATCGAAATATCCGGTCATGTCCTGCGTAAATTTCGTCCTGGCGGGGACATTGCCTTCCTCCCAGAGATAGAGCACTTGAATGTTTGCAGGGTCTGCTGCCGTATTCAGCACGGTGTTATTACCTGCCGGTTCCGGCATCCTTTGCAACATGGCTGTGCGGGAATAATCGGAAATCTTGCCGCTGCCGTAGTTGTATGCATCAGGAAAATCGTCCGGCGTGGCTACGGTGTCCGTCGAAGATCCGTCGCGCAGATCATCGATGGGGGTGGTAGAAGCAGAACTGCTTTCGTTTGGTTTCGTTGTCATAGCATCCTCAATAGCCGCAACGCCGTTTTCCAGCTCACCGCCGGGAGTCCCGACGGACTCCCGGCCACAGGCGGTCAGCGACACGACCATGAGAATTGCAAGCATTGCGGCGAAAACTCTGTTCCTACGCATTACAGACCCAGTCCATTGACCCAGGACTGCACATCACCACTGGAAACGCCGGAGGAGAACCGCTGGCCTTCCTGCCACTCGCCGGTACCGGCCATGTCGGCCAGCAAACTGCCGCTCTGACCCATGCCGGAGGAGGAAGAAGTGGCAAAGGGGATGACGGTCTTGCCGGTGAAATCATTGTTTTTTACAAAGGTGTCCACGGGCCACGCTGCGATACCCCACCAGATGGGATAACCGATGAACACGGTGTCATAGGAATCCCAATCGGGAACTTCAGTGGTGGTCAGGGGCACATCCCGCAGGGACTCGTCGTCATGCTCCCGGCTGACGCGGCTGTCGGAGTTCGTCCAGTTCAGGTCCTCGCTGGTGTAGACTTCGGTGGGAACAATCTCAAAGAGGTCGGCACCGGCGGCCTCTGCAATATCCTTGGCCACCCGCTCGGTGTTACCGGAAGCGGAGTAGTAGACCACCAGTGTCTTGCCGGTCTCAGGCTGGGTCTCCGGCTCGGATTCTGCGGGAGCGGTCGAGGAGCTTTCGGGCTGTTCGGTCGGCGCAGAGGTCTCGGGCTGCGTGGTGGAAGATGCAGGCTTGTTGGCAGAGCCGCAGGCGGCAAGGCTAAGTACGAGCACGACGCTCAGCAGTAGTGCAGTCAGTTTTTTCATGATAAAATCATCCTTTCAATTCAATTTTAGTTTTATTTACATTCGCAGAGAATGTCATATATTTCATCGCGGCTCAGCTTCTTGCAGCAGCCCTCGGTGAAAACGGTAGAATCCGCAATGGCACGAAAATCGGTGTCATCGGGGATACCCAGCTCTGCAAAGCTGGTCGGCAGACCAATTTCCTTGATGAACGCAGCCAGCGCGTCGATACCGGCAGCAGCCGTCTCCTCAATGCTGCCCTTGGGTGCGACACCCCAGACATTCTGCGCAAACCGTGCAAACCGCGCCGCGCCGGACTTGTAGATATGGCGGTACAGAACGGGGTGGATCACCGCCAGACCTGCACCGTGGTTGCAGTTGGTGTACGCGCCCAACTGGTGCTCCAACATATGGCACTGGAAGTCCGTGACTTTTCCGATCTTCAGAACGCCGTTCTCTGCCATCGCGGACGCCCACGCCAGCTCACTGCGGGCATCGTAATTCTCCGGGTCGGTCAGCAGAACGCGGATGTTACGGATGACGATGCGCATGACGGCTTCGTTAATATCGTCGGATAGGTTGTTTTCATCCGGCTTGCCGAAGTAGGTTTCCATCGCGTGGCTCAGCGTGTCGAACGCGCCGGAAACAACCTGCTTCATGGGAACGGACATCGTGTAGCTGGGGTCAAGGAAGGCAAAATCCGCCTGTGCGCCCCAAAGGGCGCCCTTGATTTTCTTTTCCTCGTGGGTGATGACGGCACCGTTATTCATCTCGCTGCCGGTACCGAACACCGTGACGATGGTGCCGAGGGGGATAAACTCCGTTGGGAATGTGTGCTTGGTGTTCTCCAGTTCCCAAATGTCCTCGTCCAGTTTGGCCTGCGCAGAGATGACCTTGCAGCAATCGGACACGCTGCCGCCGCCCACGGCGAGGATAAGGTCCACATGATTCTCCCGCGCCAGCTTTGCGCCCTCCTGCGCCTTGGCATAGGTGGGGTTGGACATGATGCGGTCGAACTCCACGACGCGCTTGCCGGCGGCGTTCAGAATGCCCATGATCTCATCATACACGCCATTGCGCTTGATGGAGCCGCCGCCATACGCCAGCATGACGGTGTCGCCGTAGTGATCCAGCAGGCAGCCCAGATACTCCCTCACGCCGCCCTTGCCAAAATACACCTTGGTCTTGTTCTCAAAAATAAAGTTGTTCACGGTTCGTTACCTCCTGTTAATTTTCAAAATTTGCCGCCCATTCTTTCACTTGCTGCTCCGAACCGGCTACGCTGCTGCCACGAATGGAAAGCGCCTCGTCGGCCAATACCGTTGCATCCGGTGCCAACTCCGCAATGCGGTTTAAGCTGTTCGCTCCATTGGAACTGCCGTTGTGGGAGAAAAACGGAATGATGGTTTTTCCAGACAGGTCATATTCCTCCAAGAAACTCCAGACCGGTGTTGGCAGGTCGTACCACCAAACAGGGAAACCAAGATAGATCACATCGTAACCTGCCATGACCTCTGGATCGATATGGGTAGACAACGCCGGGCGAGTTTCATTGTTCAGTTCTGTCTGCGCACGGGAAGCGGTGGAATCAAAATCATCGCCGTAAGGTTCCACGGTCAGAATCCGGAACAAGTCTCCACCGGTCGCCTCAGCGATCCAATCCGCCATCTGCTGCCCGTTTCCCGACCAAGAGAAATAGGCCACCAGCACATTGCTGTTTCCGCTGACCTCTGGCTCAGGGTCACGGTCTATGGCGGTATGTGAACCACCCGTCAGGCGAAGCAGTGTGAATACGCCGCCTGCGACAATGACGAGAACCGCCGCAATGATGAGCCACGTTTTCTTTTTCATCTGTCATCCTCCTCAATTACTTCATTTGTTTCTCCCAAAAGGCCACGGCATCATTGATCCAGCCTTCGGCGCTGGTTCCAGTCCCAAGTCCAAAGCCGTGCCCCAGACCGGAATACACATGAAACTCCGTATCGATCCCGGCCTGCTGCATGGCTTCGAGCCGCGCCTGCATGACCTGCCAGTTGGCGATGCCGTCCCTGTCACCGACACAGGCATAGGTGGGCGGATCACTTTCGGAATACTCGCTCAATCCTGTGTACTGCATGATGACCGCACCGGGACGGGGCAGATCACCGCCGCCAAAGGCTTCTGCACCGTAAGACCCAAGCCACGCCGCCATTCGCGCTCCTGCCGAGCCGCCCCATAGGGAGTAGCAATCGGTGTCCACTTCCAACTCGTCCGCATGGTCAAAGATGAAGCGGATGGCTCTTGCCAAGTCCTCGCAGGCGGTCTGTGCGCCGGGGCGATAAATGAGAGCGAAGGCGTTGTAGCCCTTTTGGGAAAGCTCCAGCGCATGAGGGAAGCTGTCCTGCATGGCGCCCACATAGGCAAAGGCACCGCCTGCATTGCAGATAGCGAATTTCTCGCCGGGGACTCCCTTGAAGAAAAACAATCCTGTATCTTCTTTGGCAGGGTCAGCCGCCTTTTCCTCGTCGGTGTAGATGTCATAGAAGATGGTTTGGCCGTCCGCTGCCCGCTCTCGCAGGGTGTTCACGATCTCCACCGTTTCGTCCGGATCGATATGGCTGTAGTAGGTCAGCCCGAGTTCTTCCAGAGTGTCGCCGCTGTAATAGGCATCCTCTACAGGGAACAGCAACCGTCCGTAAGAACCGAACATTGGAGCATTCTTCACATCTTTGATTTTGCTTTCCCTTGTAAATGCTGCTGTTTGGGGTGGAGTAGTTTCCGCAGGTTCCTGTGGTTCACGAGCGCCGCAACCGCTCAGCAGAAGCGCCGTACAAAACAGCAGCGCAGAGAAACATCCAAGCTTCATATCATCATCTGCCTTTTCCTGAACTTCTGCCTCTATTATAAAAAAAGCGAGACTTCAAAAGAAGTCTCGCTTCGTTCATCAGTATATACCTTTAGGTTATAATCAGTTGTACAGCTCTTTGCTGATGATTTTGGCTGCATCCAAAAAGCGCTGTACCGTCGGTGTCGGCTTTGGCGAATGGAGAATGCCATAGGGAATGCTGTAATTCCATTCCACTGGGATTATCTTCAGAAGCGGATGGACAGTTGCCCAACCGGGAATCGCCAGCAAAACGTCATTGGTGTTCTCACAGCGGTTGAACACATCCATGTTGTAAAAGTCGAAATCCACGATATGGATCTGCGGATGGTGCTGCCAGAGGTCATCCCGGAGTTGATCCACATAATGGCTCCATCCCCGGTGCATCAGCATGAGATTTTCGCCATAAAGATCTGTGATCTGTAATTTATCCTTTGCTGCCAGTCGATGGTGAATGGAAACAGCACAGTGGAACGGGCCTCTGACAAGCTCCAGTCCTGCGCACCCCCGCAGGTGCAGCATGGTCTCATCAAAAATACCGCCTACTACATCAATGTTCTTTCCGAGATTTGCAAGGATCTCTCTCGCATTTTCCGGGGTGTTCTCAAAGGGGACGATCTGAAATTTGATGTCCGGGTGCAGCGTTTGAACTCTGGACCAAAGCTCCATCAGGAGTTGTGCCGGAGTCATGGGCGAGGAACCGATGCGGATGATGTTCTCATCCTCCTGCATGGCGTTTTTTGCCCGAGTCACGGAGTCCCGGCAATACTGGATGATATATTTTGCATCCTGGTACATAGAACGTCCAGCTTTTGTCAATGTCAGCCCACGGTGGCTGCGGTCGAAGAGCTTCACGCCGAGGGATTCTTCCAAAAGATTGATCTGCTTGATGACAGCCGTGGGCGTGATGTAGCTTTCTTCGGCGGCTTTGTTGAAGCTGCCTGCATCGGCCACACGGAGGAAAGTTTCCAGTTGTGGATTATACACGCTTTTTACCCCCTTGTCGCTTGTCAGACGGCTTTGCGGCGTCTTTGGGTATTAGCCACATATTACCTGCTTTTTCTGCGCCGGGAATTCTTCCGGCAGAACAGTAATAATTAATCATTCTTGGAGAAATACGCCATTTTTCACTTGCCTCTTTTAGAGTCATATAATCCATACGGCACCTCCGTTTATATGATTATTATATTTCGTCAACTCGAAGAATACAAGAAAGAATTTGTAAATTTCCATACTGCCTCTTTCTGCTGTAACCTCTTAGAGTAGGCTTTTCAAGGAGGCTCACGGTGGACTGGGGCTGGGTCCACCGTTTGGGCATACCACCCCCCCCTTGGCGTAGAATTTCAGTTTCAGAGAATATAATAGCGATTGGAAGTCGCACTGCCGTTTTCCCGGTAGTGCGACTCCTTTCGTATGAGGGACGCTTTTTCCAGATCCCGAATGGCCCGCTTTACGGTACTGCGGGACAGCGACAGATCCGCAGCGATCGTTTTGATCCCCGGCCATGCTTTTCTCTCCTTATCCATCCGGTCATGCAAATAGAGGTACACCAGCTTGGCTCGGTGGGGCAGCTCGCTGCTTTCATATAGCTTCTGAAAATAGGACATTGGATCACCGCCTTATCTCGTCCGAAGAGGCTTTGGCGTTTTCGTCTGCTCTGCGATATGATTCAGCTCCTGCTCCGGTGTCGCCTCTACCGGCTCGGTCATGGTCGGGCCACCGGACGCTGCCGTGCGTGGCTTAGATGGTGTTCTTCTTTCCTGCGGGAACTGATCCGTAATGGCGTGGATCAGCCTTTCACGAGAGATATACTGCACCCGTCGAGCACCCCGATCCTCCACGGTATAGGCTTTGCTCGGAAAAGAGATACCCCATTTCATAAACAGCTTGAGCTGGGAGATAAAGGGATGCGCACCGGTTTTCATCACGATGAAGGAGCCTTTCTTCATGCTTTTCAGTTCATCCGCCGTCATAAGAGACCGCTCCGTCATTTGCAGGCTCTGGGACGGATCGTTTTTGCTTCGTGATACAGAGCCGGTCATGACTGTGCGGGAGCCAAGGGCCTTGGAGATGAGCTCCGCCGTTTCACTGGATGGTGCAAAGCCTCCCGCAATGGTAAGCTGGCAGTTGTCCTGAATGATGGCTGCGCCCTCACGACCGTAGTTCTTTTCAAGCTGCTGGTAGCCCTGAATGATGGCAGCGATACTCAGGCCACGAGAGCGGGATGCCGAAAACATCATTTCCACAGACTGTATAGGAGGAAGGGTACCGAATTCGTCGCAGTAGAAAAACACACGGCTTGGCAGCCTGCCGCCATTCTCGTCTGCCACAGAAAGGATCTCCCGGTATAGCTGCTGAATGAGCAGGCTCACCATGAAGTAGGCGTTGGGATTTTCCTCCGGAAGCACAAGAAAGATCGCAGACTTTTCATTGCAGAACCGCTCGGCATCAATGGCTGTGTCAAAACACAGAACCTGCTCCATCTCGCTGTCGAGAAATGCATTCAGGCGTGACATGGCGGTACTCATAATGCTGGCCATGGCTTGGTCGCCGGTGGACAGCGCTGCACCGGAAAACCAGCGGGCCTTATGATCCGGCGGCAGACGGTCCATGAGGAGCTGAAACTGATTTTTCCCTTTGACACCGCTGGGAGCCATCAGCTCCTGTATGAGCTTGAACACAGACACGATGTGCCGCTCATCTGGCTCTGCGAACTCTGCGATCAGCAAAATCACAGCGGTCAGAAGCCCCTCGGCAGAATCATAGAAAAATGCGTTCTGACCGTAGGCGGAGGCATCGCCATCTCCGTAGATCAGCGTCTTGGAAATGATCTTTGCGTACTTCTCCGCCTTGGCCCGGTATGCCACCTCGCCCGGATCCTCCTTGTACAGATCCATATACTTGTTGACGAGGTGAAGCAGATTGTTGCCGTCTGACTTGGTGGGATTTCGCAGGTCGATGACTGCCACCTGATACCCATACTCCTTGGCGATTTCTCCGTAATTCCGATAGAGATCGCCCTTGGTGTCGGTGGTCAGGAAGGACATTCCCGAAGCACAGGCATATTCCAGATTGGGGTACAGCCAGTAGGCCGTCTTGCCGCAGCCAGCGGCACCCACCATCATGCAATGCACATCGGCATCGTCCACAAGGGCAACGGTTTCACCGCCCTTGTTCTGACAGCCGACAATGATCCCCTGCGGCAGCTTTGGCAGCGCATTCTGCTTTGCCTGCCTGCGCCATTTCTCCGGTGTAAACGGCACCTGCCGATATACCTTTCGGATCTCGGCTTTGGTGGAGAAGCGTGCTGTGCCATGCTGTCCGTCGCCTACGGTTTTGGATTTGATGTTGTTCAGATTGTAGATGTGTGCAAGGAGCGTCACGCCACCCAGCACGCAAAACATGACTGCTGCAACGACGATCAGAGCTGTAAGGTTGGGCATCGTATTTCCTCCTGCTGTGAGAATAAAAGATCCTCATTCCAATCCTTTTGGATCGGGACGAGGATCTCGCTTGGGATACCGTGTTCCTTTAATTTTTCTGCAATGCGCCTTGTCGCTGCTTGCCCCGGCTCATCGTGATCGAGACAAAGACAGACTCGCCGGATGCCGGGGTTATCTTTCATCATCTGCCAGAGCACCTGATCGGACACACCGCAGGCCGCAGCATAGCTGTGCGCCTGCCAATCCTCTTTGTGTAGGGAAAGAAAGCTCAGCAGGTCAATGGGTGCTTCAAATAAATAAAGACAGTCACTTTGGCCGTGCCAGTGAAAGGCATACTCCGGCAGGCTGCCATCCTGATTGCCCTTGTAAGTGCTCTGGGAACCACTGCCTCGTTTATGCGCGTGACGGGGCACTTCGTCCCGATCGTAACCGACGAATACGGCGTTGTGATAAGGTGCGGATTCATAGATCATATTCTTCCGCACAAACACATTTACCACATTCCGATCAAGGCCACGACAGCGCAGCAGGTACCCGTAGACCCGACGCATATTCTCGTTCTTCTCCGGAAGTACGAATGGCTTGGACGGTTGCCTCTGCACCGGTGGAGACAGCGTCAGTGTTCCTCCGCAGCCGTTCAGCAGAAATTCGACCGCCTCCGGATAGCTCTTGCCCATGAAGCGGCGCACAAAGTCAATGGCGTCGCCGCCCTCATGGTCATACTGGTGAAACCACAGATTACCTCGGACCGTGACCTTTGCGCTGCCGTCTTTCCATTCGTATTCACTGCCGGAGCGTTTCAGTGTCTGCCCTTGACTGCGGAGCAGCTCGGCAATATCCGTTTGCCGGGCTGTCTGTTTTTGTTCCTCTGTAAAGTGTATATATTGAGTAGCCATAGTCCCTCCTTGCCAAAGCAGCCGCCCGCATCATAGTGACACGGGCGGCTGCTGATCTTGATTTGTTTACTTGTCGAGTTGCGGAAGAATGACCGGAGCTGTCTTGTCCTTGCCGTGTATCTCGACCATGAGATTGATCCCGAAGCGGACACCCTCGGCATAGGTGCAGCGGCACTCGTCCTCGGCAATCGACAGACAGAGCGCATTCAGTTCGGTGAGCAGTTCCTGCCGATCTGCGGGCAGTACCTCTCGTATACTTTGCATGATATGAGCTTTCTCCTGCAGCTTTTCCCGGTATTCCTCCGTATCGGGGACTGCCGTTTCAGACGGGATGATCTCACCGTCATATAACTTTTCCAGAATAGTCATGGTAACACCTCCTGCTACAACGATACAAAGCTGGCCCTTGAAAGTCCAGCGAGAATAGGCCATAAAAAAAGAAAATTTTGAAATGCCGTATGGGTTTATTATACCGCATTTTGCAAAGGAAAACAGAGCAGCCGGGAAATTTACTCCATTCGCAATCCGTGCAGCTGTTTCTTTTCTTCAATTTTCCGGCGCAGTTTGCGGTCGATGGCCGCACGTTGCCCATCCTCTTTCTTGAGCCGATCTTCAAACATTCTGGCAAGCAGAGAGAGCAGCCGCAAGGACGCCATACCTACCGACGGGCTGCGCAGCCTGCCGCTGTAATAGCTTTGCAGCAGCCGTGCGGCATACACATTGCCTTGCTCGGCGGCTGCCGTCAGTAACTCGACCCCAGCCGCTACATCCCGTTTGACCTCTTTTCCGAACAGCAGCATCTTCCCAAGCTGATACTGTGCATATTGATTTTTCTGCGTTGCAGATTCCTTGAGCCAATGAAGCGCCTTTTCTGCATCCTTTGGAATGCCGTCCGCACACAGGTAGAGCCTTGCCAGCAGATACTGTGCCTGACTGTTTTTCTGAAGCGCTGAACCCGTGAGCAGGCGCTCCGCTTCTGCCAAATTCTTCTCCGTATGCTCTCTACGAAAGAAAAACTTGCCGAGGAGATATTGTGCCCACATATTATTGCGCTCTGCGGATTCTTTCAGCAGGCGGATCGCCTTGTGCTCGTCGCTGACGCTTGCCTGACCGGCAAGATGCATCTTGGCAAGCGCGTATTTGGCATAGCTGTTTCCCTGCGCAGAGGCTTTTTCAAGCAGCGATTCCGCTTGTGCCAGATCCTGCTCGACCAGTTCACCTTTGAGATAGATCTTGCCCAAAAGATACTGTGCGCAGTCGTTGTTCTGCTGCTCGGCCTGCCATGCACACTGCAGACCATAGGCCACATTCTGCTCCACCTCTGTCCCGGCCAGATACAGCTTTCCGAGTCGGTACTGCGCATACTCATAGCCTTGGTCTGCCGAAAGCTCCAGCCAGCGCACCGCCTCCACCGGATCATAGATCGGACTGTCCTTGTCCAAGTACAATTTTGCCTTGCGATACTGAAACAGCGGATCATCCGGATCGTTCCACTTTTTCTTTCCGGCGTTCTCCTGCGGAGCTTCTTCCTGCTCCGGAGGTTCCGGTGCATCCTCCTCTGGATCCGAGAGACTGTCCTCGAAGGTGATGCGGTCATACAAAATGTTCAGGGACTCTTGAATGACCGCATTTTTGATCGCCTTGAATTCCTTGTTCTGCGACAGTGAGATGCGCTGCTCCGGCGTGTCCTGATAGGTGCCGATGATCGTATCCCGCTGCGCATACCACAAATCATAGAGCGAAGCGATCTCCGGATTCTTGGCCAGCTCGTCCACGACGGCGTTGACCAGATTGCGCCCGGCCTGCGGAAGATAGCCGTAGACCTTTTTGCCCTTGTGGTTCTGCATCTGCCGGGATAATTTCAGCAGCAGCTCCGTGACCACCGGATCGTCATAGCTGCCGGAGTTGATGCGGGTAATGATATCCGAGAGAATATCCCGGCTCCACCCGGTCAGCTCATTGCGCTGATTGGTCTGCTCTACATAGACCTGCAAGAGATCATGGCGAAAGATCTGCTTTGCAAAAGCGGCTTTGAGATTGCGGATCCCCTGTTTGGTGAGATAGGGTTCTTTGCCGGTGGAGTAGACCACCATATGCACATGGGGATGATAGTTTTCATCGTGATAGGCAGCATACCACTTCAGATCTGTCAGCGGGATTTTCATGTTCTCCGCAATGGTTTCTGCTTGTGAGCGCAGGAGATTTCTCCAAGTATAGGCGTTGTCGTAACCAAGGCGGGCCGCATCCTCCCGGCGCAGAGAAATGATATGCGTCCACACATTGCCGTCATGATTTGCGACCTCCGCCGCCACTTGAGAAAGGTTGATCGGTACATCCGCATCGGTAAATAAACCGTGTGCGCCGTGCCGCTCGGCACGAGGACGCTTGGCAATATACGAAACATAGTTTTCCCGTTTGCCGATGAGATCCACATTGTCATCGATGGCACGGGAGATCAGCTCGGAAGCGGTTCCCTTATTGGGCTTGGCGAGATAGTCGGCATACTCAAAGCTGTCCTTCACTTCCGGAAAGTACCGCAGGAGTTCGGCGATCAATTTCTTCTGCTCCTTGGTGGCAGGCTGATGCTTCCAAGTGTCATCGATCTTCTGCACGCCCTCGCGCTTTGCGATATACGAAATGAGATGCTCGGAGTGCTGCTTGCTGCCCGCATGGAGATACCGGCTTTTCAAAATGATCCGAGCCATCAGTCATCTCCGTTTTGGAATCGTACCGCATCTTCTAAGCGCACCGCACCCCGCAGCCGTTTCACTTCTTCCACGCATAGACCGCGCAGTCGAGAGAGTGTATCCTCATCGATCTGATTGGCGGCGGCAGTGACATGAAGCACCATACACAGCTCCACAGCGATCTTGAACAGCAGCGACGCCATCCGATCCTCTAAGGAGTCGAGGCTGCCCTGCATGGTGGAGACGATCACGCCGGGCAGGTAGGTCCGGTACTCTGTGCTTGCCAGATACCCACAATAAAACAGGATCGCTTTCTCAATGAATTCGCTGGGGCTTTTGCAGTTGTCGGCCTCATAGTTTTTCGATATTTTCTCCTCTGTAGATGGGTAGATCCACAGAGGGATACGGATCTTCTTTTCTTTCAGAATGTTCACCTCCAAACGCTTGGATTTGCGGGTGCTTTATGGGTGGCCGGTGTACCCGTAATCGTGGAATGCCTCATACAGGTGTACCTAAAGTGGAAAAGGTTAAAATGCGCAATCTCCTGAACGCAGTCCGCATTGCGGGCTGCTGTGGATCGGCGGGAGGCGTTTACAGCCCCCCGCCTTTATCCTGCAACCAAATCGCAGGCGAATGCCAGCCGATTGGGCGCCGTATCCGTCTTGGCACACGCCCCCGCAAAGCCGCCCGTTTTGCTGCGTTTTCACTTTGGCGGGTATCGTCCCGCTTCTCCGCCGAAAGCTCCACACGAGGCTACACGGGGGGCTTACGGGCGGGGCTTTGGCTTGTGTGGGACTTTCCCGTCCAACCGGGTAAAGCAGCTTTCGGTATAGGACAGCCCGTGCCGCTTCGCAGCTTCGTCGAGAATGCGCAGCATCTCGGCCTCTTTAGGGCTGGCTGTGTCAGAGATGCCATCGTAAAAGATCCATTCCGGGGAAGCGGGATCGTCCTTTACCAGCACATCATATCCCTGTATCAGCGTTTTATCTGAGCGATAAAGCACGGCGTTCAGGCGAAGGCAACCCACGGTCAGGGCCGCAATGACCATTTCGGAAAAGTCCTCCGGGGGCTGCCTTTTCAACTGTCGGACACTTCGCTCGTCCAGATAGCGCTCATAGATATAGCCGCCGCCAAGCTGCTTTTGCAATTCTCTTTTGCGGCTCATAGGTGCATTCCCTCCGAGAAATAGAACGGATCCGTTTCGTCCAGTTCCGGTTCATCTTCATCTAAATCCGGATCGTCATCTTCTTCCAGCCCGTCCTCATCCGGATCTGCATCACTTTCAAAACGAAAGATAGACTCTTGGCGTGGCCAATGCGAACCGTAAAACTGCATGGTACTCTCCCGGAGTGCCTGCTCCAAGGCGGCGGGATCCAGCCCGCAATCCTCATAACCCTCCCGGACAACATCGTAGTAATACGGCGCTGGCAGACCGAAGTCCATTCTGAGATTCATCACATACACCATGGCCGTGACCTCTTTGCCGTCCAACTGTACAGGGACCTCCTGCTTGAAGTAGTGCGAAGGATAGCCCTCATACCGGTCAAGTGCTTGCTCATTCCGCTTGGAGATCTCCCACACAGCCACTGGCACCGACGCTCCATCCTTGGGGGCGATCGTAGCGAATGCACCGTGAGACTGCCCTTTGAATTGCAGTTCGAAGTTTTCGATCACGCCTGTCCCGTGCAGCTTCGCACCGGGGCAGCGGCTCGTCATTTGCTGAATATTCAGATTGCTGCCGTAGGCAACATATAGTCGTTTGCTCATATTCTTTCTCCTTTATCCCATCGACATGGTGAAAGCAGGCGTATCCTGCTCTTGCTCGTCGGACGGCGCTGCCGGTTCGGACTCCGGCAGCGCCGCCTGCTGTTCCTCTAACCGCTTGGCGGCAAGCCGGGCTTTCTGCGCTTCGGCCTGCGCCGGATCCCGCCATGCAATGTTGCCCTCCAAATTTTTCAGCAAGTGCTGCCGTGCGGTTTTGAATTCGTCCCCGATCATCCCAAGGCCAAGAAGCCATGTGCGGAAGGTGTATTTTTCATTTTCCGGATGGGTCTTGGCACGGGAAGCCCCGCGCTGTACCAGCGCCTGATGGCTGATGGCGAGGCAGAGCTGAATATAACTTTTCACCTCACCGGCATGGAGAGTGGAATTGAACAGCCGGAATTCGATGGTGCCCTTAGAGAACACGCTGTGCAGATTCAGGGCATGGTAGCGGCTGTTGTCGTAATGATCGTATCGACCGCCCATGCCGTTATACCACAGCTCCTCGACCTCATACATGGTCTTGGGCCGCTTGTGATTCAGCTCCTCCAGAAAGCGGGTGTCCGCTTTCTGACAATAATGCTCCCGATTGACCTTCACCTGCAGCGTTTTATAGAGCAGGTCCTCCTTGGCGGCCATGATATTCACAATGTTGCGCAGGGTCTGTGGCGTGTGCGCAGAGGCATCCACATGAACATGGATGCCGCAGGAGTCGTTGACTCTGGCCCCTCCGGCTCGGAGCTTGCGCACCAGCTCCTGTACTGTTTCGATATCCTCATACTTGCAGATGGGCGACACAAATTCCACCGAGTAGTCCCGGCTTGCCGCTCGGTTGCTGCCATTGCGGCAGCGGATGGAGGCGTCGCTGACCACTTTCCACTGCCGGTTCTGCTCATCGCGGATCGTATAGGCATCGTAAGCGCCGCCTACATGGGTGGCCTGCGTACCAAAGTGACCGGCGATGATCCGCGCTGCTGCGCTGCGGGTCAGGCCGGTCATTTCGATCTCAATGCCGAAGTTCTGGCTTCTCAAGCGGGATCACCGCCGGTTGCAGACGGTACGCCCACAGCAGCAGAAGGAGCCGGACGAGGCTTTTTCGGTTTGGCTGCCGCCTTGCTCTCTGCGTTCAGCTCAATGAATTCCCGGACACCCGCAGGCACATATTTGCCGTACAGCGCCTCCGCCGCCTTTTCCAACTCGTCCTCAAAGGACAGTTCCTTTTGTGCCATATACAGCTTTGCAGCGGAGAGCTTCTCCACATCGAAAGCCACGGAGATCATTGCTTTCTTCATTTGCTTCACCTCACATTCGCATTTCGGGCTGTGCCATGACCGGCTCGGCATATTGCTGCGTATTCAGAGCAGTCAGCCCATTGTTATAATCGTCCATCATTTTCTCTGCCTCGGTCATGGTATGCCCACCGTCATACCATCGGAATTCCATCTCCGCAAGGGTATCTTCTACGGTATCTCTCACATGGGCAGAGTAGTCCTTGGCTGCATCGAGAAACGCATCCCGGCCATGCTTTTTGTAGATCCCGTATAGGGTCCTCATTTTTCCTTTCATGCTGCACCGCCTTATAAAGAGAGAACAGGAGCGGAGTGATCGTTCCGCTTTGGATGCTGATCCTCGCTGTGGTAGATGCCGTCATCCATGCCATCGGAGCCGAGCATTCCGAGCACATGATCCAGCTGCTCTGCGCCGGAGCAGCAGTCAGGCGCATTGGCAAGGTAGGCGGTTGTCTGCACAGCATCCTCTGCCAGCAGCGCCTCGTTGGTCTGTTGCTCCTGCTCCTGCCGCTGCTCGGTAGGCGTGGCGAGCCGGGTTTGTTTTTTATTCATGGGGTTCCTTCCTCCGTTTCTTCGATATAGGTGATATAGGGAATCTTCAGCCAGTGCGTCCAGCCGCTGCTGCCGATCGGTGTTTGGACGACACCGACCTTGGTGCCGGAGGCATGGATGACCTGACCGTTCCCGATATAGATTCCAATGTGCCCCTCATGCCGGACCGCAAGGCCGGGGATCTCCGGGATGGTATCGATCATTCCTTTCTCGGTAGCGTTGTCGTACATGGCGTCTGCTCCGATGTCCGGCATCCCATTTGTACCGTATTCGATCTCATGGGTATCGGCATTCAGCCAACCGTAGCCCTTGATGAAACCGACGCAATCGGCAGTGCGCCCGCCCAGCCAGTTTTGACGGATGAAATCCTCGTAGCCGCCGACTTCGTCCGGGTACTGTGCGGCCTTTGCCTCATAATAGCTTTCCGTCAGCACCTCTCCGAAGGTGCCCCACACATAGCCCCATCCGGCTTTTTCAGCGGCGATGGCCCACTGGACCAGATCCAGATTGTTCTTGGTTGCGGGATCCGTATAGTGAGAAGTGTCGATATACACAGCACGGATCGCCTGCATCACCTGCATGAAATCCTCCGGGGCAAGGCTTGTCCCAAAGGCAGCATTTACCGCCGAGATAAGCTGCGCATCCGTCTGTTCTGCTGTGAAGCAGCCCACCAGCTTTTCTACAAATCCGTTGTCATCGGCAAAATCAGAGAGCGCCAGCACATAGAGCACCTGCGCCTCTTTCACCCGTGCCGGAAAACCGGCAGCGACCATAGCATCCTCGATGGCGTACATAGTATCTTCCACGGCCTGCAGCTTGGCTTGTTCCTCGGCAGATAGATTTTCCACCACCATGGTCTGCAAGCGATCCGTGTCGATTTCGATTCCGCCGTTAAAAATGCTGACCACGGCGACAATGGGCATGATGATGATTATAAGCACGCCGAGCACGATCCCGCCGACTGTTTTGAGCGCTTTTTTGTCCGTCAGCAATGCAAAGGCGATTTTCTTGAGTGCTGCGGCTACCGTTGCACTCATCGTCCGCCTGCCTTGCCGAACAGTGCTGCCTTATATTCGGGTGCAATGACCTGCAGCAGATACCGTTCGTTGCCACAACGATAGAGGCAGGTTCCTCGCTCCGGGTATTTGATCAGCTCGAATTCCGACGCCTCGACCTGCAAGGCATCCATATATTCTTTCGGGTTGATCTGCCCGGCGTTGAACAGGAACTGATGGGTCGGGATGGAGAACAGCGGCTTCGTGTACTCCCGGATGGCAGGGATCAAAAAATCCTCGATGTTCTGGCTGGCCAGAATGATCGAGGAGTCCTTTTTACGCACACGCTTCATGGCGTTGCGGATATATTCGATCGCGGTCACATTGGTGAGGAACAGATACAGCTCGTCAATGCTGGCGGCTGTGCTTCCCCGACCCAGAAGCTGATTGCTCATGAAAGACAGAATGTTGAAGAGCATGGCATCTTTCAGGCGCTTATTGGTATCCAGCAAGCCTTTCACGCCGAACACCAAGAAGTCGCTGCCGGTGATGTTGGTGTGCCCGTTGAAGTACTTGCTTTCCGCACCGACGCACATGGAATGGATGCCGAGACAGACCTCCTGCAGCGTTTCTTCGGTATAAAGGTACTTGCGCTGCTTGTCGTAGCCATAGAATTCTTCCTCGCACAGCTTGTAGAAGTCCTCCATGATGGGAAAGTCGGATGGCTTTTTCATGCTGTAATCCGTGCTATCGGTAATGCCGAACCGGGCATACAACTTGGAGAGCAGGATCTCTATGGTGTCGATCTGCGTATCGGTGAAATCCTTATAGGCCCGGAAGAAGTCTTTCAGAAAGGCAATGTGCTGGCTCAGACGAGTAACCTTTCGGAATGCCTCCGGCGTTGTTCCGTCCACCTCGCCGCTGCCATCCGACCACGCTTTCGGCTCCAAGGGATTGATGGTGTACTCGCCAGAGAGGAAGTCGATATAGCAGCCGCCGAGGGATGCGCAGAGCTCCTCATATTCCGATTCCGGATCCAGACAAATAACCGTCTTGCCGGACTCCCGGATGTTTGTGAGCAGCAGCTTGAGCAGATAGCTTTTGCCCTGACCGGAGTTGCCGAGAATAAGGATGTTGCTGGTGGTCTTGTCCTCGGCACGGCGGTCAAAATCGACCAGAATATTTGTGCCGAATTTGTCCCGCCCGATATAAAGCCCCTGCGGATCCGTTTTTCCGGAGAAGTTGAAGGGATACAGATTCGCCACGCTGGAAGCAGGCAGCACACGCTCATATTGCGCACCGAACTGGTTTGCGCCCACGGGCAGAACAGAGAGAAATCCCTCTTTTTGCCGCAGGGTCAGCCGGTCTACTGAGATCTTTGACCGGGTCAGCTCCATAGCAATGTCAGACTGCAGCTCCCGAAGGGCCTCCATGCTGCGGGCTTTCAGCTCGAGGAACACCGACACATGGAGCAGCGACTCCCGGTTCTTTCGCAGGTTGGCCAGCAGTTCCACCACATCCTGCAGGTTGCCCTCCGCCTCGATGGTTTCGTTTACATCGTTGCCGCCGCTTTTGAGCTTGTTGCGGCGGGTGGCGTTCTGGATGATCTTGCGCTGTTCGCCAGCCTCCACCAGCCGGTGGTAGATCCGCAGGGTCACGCCGCTGCGGTCCGCAAGCTGGGCAAGGATCGCCTGTTCCTCGGTAGAGGGCGGGTATTCCCGGATCACCCAAACACAGCGGTAGCTGTCGCCTAGAATATAGTGATCCGAGAGAAATTTTACGGTGCCGGGCAGGATCATGTCAAAGAAATCTTTGGTGCGGAGTTCCTCGGCCTGCTCCGGCGTTAGTACCTTTGGTTTTCGCTTGAACATATTGCCTCCTTTTGCCGCCCTGCAGAGCGGAGGCAACCGGCAGTCGCTTCCACATCTGCAAAACGACTGTCATGTTTTAAGTTTTTACGGCGGCCACGATCAGCCTGCTATTTCCGCCGCCATAGCAGGTGGATAAGGTGAGAAGCTGCTGACCGTAAGCCGGAATGATGCCGGTCGTATAGCAGGCTTTGCGCAGCAGATTCTCAACCTGTTCATCAAATTTCGCACTGTCGTTTGCCTCAATAAAATCATACCATGGATCTGTCTTTTGCACCGCAGCCACGGCGAACACTGTATACCGGGAAAGCCCCGCAGCGGTTTGCAGATCGATCACGGGATGCTCGGCTGCAAAGTTCGCATCGGTATAGCCGGTGAGGTTGCCGAACATTGTGCCGTTTCTCATGTTGTGCCCGTAGAGAATGAGATTGCTGTTTTCATTGCACCGAAAGTCCAGAAACGGCACACCGCTTTGACTGTATGCGCCATAAAAGCTCCGGCGCAGGTACCGCTGGGGTTCCTCCGGCGTGAACATGACCGGATAGTCGATCTGGGTTCCGGGAACACACAGCCAGCCGATGCAGTCTTGGTTTTGCGCAAACAGCTCCGTCAGGTCACGCAGCTCCGCTACCGGTTCCGCACTTTCCTCCGGAGCAGTCGTTTCTTCCGGTACAGCTGCTGTCGGAGGCTTCGTGGTCGGTGGCTCTACCAAGGCTGCAAGATCGGAAAATTCATCTTTTTCTCTCTGCCGGGCAGAAAGCTCGCTGTAGATCTTCCAGCCGGAGAACAGGGCAAGTACGGTCAGCAGCAGGCACAGAACACTAAGCGCGATCTTCCTCGTCATCCTCATCCACCTCATAGAACTGTTCACCGTCTGCGTCCGGTATGGCTTCGCCGTTCATGCTGGCCTCGAAATACAGCGCGAGAAAACGCTTGATCTCCGGCTTTTTCATACAATGCACCTCAAAGCCCTGCTCGGAAATGGTTTTCTCGATTCGGTTGGCGGCATCAAAAACCTGCTTATCCTTTGTGTTTTTCAGCCGGGCCATGAACAGAAACTGCCGGGCCGTGGCCATCTCCATCTGGATATGGTCCAGATGATCGATATCCTTTTTGATGATCTTTCGCACCTTTGGATCGTGTTCCTCGGCCAGCCTGCCGGTCAGGTACGCTTTGTTATCGTCAAAGCATTCCGAGGAGTCGGTGCAGGTAATCTCAATGTCCGGAATAGCCGAGAGCACCATCATCAGATGGCGGATCTTGATCTCGATATTCGTATGAGAAAGCACCGAAATATTGGTGGGCGCTGCGAGATAAAAGAGCAGCTCATATTTGCCCACCGCAAGGCCGTATTTTGTAAAGGTGCGGATGCTGAGCAGTTCCTGCACCGAGCGTCCCTTTTTCTTCTTCTGCTGTTTTTCTGCCATGGGTTCACCTCCATTCGTAATACTGTTGTGTGCTGATAAAGTACCGCACGGCGTATTTGATAAAATCCAGCACGGTGGTATCATCCATGCGGATGGTCAGAAATCCGAAGCACAGTGTTGCTGCTGCCGGAAGAAAGAATCCAAGCTGCACCAAGGCTACCATGGACAGCAGCGCCGCAATGCCAAGAATGCAAAAATCCCGCAGGCCCCAAAGCCACAGATTAGCCGTGGCTTTCAGGTTTTGCGGATACAAATATTGTGTCATACTGGTTCCTCCTGTTATTTACCCGTGGCTCGTGCAACGCTGCGGGTCAGATTGACGGCGGTCGTCGTGGCATGAACAACGCTCATCATGTTGACGCGCACGGAGCTGTCAAGCCCAAACTGCTGCGCAATGCGGGGTACCTCATTGGCGGCAAGCATGACGCCAAGGCCCAACAGCATATTACCGGGGAAGGTCAGAAGCCCCAAAAACAGCAGACTGGTCTGCATAAAAGCTGTCAGGCACAGCGCTGCGATCTGTTTCATCCACTGGTTGAACCCGTCCTGATAGCCCCTCGGTACGCTGAACATATACAGCGACCCAACTGCGATCTGGATCAGCAGAATGCCGCCGCGCTTGATATTGGCGAAAAAGATCTTGATCACACAGTAGGCAAAGGCGATCAGCGCAAGAATGTTGAACAGATTGAAGCTGACATTGTTCGCTACGGAAAAGCTGCCGACCAGCACGCTGGTACTTTCTCCGGCAAGGTCAATGCTTCGACCACCGGCGAAAATAGCGGACAGATCATGGGAGAAGGTGTTCTGGAGGCTGACGCAGAATTTGTACAGCTCCACCGGCACGATGCCGATCAGCGAGCAGGCAAAGAAGCCTTTCAGAATGTTGATGGCCGTTGTCTTGATGTTGGCCCGCCCGCACTGGTACTCGATGGCGACATCGAAGATCGCCACAACCACACCGGCGGCAAACAGCGCCCAGCCGAACAGCGTAAACAGCCGGATCGTCGCCTGTATCCAGTCCAGTTGGAAGATGTCAGCACCCATGTTTCCCATCATGGTAAAAAAGTCGGCTACGGCGTTATAGATCGTTTCGTAGAGCCATTGCAGCATGGTGTTCCAGATCACATTGGATATCTGCTCGCCAAGCGCCTCAAAGGTACTCCCGATGGCATTGCCGATGCCGGAAAAAATATCCCCTAACCAATCAAACAATCACTTCACCTCCCGTCAGGGCCGCCGCTTTTCGCAGCGACCCTGCGTGACGGATCAGAGGATAGACCAGATATACAGCGGTGCAGTCAGGGTGAAAATAAGGCAGGCGAACAGAATGCAGGGCGCTGCAAATTCAAACTGCCCGTGCTTTCGGTACTCAAAGTAGCTGGTACCGACCTTGACAAAAAACAGGATCGCCAGGATCATATCCACCACCGGAAACACCACATTGTTGACCACCGTTTGGATCTGGGCTTTCGCCGTGTTCCAAGTCTGCTCGATGGCTCCGGCCACGTCGCCTGCGGCAAATGCAGTCATGGAGCACATCGCGATCATCACAGCCAGCAGCCCCACAAGGAGCAGTGTCCGCATTGCTTTCTTTCTCATCATGCGTTACCTCCCAATACTTTTTGAATTTCATTTTGCTGAATCTTCCGGATACGAATGTTCAGATGTTTGCAAAACTGCAGCTCGGCGACCATGCCCTTGGTCACGGTATCGCCGAACAGCCAAAGCTCGTCGCAGAACCATAAAAGAGACATTCCGGCACTGCGTCCGATCTCACGCTCCGCCGGTACGCTGTCATCAAGACATTCCGCATAGAAATGCGGCACGACCGGAGCCGTGCCGCACAGCAGAGCGTACCTGCAGTACTGTCGGATCTTTTCAAGGTTGGCGGTTACATCGCCGCCGAGGGGCGCACACAGATACACCTTTTTCATTCGTCGCTGTCATCGTCCTTTTTACGCTTGGCAAACAGAATGCCGCAGGCAATGGCACCGCCAAGGGCAATGCTGCCCAGTCCGATCCAAAAGCCAAAGTTACTTTCATCACCGGTCTGCGGTACATCCGGCGTGGGGAGCTTCTCGTTGGTCATCTCTGCCTTGACGCTCTGTCCGTCCTCGGTGATCTCAAATTCGTGGGGCGCCGTGTCGATGCGGTAACCCTCCGGAGCGTCGAATTCCTCATAGGTGTATTTCCCGTAACGCAGCGTGAATCTGGCAATGCCGTTTTCGTCGGTATAGCCCTCGACTACCACATTGCCGTCTGCGTCTTTGATGCGGAAGCCTGCGCCCGGCAGGAGCTTACCGTCTGAAATGTCTTTCTTGGTAAGCTCCAGTTCACCGGTGATCGGTTTGTTTTCCAAGTTTCCAAGCTCGATCACGGCACCGTTTTCACTGATCTGCACGGTAAAGATCTCGTCCGACAGCACATAGCCCTCCGGAGCTGCGATTTCCCGCACCAGCCAAACACCGTAAGGGATGTTCTCGAAGGAAAAGCTGCCGTCCTCAGCGAATCTGGCCGTCAGGAGCGCATTTTCCATGGTGAAGTCTGTGCAGTCGGCACGAAACAGCCCAAACACTGCACCGGGGAGCGGCTCGCCCTGCTCATCCACTTTGATGCCGGTAATGCTGCCGCGAATGATGCGGTTCAGAATGGCCTCACCGTTGTTTACTTCGATCCTGACCACGGCAGTGGTATCGTCCTCGTAGGTGAAGGTGATGGGATAGGTTTCCTCGCTGATGAGATACTGCGCATCGACGGCATACTCTTTCACATAATAGCTGCCGATCGGAAGGTCGGAGGCAAACACCAGCGTGCCGTCCGCCTGCACACCGGCGATCTCGATCAGGCCGTCTGCCGGGATCACGGAGCCGTCCGCTGCGGTCAAATCCTCTGCCGCATAAAGGGCGAAATACACATGAAGGATCTCATCGCCGCTGCCGATCCGGAACAGCTCGTCTTTCTCCAGATCCTTGTACAGCTTGACCTCCACTTTCTGGCGCTCGTTATACACAGCGACGGAGGTGCTGGTGACACTGATCCCCTGACCGGCATAGACCAGCTCGGCGGCGAGAACGCTGTCATCCCGGACCATACCGTAAGACGATTTGGTTTCCCGGATCTCATATTTGCCCAGATACAGCTCTCCACTTTCCGCCGTGCCATCTGCGGCGGTGGTCAGCGTATCGACCACATCGCCCTTGGCACAGCGCAGCGTGCCGTCCGGCGTGAACACATCTTCGGCTGCGCAGATCTCAAATTCCGCACCGGCAAGACCGCTTTCTCCATAGACCGGGGTATATCTGCCGTCCTTTTCCGTAACAGAGGCAAATACCTCGCCGGTCTTGACGATCTGGATCTTTCCTTTCTGCGGGGCATTCGGCTTTTCTGCGATCACAAGGGTGATGCCGTCAGCGCTTTCGGCGTTTTCTGCTGTGACATCGAAATACACCGGCTCAGGGTTCAGCACATACCCGCGGGGTGCCTGCACCTCAACGATGGAATACCCCGTGCCATACGGCAGCATCTCCGGCGTAATGAGCCAGCCGCCATCGTTGGTCACAAACCGGGACCATGTTTCCGGCTGCGGGTAGGTGGTGGTCATCTCTACCAGCTTGCCGTCCGGATCGTAGATCTCAAAAGCGGCACCGGCATAAGGAATAACCTTGCCGGTTTCGGCATCGACCTTGACGATCTTCAGATAGGCTTTGAATTCAGCATTGTTGATGAGATATTGATAGGTCTTTCCATGCTCGGAGATCTGGACGGTAAAGGCAGGCATCAGCTCACGGCCATCCCATCCCTTGGTCTGTTCCACCACATACTCGCCGTAGGGCAGCGCCTTGCTCTGGGCAAAACCGTCCTCGCCGCAGACAAGCACATCACGCTCGTCCGGATCGGCAGCGTCATAGCTGCCGGAGGCTTTGAGATAAATTTGGAACTGGGCACCGGCCTCCGGCGTTTCGATCTTGGTGCTGCCGTCATCCGTATGCTTGATAATGGCGATGCTGCCCTTGATGACATCCTCGCCTACATCGACGGCAACGGCGTTGTGCTCCAAGGTGAAGTTTCCGGTCTCTGCGCCGATGGGATAGGCCGTTTCGTCCAAAAGATAGCCGGGAGAGGGCGTGATCTCACGGATCGTCCAGCCGCTTCCACACACATATTCCTTTGTCGTAAAGCTGCCGGAGGCATCGGTTTCATAGGTGTCGATCAGATCATCGCCGTGATAAATGCTATACACGGCACCGGCCAGCACAGCGTCGCCCTGCGGCAAACCTTTTTCGCTGTCCCGCTTGGTCAGGGTCACGCTGAACTTTTTGAGAATATTGCCGAATTCCACGGTGGCAGTCTGGCCGCTGACTACGCACACAGTCTTGCTCTCCTGCGGCACATAGCGGTCATCCGCAAGCTCCGTGACGGTATATTCACCGGGGGTAAGGTTGTCGATCTGGATCTCACCGTTTTCCCCGGTCGTAACGGTTTCGTTCACTCCATTGCCGGTGATCGTGAAGCGGATGCCGGACACAATACCGTCCTCGGAGGTTTTGATGATCTTGGCGCTGCCGTAGGATACCTTGACATGAAGGTAGCCCGTAACAGGGTCATTCACCGACTCCGCATAGGTGACCAGATCCTGCAGCGTAGCGTTACCGGGAAGGTAGTGGCCGTCGCTCCATGTGATGATCCCACGGCGCTGGGAATCTTTCTTTTCTGCCGTAATGGTGACGGTATCCTCCGGTGTGGTTTTCGCTGTAATGGTCAGTGTGTTGCCGCTGACGGAGAAGCTGAGACCGCTGCCGCTGAAGCTGTAATTGCCGAGGACGCCGTTGGTATCGGTCAGTGTCGCCGTGTATTCCGAGCCGTTCCATTCCAGCTCAATATTCTGTGCTCTGCCACTGGATTTGCTCATGAAGCTGGGGATCTTGCTGTGGCTCTGCACGTTGGCCTCGATCATGCTGTAGTAGCTGAAAATCTGACTGCGCAGCGGATGGCTTGCGCCGATCTGCTCGGTTACAGCATTGTAGCCGCCGGTGCTGACATGGGAAAAGTCCGAATCTCTTTCGCCAACGACCGTTTCCCAGATGAGAAGCTGCGTTGCAACAGCATAGGCCAGCTTGTCGGCTCCCTCATTCTGACTTCTCCATGAGGTGGAAATGCTGCCGGTGTAACCATACTGCATGATCCTTCCGATAAACTGCTTGATCTCATACGGCTCAATGGTGTGGTTGTAGTCAGAGGGGTAGTTCTCCCAAAAGTCCTCGCCCCATTTGGAAAGGGAATCTCCGGTTTCCAACGGAACGCCGGGTTCGATGCAGTAGCAGATGTTGCCCTCATACGAGCCCATGGCACGGACGATGGTGAAGAGTGACCGACCGGAGGACCACCCGTTCATATACTGGAGATTGTCATGTCCCCAAGTTCCGCTGTAGTCAAGATTGGCATCTCCCTCACGGGGATACGCCACGAGATAGACATCCGACTGTTCTCCGGCTGCAAAAGCGGTTGTGGTGCCGAAGCCAAGAACGGCGGTAAAGCACAGGAGTACCGCCAAAAACAGTGACAGGCCCCTTTTGCAGGTCGTAGCAAACATAGTAAAAACTCCTTTCAGATAGGAAAAAGCGCACCGAATGTCGATGCGCTTTCTGCCTTGTATTTTGTTTTAAGATCATGCGTAGCCGATATAGATATCCCACGAGCTTTCTGTCCGAGGCTCTGCCCATATCCACACAGCCGTGATGTCCGCATCCCGACTGTATTTGTTCAGCAGTCCGCACAGATCCCGTTCCAGATAGTGACTGGCGTTGCTGGCGATGGTGGGATTATCCCAACAGCTTACTGCCTCACTGTCCAGCTCCAAGCCGATGCTTTCGGCATAAGCCTTGGCGAAATCCACCCAATATCCCACATCAAATGCAGGCTCCGGTGCCGGTTCTGTTGGTACAGTTGCTGGCGGCTCGGAAGCATCCTCGACCGGCGGCTCCGGTTCTGGCTCGACCGGTGACGGCTCTGCCGGTCGCTCTGCGAGAGCAGGCGACTGTGATGCCTCCGGACGCTCTGATGCGCTTGGTGCGCTTTCCGACATCGGCGGTTCGGAAACTTGCATCGGTGGTTCTGTTTCTTCTGCCAGTAGCATTTCCGGCGCTGATACGGTTTCGACCGGTACATCGGCGTCCGGTATGCTGGCTGGTGTCGGCTCCGACGGCGCAGCAGCGGACGATGCAGTAGCAGGCGGTTCTGCAGGCACAGGCAGCGTTGTTTTTGTGCCGCATCCGGCAAGGCTTGTCAGAAGCAAACCTGCAAGGAGAAGCACGGATATTCTGCGTTGTTTCATGTTGATCACCTCTGCCTACAAGGATACCGATGCAAGGCTGAAAGTCCAGCGAGAATCGGAACTTTTTTGCGGAAACTACATCGGCTGCACCATGCCGGGGCTTTCGTCGATAGATTCCTCCATATCCGGAGATTCATCCTGCTCCATGTGCAGGCGCTGCTCGTATGCGGCAAGGACAGCGTCGTTGATGGCGTTGCGGGAGGTTTCGTTCATGGCGAACACGGTATCCGAATACTTCATATCGCCGTTCCTGTCCTTATAGCTGCGGTACGGCATTCGGGCGAACAGCCCGTTTTTGCTGTCCATGACCGCAATGTCCCGCACGACATATTCGCCGCCGAGAATCACACTGGCGTATGCTTTAATGCGGTTGTTTTCGCCGACCATGCGGTCGATCTGTGCTTTGATCTTCATTGTTGTACCTCCATTTTCTGTTTTACCACGCGAAAAAGGTAAAGCCCATATGCTCCTGCACTTCCTCCGGAGAAATGTCCTCGATCTCCGCAAAGCGCTGCTTGTATCGCTCCGCTTCCGCATCTGTCAGCGAGCGGAAGTTTTCGCCGTCTGTACCAACGACAAAGAACGGTCCGGCGATCACATCTCCGTTCAGGCGGCGGTTTCCGTCCATCCCCATGAGATTAGATTCCTCATTGCAGACGAGGAGCGTGCCGTCGCCGTCGCCGTTGCCGATGCCCTCGATCATGCCGTCGACCGTTTCCTGCAAATCCTCAAGCTGGTCGGTGATATTCAGTTCATAGGGCGCTTCATGGGGTTCCACCATGACAACACGAAGGATCTTAGACATTGGATTCACCGCCTTGCTGCTCCGCCCAGCGCACCGACAGGTGGATAAGCGCCGCCCGCTGCTCCTTGGCAGAAAGGCTGTCCAGAAAATCCAGAAGCGTAATGCCCTCCGGCTCCGGTTTGCCCGGAGCGCCGGAGGCTTTTCTGCAATCGTTGCAGAGCTTTTCTCTCCGGACGATCACCGTGCGGTCATCCTGCTCGGCGAAGGACAGAACGTCATTGCAGGAAAAGCCTACCCGCTTGCGGATCTCATAGGGGATGGTGATACGCCCACGCTTTCCGAGGATGCGGTACAGCTTAGTCATCCCCATCACCTCCAGTCATCTGCTCTTTTAGGCATTCGCCGCAGCAGGGGCAGCAGTACGGGCATTCCTCGCAATCCTCGTTGTAGCTTTCGCAGAAGGCGTCGTTCTCTGCTTTTTGGATCACGATGCGTTTTCCGTCCACAAAGGCTTCCGCCATAACGCCGGGAATGATGCCGACAGCCTCCAGCGCATCAGTAGGGACGGGGATCAGTTCAAAATCATATTTCATGGTAGAGTATCCTTTCATTCAGAATTTCCTGCGAATCCAGCCGGTCAAACAGCGTGAGCTGCACACAGGATCGGGCCAGCTCTGTGGTGTCGTAGTTGGAGATCAGCAGCTCCGGGTACTGCTTTCCGTTTTCGTATCGCTGCGCAATGTTGGACAGTCGGGAGATGCCCTCGACCACAATGCCGGGGCGGTCATACAATGCCCGGATCTCCGGGCAGTCGTTGTAAGAGAGCAAAAATTTTCCCTTGATCCCAAGCAGCGCATCGGCAAGTCCAGCATGGTCAAAGCCGTCTGTGGAAACCGCCTCGTAGTACTGATCTGCGTTGTAATACGGTGGGTCACAGTAGAAAAAGCTCTCCGGACGGTCATACTGCCGGATGAGCTTCACGCAGTCCTTGTTTTCAATGACGACCTTTTGCAGCCTGCCTGCCGCCGATTCGATCAGCGGAAAGTTGTTCCACATGGCGTGGGGCTGGCTGCCGAAGGTCGAGGTCACGGCTGCGTAGCTGTACCGGATCAGCGCATAGTAATAAGCGGCCCGCCGCACATCCGGGAGAACGGCTTGGGAATGCAGCATTCCTTTCATATACTCGAAGTCCAAGCGGGAATTGAGCATATACCGCAGTTCATCCTGCAGGGCCTCCGGCTGCTCCCGGACGCAGCGGTACAGGTTCACAAGATTACCGTTGAAGTCGTTGAACACTTCAAAATCATTGCCCGGCGGCTTGTGGAACAGCACCCATCCGGCTCCGCCGAATACTTCGATATACCGTTTGTAGTTTCGTGGGAAGCGGGCGAGGATCTTGTCCCGAAGGGCTTTCTTGCCGCCGACCCACGCCATAAAGCTGTTGATGGAATCACCTCCTTTGCGGAGGTGTCTGCGCATATAGATGCTCCGGAGGAAAAAAGAAGCCGTTTTCCATGTACGGAACATCCATACACGCAAAACGACCTCTTTGTTTTTTAGGCTTTTAGCAGAGCTTCATTTCCTCAGCCTCCTGCGGGGAGGTGTCAGAAAGGAAATCGGAGAAATTTTCTCTTTCTCCGGAAAAGTTCGGGCTTGTTTTTTCGTCAAGAGAGATATACCCGCTTTCTCCGAAGTCGAGCGGCTCTTTCAGAATTACAGAGCCACCATGGTTGACGCCGACCCTCGGTTCTACGGAGCAAAATTTACCGCCGTCATCGCCGTGGCGCAGGTGGTAGCAGTACAGTCCCTCCGGGATGTCCGCATCTGTCAGGCGGGCATTTGAAAACAATGCCGTTTTACCTAGCAGCTCGATCTTCTCGTATTCATCATCCTCCAAATTGACATAGCTTGTCCCAGCTGCATTCAGAGCAAGCCCATAGTCCAGCGGCTCCAACCCCATCAGCTCGCAGCCGAGATCAATGGCCTCCCGCTCTGTTTCGGGGATCCATTCTTCGATCCGTACTCCGTTCTGATAGCGGTATCTGCCGCAGTTATGGCCGATGTCCTCGTCGGCCCACTCGTGCTCAATCTCCACATTGGGGAACATCTCCGCCAGCTTTTCCATTACCGCGTGCGGAGCAGACCATGCCGTCAGGAAGTTCAGGGCGTCCCCGTCCTGATAGTCTACTTTCGCCTCACCGTAGCCGTAGGCATTCCATTTGGTGCCCCAATGTTGGTTACGCCACCCATACCATGTGGGTACTCCGTATAGACGAATGTTGTTCCAAGCGGCTTTTCCAAGTTTCCATTCTTCTGGACGGATATCCGAGCGCTGGCGAAGGAAAGCGTCCTCGCTTTTGCAGGGAATGTCCCCCAGATCGTCCTGATGGATCGTTTCGCCGAGGGTGTAGACCTCGATAAAATCCTGATAGGCTTTCAGACCGGTACTCGTCTGGCTGCCTGCCTCGATATTCAGGCTTTCCGGCATGGGGATGATCTTATTGAAATCCACCGAGCCGATTCCAAGATCATCATACTGGATGGCCTCCAGCATGGCTCGGATCTGCTCCGGCTCTCCGTGCAGCGTCAGCACATTTGTTACATGGTTTGGCACACGTTCTTCCTCCTATTCCATCTTCATCTCAAAGCTCGGCGCTTCCTGCATCGTCTGTTCTTCCGCCAGCTCCGCCGCCGTGAGCTTGCGGAAAACATCTTCTTCAGGGATCAGGGCGAGGGACTGCCCGTTATCCCAATGCATCTGAAGCTGACCCATATCGTCCACATGGGTCACCGTGCCTCTCGTTCCGGAGGGAACCGGTGCATACGGGTCACCCATCCGGAGCAGCTGCACCCGTGTTCCGGGTGGGTAGTGGGTTCTCATTCGTTCACACAGTTGATCGTTCATTGGTCGTGACTCCTTTCATTTCAGTTTCATTGTTTCGAGTTCGGGATCGGCAGACAGCCGTTGGCGGAAGGCGGTTTCATTTTCCATGAAGTAGTCGCTGCCGCTGTTCCAGAAGGAAACATAGATATCACCGTCGGCAGTACGGATAGGGCGTTGCTCCAGCCCCTCGCCGAAGCCGTCTGCTGCTTGCCCGATCAGCTCGTCGATCCATTCCCGTTCTTCTGCCGGGGAAAGGGCTTCCCGCAACCCGGTGCGAATCACACCGAACAGCTCTCCGTTTACCTCTTGCACATCCCAGACGGCAGAGACGATCTTGGCCTTAGCGGACTCGCTGCCGTCGAAGTAGTCGGCCATATCGTTCAGATCCTCGTTTTGCTCTTTTTGCAGCAGTTCCCGGATCGCTCGCTCATTGTCGAGCGCATAGCCGTCGTCCACCTCATACCAATCGCCGTATTCCTCGTCCGTCATACGGACCTGAAGCGGGCAGTAGTAGTTGGCGGTTACGGCGATTAGATCCGCCGTCGTCGCCTTAATGTCTGCCAAAACCGCCTGCGGCGAGTGATACTGTCCATAGACGACGCTCTGCTCGATCTCATTCTGCACCTCCGGTCTGGCGTGTACAACGGCGTGCGCACACACATTGGCATCCTCCAGCGAATGGGACGGTCGGAATAGTGCAGCGAGATTTTGCCCGATGTCCGACTCAGAATAGAGCTTGACGGAGATCGGCTGATCTTCCTCATCTATGATCGGAATGTCCTTGGCCAGCCTGCGAATACCGATCTGTGACAGTTCATATTGCAGGCTTAGACGATCCATGGGCAACTCCACGATGGCGGTCTGTTCGTTGTGCGAGATCATGGCTTTAAGCATGGCGCACCTCCGTTCCCAGAACCGCCGCACCGAAGCGGGAGATTGTGACGGCCTGCACGATCAGGCGAAAGACCCAATCTGAGATCACGCTGCCGTCGGCTAGCTCGCACAGTGAGATCTGCCGCTCACCGGTCTGTAATTCCTTGACCGCTTTCCAAAGAGCATAGCAGTCTGTAGACACATCGCCGAGGCGCACCGCCTGCAGATCGACATTACCACGGTCTGAGAAGTATCGTCTTGTCTTGAACCACAAGGCGTGGTCCGCAGTCAGAAGATACAGCACAGCAAGGCTGCGATGATCCGGCTTTCGCAGGTACAGTTTCTGCGCGTCGAAACGCTGTCTGTGTTGATCGGTTTGAAAAATCATAGGGGCATCATCCTTTCTGTCGTAGAGATGCGAAAGCCGTCTTTGAAACAGGATATGTCGTGCATCGGCGAATGCCGCATGAACGGCTTCATAAAAAGAGGCTGCGCCGCAGGTGAGTCTGACATCCAACACCGGGCAGACATCCATGGAGCAGCCTTTCTTTTTTCTGTGGTAGAGGCAGAGCCTGCAATCGCAATCCGCTTTGTTGAATGGATACGCCCCGCAGATTCTGCCGCCACCCCGTTGGTTTCTGCCGGGCAGTCGCTGCATGATGGCCTTCATGCTGTTGAGGGATGGCGTGCTGGTGAAGTACATTTTGATCGCTCCTTTTTCGTGAAATAGAAAAAGCCCGAAGTCTTTTGCAAAACTTCGGGCTTGGGAAAACGCAAAACGGCGGACAAGTTTTGGCTTGTCCGCCGTCTGCGAATATTTGGCTGTACGGGAGTTCGATACCGCACCCAAAGGGAAAACAGCGGTTTTACATCTTCAAATATGCATCTCGAAATCCCGGCGTTTGGGCAGCAAAAAACCCCGATTTTATCGGGGTTTTCGCGGAACATATCTTTTTTATGTTCCTTTTATGGCGCGGAAGGAGGGATTTGAACCCTCGCGCGTGGTTTAGACGCCTACTCCCTTAGCAGGGGAGCCCCTTCGGCCACTTGGGTACTTCCG